>Ga0315282_10001685_pt1 | contig 41394 bp, 41 predicted proteins | sample YL17G07_20_MG_FD_203693 | JGI IMG/M metagenome (GOLD analysis project Ga0315282, IMG submission 203693) | Sediment microbial communities from Yellowstone Lake, YNP, Wyoming, USA - YL17G07_20 | ecosystem: Environmental > Aquatic > Freshwater > Lake > Sediment | place: USA: Wyoming | collected...
TGGCGAGATTAGATCCCAACAATGCTGAGCCATTGGCACGGGTGATGGAGTCGATGGTGCGTATGTATAGGCCGCACGCGGCGCGAGAGGACACGATTGTTTTCCCGGCGTGGAAACAGACTCTCACCGCTAAACAGCTCGATGAGATGGGCGAGAAGTTCGAGGATATTGAGCAGCAGCAATTCGGCGAAGACGGATTTGAAAGCGCTGTGCGGCAAATCAGCGACATCGAGAGCGAACTTAGTATGACGGAGCTATCGCAATTTACCGCACCGCCGCCAAAGTAAGACATTCTTATGATGCAGGAATTAAGGGAAGTAGCTGCGTTGTTTCTCAAGCTTGGTACCATTGCATTCGGTGGGCCTGCAGCCCATATTGCAATGATGCACGAGGAGACGGTCAAACGGTGCAAATGGCTAAGCGACGAGGCATTTCTTGATTTAGTCGGGGCAACAAATTTAATCCCCGGTCCTAATTCCACGGAGATGGCAATTCATATCGGTTTTTTGCGTGCCGGATGGCGTGGGCTGATTACCGGCGGAGTGTGTTTTATTGTTCCGGCCATGCTTATTGTGCTTTTACTTGCGTGGGTATATGTGCGCTTTGGCGCTATGCCACAGGCAAGGTGGTTACTGTATGGGATAAAGCCGGTGGTAATTTCAATCATCATACAGGCACTTTGGAACCTTGGCCGAAAGGCAGTTAAAGGCCCGCTTACTGCGACTGCGGCACTGGTTGTTCTTGTCCTTTACTTTATCGGCGCTAACGAAATTGCGCTGCTTTTTGCCGGTGGATTGGCAGTTATGTTAGTTGCGAATATTCATCGGCTGCGGAAACGGATTTTAGGCGCATTTCTTGTTCCGCTCGGCGGGGCGGGGATATTGTCGCAGGTTTCTATTCCTTTTAATTTGCCGTTGTTATTTTTTATTTTTCTTAAGATTGGCGCTGTGCTGTACGGGAGCGGATATGTTCTGCTTGCATTCCTGCGAGCTGATTTCGTTGTGCGTTATGGCTGGCTGACCGAGCAGCAATTGATGGATGCCATTGCTATTGGGCAGGTAACACCCGGCCCTTTATTCACAACTGCCACATTTATCGGTTTTATCCTCGGCGGGATACCGGGGGCGCTTCTGGCAACTCTTGGTATCTTTCTGCCCTCCTTTATTTTCGTTGCTATTTCCAATCCGTTAATTCCCCGGATGCGCAACTCGTTATGGTTTGGCGGCTTGTTAGACGGCATCAATGTCGCTTCGCTGAGCCTGATGGCCGCCGTGACGTGGCAATTAGGGATGGCTTCGCTGACCGACCCCGTTAGTGTCGTGATTGCTCTTGTTGCTTTTGCGCTGCTGGTCTGGTTCAAAGTCAATTCGACGTGGTTGATAGTGGGCGGGGCATTAACAGGGTTGTTGAGTACCGTATTTCGATGAAATCCGCCAGCCACCAAAGGCGGAGAAAGTGGAGCAGCGGAACAGGGCAAGCGAGGCACGTCTCACAGGGCAGGCGGGTTAAAATTGTTAGGGTCCTGCGATTGGCTGTCCCAGCCGCCGCCAAGGGCTTTGTAAAGGGATACCAAATCAGTAGATAAGTTGCGGGTGCTCTGCACCAAAGAATCCTCAGAAGCATAGAGAGAGCGCTGCGAATCCAAGACACTGAGAAACTCGGTTTGGCCCTGAGAGTAAAGCTGAGTAGCCAAATCCACCGCCTTGCGGTTGGCGGTCACGGTATCCTCCAAAGCCTTGTGACGCTGCTGCTCTTTGGAATACGACACAAGGGCATTCTCAACATCCTGAAGGGCCGTAAGAACCGCCTTTTGATAGGTGAGCAATGCCTGCTCCGTAAGAGCCTTCCTAACTTCGATGTTGGCACTGACACTGCCGGCGTTGAAGATTTGCCAACTGATGGAAGGGCCAAGCGACCAGAGACTGTTTTGGGAGTTTATCAACGTATCGAGAGCGTTACTTTGGTAACCTGCTGAGCCGGTGAGATTAAATTTGGGAAATAAATCCGCCGTGGCCACGCCTATGCGGGCAGTTGCAGCGTGGATTTGAGCTTCGGCCCGCCGAATATCGGGACGACGACGGAGCAAATCCGACGGGAGTTCGGCCGGCAGGTCAGGCGGAGTAACAGGAATCGTGGAGACCGGTGATAATTCTTCCAATAGAGACGTCGGCTCGCGGCCGAGCAATACGCTTAGATTGTAAATGGCCTGCTGAGCAGAAGTTTCCATCGCAGGAATCTGCGAGGCGGTAGTTCCTACCTGGGCATCGGCATTGGCGACGTCAAGCGCTCCTACCAATCCGCTGCCAAACCGCTGGCGAGTCAGTTCGGCGGTGTGCCGCTGAGCTTTGAGGTTGTTTTGGGCAATGACAATTTCCTGCTGAAATCCGCGAAGTTCGACATAGTTGAGCGCCACCTCGCCGGCGAGGGTTACGAGGACATCTCTTTGGTCCTCAACGGCGGCCTGGATATCCGACTCGGCCGCTTCTACATTACGCCGCACTCCGCCAAATATATCCAGTTCCCAAGCAGCGTCCAAACCTGTCTGCCATAAGTCACGTCTTGTTGGGGAAGTTTTAGTTTTAGCAGAACCTGCCGTTTGGCTATGAGAGTACGAACCTGTGGCATCGAGGGTGGGCCATAATCCTGCGGATACAACTATGCGTGCGGCACGAGCCTGGCGGAGTCTCGATTCGGCCTGCTTCAAATCCAGATTCGAATTTACGGCCCTGTCTATCAATGAGGTAAGGTTAGGGTCGTTAAATGCCGTCCACCAGTGGACAAGGTCTGCCGCAGCAGTTGTCTGGCCGGCCGTACCGGTCCATGCGGATGGGACAGATACCCGCGGCAGATGATAATTGGGGCCAACAGGACAGCCGGTTATCGTCAGCGAGCAAATATAGAATATGCACAGCCAGATATAGTTCAAACGCCGCATATTAAATCTCCTTTACTTAGTTGTCCTGAATCACTCATAGCGCAAGGCCTCAATTGGGTCCAAACGCGAAGCTTTCCAGGCGGGATAGTATCCGAAAATAATACCTACACTCACAGAGACAAGAACCGCCGCGATGATAGCAGCCGGTGAAGTTTTTACCGGCCAATGCAGGAAAAACTTGACCAGATACGAACCGCCATGACCGAGCAGAATTCCCAGTGCCCCTCCGACAAGGCATAAAACTACAGCTTCTACCAGAAATTGCCTGAGAATGTCACGAGCCCGTGCCCCGACCGACATCCGCAGCCCAATCTCATGAGTACGTTCGGTAACGGATACAAGCATTATATTCATAATCCCTACGCCTCCAACTATCAGCGAAATCAATGCTACGCTCAGCAGAAGTCGGGTCATCAAACTCGCCGTCGACGACATTGCGTTATTCATCTCTGTCAAATCACGAATGCGGAAATCGTCCGCCTGCTCGGGACGCAGGCGATGACGTTCTCGCAATAATGCAGTAATTTGGCTCATGGCCGGCTGTATATCGCTCGAAGTGCGGGCTGCAACCAGTATTCGGTCAATATTGGCAAAACGAATCGGCAAGGGGGTGTCGGCGGCTTGAACCGCTGAAGGCACAGGGTAGATGCTCTGTTGGCTGCACGGATAAAGCTGACTAAGAGAATTCACCGATGAACCCGAAGTTGAACCGGCTGCTGCACTTGACGATGAATTGTTAACGCGGTATTTAATTGTGGTCCACGGCGCCAGCAGAATATCATCTTGGTCCTGACCGGCCATATTGGCGCCTTTGCGGCTGAGAACGCCTATCACCTTAAACGACACATTCTTGACCCGGATTTCCTCCCCAACCGGAGACTTGCCTGCAAATAACTCACGAACCAGCGTCTGGCCTATGAGGCAAACTTTGCTGGCGTTACGCACATCTGCTTCTGTAAAAACATTACCTTCTGCGAGGTTAGTCCAGTTGCGAACTTCCAGAAACGCTGCTGTCGTCCCGTAAATGTCACCGGGAATCCAGTTGCGGCTACCATAGATTAGCTGCCCCCTGGCGCCGACTATCGGCGCGACGCTGCGAATGGCTGGGCATTCACTAATAACCGCTTCGCAATCCTTGGGAGTAAGATTGACTGTGGTGCCGCTGCCCATGCTCACACCGCCTTTGGATGCAATGCCAGGCAGTATCAGCAGGTTGTCCGCCCCCATGCTGGCAATCGTCTGCTGAATGGCAGTAGCAGAACCTTTGCCGATTTCCATCATCGCAATTACCGCCGCAACTCCGATAATTATGCCTAATATGGTCAGCATTGCCCGCATCGGATTTCGGCGAACCGCCCGAAGTGCCGTCCGCATTACACGTATTGTTCGAAAAACTTTAGTCATACCGGCAACCTTAGCTTATTAGCATTGTTCCATCCTGTCATTCGTATCGTAACGCCTCAATCGGGTCCATACGCGAAGCTTTCCACGCCGGATAGTACCCGAAAAGGATGCCCACACCTGCCGAGAGAGCGAAAGCTGCGATTATCGCAGCCAGCGACGGTAAAGTCTTCCAGTGCAGAAACACCGTCACCGCAAGCGAAGTACAGCGTCCCAGCAGAATACCTATGCAGCCCCCGAAGAGGCAAAGAATTACCGCTTCGGTCAGGAACTGACGGAGGATGTCCTTCGTCCGTGCGCCGACTGCCATTCGCAGCCCGATTTCCCGCGTCCGTTCCGTCACGGATACAAGCATAATATTCATAATCCCAACCCCGCCAACCAGCAGCGAGATAAACGCCACGCAAGTGAGCAGGCGGGTCATCAACCTTTGGGTCGAGGCCAGCGTGTTGGAGATTTCCGTCAGGTTTCGGATTCTAAAGTCGTCGGGCTCTTCTTCCGCAAGCCGGTGCCGCTCTCTTAGCAGCATCGTAACCTGCCGGATGGCCTGCAGGATTTCCTGCTGCGAAGTAGCAGATACCCAGATGTCGTCGAGGTCCAAAAACCGCGCCATCTGCGGATTATCCGCCGCCTGAACCGCGGACTGCTGCGGGTAAAACAACATCTGCTGGCTTGGGTAGAGCTGGCTGAGGGTGTTGACCTGTTCGGTAGACGACGAGGCCGCCACAGATGTTGTCGCCTGCCTCGAACCGGACAATCGGAACTTGACCGTCGTCCACGGTGCGATTACAAAATCGTCCTCATCTCTTCCCATCATATTTACGCCTTTGGCGCTCAAAACGCCAACGACTTTCATCGCAACGTTCTTAACACGGATTTCTTTGCCTATCGGCGATTCGCCATCGAAAAGCTCCCGCACAATCGTCTGTCCGACAAGACATACTCGAGCTCCGTTTCGCACGTCTTCATCGGTAAAAGCCGCACCCTCCGCCAGATTCGCCCAGTTGCGAACAAGCAGGAAAGCCGACGTAGTGCCAAGAATCTTATTCGGAGACCAGTTGCGATTGCCATATACAATCTGAACATGACAGTCCACGCTTGGAGCAGCATATCGGATTGCAGGACATTCTCTTATCATCGCCTCGCAGTCATCGGGCTTGAGCGTCACCTTTCCGCCCCTTCCGGAGCTTACGCCGGATTTGACGGCGTCGCTGGGGTCTATCTGTATGACGTTAGCTCCGATGGCTGCAAGCGTCTGCTGGATCGCGTAGGACGTCCCTTGTCCGATCTCAACTACTGCAATCACCGCCGCAACGCCGATAATAACGCCGAGTATCGTTAATGAGGCTCGCATCGGGTTGCGACGAAGGGCCCGCAGTGCAATGCGTATCGTGCGGTAAACTTTCATTTTACATCTTCTCCGTCCACTATTACGCCGTCGTGAATTCGAATTATCCTTTTCGCGTGACGAGCAATATTGATATCGTGTGTTACCAGAATAACGGTAATACCCTCTTCTTTGTTGAGTTGCCCAAATAATTGCAGGATGTCCTCGCTGGTATGCGAGTCCAGATTGCCGGTCGGCTCATCAGCAAGAAGAATCGACGGTTTATTTATCAGCGCTCGGGCAATCGCAACTCTTTGCTGCTCTCCGCCGGAGAGCTGAGATGGTTCGTGATGCATTCTATCCCCAAGCCCTACGCGGTTCAGCATTTCTACAGCCCTTTGCTGCGATTGGCGGACCGATATATTTTCATGGGTATATGACAGCGGCATCATCACATTGTCCAGCGCGCTGGTGCGAGGTAACAGGTTGAAATTCTGGAACACAAAACCTATCCTGTGGTTTCGCAGCAGCGCTCGTCCGTCAGCAGATAAACGCGATATCTCTTGTCCGTCCAGCCAGTATTCACCGGAAGTCGGATGATCCAGACACCCTAAAATATTCATAAGCGTGCTTTTTCCTGAGCCGGATACACCCATTAAGGCAACAAGCTCTCCCCGCTCGACAGTCATCGATACCCCTTTGAGTATCGGCACATCCAAATCTCCGAGCTGATATGTCTTGTAAATGTCTCGCAGTTCAATCAATTTCATAACCTGCTTGGCAACCTATGTAATTTTCTAATCCGATGTTGTTTCAAAAACGTTACTGCTGTTTCGGCTTTCCGCCGGTCGGCTGACGATTTCTTGGCGGCAGTTTAGGCGTAAATGGATTAGTCGTATCTTGATTTGCTGCCGCCCGCTGTTCGCCTGTAATAATCTCCAATCCTTCTTTCACATTATCACCCCACACCTCGGTCATAGTGCCGTCGGTCATGCCGATGCTAACCTTGATTGGCTTAACGAACCCGTTATCCTTAACCCATACAACGCCGTACTTTACGCCGGCCTGTAAGTTAGGGTCATTGGATTTGCTCGAGCCGACGGAGCTGCTGCCTTCGGTAAGACTGTCGAGCGACGATCGGAATTTCTCTGCCACCTGTTCGAGCCGCGGGGACCATCGCAGAGCCGAATTAGAAACAACCGGCACATTCTCCCGACGATTCAATTCAAATTGCAGGTTTGCTGTCAAATAAGGAAGCAGCCTGCCGCTCGAATTGTCGGTTATAACTTCCACCGTATAAGTTACGACATTCTGTGTCATCGTGGCATTAAAACGAATCTTGCCCACCTCGCCGCGGAAAACTTCGCCAGGATAAGCATCAATGGTAAAACTTACTTCCTGACCCGGCCGGATATTTCCGATATCAGCCTCGTTGACGGAGACCCAGACCTGCATGCGCTTAAGGTCTTTGGCAATCAAAAACAGGCTTGGAGCATTCAAGCTGGATACGACTGTCTGGCCTATATTTACCCTCCGGTCTATAATAACGCCTTTGACCGGCGATTTGATAACGCAGTAATCGAGATTTCGTTTGGCTCTGGCGAGAGTCGCTTCAGCAATCGCTACATTTGCCTTGGCTGTATCATAGGCGGATTTATAAGCATCATAGCTGCTTTCGGCCAATGCTTCTGATGGGCCGAGTTTCTGAGCGCGGTTCCAGTCCCGTTCGGCTTGATACAGCTTGGCGTTGGCCTCCTGCAATTTGGCCGTAGCCAACGCCGCGTCCGTGGCGTAAAGGGAATCATCGATTTTAGCCAGAACGGTTCCTTCTTCCACGATGGACCCGTAATCGATTGTATTGCCGTCCTTGTCCTTGCCGAACGTGCTGATTTGCCCGGCAACTTGCGCGCCGACATCGACAACCTCTTCAGGCTCCACCGTGCCGGTAGCGCTGATAGTTATTATGAGGTCGCCGCGTTTGACCTCAGCGGTGCTATAAGAAAGAGCCTGCCCGCCAGCAGAATGGTGAGAGTACCAAACACTAATAATACCGATGAGTCCTAACGCAACAATCGCAATAATAGTTGTTTTGCTCAAGCGTTTCATACTAACACCTCATTTTGGAGTTTTTTGGGGAATCCGTTATCACCATATTATTTTGGTTAGGAAGTTCGCTGGTTTCGATTTGACGCCTGATTTCGCGGATACCAGCCAGAGAAAAACGGGTGATATGGTCCGCCATCGTCTCGATTTTGAAATTGTCAGGCGACAAGTCTGGTTTCATACCAGCTACGGCAAACGACTTTCGGCGCCGTCCATGAACCATCAGATTGATGCATTGCGCCATAACGCTCATCTGACAAAGCTGCACCTGTTGTTCAGAGGCATATTTGCCCAGCAGTTCCCGGACAACGCAACCGAATTCACGTCGTAATGGTTCGATAGATTCCCGCATAACCTCAGTAAGCAAACCGGTTGGAGTAGCAAGTTCCTTCGACATAATCTCAAACTCATAATTCTTAGAATAGGCAAAACGCTGCATAGCAGCAAATATTCGACCGCGAAACCGTTCCTCGGCAGGAGCATCAGAAGAAATGCCACCATCCGGCGGATAAGCCTCTAATGACTGATGAAACGCCAAATGCCACGCCTCGACATATAGAGTTTCCTTGTCCCCGAAGTGATAGTTCACAGCTGCGATGTTTGTGCCCGCCCGCTCGGAAATATCGGCAATTGTTGCGTCCCGATAACCCTTCTTCGCAAACACCTCACAGGCACTCTCGAGCAGTCGTTCCCGTGTACAAATGTCTTGTTTTTTTACTGAATCCATATTACTCTCCATATACTCTAATATTTATTTCAAATATACATTTTAAATACATATTTAGTTCGTACTTATGCCAAGTTTTTTCGGTTTTTTGTTTAAAATGGAGATGGAGTCTCTTGATAAGCCCTATTTTTAAGGGCAGAGCATTCGTCATATCCCAATTATCGACAGTCATTAAGGACAGAATAACAAAAATAAAACAACCATAGCCACAGTAAGAAAAGGGCTGTTTTTTTGCTCAAAAAAGCGTTACCTATGTTTCGGTTGATACATATAACGACGACCCCTGCCGCAAGCGGCAAGGCTAACCGAAAAACAAAAAACACGTCGCCGTCCGTCTGAGGCGGATAAATGCTGGGGACGGCCAGACAAATAATAGACCCCGCCATTTTGATGGCGGGGCTAACCCAATATACCCACAATAAAAAGCAACCCCGGCCGGGTGGTGGGTTTTTCAGGCGGGTTTGTGTGCAAGAGCTAAAAATTGGAATTTAGCAAAAATTCTTGACATATTGTGCGGTTTGCATTAGTTTCTTGGGTTCGGCTGTCGGTGAGAGGCAGACGAGCCCAGCCCTTCGGAAGGGCTGGACGAGGTAAGAAAAAGAGAGTTTGGAGGTTTTTTGTGGCAAAAGAGCTGGCTCGTGAACTGATTAACGCAGGGGTGCATTTTGGGCATGGCGTGAGCCGATGGAACCCCAAGATGGCCCCATTTATTTTCACAAAGCGCGGCAATATCCATATTATAGATGTGAAAAAGACATTGGCAGGGATATTGGTGGCCAAGAAGCTGCTTGCAGAGATGGTTTCTTCGGGTAAAGACGTTGTTTTTGTAGGGACGAAGCGTCAGGCTCAAAAGACTGTTGAAAGCGTTGCAGCCAAGTGCGGGATGCACTATGTGTCTGAGCGATGGCTGGGCGGGACACTTACGAACTTCAGGACTATCCGGTCTCAACTTCAAAGACTGCAGCAATTGGAAGCTATGCAGGAAGATGGGACGCTTGAGAAGGAAAGCAAGAAGCAGGCATCACGGCTGAAGCGCGAGCTGCGAAAGCTAAAAAGTAATTTAGGAGGCATCCGTGAGATGACGCGTCTGCCCGGTGCTGTTGTGGTTGTCGATGCCAATAAGGAATATCTTGCCTTGCGTGAAGCCAAGAAGCTGGGCATTACAGCAATAGGAATTATCGATACTGATTCGAACCCTGATACGGTGGATGTGGCGATTCCGGCGAACGACGATTCGATAAGAGCAATTGATTTGATACTTAATGAGCTGGCGGATGCGGTGGCAATCGGCAAGACGATGGTTTCAGCCCGGCAGGAGCCGAAACAACGGCCGAAACGAGTTCGTTCGAGAAGGCCGGCGATGGCTCGTGCGGATGCGACCAAGGCCGAGACCATCCCAGTTTCAACTGGGCAAGAGAGCCGGCAGCAGCCCAATAGGGGACAGGCAGTGGAGGCGGGTTCGCAGGAAGGCGAAACCGAGCAGGCCCCCAAGGGACAGGCTGAGCCGAAGCAGTCAACCTCGTAGTGCGTCCCCTCGACTGTACTCGGGACAGGCGTGCGTATTGAGTATTGCGTAAAGAGCTAACGCCATACGATATGCGCAATACGAGTCACGCGACACGCAATGCAAAAGTGGGAGTTTTTAAAGATGACAGAAATTTCAGCTTCGATGGTAATGAAACTGCGGAAGATGAGCGGGCAGGGGATGATGGACTGCAAGAAGGCCCTTGAGGAATCGGACGGTGATGTTGAGAAGGCGATAGACATACTGAGGAAAAAAGGGCTTGCGACTTTAGCGAAGCGCGCCGAGCGAGAGACTTCGGAAGGGGTAGTTGTCAGTAAGAGGCGCAAGGACGGGAAGGTGGCGGCGATGGCAACTCTTTGCTGTGAGACTGATTTTGTAGCCAGGAGCGCCGATTTTGTGGCGGCGGCAGAAACTTTGGCTGACTATGCGTTGGCCTGCCCGGCAGACGAAGGGGTGGAGAATGTTTTGGGGACATCTGTCGGCGGTAAGAAGTTCAGCGATATTCTGGCTGAAATAGCCAGTAAGACCGGCGAAAAAATACAGGTAGAGGATTATGCGAAGTATAAACTGGACGGGGCCGGGCTTATAAGCATATACATTCACTTCAACAGCAAAGTCGGCACAATGGTACAGATTGAGACCAGCGATGAACAAGTAGCGACGGCAGAATCGCTGAAACAGACGGCGGCTGATATAGCGATGCACATTACGGCAACCAAGCCGTTGGCGCTGGACAAGGACGGCGTCAGTGCAGAGACAATCGAAAGGGAAAAAGCCATTTTCGCTGAGCAAATTAAAAACAAGCCTGCAAATATCATTGATAAAATTATTGAAGGCAAGATGAAAAAATTCTTTGCCGAGAACTGCCTTGTTGAGCAGCAATTTGTCAAGGACGACAGCAAAACCGTTACGCAGGTTTTGGATGAGGCCGCCAAAGGAGCCGGCGGTGCGGCGAAGATAAAGAGATTTGTGCGGTTTGAAATCGGGTAATGGATAGGCCAAAGGCAGATAGCGTATAGCGTTTAGAAGAATGGCGAAGAGCAAATATAAGCGTGTATTATTGAAGCTTTCAGGCCAAAGTTTTTGCAAGCATGGGGAATTCGGAATCGACGGCGGCGCCCTTGAGTCGATAGCCAAAAGAATCGCAGAAATATGCAAACTCGGCCCGCAGGTAGCAGTGGTTGTCGGCGCAGGCAATTTTCTTCGTGGAGAGAGCTTTTCACAGGTCAGCGGAATACCGAGAAACACGGCTGATTATATGGGAATGCTGGCCACTATTATAAACGCCTGTGCACTGCAGGAGACGCTTGAGAAATTAGGGCAGCCAACAAGGGTTCTCAGCGCCATTGAAGTTGCAGCGATGTGCGAGCCGTTTATCCGAAGACGTGCCCTTCATCATCTCGAAAATGGAAGAGTAGCGATATTGGCCGGCGGAACCGGAAACCCTTTTTTTACAACTGATACCTGCGCGGCGCTGCGAGCAACAGAGCTCGAGGCGGAGGTGCTGATTAAGGCGACCAAGGTAGACGGTGTCTACAGCGACGACCCTGAGAAAAAACCGGATGCGAAGCTGTTTGACAAATTGTCTTATTCTGATGTGCTGAAGAAGAACCTGCGAGTGATGGACCACTCGGCAATAAGTCTTTGCAGGGACAACGGTATCGCGATTATTGTTCTGAATATTTTCAAAGAGGGCAATATAAAGAAGGCCGTCTGCGGCGAGCAAGTGGGCACCTATATTGGTTCATAGTTCATGGTTCATAGTTTGTAGTTTGTCAGTGTTTCGTCGCCTGCAAGACTGAATACGAGATACGAGGTGGAAGATGCCTACTAAAGAAATTATCTCAGAAAACAAATCAAAGATGAACAAAGCGGTTGAAGTGCTGCAGGACGAGTTAAAAGCCGTTCGGACTGGAAGAGCGTCGACTGGGCTGGTTGAGAATATAAAGGCCGATTATTACGGGACGCCGACTCCAATTAAAACAATAGCAGCTTTGTCAGCACCCCAACATGATATGATTGTAATTAAGCCATTCGACCCAGGTTCAGTCAGGGAGATAGAAAAGGCAATCAAGAACAGCGATTTGAACCTTGCACCTATTGTGGACAGAGGCCTGATAAGACTCAGTATTCCACCCCTTAATGAGGAAAGAAGAAAGGAGCTTGTTGCCCAGGTCAAGCAGATGAGCGAGCAGACAAAGGTCAGTGTTCGTAACATCCGAAGAGACGCAATCAAGCATCTCGAAAAGCAACAAAAAGACAAGATTATCACCGAAGATGACCTGCAGCACGGCAAGAAACAAATAGACGATATTACCAAAGAGTATATTGACAAAGTTGATTCGGTAGTCAAAAGCAAATCGGACGAGATAATGCTCGATTGATTTGGTGAAAAGGTGCGTAAATTATAAGCGCACATTTAATTAGCGGTGCTTTTATTCGCCGATGATTTTTACGAGGACGCGTTTTTCCCTTTTTCCATCGAATTCGCCGTAGAAGATTTGCTCCCAGGGGCCGAAATCGAGCCGGCCATCTGTTACTGCAACGACCACCTCTCGGCCCATTATGGTGCGTTTGAGGTGGGCGTCGGCATTGTCCTCGGCGCCGTTATGACGATACTGTGAATATGGTTTTTCAGGGGCCAATTTTTCCAGCCAGGTTTCAAAGTCCTGGTGCAGGCCGGATTCATCATCATTGATAAAGACGCCGGCGGTAATGTGCATAGCGTTTACCAGAACCAATCCTTCAGTAATGCCACTCTCACTCAAATACTGCTGAACTTGGGGAGTGATATTGATAAACTGCCGTCTGGTTTTCGTATTAAACCATAATTCTTTTCTATAGCTTTTCATAATGTTTTTTCCTCCAGTAGCTTTCGATAGACTGTTTCGATGGTGTCAACCATTGTGTTTGGTGCGAATTTTTCCTTTACGGATTCGCAGCCTGCTTTTCCGAGCTTGTTTCTTAACTCTTTGTTCTCTATCAATTCTGCGCAGGCCTTTGTTAATTGCTCAACGTCTTTTGGTTCGATAAGGCGGCCGGTGGTTTCATTTACTACTTCGCGAGCACCGTCGACGTCGAAAGAAATAGCCGGTTTGGCGCAGAGCATTGCCTGAGGCAGCGTTCGAGCGAGTCCTTCCCGCAGAGAGCAATGAACAAGAATATCCGAAGAGGCGATGACGAGGGGGATTTGGTGCGGCGGCAGAAGGCCGGCGAACTTGATTCTGTCGGCCAAACCCAAACTGCGAACCTGCTTTTTATAATGCTCTGAGAGGTTGCCGTCTCCAACAAAAAGCCAGACTGCATTTTTGTATTGCTTCGACAGCGTTTTAGCTGATTCGATAATATAGTCGTGGCCTTTGAGCATAAAGAGCCGGGCGATGGTGATAAGGACAACGGCGTCCTGTGCGATTTGGTATTTTTGGCGGAAGGCCTTTTTACGTTGGTCAGGAATTGGCAGTAGGAAATCATCTTCTTCGATAGCAGAATAGGCGGTTGTGAACTGTTCGGGATAACCAATACCGGCGGCGGTTGCCTGTTTGGTCATTGCGTTGGCGACGCTGATAAAGAAATCAGTCCGCTTTGCGGCGGACTTTTCGACGGCGATATAAAAGCGATTTATGAGATTATTCTGATATGGGTGGAATGCCAAGCCGTGGATTGTGTGCACGATTTTCGTCGCTCGTCGCTCGTGACTCGTCGCTCGCCTGATTGCGTGTGCGGCGAATCTGCCGAGAATGCCGGCTTTTGCGGAATGGGTGTGGACGATGTCAGGTTTTATGTGCTTTAGATACTCTTTGATTTGGAGGTAACTTATGGTGTCGTAAAGCGGGCAGATGGGGCGTCTTAGTTTATCAACGACGATTGTTTTATATTTTTGGTTTTTGGTTTGTTCAAATAGTTCGCCTTCAGGGCCTAAAGCGGGGCCGGTGATGAGGGTGACATCGTGGCCGCGCTCAGCGAGGAGCTTGCAGGTGATTAGCGTATTTTCCTGCGCGCCGCCAAGAATCAACCGAGTTATTATATGAACGATTTTCAATATTTAATCCACATCAAACAAAGGCCCTGGGGCGGGGCGATAGGCCCTGCGGCGGTTCGGTCTTTTGCATCAATAATTTCATTTATCTTTTCAGGTTTCCATTTGCCCCTGCCGATTTCGACGAGGGTTCCGACGATATTTCTGACCATATTATACAAAAACCTGTCAGCTTCGATATCTATATAGACCCATTTGTCTTCCTGTGTAACCTGGCATTGTATTATGGTGCGAATTGAGCTTTCGCGTTTGTCTGCGGTGGAGGCAAAGGATTTGAAATCCATTTGGCCGATAAGCATTTTTGCGGCAGCATCCATTGCAGCAGTATCGAGGGCTGCTGGCCGGTGCCAGCAATTTCGGGTTTTTAGGACGTTTCGTTTTTTGCCGGTGAAGATTGTATAGCGGTATAGCTTGCACTTGGCCGAGCCGGACGCGTCGAAATCCTTGTCAACTTCAACGGCCTCGGTAACGACGATGTCCCTTGGCAGGCGGTGGTTAAGCGCCTTGACGAAATTGTCAGTTGGTATCGGCGAGTCGATAAGGAAATTTGCGGCCTGTCCGAGTGCGCTGACGCCGGCGTCGGTTCGGCTGGCGCCGTTTATTTTGATGAATGTGCCGGTCAGTTCGCCGAGCGATTGCTGGAGGAGGCCCTGGATGGTATGTTTTCCCGGCTGATTCTGCCAGCCGCTGTAGCTTAGACCATCGTAGCTGATTGTTAATTTTATGTTGCGAATCGCCATCGTGGGCGATTATAGCAGCTTTTCTGCGATTTGGACAGCGTTGAGGGCGGCGCCTTTTCGCAACTGGTCGCCGGCGACCCAGAGATTGATGCCTCGGTTTTCAGGAATGGATTCATCCTGACGGATTCGGCCGACGAAGATATTGTCTTTATCGGTGGCGTCGATGGGCATTGGGAAACGATTATTTTGGCGGTCATCCAATACCGAAACGCCCGGCGCGGTGCTCAAGAGGTCCCTGACCTGGTCCGGGGTGATAGGGTCTTTAAACTCAAGGTTGATGCTCTCGCAATGGGTCCGCAAGACCGGGATTCGAATGCAGGTGCAGGTGATTGCGATATCGGGGCAGTCGAAAATCTTTCTGGTCTCGTTGACCATCTTTCTCTCTTCAAGGTTGTAACCGCCGGCGTCGAGCGGAGAATTATGGCTAAAGCAGTTAAACGCTATTTGATACGGGAAAACCTTTATGGTCGGAGTTTTGCCGTCGAGAATTTCGCGAGTCTGGTTTTCCAATTCGAGCATAGCCGACATCCCCGCTCCGCTGGCGGCCTGATAGGTGCTGACGACCATCCTTTTGACGGGGTTTGCTTTGTGCAGCGGCCAGACGGGCACGATGCCGATTATCGTCGAGCAGTTTGGATTGGCAATGATGCCCTTATGCTCGGCGATTTTCTGCGGATTGATTTCGGGAATGACAAGGGGAACATCCGGGTCCATTCTAAAAGCTGAAGAGTTGTCGACCACGACTGCGCCGGCCTGGGCTGCTACGGGAGCAAATTCCCTGCTTCTGTCTCCGCCGGCACTGAACAAGGCGATATCGACACGGTCGAAGCTATTTTTGGTCAGTTCCTCGACGATGTATTCCTTACCTTTGAATTCGATTTTCTTGCCTGCAGAGCGGCTGCTTGCAAGGACTTTTAGAGAACCAAAGGGGAAATTCCGCTGTTCGAGGATTTTTAGAAATTCCTGTCCGACCGCACCGGTTACTCCTGCAATTGCCAAATTACAAGCCATATTTCTGAACTCCTAAAATGTTTCGCAAACATAATAAGGGGCAGCCAAGGTAAACGACTGCCCGTTAAACCTGATGAAGCTGAAATATTTACGGTGATTATAGCGTTTCGCCGGGGAAATGCAAGAGGTGAACACAATAATCCGCGAAACGGCCCAACTTAATAAAAAAGCCCCCTCTGCTTTCTGGCGTAAGCCATCTTGACGATTGTGAAAGCAAGAATGGGGGCCAAGGTGTTTAAAGAAAAACTTATAGGTGTAATTCAACCTTTTTCTTTAGGCAGTTTCAGCACAACGAAAACTGCGGCTTGTCCCTGCTTTATCCGAAGCAGAACGGCATCTTCTTTGGCGGCATCTTCTATTGCCTGTTTAAAACTTTTTGTGTTTTCGACGGGCTTTCGGTTGACTTCCATAATTAGCGCTCCGGGCGTGATGCCGGCGAGTTCAGCGATTGACCCGGGTTCGACCTGCGTGACAATGATTCCGGTCAGGCCTTCATAGCCGTATTGCTTGGCCAAATCATCGGTAAGATTCTGAACGACAAGGCCTAATTTTTCCAGAGTTTCCGGACCGCCTTTGGTGACTTGTTCCTTTGACGGGCGTTCGCTGAGTTTAGCGGAGACAGTTTCCCGTTTTCCGTCCCGCAGTACGACTAATTCTACATCAGTGTCAGGTTTTAGCGCTGAGACGCGGCCCTGCAATTCTTTGGCTGTCTCGACTGGCTTGCCGTTAAGCTCGATAATGACATCGCCGGGCTTTAGTCCGGCTTTTTCGGCAGCGGAACCCTTGGTAACCTCCGGAACGAGCACGCCTTTAGTGTCTTGTTTCAAGCCGAAAAAAGGAGCATTTTCGGCAGTAAGGTCTTGGATACCAACGCCGAGAAAGCCGCGGGCGACTTTGCCGGTTTCAACGAGCTGTTTATAAATGGATTTAGCCATATTGATAGGGATAGCAAAGCCGATACCAACGTTGCCTGCCCAGTAGCTACGGCCGCCCGGGCTGATTATAGCGGTATTAATTCCTACTACCTTTCCGTCGAGATTGAGCAGAGGGCCGCCGGAGTTTCCCGGGTTTATAGCGGCATCGGTCTGAATATAATCTTCATACTCGGCGAGACGAAAACCGCTCCGGCCTTTTGCGCTAACGATGCCTGCGGTAACGGTGTGGGTTAGTCCAAAAGGATTTCCGATAGCAAGAACCCATTCACCGACTTCGAGCTTATCGGAGTCGGCCAGTTCGAGAAACGGCAGGTCATTACCTTTGATTTTTATGACAGCGACGTCGGAATCCGGGTCTGTTCCAATCACTTTTGCCTCGATTTCCTGATTATTTCCCTCCTTGACCATAACTTTTTCGGCTTCGCCGACAAGATGATTGGCAGTGAGGATATAACCATCGGACGAGACAATAAAGCCGGTGCCCTGTGCCAATTGCTGGAATTTTCGCGTCTGAGGGGCCTGAGGGGAGCGTTGTCGCTGGCGGGGGGATGGACGGCCGAAGAAATGTTCAAAGATGTCGTCGTCGCCAAAAGGGTCGCCAAACGGCCAGTCGGGCATTTGCTGGGTGACGGTTTGGCTGGCTTTGATTCCCACGACGGCCGGCGAGGCCTTTTCAGAGATTTTGGCAAAGGCCTTGCCCGTCTGGCGAAGGATGTCGAGGCTGTTTGTATCCTGTGCAGAGGCCGAGAGCGGGATGATGAAGAGTAAAAGTATTAAAGAAGCTGAAATTACATTGCGGTGTGATAAGAGGTAATTCTGTTTGGAGTTAAATGTTTTCATTTTGATCTCCCAATTCTCTATGGTTCGACTACGCTCACCACATAATAGTATTTAAGGATTTCACCATAAACAGCAATTTAAATGAATGTTATTTATACGGTTCTATTACCGATAAGTTCACATTTCACGCCATTATTTTTTTCGTCTAAATACGGCTGATACTTAATAAGCTGCAATTATGATATTAGCCGATTTCTTCGTCAATCCAGCCGAGCAGTTCTTCGAGCTCATCGAGGGTAATATCACCCATATGAGCGATTCGGAAGGTCTTTTCCTTGAGGTCGCCGTAGCCATTTCCGAAAACGGTGTTGTGCTTCTCTTGAATTGCGTTAATCGTTTTAGCTACGTTGATGCCTCGCGTATTTTTGACCGCCGTGAGGGTATCGGAGGCGTATTTTTCCTCACAGAAAAGGGCAAATTTTTCCTTTGCCCAGCTTCTGACAAAGTTGCCCATTTTTTTGTGCCTTTTCCATACGTTTTCCATACCCTCGGTGAGGATTTTTTCGCACTGGTAGTTCAGGGCCATAATATGGGGGATACTTGGCGTAGCAGGTGTCTGATTTTTTTCAGCCGATTTTGCAAAGGCCTGAAAGTCAAAGTAATACCCTCGCTGGGGAACTTTTTTACTTTTTTCCAGCGCCCGATTACTGACGGCCGCTACTGCAAGTCCAGGCGGAATCGCAAAGGCCTTCTGGACCGATGCAAAAGCCACGTCCCAGCCAAGCTGGTCAAAATGCAAAGGAAGAGCTACCATCGCACTGACGGCATCCACAAAGACAAGAACATCCGGATATTTTTCCTTCATCATTTCGCTGACTTCATAAAGGGGGTTCATCAGGCCTGTGCTTGTTTCGTTGTACATAAGGGTGACAGCAGAGTATTTGCGCGATTGGAGTTTTTCGTCGAGCATTTCCGGCAAAACGGGTTTGCCCCAATCGACTTTTATTTCATCTACGTTCCTGCCACAGCTTTTGGCTACATCGGCCCATTTATCACTAAAGGCGCCGCAGCAAGTGCACAGAACGGTTTCGTCAAAATTCACGCAGTTGCGAATAGCTGCTTCCCAAATTCCGGAAGCGGAGGAAGTGGACAGAAAAACATTCTGGTCGGTGAAGAGGATTTTTTTGAGCATATCGGTCGTCTGGGAATGCAATTGAGCATACTCTTTACCGCGATGTCCCAATGTCGGGCGTGCGAGCTGCTGTAAAACATCCTCATTGACCTTTACCGGGCCTGGAATAAACAATCTTGGCGGGTTTTTCCAATCTACCATACATCTGCTCCTAAGAAAGAAGGTTACAATTTGTTAATGGTCAAGCCTGTATAAATTTTTGGATAGAAATAGGTTGACTTTTGGGGCATTTTTTCACCAACATCGGTGACCATTTTTAATTGTTCCATTTTTACCGGGTTCGTAAAGAAAGCCGCTTGTTTCTGCCCCGCGTCAACCCTGGCGATTGATTCGTTGATTGCATTGTCGGTATCCTTTATATATTCCAACCGGGTGCCGCCTGCCAGATGTTTTTCGCCGATGCCTAATAGTTTTTCGAGGACCAGTTTATGCAGCACAGAGACATCGAGCGACTTCCAGCGGCTGCTCATATTCGGTGCAACGGAATTCATAGCCTGTTTGTTTTTCAAGGCGGCTACGTAGAAGGCGTTGTTGCCACAGTAAATTCCGAATACATTTTTATTATTGCCGTGTTCGGTTTTCATTTGCACAAGCATCTTTTGCTTTGCATCTGCTTTATCCCGGGGCCGACGACCAAACCTATGTTCAGTAATTTCGAAGTTCTTTTTGAGCTCGGCGATTAATTTTACAGCGTCAAAATCTTCGAGATTGCCAACAAGGCGGTGGGTAGCCAAAATGACCAACCCCTCGTGGCGGGTATTGGTGAAAGCAATCATTCGGTAGGCGGCTGCGGGATTGGCGGTTTCTTTGGAGTAAATCAGAGCCGTTTCGTAACGATGATGGCCATCGGCTATAATGCAGCTTTTATCGAGCATCATTTTGGCGATTGCGTCGATATTGTCTTTGGCGGTTATTGCAAACAGACGGTGTCGGACGTCCTGTTCATCAAGGAAATCCATAAGCGGTTTTTGACCGGCTGCGTTTTCAATAATTTTGTCTGCAATTTTTTGTTCGTCTTCATAGAGCATAAGGGGCAGACCGAAATCGGCGGAGGTTGCCCTTTTAAGATTGAGCCTGTCGATTTTGGGTTCATTAAGGGTTTGTTCGTGAGGCCTGACCATCGGGCCGAATTCTTCGAGTTTGGCCAAAGCGATGAAACTGGAACGTTGGAATTGAGCGCCGGCGAGCCGGAAATCCTGGACGTAGGCATAGATGGCTTCAATAGGGTCCTGTTTTAAGATGCCTTTTTTTATCCAGATATTAAGATAGTCGGCGGCCCTTGTGTATTGATTGTTGTCGGCGTTATCGGAAGGAGCTGTTTTTCCTTTGATTATGCGCACAATATTATATTCACTTTTTTCATAGAGCATCTGCTGCTGAGAGGGGCTTATAACATCATAGGGAGGGGAAATACAGCTGCCCACATCGCCGACCACTCCTGCATCAAACCTGAATGCTTTGAACGGCTTAAGTTCCATCATCACGCCTTCGAATCCTTAATATTATTTCGTATTAGTATTGAACTCTAAATTTATTTATTTTAATATTGCCAAAAGCTGCGAAACAAAAATAATACCAAAGGAAAGACAAACTGTCAAATATGATAAGGGCGTGAAAAAATGAGAGTAAGAAATCGGGCGTGTTTTGTTGTAACGGCAATAACGGTTGTGTTAATCAGCGGGGTTTGTTTTGCTTCCGATGACGGGGATTTTCAGTACTGGAACACAGCGGATGTATCTGTTGATGTGAATAATGGCTGGAAGGTTACATTTCAGGAAGAATTGCGGTTCGGGGAAAGCGGCAGGCGTCTTTACTATCAGCATTATGAGCCCGGGCTTACGTACAGCGGACTGGCAAAATGGATAGATTTGGGGTTTAACTACAGGCAGGTGTTTGAAAGAGACAGCAAAGGTAAATGGAAACGGGAAGATCAGCCGAACATAAATGTTACGTTCAAAGGCAAATTATTCGGCCTTGATGTAAGCGACAAGTCAAGAATCGAATATCGGATACTGGAGGACAGAAAAGACGTTTGGCGGTACAGGAACAAACTTACGGTGAAATTGCCATTTGAGCTTACGGAACTTAAATTACAACCTTACGTGGCGGATGAGATATTTGTTCCTCTTGATGACGTCGATATTAACACTAACAGGTTGTATGCGGGGGTTCCCTTTAAACTGGCGAAGAATATAGGATGTGACCTTTATTACCTTTGGCAATCGAGTAAGTCCAACGGCGGCTGGACGGATGTAAACGTGCTTGGGACGGCGTTGAAATTCAGCTTTTAGGGTTTTGTCTGCAGGGGAAGCTGCTTTTTGGTCTTTTTCTTGGCCTTTTTGGCGGGTTTTTTGCGGGTACTTTCGGGCAGCTCTTGTTGGTAAATCTGGATATACTCTTTGATTGTCTGTCTAACAAGGCTCAGGAAATCGTTTTGGCCTAATTCCTGGCTAATCAACCTGGCTTGTAAATCCTCGGGCAAAGATATCCATAAGCGCAGTGCCGCAGCTACAGCGCGTTTTTGCACCTGCCCTCGCGTTTTCCACTGCTTTTCAAAGCTGCTAAGCAAAGAGGTTTTTATATCCGCAGCCAAGGTTCTTTCGTTTTTTTTATATGCCATTTTTTTTAGACCGCCAAACTTTTCAGAAGATGCCCTCGATCATTCTATGCACCCGATTCTATTAAAATATACGTAGCAACTTGCAGTCAGATGCGATAATTTCGGCACACAGAGTCCTCCGCAGAGCACTCACAGGCGACCAGTAAATCCTCGTAGCTATTACTATATAGTAGTTATTCCTGTTTGTCAACGCTTTTTTTGATTTTTTAAAAAAATTACCCCTGGATGCGGCGTAGTAACTCGCAGTTAGATGCGATAATTTTGGCACATAGAGCCCTCACAGGCCTGCTATATTGTGTAAACGAATTCATCCTGCCATCTCTCTTGCAAACACCATTTCTCCCAAAAAATAGTAATTTTTTTAATTTTTCAGCCTTACACCGTGCATAAACCCATTAAACACAGGCGCTTAAACACATTCCATCATAATAGTTACAAATATTTACAAATAATTATTAAGATTTTTCTTGACGTCAGCCGGTAAAAGCCAATAGAATGTATATCAGTTTAGGACGAAACCTTGCGAGGAGAGACAGTGGTCTCAGTATCAACGCAAGAACAGGGTGTGAGAGAAGGGTTGTTTGGAGTTAAAGAAGGAGAAGTAGATGAGAAGAAAATTCATTTCGATAAGTTTATATATCCTACAGATAAATGACGAGAAGTGTCCGTGCGTATTAAGTTCTTCCTTAATAATGAGGTCGGCGACCTCGTTGGAAAATAATATGGTAGCTAAGAACGCAACCATGAGAATGATAAGGACTATCGTTTAAGGATGGTGGTGAAAAGGTTCCCAAGGAAGGGCAACGCAGCTTTTTTACCGCGAAAGTCGTTGTGTGTATAATTTTGCGTATGGTTAAACAAATAGGGAAGGAGAATGAGGATGAAGAGATTAGTTTTAGTTTTTACAGTAGTGATGCTATGGTTGGCAGTACCTGCCTTGGCAGTGCCAAGTCTCGGATGGTGGAACGAAGGGGCTCCTAACACTACACATCAGAGTTGGGATTTTACCCCCGGTTATGTTTTGCCTTCCGGTAGTGGATTTACAGCCGACCCCGAGGTCGTGTCCAATCCGTTTCCTAACAGGGTTGCAGCGACAATCACGCCAATGCTCAGCGGCTCATGGGACGGCATCACCAAGATCACCGGCAGCAACTGGATTCAGGTAGCTTTGGAAATTCCAAACTACGAGATTCTCAACAACTACAAGGAGATCTGGGTCGATATCGGCAATGCAGTTGCAGCCGGTATCACGGTATCTGCGACCGACGGCGGTAGTACCACCTTTGATTATTTGGTCCTCCCCGGACAAGGTGATGCTGAATTCGGTGTCAGAATATGGCCGAATCCGTATGTTGAGAAGGTCAACTTTGTTGTGATGCCGGCAACAGGTGGCCCTGCCGTGCTGGATTACATCCACGCTGATACAATCTGCGTTCCTGAGCCGGCAACAGTAGCGTTGTTAGGTTTGGGCGGATTGGGTCTGCTTCGCAGGAAACGGTAACAACCATAAGTTAAATTTTGTTGGGACGTATAGAATTAAGGGCTGCGAGGTTATTGTCCTCGCAGCCTTTCTCTGCCGACCAGCCGGTTCAGAGTGCTGGTCTGTTGGAGGTTCGGCAGAGGAGGAGGAGTAGAGGTGAAAACATCGGCCAGTGGTCTTGTTGCGCAAGAGGGGGTGAGATGCCGCAAGTATGCTTTCGTAGGGCAATCCGCAGCATTCGCCGGTATTGATAAAACAATTCGCACAATTGCGCCATCCGACTGTCCTGTAATAATCACGGGTGAAACCGGAACGGGCAAAGAAATGGTTGCCCGCAAAATTCATTCGCTCAGTCAGCGTTGCGGGCAAATATTTGTCCCTGTTGACTGCACCACTTTGACCGGCCAGCTCTTTGAAAGTCAGCTATTCGGTCATGTTAAAGGGGCCTTTACAAGTGCATTCAGCGATACTCTCGGATTTTTTAGAGCTGCCGATGGCGGGACAATATTTTTCGACGAAATTAGTGAACTGCCCCTGGATTTGCAAGCCAAGCTTCTTCGAGTGCTGGAGGAAGGAGCAGTCATGCCGTTAGGGTCAACCAAAGCTTTTCCGGTCGATGTTCGCGTGCTTTGTGCGACAAACCGTGAGCTGCGTGAAATGGTTCGTAACGATAAATTCCGAGCGGACCTGTACTACCGGCTTAATGTCGTCAATCTGGAGATTTCTCCGCTGCGGGACCGAAAAGAAGACGTTGTTATTCTCGCCGAATATTTTCTTGATAAACAGGCCGGGCTTTACGACGGGCCGGCAAAGAGATTAACACCGTCGGCAATAAAGATTTTGACTGATTACGATTGGCCCGGCAACGTTCGTGAGCTTGCTAATGTTATAGAGCGTGCTTATGTATTAAGCCAGTCCGAAGAAGAAATCAGACCGTCAATGCTTCCGATGGAAATCCTGGTTGGCGATATACTTCCTGAGCAGGAGCGGGAGCAGGAGTTTCCTGCGATGGGTGAGGTTAATAAAAAGCTGGTGATACGTGCTTTGCAAGCTACAAATGGCCATAAAATGGCAGCGACCAAGCTGCTTAAAATAGACTATGGCAAATTGAGCCGGCTCATCAAGAAACACAACCTGCACCCAAGCTACCATTAATTGATTATTGATAATTGATAATTGTCACCATTTACTAATTACCATTCACTAATTACCATTCACCAATTACCATTCACCAATTACCATTCACCAATTACCATTCACCAATTACCATTCACCAATTACCAACTTTGCATTTTGATAAATATTCGGCATAACGCCAACTTGTCTGTAACCATAGCCATCGCAATATGTTGCATTGCGGACAGCAAGATTCTGTTAGCATTATGATAAATCGCTGCGGAACCGCAATGTCACTGTGTCAAAAATTTCCAAACTCGTAACTTCAATTCTGGCAGGTGCTTCCAACTCTTTTTCTCCAAGATGAGCGTTCTGGCACAGCGGGTGCTATACAGATTATTGAATGTAACAAGGAGATTTGAGTTTCGAGTTTTGAAGAAAAGGAAGTTGTAGCAATGTTTATTACTGAAACAAATGTCCTGGCGGTAGGAATCAGAGATAAAAGCAGCGCTCTGCAGGAGCTGCCCATTCGACTGCTTGTTATGGATACTACAGTCGAGGCGCTTTTTTGTCTGCGTCAGGAGAAAATACATACAGTCATAAGTCGATGGGAGCTTGTTGACGGTCCTGCCGGCGAGTTTCTAAAAAGAATAAGAGAAGCAAAGCCCGCTATACCAACAATAGCATTTATAAAGCCGGGCAGCGATAAACAGGAGATTGCTGCGAGGGGTTTAGGTGTTTCTATCGTGCTGCCTGAAGATATAGATGATGACCACTTTCGCGAGGCGGTCTGCCAGTTACTCGGGCTCGAAGCTATAACGTGTATTAAAGAAAGCCCCCGCAGCGAAGGGGCTGGTTTACCAGAGGAGAACGCCGAATTTATCTATGTGTAATAATACCGTCTTCATCTCTTCTCCTCCTTATAAGCTGGGTTTGACGGCCAGTGATAGGGCAGCCGAACCCGGCGGAGAACAAACGCGACGGCTGTTTGTCGCGATAAAGATATAGATTTTGAAAAGTGAATAAAGAAAACTAAAGAAGCTAACGGACTTCTTCATCTACTTCTCCTCCTTTAAGCTGGGTTTGACGGTCAGTGATTAGCGGATTGCCGAACCCGGCGGCGTAAAATCGTAGCCTCGATAAGTTGGGGTTGCGTTTATGAATAGAGGGGTCGGCCGAAGATCACTGGCCGTTCTTGGGCCGGCCCCAGTTATTACTTTAGTGGCCAGGGAAATCAATTTAGCCACAGAGAGCACAGAGAACACAGAGATATACAATTATAATTCGTGCTAATTCGTGGTTAAAAATTAAACAAGAACGGTCAGAGATAAAAGCTGAACATGCCAGTGGTCAGCGGAAAGAGAGGTGCATATAGAACAAAATGGTCAGTGATTTAGATACGGATTAACGCGGAATTTTTAGACACGGATTAACACAGATTTACACTGTATATAATTTATATTTCTCTGTGAACTCTGTGTTCTCTGTGGCAAGAAACCAATGGATTGAGAAGGAATGTTGCTGCGGACTGTCCGCAGCAAAAGAAAGAATAACGTTTAATGTTTAGTGGATAGTTTGTTGTCTATGAACTATGAACACATAACAATGAACTATCTACGGGAGAAAACTCTAATGAAAAAGTTAATTACAATTTGTATGGCGATTGTACTGGCCACTCTGTTGGCCGGTCAGGCTCAGGCCGCAACGTGGCACACGATTAGTTTCACAGGAACAGATATGTTCAACTACACTTCTACGGTAGCTCAACTTTATAATCAGGATGCTCCGCGCCGGGAGCGTGATTGGGTGGGTGAGGATACGATTGTAACGCAGGTGCGATCCGACGGGGATTTGGACTCCGATGGAACAAATGACTATGCCGAGTGGGCCGTCGGAAACCTGGCAAGTTACGGCTTTTCGTACTTCAACCTTATTGGCGGTACGATTGCATCGAATTATTGGGACCAGCCTTATCATGCAGTTCCGGATCAAGGCGATGGCAGGTATGGCGTGGATTCGTGGAGAAATCAAACTGTGAACGGCGTGGCTGTACATGCCGGCATGGGCTCCGTTGGCGTCTGGGACGGTGGAATCGTTCAGGCCAACCACGGTTATCAAGCACCGATATACGACAACTATGCTTTCCCCGTCTGGAGAGCACCGACTGGCACACAAGTGACTATGGCCAACGCCGCAAGTCTGCTGTTTAGCGTTGATGTTCTGATAGAGAACTATGATACCGCCTTTGAGCCGGACGGCAAAATCCGAGTGTGGTTTGGAGGCTTTAACGTTCCCCAACTCGACATAGGGCCCGACACTCCTAACCAAGAGGTTGCCGGAGTTATGCTAATTCCCGAGCCGGCGACGATTTGTTTACTTGGTCTTGGCGCTTTGAGTCTGATTCGCAGGAAAAAGTAAATAAGTTATCAGGAGGACTGTGCCAGCACAAAAACCTTGTGCCGGCCCTCCTCTTTGAAACGGTTAGTGAAAAAAACAATAAAAACAATTTGAGAAATGGAGAAAACTCTAATGAAAAAGTTAATTACAATTTGTTTAGTAGTAACAATTCTTCTTGCAGTAAGCAGCGTGGCACAAGCAACTCTTAGCTGGCAAACGACTCCCATTCTCGGGACCGAGACAAGTTATGATGGGGATGTGTGGGTCAACACCGGCGGTTCACCGTGGGTGAACATCCCGCATGATGTCTTAAACGGAGGAACTCCCACCGGTATGACTGTGTTCAATGTTGGACAGACTGTAGATGCCGGTAGTGGCATCTACTATGCACCGGAAAATGAGACATATCATTGGTCCGTTGTGTACACAGGACCCAGCCGTACCGTATCATACGAAGGCGATTACCCCGGAGATTCTGGCGAAGGCTTCGTGATGAATTACTTAGATCCCGTGTCAACCTTGACGGCTGCAGACGTGGGCGACTGGACATACGTCGAAACCTGGACACATGGAAGTGAGTCCATCAGCGATACCATCGACTTCACGGTAATTCCCGAGCCGGCGACGATTTGTTTACTTGGTCTTGGCGCTTTGAGTCTGATTCGCAGGAAACGGTAAATGTTAAGTTAAACAGTGAGGAGGGTTTGAGCCGGCGGCAGCCTGCCGGCCCTCCTCTTTATCGGTCAGTGATTAACAAGAACGGAATGGAGAAAACTCTAATGAAAAAGTTAATTACAATTTTTTGTTTAATTAGCTTGGTTTTGTTTATAGCCAACCAAGCAACCGCTGCTATTACTACTCTGACTTTTGAAGAGTTCCAGGACGCGCAATCGATTGGCACATATTACAGCGGTATCACCTTTGAGGCGGCTAGTAGTGGCAAAGAGTGGATTGCCGCCGATGCCACATCAAACAAGTACAACTTTTCCTCATGGCCGAGCGGACAGGAATGGAACTCTGGTTTTTACTGGATATACGATTATGTGGCTGCTTCTACCTGTACTGATGCGAATTACGGTAATGACGGTAAGATCAGCTTTAACAATCAAGATGCTACATTTGTCGAAATAGGGTACTGCGCTCATGATAAGGTTGGCCAAGGCATCGCACTTTACTTGAAGGCGTATGACTCTGACGATAACCTGCTTGATTCGGTCAGTGGTGGGTCGAATTTACGGCACCACATGGGTGACAACAATGAGAATGGTCCTGGCACACTCCATGTGGATTGGGATGGTATTAACCCTATTGCCTATGTAATTATCAATGACACAGGCAATTACTGGGTAGTCGACAATATAAAGACGGATGCCACCCCCGAGCCGGCAACGATTGGATTGCTTGGTCTTGGCGCTTTGAGTCTGCTTCGCAGAAAACGCTGAACATAAGTTAATTGTAGGGACGTATAGAATTAAGGGCTGCGAGGACAAATAACCTCGCAGCCCTTTTTTGTTATGCTCAAAAAGCGTTATTCGGGGGTTACTTTATTTAATTGGTGTTTTCGCTTCTCTGCGAGGTATTGGTTTATAGTAGCGGCGGCGATTCGGCCCTGGCCCATTGCGAGGATAACGGTAGCTGCGCCGAGGACGATGTCTCCGCCGGCATAAACGCCCTCCATTGAAGTTTTACAGTTTTCGTCAACAATGATATTGCCCCATTTGTTGAACTGAAGGCCCGGTGTAGTCTGGCGAATCAGGGGATTTGCGACGTTACCGATAGCGATTATTACAGCATCGACCTCGATTTGGAATTCTGAGCCTTCGACGGGGACAGGTCTTCGTCGGCCGGATTCATCAGGCTCGCCAAGCCGGTATTTGAGACATTCAATAGCAGTTACGCAGCTATTCTGGTCGGCGATTATTCGTTTCGGACTTTGCAGGAAGTGAAACTCGACACCCTCTTCTTTTGCGTGATGGACTTCTTCAATTCGTGCGGGCATTTCCTTTTCACTTCTTCGATAGACCAGATAGACCTTTTCTGCGCCGAGCCGAACGGCTGTTCTGGCTGAGTCAATAGCGACGTTGCCGCCGCCGATGACGGCGACTTTCTTTGCGAGCGCTATCGGCGTATCGGCGCCTTTGCCGAATTTGTAGGCCTTCATAAGATTTGCGCGTGTGAGGTATTCATTGGCACTATATACTCCGATAAGGGACTCACCTTCAATGCCCATAAATCTGGGCAGGCCGGCCCCGACGCCGATGAAGACGGCATCGAAGCCGTCTTCTTTCATAAGTTGTTCGATGGTTCTTGTTTTACCGACGATAAAATTGCAGACGATTTTGACGCCCATTTTGGTAAGGATGTCGATTTCCTTTTGCACAATGGCTTTCGGCAGTCTGAATTCAGGGATTCCGTAGACCATAACGCCTCCGGTCTTGTGAAAGGCCTCGAATACAGTAACATCATGACCGGCTCTTCTGGTATCGGTAGCGGCGACGATGCCGCCGGGGCCTGAGCCTATTATGGCGACTTTCATTCCCGTATCAGGTGCGACGGAGGGGACGGCGTCCTGGTTTTGGTCAAGGTCGGCGACAAATCTTTCCAGTCGGCCGATTGAAACGGCTTTAGCGGTGTCTTTGAATTTTAAGCCGACCGTGCATGTTTGCTGGCATTGGACTTCCTGGGGACATACTCGACCGCAGACAGCGGGCAAAAGAGAGTTATCCTTGATGATGGCAAGGGCTTTTTTGAAATCGCCGTCGGCAATGGCAGCTATAAAATCCTTTATCCTTATCCGGACGGGACAGCCCTTAATGCAGGGCGCGTTTTTGCACTGGAGACATCGCATTGCTTCGAGCCTGGCGTGTGTTTCAGTATAGCCGGTCGCTACTTCGTTGACGTTGCTCTTTCTTTTGACGGCGTCCTGGGCGGGCATATCCTGCGGAGGGATTTTGTATCTGTCAGCAGGAGTAAGTTTGCCTGTTTTTTGCTTTTCCAGGAGCCGATGCAATAGTTCTTGTCTTTCTTTTTCGGTCATCATTATTCGTCGTTCGTCGCTCGTTGCTTGTCCCTCGTCTTATCAAGGCCTATCTTACATCTATATTCTTTATATTTTTCGTGAGCCTTTTGTTCGGCGTTTTTATAGGCGTTTAATCTTTTCATCATCAGGTCAAAATTGACTTTGTGGCCGTCGAACTCCGGTCCGTCAACACATACGAATTTTGGCTGGCCGTCAAATTCAATTCTGCAGCCGCCGCACATACCCGTCCCGTCAACCATAATGGTGTTGAGTGAGACTTGTGTGGGAATGTCGAACTGCTTTGTAGCCTCGCAGCAGAACTTCATCATTATGGCCGGGCCGATTGCGAGAACCAGATTCGGTTTTGGCTGACGCTGACAAATTTCTTTAAGCGGCTCGGTTACCAAAGCTTTTCGGCCGTACGAACCGTCATCCGTTGCGATTATCAGCTCGTCACTTAAGGCGGCAAATTCATCCTCAAGAATAAGCAGAGTCTTTGTTCTTGCGCCGAGGATGCAGATGATTTTATTGCCGGCTTTTTTTAGAGCCTTTGCGATAGGCAGTAAAGGTGCGCTGCCGATTCCGCCGCCGACGCAGACGATGGTGCCGAAGTTTTTAATATGGGTCGGCCTGCCCAGCGGCCCGACGACATTAGCTATATGGTCGCCTGTTTTCATATCGGCCAATTCGGCGGTGGTTTTTCCGACGCGCTGCCAAATCAGATTGATAGTGCCCTTGGCGGGGTCTGCATCGGCGATTGTCAAGGGGATTCGCTCGCTGTATTCGGTGTTTATGGCGATAATGACGAATTGGCCCGGCTTTGCTGCCTGTGCAACAAGAGGCGCTTCGACATCTGCCGTGAAGACGTCATCGCTAAGCCGGCTTTTCGAGACAATTTTATGCGGCACTTTTAGATTCTTTCAGCTCAAAAATGCGAAAACCTTGATTATCCGCAAATAAGAGCTGTTTGTCAAGATGCGCATTCTAAATACTGAATACATCGAAGCCGGGGCCGAACTGCCGCAGGTAGTAAAGAGAATAAGCCCGCTTGAAAACAAACAGAGGCAGCAGGATGACGGTGCCGATGTATGGTATAAACAGCAACAAGCTCACACAGCAGAAGCAGCATCCTATACAAAAGCCGATGAAAATAATTGTCCCTATCGCTATTGTTATGACGATTTGAAAGAGGATGTACAATGCAAAGCTGGCTTTGTTAACGGAGAGGATTGTCAGGAATTCCCGCCAGCCGGCTACGCAGCTTGCCGTTTGCAGAAACATAATCGGGGCGACAAAATCAAATGTAAATTTCCTTACCAAAGACATCACTATTGCGAGCACAAATACAATCAGGCCTAAAATTATGGTTATCGGGACAAAAACTATAACAGAAGCAGCTTCGGCGACCATCATAATAATAAGCAGGACAATACCAAGGATAGGTACAGCTACTATGGCAAGGCCGATTAGGCCCAGCACAATTCGGAACAGAAAGAGGCTGTTGCCGTGCTTGCTAAATTTGTGCCAGGGAACTTTGACTTCCGACTTATTGGTCGCAACACAATGAAGAAACATAAATTTGCCCCGGCTGTTAAGCCAGGCAACAAGAAGGCCAATTCCTATTATTACAACAGCCACAATTGCAATTAGAGGTATAATCCAGCACAGGTTGTCCAAAAGATATTCTTTTGCCGAGTTAACGCCTTCTGCTATTTTGGCCCGTTGTTCATGTGATTTGTAGGGTCCGTTCCAGTTGCCGCCCCCGCCTCCTCCGCCACCGCCTCCCAGATATGCCAACCAGGCGCAGAAGCCGATAGTGAACCATTTGCCTAAGTCGAATGGTTTGAAAAGCATGGCCTTTACTCTTTCGACAGCGGGACCGATGGGGTCAATTACACTTATACGGGAAGGTTGTTGCGGCAACATAGCGTATGCCCTCCAAAATAAATGAGCTGACAGATAGGTCAGCCGGTAATATTATTCTGCTTTTGTTTCAGCGAGCGCAGTTCTTTGTGAATCGGCCAGTCGGCGAAAGCGAGGTAAAAGGCCATAATTATATTCACGATTGGTATGAGCATTAACAGGCCCAATGCCCAGCTATAGCCGGCCTTCAAGAAAATCTTGCAGCAAATCAACAGCTTTATTGCAACAATAACCAGAACAATAAATGCAAAAAGAAGGGCGAAGACGATTGCAAACACCGGTTCCACTTGCGGATAGTGTTGAGTCCAAACATTAGAGTTCATATTTTCCCCTTTCAGTTGAGAATAGATTCAATTATCAGACTATTTTGGATGCCAAGTGCGCAGTATAGCGAGCAGTCGTTTGTTTGCAAGGGAAATGTAAGCAGGGGCAGGCCTGCGTGTCTGTCCGAATCTGCTCAACACCAGCTATCAGGCCGAGTGATTATTGTATTGCCGATTTTAACTTCATTGGAAAATTGGCAATGCTGAAGCAGTTTTTCAGACATCTTACGCCTGAAACTGGCATTTTGACGCAGTTCAAAACTGCTGCGTCCGATTGGAAACATTACACCTATTTCTTTTTCAGGTGCGTGATGCTGTACCGATTTGATTACAGGCAGCAAATCACTATCTGCGGAAATGATTAGGGCTTTGTCATACAAATCATCAATGGCATCACCCAACATCTTCAATGCTATATTCACGTCGGTTTGCTTTTCCTCGTGTGTTTTGAAATACTGCTGGCACTTATGACATTTAATAGATTTCTCTAAAAAACGACCGTGGATAATCTCCACCCCTGTACTTCTCAAGGCGTTTATATACCTCTTGTGCCGTTCAACACTTTCGTGGTGCCATCTTACAAAGGTCGTAAAATAAAAAATACCCGCAATCGTGTCCTTCGCACCAACCACAGACTCGGCAAGTTTACGATAATTAAGCCACTTGTATTTGTGAAAGGCGGGTTTTTCTTCGAGGGCATAATAGACGTTAAATCCATCTACGTAGAAACAGTACCGGCTCATCCTTGACTCCATAAATAAAAAAACCCAGTCTTCCGAAGAAGCCTGGGGCCTGACAGATACTTCTGCCAGGGATGTATATATATTATCGCACATAAAGGCCGTTTGTGCAAACTTTTTTTATAAAATTCAAAAAAATCGCACAAAAACTCAAAAACAACGTTTTTGCACCCGTTTCCTCATTGCCTGCTCTGTGGGATGTGTCGTGTACTATCCCATCGGGGTGTTAACTTAGGCAACTTTTTTTGTTGATTTTTGTTTGAAAATCTGTTAAAATACTCTCTGTTTGCAAGTAAGCACTTGCCCGCCTCTGGCGGGAACGACAAACCGCCCCGTAGGGCACGGCCTTCAGGGTTAGCAGACCCAGTCAACAACCAATTAACCATTTAACCAATGACCATTTACCAATTACTATTTAACCGATTAACATTGTTTATAATTCATTTCTCTGTGTCATCTGTGTTCTCTGTGGCTAAAAATACACATTTACTCTGTGGCTGTAAACCTCTTTTTGTTAGAGTCTTTAAATGCCGTTTAAACAATGAACTTCAATCAATCAAAAATGAACGATTATGCAAAACAAACCCAATTTCCGAAAAGCCAAAAATGAATTTAACCTTCCGTTCCACAAAGGATTATGAAAATAATTCAGGCCTTTTGAAGATGGAAAAACAAACCCAATCAAACCCAACCTGTAGTGAGCTTGTCGAACCTATTTCAAAAGGCACGGGGTGGTTACGGCTATTGTATGTCGAGAAAGTGCGGCAGTTTTTCGAGCGGGCAGCGAGGGCATTTGGCGTTGGGTCTGCAGAATTCTTTGCCGAGTCTTACCAAGAGCGCATGGTATTCATTGAAAAGTTGAGAATCCTGCGGCAGATTTGACTGGAATAAGTCCCGCAGTTGTTCGTAATCGGCGTCCGGCTCGATTAATCCGTGGCGAACGGCTACTCGTGCGGTGTAGGCATCTACAACAAAGGTGAGTCTTCCGAAGGCGTAAAGCAGAATCGAATCGGCGGTCTCACGGCCAATACCTTTTACGGCCAAAAGTTCGGCCCTTAAACGGTCGGTGTCAAGGTTTTCAAGATTTGCCAGTTGGCCATCGTAGTTGCGGAAGAGCCAACTTAAGAAACTTTTGAGCCGTTTTGCTTTTATATTGTAATAGCCGGCTGGTCGGATAAGCTCGGCCAGCTCCGAGACGTCGAGATGGCAGAGTTTTTCCGGGGTTAACAGGTGAGCGGAATTTAGATTTGCTATTGCTTTTTCGACATTGGCCCAGTTCGTGTTCTGGGTCAGTATGGCGCCTGTGATTATCTCAAACTGGGTTTCGCCCGGCCACCAGCTCTGAGGGCCGAAGCGGTCGAAGAGCAGTTGATAAATTTCAGTCAGTTGCTCAGTTATCATTGCGACGGTTTTTCTCAAATAACAAGGTCATTTTTGACTATTGTAATTTCGGTTCACTTAAAGTAGACTCTCCGAAATTTGAGCCGGACGGTCAAGTAATTTTTGGTATTCGGCGGCGAAATGAAAGAGAATAAATACAGATACAGCGCGAGTCAATTGTTTAACTTTGTGCAAGGCTCCTATTTTGAACGGACATCTCGACCAATTTACGCTATAGTTTTTCTGCTGCCGTTTATCGTTTTCTACGAGCTGGGTACGATTCTTATCAATACCGATTTACTGAGACGCTACTGGCTGGGCAGGGTGGTGGCATTCTCGTGGCTGCAAGAGTTTCTTGCATACTTAGGGCTGGGCAGCAAGTTTGGGTGGGCAGCAACCCCTTTGGCGGTTGTGGTGATTTTGGCAGCACTGCAGCTGGTATCTCGCAAACAATGGCGTTTTTGGTTTGGTGATATTTTGCCGATGGTAGTTGAGTGCATTCTGCTTGCGGTGCCGTTGATTGTTTTGAGCATGTTTTTGAGCGGTTCGGGCCAGCGGCAGAGCGATATCGACCAATTCGCAAACAGCGCGGCAAGAATACAAACGGATGCGGTCTTAAGGTGCTATTCGGTTACAAATGACGTGTTGCCTGATGCGGCGGAGAGCAGAGACGATGACGGGAAGTGGCAAGGGCTGTTGGCTAATGTTGTTACCGGTATAGGAGCAGGGATTTATGAAGAGCTTGTTTTTCGGCTGATTTTGATTATTGCATTAATGGTGTTGTTTCAGGATGTTTTTCAGTTAGGTCATAAGGTTTCAATTATACTTTCAGTTTTTATTTCAGCGGCGTTGTTCGGCGCATATCATCATATAGTATATCTGGAAGGTCAATTTATCCAAAGCAGTCCATTTAACTGGGCGGAGTTTGGTTTTCGGACAATCGCTGGTATTTATTTTGCCGTTCTTTTTGCAATTCGCGGTTTCGGAATTACGGCGGGGGCCCATGCCTTTTATGATATTATTGCAGTTTTTATGAATGCTTTTTTTCCACAGCCTTGAAAAATCAGCAGGTGGTTTGTCGTTTCTTAATTTTTTTCAAAAAACCTTGCCGTCATTACTCTTTTGGTCTGCGGAACTTGCGAAATCATCGTCCTATAAGCGTGAGAACAAGCCTTATCAATACTGATATTGCACTTGAATAAATGTGGTATTTTTTGTATAATAGCACCAGAGTTAGCAGATTGCGTTTAGTGATTTTGGGATTTTTATACCATGGAATTGCCGCAAATCAATATAGCAATTGAAGAATTGACATTCAGCCTTTTTCAAAGGCCGTTACATCCTGAGCTTTTCCAAATTTACGCCAAGCGGCAGCTAAGAACCGGCAAATACGAGGCGGATATCTGGGTTACAGGCTGCACACATGTTATTAGCGTGTATGCCGGAGATGTGTGCCTCAGCGAGGTTATAAGCGCACCGGGGCAGATGCTTCCCCGTCGGGGGTTGATTGAACGTTTTCAATTTCACGGCCCACGCTCTCATAAGTGCACTTTGAGCCGAGGGGTAAGCTATATGACCGATTTTCAGATTGAGAAGATGAGTCCCAATTTGTATCGGCAGAGTCATACTGACCTTGAGGGGTTTGCTCGAAATCGGGGTGTGTTTGTCAAATTTCCGGGGCTGGAAATTGGAGGTCTGCAGCCGTTCTGCTATATTGACTTTGAGGCCAGACAAACCGAATTGCACATCCACACGTTCGCGGCTTATCCGGACCAGGTAACGATGATTAAGACGCAATCGCTGTTCGACTTTCAGTAAAAGACGAGCCTTCTAATCGTCCCTCGTCTCTCGTGATTCGTGTTAACTGTCCTGCTGCTCGACTTTCTGCTTCAAAATATCCCACTTTTCGTGAATCTCCTCGGCCATTCTGCTGTTTGGGAAGTCGCGAATAATCTGCTCGCCGGCCTCAATTGCTTTTTGCCATTGTTTTCCGGATACAGCCAGAGAGAATTGGACGCCGAGGTTGTGCAACTTGTTCCTGAAAACGTCCTTTGCAGCTTCCTGCAAAGCCAACCCTTCATTTGGAGTGAGGTAGAGGTCCAGCTCCCTTAGAACCTCCAGGCTTCGATCGGTGGCCTGACGTTTTATGGCATCATCCCAGGCGTTGAGCAATATTTTTTTTCGCTCCTCTTTTTTATCGAGTAGTTTCTGTCGCATTGCTTTTGCATTTTCGGATTTGGGGAAGTCCCTGATTAATCTTTCAATCTGGGTGCTTGCTTTGGCCCACTGAGAGCTTTCGAAGAGCTTTTCGATATGCGCTATGACCTGATTTACCCTTTCGGTGTCGGTAGCATCGCGGTAATTGTTTGCCTGGGTCCGTAACTGCTCAGCCAAACCCTTATATTCTAATCGGCGAGCAATTTCATCAATTATTTCATAGGTAGTATTGAAATCCTGCTGCTGGAGTTTATCAAAAACGGTCTCTCGCAGGGACTGCATATCTGCATCGCGGAATGCAATTGCTTTTGCTGCTTCGCTGAGGCGGGTGTTTTGGTTGATTTGCGTTAAAACAGAACGGTTCTTTTCCAGTGTCTCAGTTATTTTTTCGAGCTTTGCACCATTTTCCGAAAGTGAGTTAAGAATTTTAAATGTTTTTGAGAGTATCAATATAACTGTGGCCAAAAGCGCCAAAGCAGCGAGGAGCCATACAAGTTGCTTTATCTTATCCCCTTCTTCAGGCGGCAGGAATATTCCGGCAAGGACTGCGAGCAGTACCAAAGCTATTAATGCGATGCAGATGATGACGAATTGCCACTGAAACCGCCATAAGGGTCTATCTTTTCCCAAGCCCATAACCGGCCCTTTTCAAAAAGAATTTTACGCAACCAATCTTCAGATATTATAGCCATTTTAACAGAGAAACTACAACTAAAAAAGCTGTTTATGTGGCTGATTAGATATGATTGTCGCTGTAAATCAACAGCGATGTTTATAATAATCAACGCCGGCGTAACTATCTTTTGTTAAAATCGTTACGCCTCGCGAGATAATGCAGGCGGAGCTGCAATGTCGATTTTTCGCCACACAGAGCTTTAATCCGCATAGGGGTTGTGTCCCAATGCATCGGGATAATGCTTAAAGATGTTACTTCAAGTTACTTTAAGAGGCTTTTTATAGGGTTGAGCGGCGAAATTTTACGGCAAGCTCATTTAGGTGCATCCTGGTATGAATTTTGCATTATTTATGAATAAGCGGCTTCGGAGACTCTGTAAGAGGGTGATTGAAAGGAAAGTGTTTTTTACGGGGAGAACAACGTGATGGACGAAGCACAGTTGGAAGACAAGCTTAAAGAACTGGTCAAAGAATTCGGGGGAGCGGCCGACTCACAATATAGAAAGTTGGCTATGCTGGCCCAACAAGCCAGCGAAAGCCAGAAGAAGCTTGAAAAAAGCGTCGGTAATCTGCAAGAATCGCTGGACTATTTGCGGGTATGCATTAAATATCAGCTTTTCGACCTGGAAGCCACTCGCCGGGAAAATGAGTACCTGAGAAAAATACTTGGGGAAAATAGTGACCAAGGGCCGACGTAGAGTTCAGCTCGTCAGGGCGAAGGCCCTGCCGTAGTCCCGAAAGGCATCAAACATACACACCAAATACGGGGGGTTTGAATAAATCCGCCGGAGGCGGATAAAATTGGGTTTGTTTGGGTTTGTTTTGAATAGTTCATTGTTTGTTGTTCATTGTTATTAGTCATTGCTTATACTGCGGTTACAATCATTTTCGGCTCTTAGTAAATTGGCTTTGTTTCGCATAATTAATATATTTTGATTGATTGATTTCTAACCACAGATTTCACAGATTTACACTAATTTGCACTATTATTTTTTGCCACAGAGTTCACAGAGCACACAGAAAAGTAAATTATAAACAGTGTTAATTAGTTATTGACTGGACCTGAAACCTTGCCACTCGGTGGCGATATGCGTTTATCTACTGATAAACTGGGGGTATTTTAACATATTTTCAAGGAAAAGTCAACAAAAATTAGCCACTAAGACGCGAAGGCACGAAGAAAATTTAATCGCTGATTACACAGATAACACCGATTTGTAGTTGGCCACAAAGAAACTAAGGCATGAAGAAAATTAGCCACAGATTTCACGGATTTACACAGATTTTTTGACGCTGATTGCGCCGATTACGCAGAGAGATTTTGGTCGGCATGCGTTCTTCGGCAAGGCCTTTTCTCGAAGCGAGCTTCTGTGAAAGGCCGTTGCCTTGTCCGCCGAATTCCTTCGGACTTCATTTATAAGCCGACCAAATAAACCTCCTTCTTGGGGAGATGTCAGTAGGTGGCAATGCCATATAGCGACAAAAAGTATATTAGTATATGCGTATATGCATACATACTAATGTCATGATTAAACAATCAAGTTTTTTGGATAGTGGGATTTTTTTTGGGCCACTAAGTCGCCAAGGCACGAAGAAAATTTAATCGCTGATTACACAGATAACACCGATTTGTAGTTGGCCACAAAGACAGCAAGACGCGAAGAAAAATTAACCACAGATTTCACAGATTTACACAGATTTTTGTTGGCCACGAAGTCACCAAGACACAAAGAAGAATTTTAGTCAGCATTATGTACTCGGCGGCGGTTTTTCTCGATGCGAGCATCTGCGAAAACCAGCCGCCTTCGTCCACGGGGTCATTTCGCAATGCCCCGTTTGTGAAGCTGACTAAAAAAAAGCATCGACTATCTTTAATTGATAGGATTGACGCGGATTTTTTTAAGATGACTTTTCGATTATGTCGATTTCGTCGGGGGTCAGGCCGGGGTGGGGACAAAAGTATATTAGTATATGCATACATACTAATATAGTGATTTAAGAATCAAGTTTTTTTGAGAGGGGGATTTGAGAATCAAGGTTTTTGGATGATGGCGATTTCGTCGGGGGTCAGGCCGTAGAGTTTGTAAACCATCTGGTCAATTTGTTCTTCTAATTTTTTAACCGCAGGTTGCCTAAGTTAACACAGATTTTTTTGCTGTGGTGCCTCTAAGAAACGAAGATATTATGGTCGAGGTATTTGCAACTTGCCCTGGTGGAATAGTAATGGTATAACCCACAATAAGAATAGACCGTAATGATGCGGTCTTGTTTCAGTGAGGTCTGTTATGATAGAAGAAACGCTTTTGAACCAAAAAGGTGCCATAATGCTCGACAGAGGCGAGAATCAATTTTGGGCATACGACACGAACTTCGACAGCAAAGAGGGATTGGTTTTGTTGGATAACGTTCAATTTATCTATGAATTGTCTCTGGCGCAATTGGAATTGAAGTCTCTGGGTATTGACTTCGAAGTCACAAACGGTTTAAGGCAATTCAGGGTTCTTAATCAAGATGAAGAGAGAGCAAACTTGCTAAGAAAAAGGACGGCTTATTTCAAGGCCGTTAACGGTCAGTACACAGACTATTTCTACATAATTCAAGAGAATCAGACCCGTTCGGTAAATCAATATCTCACACACTGGATTTATCCTTACAAGGGCAAATTCCATCCTCAAATGATACGAGCATTGTTGAACATCATTGGATTGAAACAAGGTAACACGGTTTTCGAACCATTTTCCGGAAGTGGGACAACTGCGCTGGAGGCACAGCTTCTCGGCATTAACTTTGTTGGTATCGACATATCTCCTTTATGTGTTTTGCAGGGTAAAGTAAAAACCCAGTCTGTTGGCGCTATAGATGAAATAATCGCATTCAAAGATGCTGTCGTGTCTAAACTTAGGCCATCTCTCTTCAACAAAGAATCCGATTTTTACCGTATGCTCGACGAGATTCAAGATGAAAGAATAAGGGACTTCTACTCTCTCGCAAGATTGTTGGCAATAAGCGATAAATCAAGAAGAGGACGTGAATTTGAAGAGTCTTTCGTTAGAAACATAGGTCTGATGATAGAATCTGTGAAGGGTTATAAACGTGTACTCAGCAAGTTAGGGTTGACGTTAGGCGATGTCACCCTGACCGTCGGTGACGCAAGAAACATCAGTCTTACAGATAATTCTGTCGATGGAATTATTACCTCGCCGCCTTATTCCATAGCGCTCGATTATGTTGATAACGACTCGCATTCTTTGGTGGATATGGGTTATAGGTTGCAGGAAATTAGAGAAGGATTTATCGGCGTTAGGGGAAAAGGGAAAGAAAGAGTGGATTTATACAATAATGATATGCAAAAATCCTACAGCGAAATGTATAGGATTTTGAAACCCAACAAATATGCAGTGATAGTGATAGGCAACGCGACTTATCAGGGACAAAAAGTCAAGACCGTTGAATTTACGATACAATGCATGGAACGATTAGGATTTGAGTTGACCAAGAACCTCGACAAAATTATTTTCGGCCTTTACAACGTGATGAAAAATGAGAAAATCCTCATATTTAGAAAGCGATAGGTATGACCAATGGGGACATAAATCAATGGATTCAAAGGGCTAGAGGTGTAATCGTTGAACATGAACATAATCGTGACGCTATGTATCATACGGTGAGTTATCTTTTGACAAATGATTTTTGTGGAATAGGCCGTAGAGTTAGCATGTCCAGAATATTGGATTACTTAAATCAACAAGGGATAAGACTGTCTAGAGAGAATTTTCAACAGACTATCCTAGGTGAATTGAAACGCAGAGGGATCGTGGCTACATTGGTCTATCCCGGTCGCCAAGGGGGTGTGTTTATTCCCCAATGCGTGGAAGATGTCGAAACGGTTGTGAGACAGATACTGAGAAGAATAGTAGCCGAAGTGGGCAATTTGAGAGGATTATTACTTGGGACGCCTTTTGCCAATATGTAGCAAGAGGTCGAGGAATATTTGTCACAAATAGAAAGACAGTTCAATGAAAGATGAACGATATATCAAAAAACTCGAAACAGTTATCAAGGGTATGTTGTCTCCTTTACGTGACATCCCCTTCAATATCGTAATAGAGGCAATGACAGGGAAAAAGGTTCTTTCCTTCGATCTCGCAAATTCTAATCACACGGAATTACTCTCCCTGCTTGAAAGCGCATCGAAAACGGCGGGCCAAAGGGTTAATGATAAGGGAATCCGACGCCCAAGGCCTAATGAGGTAGGGAACGACATTGAACCTTTCGTCCGCTCGGCTTTAAATTCGCTAAAATTAAAAGCAGACGTGCCAATCGGCCCTTCGGGCAATAAGAAATCAATGGGATATCCTGATGTATTGTTCTGGTTTAACAAAAACCCTTATTACTTAGAATGCAAGACTTATAATCGTGAGAATGTCGCAACAACCCAAAGAAGTTTCTATTTCTCCCCCTCTGACGAGTTTAAAGTCATTCATGATGCGCCGCATTTTCTTCTTTCTTATGAGATATATGTAGATGGAGAGGAAGGACATAACCATATTTACAAATGTAGGCATTACAAAATCCTCTCTATCGAAGCATTATCCCTCGACGTGAAATATGAGTTCAATTCAGACAATAAACGTATGTACTCTGGTAAAGACGGGACAGTTCTTTTGGCTGAGGGAGATGTGAGGTAACAAAGTTAGTAAATAAGGGGAGCAAATAAATGGCGGGGCGATTCATTTACGATTTACGATTGACGATGGTTCGACTCTTTCGACTTCGCTCAAGACAGGTTCGC
>Ga0315282_10001686_pt1 | contig 41374 bp, 32 predicted proteins | sample YL17G07_20_MG_FD_203693 | JGI IMG/M metagenome (GOLD analysis project Ga0315282, IMG submission 203693) | Sediment microbial communities from Yellowstone Lake, YNP, Wyoming, USA - YL17G07_20 | ecosystem: Environmental > Aquatic > Freshwater > Lake > Sediment | place: USA: Wyoming | collected...
AACGCTTCATATGCACGACCCTGATGTCCATAGCCGTGCCGTGCATGGCCCAGACAGCCATGATAGTAGGCCTGGCCGGCCGGCACGGCCCGCAGGCATTGGTCCTCATCTTCGGGACTCTTCTCTTAGTGTGGTTTGTTCTCGGCGTCATTCTGAACGGCCTGCTGAAGGGGGAAAGCCCCGAAATACTCGTCGACATACCGCCATACCGGGTTCCTTACTTCAAGGGCCTGCTGAAGAAAGTGTGGATGAGGCTTGTGGCGTTCATCTTTGAGGCCGTGCCCTTCGTACTGGTGGGAGTACTCTTGGCCAACTTGCTTTACTCGCTCGGGGCGATTGACCTTGTCGGCAGGCTGGCCGAACCGGTGGTAACAGGGCTCATGGGTCTGCCGCGGGAATCCGTCGGCGGGCTCGCCGTCGGATTCCTCCGAAAGGATGTGGCAATAGGCATGCTCGCGCCGCTCGACCTGTCGTTCAGACAGACCGTCGTGGCCTGCGTGGTCTTGGCTGTCTATTTCCCCTGCGTGGCCACCTTTGCCGTGATGCTACGGGAATTGGGAGCCCTCAAGATGCTCAAGGCCAGTGCAATCATGGCGCTGACGGCGCTGACGGTAGGCACACTCATGAACCTCGTGCTCAGGGTTGCGGTGGGTTAGCGGCACGGTAGGGATTCGCCCCCGGTTACGCCGGTTCCAGGGAGGCTGGGGGAGTGTACAGCGGCGACAGGAGAACCGGTTGCGGCCTGAAGACCACGGTCGAACCGGGATCATCCTGGACTCAATGGCCGCCGGCGTCTTTACGGTGGGCGCAGGTTGGCGCATTACGTCGTTTAACCGGGCCGCAACGACCCGCTTCCGGCACAAGGGCCGCCGTTGCCGCTGCTGGAAGATTGACAAGCCGGCGCTAATGCGGACAATGTTCGACGCCATGGCAACGAGTTATTTCGACGAAGCGGCGGCACGCTGGGATAAGGAACCCACGCGGGTTCGGTTCATGAAGGCTGTGGGTGAGGCCATTGTCCGGGAAGTCGCTCCGACCCGCGACATGACCGTGCTGGATTGCGGGTGTGGGACCGGCCTTCTGGGGCTCTATCACATGATCGTCGCGGGCATGGTCATGCACCCCGTCGCCAATCCGGGCCGGACGCTCAGGACATTCCACAAGCAGGAGGCGGAACCGTGCCTACCATCGTTTATGTTCACATGACCTGGATGCTGGTGGCGGTCGCCATCGGCACGTGGTCGGGGTACCTCGGGCTTCTGCGGGCGCTTGAGGGCCGTGACGGCAGAACGCGGCTCCCGGGGCGTTTCAACCTGCGCACTCACAAGTGGACGGGCATCGTCTACTACGCGATGCTCTACGTGGGTATCCTGGGCGGGCTCCTCATGGCCGAATGCCTCCTCGACGGCTTTTCCACGGTGGGCATCTGGCGGGTTCACGCGTGGCTGGGCGTGGCGGTCGGCGCCGTCTATGCCCCCGCCGCGTGGCTGGGGCTCCAGTTGCTCTGGAAGCCGGGAGGAAACCGCACGCGAGCCATCGCCCACATGGTGTTGAACTACACCGCCTGCACGCTCATCGGCGCGCAAATCCTGGTGGCGCTGCTGGCGGTCAAAGGGCTGATCTAGCGGCGCTGATCCGCCCAATGGCGGCAAGTGCCCCGCCCCTCGCGAGCCGCGTATAGTGTTCCAGCCGCAGGTGGCGGCCCAGGCCTTCCCGTGCCACATGCAGGCAGACGGCAGGAGGCGTGAATGATGCGCAAGAGTCGCCCCGCCGGCGTGGCGCCCAAGGCCACCGAGGCCATCCTCGAGAGCATCTCCGATGGCGTGTTCACGGTCGACCACGAGTGGCGAATCACGTCGTTCAACCGGGCCGCAGAGGAAATCACCGGCGTGCCGCGCCAGGAGGCCGTCGGAAGGCGGTGTAGCGAGGTGTTCAGGGCCAGCATGTGCGAGGCCGACTGCGCCCTGCGCCGCACGATGGCAAGCGGCAAGCCCGTGGTCAACCAGACGGGCTTCATCGTGAATGCCGAGGGGCGGCGGATTCCGATCAGCGTCTCGACGGCCCTGCTGCGCGACGGCCGCGGCAAGGTCGTCGGCGGCGTCGAGACGTTCCGCGATCTGAGCCTCGTCGAGGAACTCCGCAAGGAACTCGAAGGCCGCTTTGAACTGGGCGACATGGTCAGCCGCAGCCCCGCCATGCGACGCCTCTTCGACCTCCTCCCCCAGGTGGCGGCCAGCGGCAGCACGGTGCTGGTTCAGGGCGAAACGGGCACGGGCAAGGAACTGCTTGCCCGGGCGATCCATTCGCTCAGCCCCCGCCGCGAGAAGCCGTTCGTGGCGGTCAACTGCGGCGCGCTGCCCGACACGCTCTTGGAATCGGAACTGTTCGGCTACAAGGCGGGGGCCTTCACGGGCGCCGGAAAGGACAAGCCCGGCCGATTTGCCCTGGCCGAGGGGGGCACGATCTTCCTGGACGAGATCGGCGACGTGAGCCCGGCCCTCCAGGTCCGCCTGTTGCGATTCCTGGAGGAGCGAACCTACGAACCGCTGGGCGGCACCCAATCCGTTCAGGCCGACGTTCGAGTCGTGGCCGCCACGCATCGGGACCTTGCCGCCCTGGTCAAGGATGGGGCATTCCGGCAGGACCTGTTCTACCGCATCAACGTCGTGCAGGTGGAACTGCCCCCGCTCCGCCAGCGCAAGGCCGACATCCCGCTGCTGGTCGAGCGGTTCGTGGGGCACCTGAACCGGCTTCGTGGGCGGTCGGTGCCTGGCGTTAGCCGCGACACGCTCGCCATCCTTATGGCCCACAACTATCCCGGCAACATCCGGGAACTGGAAAACGTGATTGAGCACGCCTTCGTCCTGTGCGGCGAGGGCCCCGTTGAGCCGTCTCATCTGCCGGACGATCTGATGGCCCGCGCGCCGCCGAAGGCGCGGCGCACCGACCTTCGCGGGTCGGTCCGGGCCGCCGAGGCCCAGTCCATCCTGGATGCCCTGAAGCGGAACCACTTCAACCGTCTGGCCGCGGCGCGCGAACTGGGCATGCACAAGACCACGCTGTTCCGGAAGATCAAGGCGCTGGGCCTGAACCTGCCCGAGACGGACGGGCGCTCGGGACCAGGGTCGTAGAGTCGCTTTCATGCTACTGTCCGGGCTGCGACAGTAGCATACGTACAACTCTCTTGTCGGGTCGCCGTATCCCTTACTAGGCAATCCCGCCGTCTTAAGTCCTTTATAAAGCCGAAGTTAACGCCGCGGGGCCGCCCCCCGTGACTGTGTTGGCACGCGTATTGCTTATACATCGGATCGGAGGCCATAGGCGATGCGTGTTGCACTGACAGCCTGGGACGGTCGGATCTCGCCGGTGTTCGACACCGCGCGCCATGTCCTGATCGTGGATGTCGAAGACGGTCTGTCCGTGCGCCGCATGGAGGCGCCGCTGGAAGAGGGGCTTCCGGACCGGCGCCTTGCACGCCTGACCGCGCTCAAGGTGGAGGCCCTGATCTGTGGCGCCATCTCCCGACCGCTGGCCGACATGGTCCAGGCGGCCGGGCTCCAATTGGTGCCCTTTGTCGCCGGCCCCGTCGAGGAAGTCCTGCGGGCCTACGTAAACGGCTCGCTGCCGACGGCCGTGTTCCAGATGCCGGGGTGCTGCGGCGCGAGGCGCCGCTTCCGGCGCGGCCGGCGATGCCAACGCGAGTAGGGGAACAGGCAAGACAGAAAGGAGTACGGCCATGCCAGGTGGAGATGGAACGGGTCCGATGGGGATGGGACCGATGTCCGGTCGAGGCGCGGGGTTCTGCGGGGGCTTCGGCGTGCCGGGGTACGCCAATCCGGTGATGGGCCGCGGTCGCGGCGGCCGGGGGCGAGGCCTCGGCCGCATGTTCTGGGCGGCGGGGGTTCCGGTCTGGGCCCGCCTTGGCTGGGGCGCGCTATCGTACGCCTTCGGGCCGCCCACGCCGGAAGTCGAACGCGAGACGCTGAAGCAACAGATGGGCGCCATGGAGGCCCAGTTGGACGCCATCAAGCGGCGGCTTGAAGAACTCCAAGGCAGCCAGACCAAGGAAGGCTGAAAGCCGAACCCGCTGGGAAGCAAGGGCGAGAGAGAGGCGGCAGTGCGGGCCCTTGCACGGCCTCTCTCCGCCCTCTATCCCCCGGCCGCCGCCAGAGGCGGTCAAGCATAAGGGCGGCGCGGGGCTGATGGCGGCAGGCGCGTGGGCCGTTGCGGCCGCGTCCGCCCCCGAGCCCGCGCCATCGAAGTCACGGACCAGGTATGGAGAGGTGATGTCATGCCACGAGGCGATGGAACAGGACCGTTCCGACAAGGCCCCGGTTTGGGCCGAGGCCGCGGCGCAGGCGGCAGGGGCCGCGGCATGGGCGCCGGCGGCCCGGGGCGCGGACGCATGCGGGGTCCTTCGGCCGCCGGACCGATTGGCACGTGCGTCTGCCCCCAGTGCGGAACGACCGTTGCGCACGCGCGCGGCGTGCCGTGCGCCCAGATGAAGTGTCCGAAGTGCGGCGCGGCCATGGCGCGCCAGGCGTGAGGAGAATCGCGGAATCACTCATGGCACTCTGTTTCCAAGACGCATAATTGCGAAAGCCAGAGTCAGGGGAACAAGACATGAAACGTACAATGGTTCTGATACTGCTGTTGCTTATGGCGAACCTGTCGCTGTCCGGGGCAGGATGTGCGACTTCCCAACAGAGGCCGACAGGCGCCCAGTCGGAGATCAGGGAGCCGCAGTGGCGTCCTGCCTGGGCAACAGACGGGCGATGGGATCCGCATTGGGTAAAGAACGAACCGTATCGCCCGTGGCCCCTATAGTTAATGCAGGGACGCGAAATCAGGAGGCGGCCCGCTGAACCGGCCGCCCGGGAGCCCACAAGATATCGCCGTTGGCACGCCGCCAGCGGGAACCAGGTGTTCGTGGAAAGGAGACGCCCTCGATGGCCAGATCGGCGAAGGAAGTCCTCGCGGAGTTTCAGGCCAACCTGCACAAGATGCAGAAGGCCATCCCCCAGGTGACGGACGACTTCGTGAAGAGGCTGATGCCCGATGTGTTGAATGACGGCGTGCTGACGACGAAGCAAAAGGAACTGATCGCCCTCGGCATAGCCGTCTGCGCGACCTGCGACTATTGCATCGCCATCCACGTCAAGAAGTGCTTCGACGCAGGCGCCACGAAGGCAGAGATCGCGGAGGCCTGCGGCGTGGCCATCCTGATGGGCGGCGGCCCGGCGCTGACCTACTCCACCTTCGTCTTTCAGGCCATTGAGGAGATGGCCCCCGCGGCGGCATCATGAGGCCCGGCGGCAGGACGCTCGAATCTCAGGCCGGCCGCGCTGCGGTCGCGCCGCATGCCAGAGTCGGCGCGGGTGCTGAGCCTTGACAGGAGCGCCAGTGACGGGATGACCAAGCCCCAGGGACGGATGGCATTTGCATTCATGGTTCTCGTGTTCCGTGTCCGAGACCGCGTACGGCCGCCGGCCGAGTTGCTCCGTCAGGTGGGCATCCTGCCGGGGCATACGGTTCTGGACTTCGGGTGCGGCCCGGGAGGCTACTCGCTCGCGGCGGCGCGGCTGGTCGGCCCGGCCGGCAAGGTCTATGCCCTGGACTTCAATCCGCTTGCGGTCAGGGCGGTCGAGAGGGCCGCCGAGAAGGAGCGACTTGGAAATATCACGACGATCCTTGCCGACAGCGCGGCGGACCTACGGAACGGGAGCGTGGATGTCGCGGTCCTGCACGACGTGCTTCACCTTCTGGCCGACCCGGCCAAGGTCATCGCGAGCCTTCACCGGGCGCTCAAGCGGGAGGGCCTGCTTTGCGTGGCCGACCATCACATGAAAGAGGCCGCGATTATCTCCGCAATCTCATCGAGCGGGCTCTTCGAGGTCTCCCGAAGTTTCAAGGGGACGCACTGCTTCAAGCCCCTGGAGCGGAGCCCGAGACGATGATCATCGCTATCGCCAGCGGCAAAGGCGGGACCGGCAAGACGCTCGTCGCCACCAATCTGGCGGCGGCCATGGGCGCCGCTTACGTGGATTGCGACGTGGAGGGCGCCAACGGCCACATCTTTTTCAAGCCCGAGATCGCCGTGCGCCGGCCGGCCGTCATCGACGTGCCCGAGCCCACCGACGCCTGCACGGGTTGCGGGGCCTGCGCCAAGGTCTGCCGGTTCGGGGCCCTGGCGGCCCTGAAGTCGGGCGTCCTCGTCTTCAACGAACTGTGTCACTCGTGCGGGGCGTGCCTGGAGGTGTGCCCGTCGCGCGCCCTTCGTTGGACGAAGCACGTGTTGGGCCACGTGCGGCTCGGCCGGTGCCGGGCGGGGCGCGGCCAGTGGCTGCCCTTTGCCGACGGCGAGTTGGCGGTCGGGCAGGTCCGCGCCTCGGCGGTCATTAGGCAGGTCAAGCAAGCCATCGGTGCGGCCGCGCGCACGATCATCGACTGCCCGCCGGGGGCCTCGTGCGCCGTGGCCGAGGCCCTTCGGGGGACCGATTTGTGCCTCCTGGTGACGGAGCCGACGCCCTTCGGCTTGTCGGACCTGGAGAAGGCTGTCGGGCTGGCCGAGCACCTGGACATTCCGCATGCGGTCATTCTGAACCGCTGCGACCTGGGCGGGGCGGACGTGCACGGATTCTGCGCCAGCCGCGGCATCCCCATTGTACTCGAAGTGCCGCATGATGCGGCCATCGCCGGCGCGTACGCCGAGGGGCATCTGCTGTATGCCGCGAACCGCCGGTACGCAGAGGTCTTCGACACGCTGGCCGAAGCGGTCTTGGACAGTTCTCTGCCGCGCCGCCGTCCCGCAGGGCGGCCGGGGCGCGAGGCGCCCGGTGTTCTCGAAGAGGATCCCCCGCCGCTCAAGCCGCCCGAGCCTGCCGCCAAGACCCTTGTCCGCGTCGCCGTAGTCAGCGGCAAGGGCGGCACGGGCAAGACGAGCCTTGCGGCCTCGCTCGCGGTGCTGGGGCGGGAACTTGTGGTGGCCGATGGCGACGTCGATGCCGCTAATCTGCACCTGGTGCTCTTTCCGCAGAACGAGGTCCGCCACGTGTTCAGCGGCTCCCGCCTGGCCGTGATTGACCCGCAGATGTGTCGCGGGTGCAGCGTCTGCGCCAACGAGTGCCGCTTCGATGCCATCACGCTGGGCAATGTGGCTACGGTGGACCCGCTTCGGTGCGAGGGATGCGGACTGTGTGCCCTCGTGTGCCCGTTGGCCGGGACAGCCGAGATGCCCATCAGTATCCAGCCGCGCTTGTCGGGGCACGCCCACGTGGGCAAGACAGCCTGGGGGCCGATGGCCCGGGGAAGTCTCCTGGCTGGCGGCGAGGCCAGCGGGAAACTCGTCACCCTGGTCCGAACCCTGGCCGACGAAGCCGCCGGGCGGTCGGACGCGAGGTGGGTCCTGATCGATTCCTCGCCCGGCACCGGGTGCCCCGTCAACGCGAGCCTTACGGGCTGCGATCTGGCCGTCGTCGTTACCGAACCGACGCTGAGCGGACTGCACGACCTGGAGCGAGTCCTGGACCTGGCAGCCTGGTTCCGGATTCAGGCGCTGGTGGTCATCAACAAAGCCGACCTGTGCGCCCGTGTGGCGGAGGAGATCCGTTGCCTGTGCCGCCGGCGGGGTGTGGAGGTCGTCGGCGAGATTCCATTCGACCGCGGCGTGCCGGAGAGCCTCGGCCGCTCTGTCGTGCCGGCCTTGGGCGAAGGGCCCGGGGCGGAGGCCCTGCAAGAAGTGTGCAGAGCCATCCTGGCCCGGTCCGAGGCCGCCAGGGCGGGAGCAAGTCAAACGTCGGCGGCAAGGCCGTAGCGACTCCCTGTCGAGGAGCCTAAGCGGACCTGGTGCCGTGGAAAGGAGCGCGAATCGTGAAAGTGTGCATCCCTGCCGAGGCCCCTGAGTTGGGCGCTCGGGTGGACGAGCGCCTGGGCCGCGCGGCCTGTTTTGTGCTGGTTGACAGCGAGACCGATACCGTTCTCGTCAGCATCCCCAATGTGCAAAACAAGCAGGCCGCGCAGGGGGCCGGCGTCCAGGCCGGGCAGGCCATCGCCTCCCTGGAACCGGACGCCGTCCTCTGCGCCAACTGCGGGCCGAAGGCGTTCCGCGTTCTCCAAGCGGCGGGCATCAAGGTCTTCCTCGGCGCGGCAGGCACGGTGGGCGAGGCCGTCCGCGCGCTTCGGGAAGACCGGCTTAAGGAGGCCACGGACGCCAACGTCGAAGGGCATTGGTAACACAACCGCCGCAGCGGTGCGGCGGCCTCAAGGCCAAATAGAAAAAGAGAACTTATATGTGCACACCCGAAACGCGATTGCCGCTGATTGGAGAGAAGGCGCCGTCCTTCAAGGCCGAGTCCACCCAGGGACCGGTCAATTTTCCCGAGGACTTCAAGGGTCGATGGGTCGTCTTTTTCTCCCATCCGGCCGACTTTACGCCTGTCTGCACGACGGAGTTCATGACGTTTGCGGCCATGCAACCGGAGTTCGAGAAACTGAACTGCAAACTGCTGGGGCTCTCCATCGACAGCACGTTCAGCCACATTGCGTGGCTGCGCACCATCCGCGAGAAGATCGAGTACAAGGGGATGAAAAACATCGAGGTCACCTTCCCCGTCATCAGCGACCTGACGATGGATGTGGCGCGAGCCTTCGGCATGCTTCAGCCGCGGGCCAGCACGACGCAGGCCGTCCGCGCGGTCTTCATCATCGACCCGACGGCTGTAGTCCGGGCGATCCTGTACTACCCTCTGAGCAACGGGCGCAGCATCGACGAGATCAAGCGGCTGGTCATCGCCCTCCAGTACAGCGACGAATACAAGATCGCCACGCCGGCGAACTGGCAGCCGGGCGACGACGTGATCGTTCCGCCGCCAGGCTCCTGTGGCTCCGCCAAAGAGCGGGTGGAGAAACCCGCCGCCGACACCAAGGTCCTCGACTGGTTCATGGTGCTGAAGAAATGCCCGCGGTAGTAGATGGCCCCAAACTCGATTCGAAACAGCCACAACAAGGAACTTGTCGTCATCGGTGGCAAAAGCGGGACCGGCACGACAATCACGCCGGCCTCATTCGCCGCCTTGGCGAAAAGTGCCGTTTTCGCTGACTGCGGCGTGGACGCAAAAAAAGGAGATCGGCGGTGAAAGTCGGAATCATCCGTTGCCAACAGACCGAGGATATCTGCCCTGGAACCAAGTGCCTTGCCAGCGCCCGGGACGGAAAGGAAGCATTTCAGGAAAGCGGAGCCGCTGAAGTGGTGGGATTCATATCCTGCGGCGGTTGCCCGGGCAAGAAGGCGGTGGCCCGCGCCATGGAAATGGAGAAGCGCGGAGCGGAGGCGATCTTCCTTGCTTCCTGCGCGACACGCGGAATCCCCTGGGAATATCCATGCCCGCATTTAGAGCAGATAAAAACAAGCATTCGCAAAAAATTGAACGCCAAAACGAACGTTTTGGATTGGACGCATATATGATGAGGGCGATAGTCGTCATCGGCGCTCATTGCCGCTTCGAGGCCGTGAAGATGGACGGTCGGGCCGCAGAAATGGAGGAATGATGGACGCGAAACAACACAGTCATTGCGGGGAAGCGTGCGAGGCCGACCCGCGCAAGGAAACCGAGCGACGCCGCGATGAGAACCTGCGGCACATCCGCCGCGTCATCGCCGTCATGAGCGGCAAGGGCGGCGTCGGCAAGAGCACCATCGCCGCCTCGCTGGCCCTCGGGCTGGCGCGGCGGGGCCTCAAGGCGGGACTCCTGGACGTGGATTTCCACGGTCCCAGCGTTCCGACGCTCCTGGGGCTGGTCGGCCAGCGGGCCCTCTCCGATGGCGAGACGCTCCAGCCGTTTGAGGTCGAGCCAGCCTTACGCGTCATGAGCCTGGGGCTCCTGCTGGGCGGCGGCGACGAGGCCGTCATCTGGCGCGGGCCAATGAAGATCGGCGTCATCGATCAACTCCTGGGCGAGGTCGCCTGGGGCGACCTGGACGTCCTCGTCGTGGACTGTCCGCCCGGCACGGGCGACGAGCCGCTCTCGATTGCCCAGGTCATCCCGATGGCCGAGGTCGTCATGGTCGGCACGCCGCAGGAGGTCGCGATGGCCGACGTCCGCAAGGCCGTCGCCTTCTGCCGCAAACTGGACCTGATGCTCCTGGGCCTTGTGGAGACGATGGGAACCGTGCCCTGCCCGCACTGTAGCCGGGACGTGCCCCTGTTCAGGGCGGCTGCTGGCACTCGTCCGCCGGACATCCCTCTGCTGGCCGAGATTCCGTTCGACCCGGACCTTCAGGCCGCCTGCGACGAAGGGCGGCTGGCCGACTTCCTGGCTTCCGACGGCCCTGCGGCCCGGCGCTTGCTGGACCTTGCCGGGCAGATCGCCGGAGGCGCAACCCCACAGAAAGCGCCGGAGCAAGCCGCTTCGGCAAACACGAACCAAGGAGACTCCCACATGCGTTATGCCATTCCTACCGCCGATGGGCTTCTGTCCGCGCACTTCGGCCATGCCGACCAGTTCACGTTCGTGGACGTGAAGGACGGCGCGATCCAGAACATCCAGACAGTCAAACCGCCGCCGCACGCGCCCGGCGTCCTGCCGGCATGGTGCAAGGAGCACGGCGTGGACATCGTCATCGCCGGCGGAATGGGATCCCGGGCCCAGTCGCTCTTCGCTGAACAGGGGATCCAGACGATCGTCGGCGCGCCGTCGGAGCCGGCGGACGGACTCGTCCGCAAGCACCTGGCAGGTACGCTGGCAACCGGCACCAATGTATGCGACCACTGACCCCGTGAAAGAGGCCCGATCACGGGATCGGGCAAAGTGTACACCCGCACAAGGAAAGGAATAGAACATGGCTCTCTCAAGACGCGATCTGTTGGCGAGGGGCGCATCCGTGGCAGCGGCCGGAATCGCCGGCGCCTCCTTGGCCTGCGCCGCCGAAGGCGAGTCCAAGGGAATTGAGCGCATGGTGGCCGCTTGCGGCCTGGCGTGCACGACCTGCCCGCTGATGAAAGAGGGCAAGTGCAAGGGTTGTGCTTCCGGAAAGGACGCCTCGGCCGAAATGGTGGAGAAGAAGGGATGCCCGGTGCTCAAGTGCGCCTCCATGAAGAAGATCGACTACTGCGGCACCGGCTGCAAGATGTTCGCCGACTGCCAGAAACTCGTCGGTCGGCCCTACGACAAAGAGTTCCTGGCCATGATCAAGAAGCGCCTGGCATGAGGGGATGCGATCACGGATGAACGTTACCGTGCAGGTGCCGCTTTGCCTGACCGTCCTCGTGGACAACACGAGTCCGTCGGCCGACCTTCTGGCCGAGCACGGTCTTGCCTTGCTGCTGGAGACTGACCGGGGCGTGGTCCTGTTCGACACGGGCGCTTCGACGCACGCCCTCGCCGCAAATGCCGCGAGGCTGGGCGTTTCGCTCTCCGGAGTCACTTTCGTGGTATTGAGCCACGGCCACTACGACCACACGGGTGGCCTGCCGGCGGTTCTGGCGGCAGCGCCGTCGGCCCGCGTGCACTACCATTGGCGATGCACAGTCCAGCGGTGGGGCCGACGTTGGTGGGTCAGGAAACCCATCGGCATGCCCGCCGAGAGCCGGACGGCGCTCGGCCGCCTGCGCCACGTGTCGGTCGGCAAGCCGCAGGCCCTCGCGGAGGGGCTGCTGCTGAGCGGCCCGATCCCCGGCCCGGCCGCCCCGGCCCAGAAGGGGTTTCTGGCTGATACCCATAGCGGCCCCCGGCCGGACACGTTCGAGGACGAGATGTTCGCCCTGGTTCGCACGGCCCCCGGATGGGTCCTGGTGACAGGCTGCTGTCACCGCGGCGTCGAGAACACCCTCGCCCACGCCATGACGCTGACGGGTGGCGAGCCCGTTCACGCGGTTCTCGGCGGACTCCATCTCAAGGATTTCCGGCCCCGCGACCTCGAGCCGGTTTTGGCCGCCCTTCGCGGAGCCGGTGTGCGCGAGGTCCTGTGCGGCCACTGCACCGGTGAGGCCGCGCAGGAATACCTTGCAGGCCACCTGGAAAGCCGCGTGCAGCCGATTCACGTCGGACTTCGGTATAAGGCGTAAGGAACTCGCACCAGAGGAAACGGAAGACCATGCCGACCTATGAGTACGAATGCACGGTATGCGGCCACCGGTTCGAGGCCCTCCAGGCGATGAGCGAGGCGCCCCGCCGTGCGTGTCCGAAATGCGGCCGGGAGAGCCGACGGCGCTTGAGCGCCGGCGCCGCCGTCATCGTCAAGCAAGGCGCCTCCGCCGCGCCGGGCTGTGCGCTGCGTCACCAGGGCCGCACGTGCTGCGGCCGAGACGAACCGTGCCAGCACCCTGGTTGTGAGGAGTAATGCCGTGGTTGAATACGTGTACGGCCCCGTGCTTTCTCGCCGCTTGGGCCGTTCGCTCGGCGTTGACCTGGTGCCGCTTAAGATCTGCACGTATGACTGCGTTTACTGCCAACTGGGCCGGACGACGAACAAGACTCTCGAACGAAGAGAATACGTACCCCTGCCGGACGTTCTGTCTCAATTGGACCGCCGGTTGCGGGACGAACCGGCGCTGGACTTTATCACCCTGGCAGGCTCGGGCGAACCCACCTTGCACGCGCGGCTCCCCGATGTGATCCGCGCCGTCAAGCAGCGGACGGCAACGCCGCTGGCCGTCTTGACCAACGGCTCTCTTCTGTGGGACCCCCAGGTGCGGGATTCCCTGCGGGAAGCCGACCTCGTCATCCCGTCGCTGGACGCCGGGGACGAACGGCTCTTCCAGTACGTGAACCGCCCCCACGACGATATCGCATTTGAGAAGATGGTAGATGGCCTCGTTGCCTTCCGGCATGGGTTTGCCAAGCCCATTTGGCTTGAGGTCTTCCTCCTTGGGGGCGTTACGGCTATCGATATCGAGGTACAGAAGATCGTCCACCTCGTTGACCAGATCAAGCCGGACCGCGTGCAGTTAAACACCGTGGCGCGTCCGCCGGCCGAGGCCTTCGCGATTCCGGTGCCCGATGACCAGTTGCGGGCGTTCGCCGCGATGTTTGGGGGCCGCGGCGAGGTCATCGCCGCCCGGCCGGACACGGGTAGCACGACGCTTCGCCCTGCGACGGAAGCCGACATCCTGAACCTGCTGCGTCGGCGTCCGTGCACGCTCCGCGACTTGGCCGACGGACTGCGCCTGCATCCCGCTGAAGCCATGAAGCAGATCGACCTGCTCCTGGCAAGCGGCCTCCTGACGGCAGCCTCGGAGGGCGGACATGTCTTCTACCGCGCGCCCCGCGACTTCCTTGCGTCGCAGAAGACCCAACCAGACACGGTAGAACACCGTGTGGAGGAGTCCGGGGCTTTCTGGGACGAGAATATGACGGATGTGCCCGAGGAGTATTCCGCCCAAGCCGTCGAGCGGTTCTACAACCCCCGTAACCGAGGCCCCATGACGGCGCCCGACGGCCACGCCAGAATCACGGGGCCCTGTGGCGACACAATGGAGATCTGGCTGCGAGTGGACAACGGGCGGATCATCCAGGCCACCTTCACGACCGACGGGTGTGGCCCCTCGCTTGCCAGCGGAAGCATGGCGACAGAACTGGCGACCGGCAGGACCCTTGACGAGGCGGCGCGGTTCGAACAACAAGACATCCTGGACGCCCTGGGCGGCCTGCCGGAAGGGTCCCGGCATTGCGCGATTCTGGCCGCCAACACGCTTAAGGCCGCCATCGAGGATTTCAGAAACCGGCGGGCGGAGTGACGGCGAGGGCCGTGCGGCAAATGGGGTCGCGGCCCATCGGTTTGCGCCAGGCCGGGCATCACATGAGGGCAGCGACATGCCTTTCGACGAAGTCGAGATCACCCGGGCGATTCTGGACCGGTACCACGAGAAGGTCACGCGCAGCCTGGCCGGCGATGTCGCCATCATTGGCGCGGGACCCTCGGGCCTGGTTGCCGCTGGTCAACTGGCTGAGGCCGGAGTTAGGGTGACGGTCTTCGAGAAACGCCTGACGCCCGGCGGCGGAGTCTGGGGAGGCGGTATGGGAATGGCCGTCGCTGTTGTCCAGGAGGCGGCCGTCCGGGTTCTGCGGGAGATGGGAATCCGCTACCTCCCAGCCGGGGAAGGGCTCTACGCCGTCGACGCCATCGAGTTGGCAGCCACGCTGTGCGTCCGAGCGGTCAAAGCGGGGGCTGTCCTGCTGAACCTGACCGTGCTGGAAGATGTCATCATTCATCAAGGCCGCGTCGCTGGGGTGGTCGTCAACCGGACTCCCCTTGCCGGCGCCCTTCCTGTGGATCCGGTGGCCTTCCCGGCGAAGGTTGTCATCGACGCCACGGGTCACGACGCCGCCGTGGTCGAGGTCCTGCGACGCAGGGGACTGCTCGGGTCTAAAGGGGGCGACCTTCCGGGCGAGGGCCCTATGGATGCCGCCGCCGGCGAGGCCTTCGTCGCTGAGAATGTGGCCGAAGTGTACCCCGGTCTTTGGGTGTGCGGGATGAGCGTCTGCGCAACGTTCGGCGGGCCGCGCATGGGGCCGATCTTCGGCGGCATGTTGATGTCCGGCCGGCGTGTGGCCGAATGTGTTCTGGCGGCCCGGCAAGTTGTCCCTGAGGCATCAGGAACTGGGGCGCCAACGGCTGGCGGGCGCCCTCAAGACGGGCGCTAACGTCTATGACCGCTGACCACCCGACAAGGCGCCGTGGTGCGCTCCCGAGAAGGGGGGTTGACCGGCGGCACCACGATGCCTATTATTACTAGGTAGTATTAAGTCCTATTGTGGAGCGCATCCATGACGGTTTCGCGGTCGGAGACTCAGCGACGTGTGAGCCGGTTTGCCGAAAGATGCCGCCGGAAAGGGCTGAAGGTCACGCACCAGCGCATGGAAGTCTTCCACGAATTGGCGGCCAGCGACGAACACCCCGACGCGGAGACTGTCTATGAGCGGGTGCGCAAGCGGCTGCCCACGGTCTCTCGCGATACCGTGTACCGCACGCTCTCGACCTTGGAGACCCAGGGGCTGGTAAGCCGCACGGAGGTTCTCGGCAGTCCGGCCCGATACGACGCCAACACGGCCCCCCACCACCATTTCGTCTGCACGGTGTGCGGCGGGATCAGGGACTTCCACAGCGAGGCGCTGGACGGCCTGCTGATTCCGAAGTCCGTGGAGGCTCTCGGCAAGGTCGAGTCCGCCCATGTCCAGGTTCGCGGAGTCTGTTCGGCCTGCGTTGCCCGAAAGAGGAGATCCGTTTCACGCCGGAATGAATAGCCCGCGAGCGTGGGCGACGGCGAAACATGAATCCACCTGAACGAAGGAGTCCACTCATGGCCGACGAGCACAAGAAGATGACCACCGCCTCTGGAATGCCCGTTGACGACGATCAGAACACGCTGACCGCCGGGCCGCGCGGGCCGGCCCTCATGCAGGACGTCCACCTGATGGAGAAACTCGCCCATTTCAACCGCGAGCGCATCCCCGAACGCGTGGTGCACGCCAAAGGGGCGGGGGCCCATGGGGTCTTCGAGTGCACGGCCGACATGTCGAAGTACACGCGGGCCAAGTTCCTCTCGCAGGCGGGGAACAAGACCGAGGTCTTCGCGCGGTTCTCCACCGTGGGCGGCGAGAAGGGCTCGGCCGATGCCGCGCGCGACCCGCGCGGCTTCGCCGTGAAGTTCTACACCGAGGAGGGCAACTACGACATGACCGGCAACAACACGCCGGTCTTCTTCATCCGCGACCCGCTGAAGTTCCCGGACTTTATCCACACGCAGAAGCGCGACCCGGCCACGAACGCCCCCAACCCGGACATGTTCTGGGACTTCCTCTCGCTGACGCCGGAGTCGATCCACCAGGTCACGATCCTCTTCTCCGACCGCGGCACGCCCCAAAGTTACCGCCACATGAACGGCCACAGCAGCCACACCTTCAAGTGGTACAACGCCAAGGGCGAGTACTGCTGGGTGAAGTACCATTTCAAGACCGAGCAGGGCATCCAGAACCTCACGCGGGAAGAGGCCACGCGCCTGGCCGGCGAGAACCCGGACCACGCCACGCGCGACCTGCACGACGCGATTGAGCGACGCGAATACCCCGCGTGGCGGGTCTGCGTCCAGATCATGCCGCCCCAGGCCGCCAAGACCTATCGCTGGAACATCTTCGACATCACCAAGGTCTGGCCGCACAAGGACTATCCGCTCATCGAGATCGGGCGGATGGTTCTCAACCGCAACCCCGCCAACTACTTCGCCGAGGTGGAGCAGTCGGCCTTCAGCCCGGGCAACTTCGTGCCGGGAATTGCGGCCTCGCCCGACAAGATGCTCCAGGCCCGCATCATCTCTTACCACGACGCGCACCTCTATCGCCTGGGCCCCAACTACCAACTCCTGCCCATCAACGCTCCGAAGGCCTGCAAGGCCAGCAACTACCAGCGGGACGGTTACATGCGGCTGGACGATAATGGGGGCGGCGGGCCGAACTACTGGCCCAACTCCATGGGCGGGCCCGCGCCCGATCCGACCGTGGCCGAGCCGCCCATCGACTTGGAAGGCCAGGCCGCCCGGCATCCGCAGGAACTGACCGACGATGACTTCTTCCAGGCCGGCGAGTTGTACCGCCGCGTCATGACCGACACCGACCGTGATCATCTGGTCGGCAACATCGCCGCGCACCTCGGTGGCGCGCAGAAGCGGATCCAGTTGCGCCAGACCGCGCTGTTCTTCAAGGCCGATAAGGACTACGGGCGGCGGGTGGCCGCCGGCCTGGGCCTGGATGTCAAGGAGGTGCAGCGCCTGGCCGTGATGTCGCAGGCGGAGCGGGTCAAGGCGACCTCGGCCTGAGCCCATCACCACGGCGGATCGTGTCAGGCGGATAGCGGTGACTGGCGTGGCCGTGGTGAGGGGCGCAGCAGCAGATGTGGCAGGCGGAGCAGTGCCGCGTCTCCGGGCCCGTGGAATCGACGGCGGCGGCGCCCGCGGCCCCCCACAGTCCGGCCCGCCGGATGCATGGCCGCCCGACACGGAAAGCGGTTGCGGCCGGGCGCGGCGCTTAGTATATTAGCGGTTGCTAAAGGAGTTGGCGATGAGCGGCGCACGGCGGCTGGCTCGCATGTTGAAGGCGCTTTCCGTGGAGAGCCGCGTGCGGATCGTCCAGTTGCTCAGGGGCCGGGCGCTGTGCGTGGGCGCCCTGGCGGCGCGCCTCGACGTGACGCAGGGGGCCGTGTCGCAGCACCTGCGCATCATGCGCGACGCGGGCCTGGTGATCGACGAGAAGCGGGGCTACTACGTGCACTATCGACTCAAGCGCCGGACCCTCGCCGTGTGGCGAGAGGCGATTGGCGAACTGCTGGACCCGACGGCCGGGCCCAGCGCGAACACGAGAGGAGCCAGGAAATGTGCTGCTGCAATGAGAAGAAGGAAGGCTGCGAAAAGCCGGAGAACCTGAAGGGCAAGCCCGGGGACTGCTCGCCCGAGCAGGTCCGCCGGTGCCACGGCAAGGCCCGGAAGCATCCCTGCACCGCGCCGGCCAAGCGGAAGTAGGCAGACCCCATGGGCGCGGCCATTGAGGTCCGGGGCCTCGTGAAGCGCTTCGGCGACGTTGTGGCCGTGGCGGGCATCGACTTCGAGGTCCGCCGGGGGGAACTCTTCGGCTTCCTCGGCCCCAACGGCGCCGGCAAGACCACGACCATCAACCTTCTGACGGGCCTCGCGCGGCCGGACGCCGGCTCGGTCCGTATCGCCGGCATCGACTGCTCGCGCGACGGCAAAGCCGCCCAGCACCTCATGGGCATCGTGCCCGACGAGAGCAACCTGTACCCGGAACTGACGGGCCTGGAGAACCTGTGCTTCTGCGGCGCCCTGTACGGCCTGCCCCGGCGGGAGCGCGAGGCGCGGGCCCGCGAACTCCTCGAGACGTTCGGCCTGGCCGATGCGGCCGGCCGCAAGTTCGCCGCCTACTCCAGGGGCATGAAGCGCCGGCTGACCATCGCCGCCGGCATCATCCACCGGCCGCCCATTCTTTTTCTCGATGAGCCGACCACGGGCATCGACGTCGCCAGCGCGCGGCAGATTCGAGGGCTCATCTCGAACCTCACCGCCGGCGGGACGACGGTCTTCCTGACCACCCACTACATCGAGGAGGCCGAGCGGCTGTGCGGGCGCATCGCCTTCATCGTCTCTGGCCGCATTGTCCGCATCGACACGGTCGAAGACCTGATGCGTCAGACCGATGGCCGCCACGTCGTGCAATTCGCCATCTCCAAAGGTGCGGCCGGGCTGTGCGAGTCGATTGTCACCGAGTTCCCGGACCTTCAGTGCCATGCGGTCTCGGACGCCGCGGTGCGTGTGGAGTCCCGCGAGCCTGTGCGCATCGGCCCGCTGGTGCGGTTCCTTGAAGACCGCGGCGCGGAGGTGGCCGAGGCCCGCAAGGTTCGGCCGTCGCTGGAGGATGTCTTCGTGGAGGTCACCGGCATCGAGGCGGCCGCCATGAAGCAAGAGAAGGCGAAGATGGCAGGCGGCGCATGAAGGCATGGATCGCATTCTGGAACATCCTGGCCAAGGACATGCGGGCCTATTACCTGAAGCCCCCGAACATCAGTTGGGGCCTCATCTTCCCGCTGGCGTGGACGCTGATGTTCTTCATCCGCTCGGGGGCCGGCCTGGAAAGCGTCCGGGAACTCCTGCCGGGCGTCATGGGCATCTCCATCCTCTTCGGCACGACGAGCATGTTGGCCGTGACGGTGACGTTCGAGAAGAGGGGCCGGTCGTTCGAGCGGCTCCTGCTGGCCCCCATCCCGCTGGAACTCCTGATGCTCGCGAAGATCGGCGGGGCGGTCCTCTTCGGCGTGGCCAACGCCTTCGTGCCGGTCGCGATGGCGGCGTGCCTGACGGACCTCGGGGGCGTGGCATGGGGCGCGGTGGCGGGGGCCGTGGTCCTTGTGGCCGTGTCCTCGGCGCTCTTGGGTCTCTTTATCGCCGTCTCAGTGAGCGAGGTCTTCGAGGCCCAGACTCTCTCGAACTTCTTCCGGTTCCCGATGGTGTTCCTGTGCGGGCTGTTCTTTCCCGTCGAGAAGTTGCCGGCGCTCCTATGGCCGCTCTCGTACGCGCTGCCGCTGACCTACGGGGCGGACGCCCTGCACGAAGCGGTCCGCGGGACGGGCCGGCTGCCGCCCTGGCTGGACTTTGCCGCCCTCGCTGCCTTCTGCCTGGGCCTGTTTCTGGTCAGCCTGCGCAACGTCCGCCGCCGGTGGATCCCGTGAGGCGTACGCAAGGTGGCGGCCTGATGTGCACCGACATGCCCAGATTCAGCGATGCGGAACTGAAGCAGGCCGTCCGCGATGGCGACCTGGCCGCGGTGCCAGATGAAGGAAACTTTTTCCACTCGGGGTACACTCGGGTCCTGGAGGGCGCAGCCGAAATCGTGATACCCGCGCATCTGGATGCCGAGGACGTTGAAGTCCGCCTCGGCCGTCTCGATGGTCGGCGACTCCTGGCCGTTCAGGAACGCCACCTCGATGACCGGCAGGTCCGCTGGGTCGGCCAGCAAGTACCACGCCTTGGCGCTCGCCCCGGTGTACTTCGTGTTCGCCAGGTACCGGCTGACCTCGGCCCGGAACTTGCCTTGGTGCGGGTTGGCGATGGGGTACTTCGTCGAGGAGGTCGTGTCGCGGATTTCGACGCTCTTGAAAAGTTGCGTGCCCATCGCCGACAGGGCCGTCGGCACGAGCATGATCGCCGGCATGATGCCGATGGGCTTGCCGTCGGAGTCCACCTGGTCGAGGAACGCGACCTCGGCCTTCGTCAGGCCGTCGATGGTCAGGGCCGTGTCGGTGCCCGAGATGTAGTTCTTGTTGCCGCTGGTGAAGAACGACGAGTTGGCGAGGAAGACCGTCCAGAACACGTCGTTGATCTTCAGGCCCGATCCGCGCCCGAGTTTGCGCGGCACGAGGGTGATGGCCCCCAGATCGTCGTTGATCATGTCACGCCGGTCAATCGGCAGGAGCAGGCCGAACGTGTCGGCCTTGTTTGTGTACTGCTCCTGGCCTACGTACACTCGTCTGGTAGGCCCGCGGTTCGGGTGGACGCCGCGGCAGACACGCGGCAGCAAGCCCTACGTGGTTACGGACTTGCACTGAGAATCGGGCGAACGGAAACGACCACCTCGTGGAATGCAGATGGTGGTATTACTTCCGCATCAGTCGCCCACCAACGGGCGCACCCGGTCCACGCGGACGGTGACGTGGAACCGCTGGTCTCCGGTGTCCGGCTCGCATTCCTTCGGTAAGACGCCCGGCGAAACCCCTGGCGCCGCCGCGCATTGGATTCAGCGGATACCTGGGGAGGCCGAGTATGGGCAGGAAGCCGGCGATGAGAGCCGCGATGTTGGCCCTCTTGATCGGGATGGCTCCGACGGCGGCGCCGGCGGCCGCACCGCCCGAGTGGGAGCAGGCCCTGCGGGAACTCGACTCCCTCGTTCACGAGATATCGCTCATCAATCTGGTAAACGGCCTGCTTCTGACGCGCGATCAGACGACGCAACTCCTCGAGTTGGCGAAAGAGATAGAGGCAATCGCTCCGAAGGCCGCTACGGCGGGCCAGTTGCCGTCCGAGGTGACGGCGTGTCGCCGGACCTATCTGGAGCTGCGCGAGCGGCTCCTCAAGGGCGAGGCCGTTCCGGCCGACCTGGCGCAGCGCGTCGTTGAGGCGCGGGCGGCCCACTCGCGATATGTCCGGTCGACCCTCCTCGAGAAACCGCGCGGCATCGATTCCAGCTGCACGCATTGCCACGGCCCGCCGCAGGCGGACCGGCGCGACGAGCCGATGGCCTTGTCGCCTGCGACGCGGTTCCAGATGGACATCGCCCACATCGTCGCTGACTACGGCCTTGAGGGGACGGTCCAGCTTCCGAAGCTCGCAGCAAAGGTCGACGCCATCCTCGGCGAAGGGCGGCGTGGCCTGTTCGCGAAATATGCGTGCTGTCTTGTGCCGCCGTCGGACTTGGCGAACCCCGTGCGGGTGGGCCAGGCGGACTACGGCGAGAAAGAGATGGAGCTCCTACGCGGCGTCCGTAAGATACCGGCCGCCGATTGTCCTGTGGCCCGCGAGGCCCTGTGCAGGGGGATGGACTGGGTGACGGAGCTCGTGAGCCCCGGCGCGACCGCCGCCCGGAAAGCCGAGGCGCGCGAGACGCTCGGCAAGGTCATGGACCGGGCCCGGGCCTCGAGCGCCCTGGAGTTCGAGCTTGAGAAGGACTCGCTCGCCAAAGAGGTGGGGAAGCTCTCCACGCCTCCGCAGGACGACTGGCGCGAGAAGGCGGCATTCTTCCTGCTGGTGCCGGGGTCGGCAAAGATCTACGAGAGCTACCTGGAGCGTCTCAGCCGCGAAGAAAAGGCCGGCGCCGCGAAGCCGCAGTAGCAGCCTCGTCGCAAGCCTCGACAGCTACGCGCCGGACACGGCGTGGGAACTATTCCACCGGCTGAGCCGCGAGGAGACCGATCGCTACCTTTCGGACCGGGCGGCCAAGGGGTTCACGGTCATCCAGGCGGTGGCGCTGGCCGGACTGGACGGCTTGACGGTGCCGAACGCGCAGGGGCATCTGCCGCTGATCGACAAGAACGACCTTACTGGGCGGTGTTTGCAGGCGCCTGCGGCCACACGTACGGCCACAATGCCATCTGGCAGATGCACGCCCCTGGCCGCACATCGGCGTTCCCTGCCGCCATGTCCTGGCAGGAGGCGCTCAACGCGCCCAGCGCGGCCCAGATGGGGAACCTGCGCGGGCTCGTCGAGTCGCGACCGTTCCTGACCCAGGCGCCCGACCCCTCGCTGCTGGCAGACGGCCCGGGCGTGGGCAACGATTGGGTTCTGGTCCTCGATGATCCGCAGGCCGGCCGGGGGTTGCCACGCCCGGCCTTCGCCCCGTACGACTGGCAGGGGTTCGGCGGGTTCGATACCCACAAGTGGAACGGCTTCCTTCTGGCCAACAATCGGTGGGGCGGCGGCAACGGGCGGATGTGGTTCAAGGAAGGCGAGCGCACACGTGGTCGTTCTGGACCGAGCACTCTGACGACCTCGACAAGGGCCAGGTCAAGTCGTTCCCCCACGCGGGCATCGGATGGTTCTGGGGCGACTGGGCCCCGAACAAGGCGCTGCCTGTCAAGATCGGTGAGTTGGCCGTGGCCAAGTCGGATTGGACGGTGGTCCTGCCCGAGAAGGAACCGGGGCAGAGCTACGTCGTGTACTACCAGCTCTATACCTCCGCCCTGGCGGACCCGAAGAGCGACGGCTCCAAGATCACCGGCGACCTGGCGCTGATCGTCTACCGCGAGGACTTCCCGTTCGAGGACTGGGGCAAGGACCTCGGGGAGTTCGACGTGGGCGGGACGAAGATGGGCGTCGTGCACAAGGCGCCGGCGATCGGCCAATCCACCTACATCATCATGATTCCGCGGAACGAGGTCGCCCGGCGCGAAGGCACCAAGTTCACGGTCAAGGACTTCGACATCAAGGCTTGCGCCGACTTCTGCGTGGCCCGGGGCTTCCACAAGCCGACCGATTACCTAGTCACCATCCAGGTCGGGCGGGAAAGCCGGGCGCTGCACGGCGTGGTGCGGTCGGACGGCCTGTCGCTCGTGGTCGGCAAGAAAGGCGAATCGCCGATCCATCTGCCGCTCGGGCGGTAGCGATGCCCCAAGCACTGTGTCGTCCGCGGATTCCCCTTCGGCTGGCGCCGCGCCGGAGGCGCCTGCTGGGAGACAGAGACAGCAGGACTCCCAATGTGGGACGAGAAGGGCCGTCCCCAACCGTTCTCTGTCCCGCTGCGTTTGGTCAAGGGTTCGCAGTGCTATTTGCTGCTCCCTACATGACTCCCACGAAATGTCTCTGTCTTGAGCGCGCTCTCGGGGCGAGCGCAGGAGCAATGGGGCGCGCGGTGGCCGCCGTCTGCGGCAGCAAGGCCGCGGCGCGCCGCCTGATACAACGGGGCTGTCTCCGTAAGCTCAGCAGGCTGGCTGTGCGGCGCGAGCGGCTCTGCCAGTGCGGTAGACATGAGACGACGGGGCCCTCGGAGACCCTGCACTGCGGGGGGAAGGTCAGGCGATTCCGCTTTGTCACCTCGGCCGGCGGCGTGGCGGATGCGAAAGGCGCTATGGTGGCTGCCAAGAGAATGCCCCGGCAGGGAGGCAGTCGGCAGCATCGCACGGTCAGGGGGGTCGGCGCAGGCCAACCACATCCGGACCGCCGAAGTGCCCCGGGTGGACGGACCGGTCGCGGGGCGAAGCTCGGTGCAGTCAGGCCTTGCCTGGGGCCACACCTGGCGGGCAAAATGGGTGGAACCGGCGGCGAAGAACGTGACCTGCAAGGATCTGCGGGTCCAGAGCTCGAGCGCGGCGTGGGTGTTCGTGAAGCACAGCTCCCGCCCGCGAAGGGATTCTGTCTTTCTTTGCTAATTCCGCCGGCTGGGCGACAGTCCTCTTGTGTGATGATGGGTGACTCTTACCACACTCCGGACGACCACACGCTGCATGTCCAGCAGTTGTTTGTGCGGCATCAGCAGGCGGTTCTGGGTTACGTGCTGTCCATCGAGCCGCGCTTCGCCGATGCGCAGGACATCGTGCAGGAGGTCTTCCTGGCTGTTAGCCGGAAGGCGCAGACATGGTCGGCCGGCACCGACTTCCTCGCGTGGGTATGCACCGTGGCGCGATACGAAACCCTCCACTTCCAGCGCGCGCGTGCACGCCGCACCGCCCGTCTGCATGAAGATGTGATCGAGCTTCTGCACGCGGCGGAGGCGGTGGACGAATCCGAATGGCAGCATCGCGTCGACGCCTTGCGGCGTTGTCTAGGTCGTCTGGCCCCTCGGGCGAAAGAGATGGTCTGGAGGCGCTATCACGGCGCGCAGATGCCAGAGCAGATCGCGACGGAAGTCGGGTGGACCGTGAATGCTGTACGCGTGGCCCTGACCCGCGCCCGTGGCGCCCTCCGCGAGTGCATGGAGGAACAACTGAACGCTAGCGGTGAACCGCGATGAACATGGAACGACTTTACGAACTCATCGACGCCTGGCGTGATGGAATACTCACCGAGGCAACGGCGGCCGAACTCAGCCAGTTGCTGCGAGATTCCGACGAAGCACGCCGGATCTTCCGCGCCGAATCGCAGATGCACGGTCTGCTACATCTGGCCGTCATGGCGGCGGCCGTCGTGGAGGCGGCAAACCGGGGGTCGTGGCTGACGCATCCTGCCGCATCGGAGGGAGCGGGGAAATCTCGGCGGCTGGGAGCCCACATCACCTCAAGGAAACTGCTGTTGGCTGGAACCGCTGTGCTCGTGTTCAGCGTCGTGGCGGCCTTTGTTTGGCTCTACGTCACGCCGCCGCAGCCGAAACTGCCGAAGTTCTTCGCGACGTTGACCCGTGCGACCGACTGCGTTTGGGATGGGCCCGCGCGTCCGCAGCCGGGCGATCGTCTGGCCGCGGGGGGGCTGAGTCTCCGCAAAGGGACGGCCGAGATCAGGCTGGCCAGCGGTGTCGACCTCCTGCTCGAAGCGCCCGCAGATATGGAGATTGTCGATGTCAGCAACAGCGTGCTCCATACGGGGCGAATCGTTGTGCGAGTGCCGCCCACGGCCACAGGCTATGCCGTGGACACACCCACGGTGAAGGTCGTCGATCTGGGCACCGAGTTCGGTGTGCGCGTGGAGCCAGGCCGTGAGACGATCGTGCAGGTGTTTGACGGTGCGGTGGTGGTCGAGTTGAAGAATCCGGATGCGCCCGGCAGGAGAAGTCATCGAATCGTGGCTGGCGAGACACTGCGTATCGGTGCGTCGGACGCGGTCGAGCTCCAGAGAGTCGCGTTTTCGCCCGAGCGTTTTGAACGCACGTTCAGCACGCCGAGCGTCCACGAGGGAGAGGAACTGATTCCGTTCACGGCGAGCCAGGTATCCTCGCTGGACGTCCTGGCGGCCCCCGGCCCGGTGACCGTGGACGGCGATCTGTCGGACTGGAACCTGTCGGGCACGTTTGAGGCCCGATGCGCCGAGCCGTTTGCCGAGTCCTGCTACGTCGACGGCGGCATGATGTACGACAAGCAGCATCTGTATGTCGCGGCCCGGGTGGGCGACCCGATGCCGATGCGAAACGTCATAGACCCGAACATCGATCCGTGGTCCGCCTGGATGGGCGGGAGCGTGCAGATTCGTCTGTCAACGGATCGGACCTTCGGTTGGCCCCTGGAAGCCACAAAGCCGTCCTGTCGCCGGGGCGAAGCCGGCCCGCAGGACACGAGCGGTCGCATCGTTCATCTGACCTTGTGGTATTTCCAGCCACGCGAGCAGCCGTGCCTGGAGCTCCGCTACGGGATGAACCTGGATCGCGGCGTGGTGAATCCAGCCGGTTGGCACGGTGTGTTCCGCAAGGCGCCGGACGGCAAGAGCTACACGGTCGAATGCGCCATCCCATGGACGCTCCTGGGGGCAGGGGACGATCCGCCGCGGGCCGGCGATGAGTTGGGGCTCTCCTGGACCGTCAATTGGAGCGATGCCGGCGGCAAGCGCTGGAAAGGCCAGTTAGTCGAAATCAAGAACCCGGCCTACGCCGCTCGCGGCAAGGTCCTGACGCACATGCATGCCGAAACGTGGGGCAAAGCGATCTACAAGTGATTGCCCTTGAGAGAGGAGTGAACTATGCATAGCGCGTTGCCGATGGGGGTCGCGGGGTTCCTGCTTACGCTGACGGGCGTCGCGCTGGCGGCCGCGCCGATCAGGCTGGTGGACGATGGCAAGCCGGCGGCCACCATCGTGATCGCGGACCAACCGGTCGCGATACCGGTCGGCAAGCCGGCTACCGTCGCGTATGCGGCGGAGGAACTCCAGCGCTTCATCGAGAAGGCCACCGGTGCCCACCTGGAGGTAGTGCCGGCCTCCAAGGCGCCCGCAACGGGCACGCTCGTTCTGGTAGGCCGAAGCACGCTCAGCGAAGGGCACAAGTTGGCGCTGCCGACCCGGCCGGAGGGCCTCCGCATCGTCGCCTTCCCGCGCGGCGTGGCCATCCTGGGCGAGGCGAAGCCTGCCGGGGCGGGCAACATCCCCCAGGAGCTGGACCGTGGCACGCTGCACGGCGTTTACGAGTTCCTGGAGCGCATCGTCGGGTACCGCTTCTTCATCCACATTCCCAAAGACCCCGATTTCGGCATCGTCACGCCAACGGTGAAGACGCTCGCGGTGCCGGCTGACTACAAGCTGGACTTGGCACCCGATTTCCCCTACCGCGGCGTGGCGTTCGCGACATGGAGCGACCCCGTAAACTGGATGCGGGTGACGCGCGAGGGCACCGGCGCGGGCTCGGGCACCGGCTTCCCCGGCATCAACCACACGGACCGGTGGTTCGGCAAGCGCTTCTTCGACGACCACCCCGAATGGTCCGCAATGATAAGGTCGGATGGCACGCGGAGCCCCGACTTCCCCTGCTACTCGCAGCCCGGCGTGCTGGCCGCGCGCATGCAGGTAACGCAAGATGTCTACGACGGCAAAGGCGGCTGGTTCGGCGAGCACTGCCACCCCGGGCCAAAGTGGATCGGCTTCGAGCCGATGGACCTCTGGGACATCAAGGGGCTGTGCGTGTGCGAGCTCTGCAAGCCACAGTACCAGCTCGAGCGAGGCCGCTTCGGGAGGAACTCGAACCTCATCTTTCGCCACGGCGTGGGCTATGCCGCCGAGATCGCCAAGCGATGGCCGGACAAGCGGCTGGGCATGCTCGCCTACGAGGGGCACATGTGGCCGCCGGACTTCGACCTGCCGGAAAACCTGGACGTGCAGGTCTGCATGATGTACTCCACGACTATGGGCAAGGAGCCCTACTGGCACGAGCGGAACGTGCAGTTGATGCGCGACTGGAGCAAGAAGATGGGCGGCAAGCGCGAGCGGCTGTACGTCTGGAACTTCTACTGCTATCCCGCCTATTCCCTCAACGCGCCGATCTTCTTCCCGCACAACCTCCAGAAATGGCTCCAGGACACGTATGCCATTTCCGGGGGCGAAATGGTCTGTCCCGGCGGCAGCCCGCCGCAGTACGAAATCGTCATGGCCTGGCTCTGGCACCGCCTGATGTGGGACAGGAATGCGGACGTGGATGCCCTGCTCCGCGACCAGTGCACGACCTTCTTCGGCCCGGCCGCCAAGACGATGGAGAATCTCTACACGACGGTCATCGATCGCTACGAGAACGTCAGGTGGAGCCAGAAGTTCGATGAGACCTATGTTCCGCCCGACCAGATGTACGGCGAGACGTACACGCCGGAAGTCATCAGCACGTTGAAGAGGCTCTTCGAGGAGGCGCTGGCCGCCTGCCCGGCCGATGAGACAAACACCCACCGCCGCCGCGTCGCGTGGATGCAGAAGGGCTTCGAGCCCTTCTTTGCCGATGCGGACCTTGCCCACGAGTGGCTTGGCAAGACGCCATCCTACAAGGCGCCCACCGTGGCAGCGCCACCCGCCGACGCCGCGGCCTGGGCGGCGCTGCCGGCGGCGACCCTGGTGCAGGGGAACTTCGGGAGTGCGCCCGACCTCGCCACCCGGGTGCGGCTCGCGCTCTGCGGGGACGACCTCCTTGTGCGGTTCGAGGCGGAGGAGCCGACCGGACCGATGTTGCCGGACCGCCTGGCTGTGATCGTGAAGCCAGGGGACGTGGAACGCGCGCTCGCTGCAAAGGTTGAGGCAAGGCCCGCGTGGATCCCGCTTGGGATGTTGCGCCAGGACCCGCAGCGCTCCCTTACCGTGAACGGTGAAGGGATGCTCGAGGGCACGTTGCAGCCGGAGCTGGTCAGCAGGACCTATGCGGCTGGCGTGTGGACGGTGGTGGTGAAGTGCCCGGCCGCGGCGTTCGGCATCGCGGCGGGGAAGGCGAAGACGGTGGAGGTCCAGTTCGAGCGATACCGCGCGGCCCGGGGGAAGCAGCGGGCGAGCGACTACTACTGGATGGCCCCGATGAGGGCGGTGTGGCTCGCGCACTTCCGCTTCGGCCGGTTCCAGGTGGAGGCCAGGTAAGAGGAGAGAGATCACGTCAATCAAGTCGCCGTATCGTGTGTTGATCAGCCTGCTGATCCTGGCGGGGCTCTGCGGCACTGTGGCCCTGGCGCAGGCTAGCGACGCCCCCGCGCACGGGCGTCCGTTCTTCATGCCCGCGCGGGAGCGGACCCGCATCCGGCAGTTGATCGCCACCCAGGAGTGGGCGAAGGCGGACTACGCCCGCATCCAGGGGGCCGCCCGCAAGGGCGACGGCTTTCTGGCCGCGTTCCTGTATGCGCTGGACGGTGATCCGGCCTATGTGCCCATCGCGCAAAAATGGCTGCTGGAGAAGTTTGGCGTTGACTCCGGGACGGTGAAGCGCGCACGCGGCGCGCTCGACAATCCCGAATTCTTCAGGGCCGGGGTGCCCTCGCTGAACGATGTCTTCTACGATGTGGATTTCAGGCCGTATGTCGCCTTCGACTCGGTATATAGCGGGCTTGAGCCGGCGGCTCGACAGGAGATTCAGGCGGGGATTTCCGCGTTCATGCACTTCAAGATGCGCTGCATGGACCGCTGGACGCAGACCCCCAACCTGGTCTTCAAACCCACCTCCATCGTTGCGTTTGCCGGGCTGGCCGTCCAGGAGCGGGAGTTGATCGATTGGGGCCTCTACCGTAAGCCCGAATCTTCGATCGGCGGGTACTTCCCGGTGCTCAACAACATGCTGAAGGACGGCGGCCCTTGGCACGAGGCGCCCACCTACCCCCTCGCCCATACCGATCTCTACTGCATGGCCATGGTTTCCCGTTACCGCGCGCTGTATGACGGCAAGGACTGGTGGGCCGCCAAGGCGCCGAACGGTGGCAGCCCGAAGGGGTTGATGGACTATTACATCGACAGTGCCTACCCCATCGAGCGCACCGGCTACGGCCCGGGGCAGATCCGCGTCGTCACCTACGGCGACGGCGCAACCAATGCCAATGGCGATCTGTTTTTGGTCAACCCGGCCGGCCCGGCGCTCGATTGCACCAACGCCCTCATCGCGGCGTACAACGCCTCGGGCGATCCGCGCCTCGCCGCCTTTGTCGCGATGGTCCCGGACCACAAACCCGCGCTCATCGACCGGCGCCCGCTGCCGGAGAAGATCGAGCTGCCCGCCGTGTCCTCGAAGATCTGGCCCGACTATGGGCTGGCGATCTTGCGCGCGGAGGAGTCCCCGGCCTACTGGAACAGCGACGCGCCGGTGGTGTTCCATCTCATGACCCAAGGCTACGGCCATGATCACCACGATAAATTCAGCCTTACCTTCTATGGCGCGGGCCGACTGCTGTACCCGGACTACAACGCGATCCAGTACGAGAATGCCGACATCGGCTGGACGCGCAACACCATCTCACACAATACGCTCATGGTCGATGAAGGGGATACCCGGAGCGCCCAGCCTTCCGACGTTCGACATGCCTTCGCTCCAGAGGTGAAGTACGTGGCGACGTCGGCCTCCGGCGTCTTCGAGAAGGTCCGCGAGACGCGTGCGCTCTTGCTCACCCGCGAGTACCTGCTGGACGTCTTTCACGCGGCCAGCCCGACACCACGCGTCTACGACTATCTGGTGCACAGCTTCGGCACGCCGCGGCCCGCGCACCCTGAGCCGTTCAAACCCTCCAGTGCGTTGGATCAGCGCTTCTGGCTGGTTAGCGGTCGGCAGGCAATGACCACCGACGAGTCCTGGGCGCTGGACTTTGTCATCAAAGAGGAGCCCGACAGCCGCAAGGGGAAGTTCGGCCCCGAGTGGTATGATCACACCGCCTCCGTGCGCGTGACCGTGGCCGGCGAACCGAAGACGCTGGTCACCTACGGCATCTCCGGCATCGAACTGGGAAAATCGGTGAAACGCACCTTTGATCCGCTGGGCATGCTGATTGTCCGGCGGGCAGGCGTCCGACAGACGGTCTTCACCGCCACCCACGAGCCGTATGCCAACGCAGCCAAGCCACAAATCACCGCTGTCACCAAACTGGCACAGTCGGACGCCGCTATCCTGGTGCGCGTGGACGCCGCCGACTTCACGGACTATGCGGCGGTGGCCTTCGGACCACAACCGGGCACGCCGGAGCACGTGCTGGCGGCGGCCGATGACCCGAAAACTCGCGTCGCCTTCAAGGATTACGGCTACCTGCGCGTACGCAAAGACGGCACGGTGACGGCGCGCGGCGGGTGGACCGGCTTCAGTCTTCCGACCGCCAAGGCGGCGCTTACCCTGAATGGCCAGCCAGCCCGCGCCACGGTGGCGGGCGGCTACCTGGTCTTGGGGACCCTGCCCGCGACGCAGACTGCCCAAGTGGAACCGGAGTGCCCTTTCCCGGTAACCCCGAGTACCACCGTCGCCCGCCTGGCACAAGGAGCACCTCGGGCAATGGCCTTCACCGTGAAGAACACGCTGCCGCAGAGCATCACCGGCACCCTGGCCTTTGAGCTGCCGACGGGGGTGACGGCTGAGCCCGCGGCGCCGCGATTCGGCCCCCTCGCACCGGGCGCGACGGCGGTAGTGCAAATCATGTGGATCGCCGGCAAAGATGCGGCACAGGGCAAGCGGCTCATCCCGTACCGCGTCATCTATCGTACCGACGAAGCCGCGGAGGAAATCCGCACCGCGGCTTTGCCCTTCGACCTCGTCGTGAATTCCGTCCTGGAATACGTCTATCGGTATCCGCTGCGCAATGTCTTTCGGGTGACAGCCGAGCGCTACATCGCCGAAATGGACATGGACCACGGATTGACCCGCTACCTGGCCGATGATGACGAGACCATACGGCTGAATGGCGGCCCGCTGTTCACCTTCTCCGACGGAAGAAAGCCTTGGCTGTTCGAGGGCTGTAAGAATAACTCTACGTGGCCGGTGGCTGTCCCCGCGGCTCTGACGGGAGCGCCGAGTTCCTATGGAGATTGCCGATATCGGATGGACTTCAGGCCCGACCGCATCACTGTGCACATGGACGCCGGGTGGACCCAGTTCGATCCGACGTACTTCACCGTGCCGGGCCAGTGGGTCTCCCCGCAGGGCGCGCCCACCTGGGGGCGGGTCATCGCGGTGGATGCCCATGGCAAGGAAGTGGAGGCGAGACCCGGCACGGAGCTGAAGATCGCCGCCGCCGAGCTGGCCTTCCCCGGCGCCAAATGGCGCCTGGCGTTTGCCTTCGCCCGACCGCAGCGAGTGGCCTTCAACGGCACCGAGATGCAATTCCCCATCGGTTCCCTCAACGGGGATGCCTGGTCGGTGGGCCTCTGCAAACCCGGCGAACTGGACGCCTGGCGCAAAGGACAATAGACGACAAGGAGACGACCCATGGAACGACTCCTTGCCCTTCCGGCCTTGGCGGTCGCGACAGCGGTTCTGGCGCTGGCCGGGGCCGGTTGCGTTGCTGCCAGAATGGGACCCGAGAAAAACGAGCTTCAACCGCGCGACCTGACGCCCGTGACCTGGCTGGAGGCGCCGGCGCACCCGCCCGTCGAGATCGTGCGCGACGGGTACGCGCGGGCGGTGGTCTATGTTGTCGATCCCAAGGGAAGAGAGCCCTTCGATTCGAAGAGGCGTGGCGACCGCCCCCCGATGTTCAAGCAGTTCATCGACCATTTGGTCGAGTCGGTCCAACTCGCCACCGGTGCAACGCTCGAGCTGGTTGGCGAGCCTCCGGCCGCCGACCGGCCCGCCATCGTGATCGGCGATTGCGAGGAAACCCGCCGGGCCGGCATCGATGCGGCGCAATTCCCGGTCGAAGGGTTTGCCGTCAAGACCGCCCCGAACCGCGTCTACCTGGTGGGCAGCACCCAGAGAGGAACAAACGACGGGACGTGCTGGGCCGTGGCGGACTTCCTGGAGCGATTCGTCGGCGTGCGCTGGTATTGGCCCGCGCAGTACGGCGGGCGCTTTATCCCCCGCCGCGCCTCGCTCGCCATCCCCCCGGCCCACTACCGAGATCAGCCGGTCTTCCCCCTTCGGACCATGTACCAGGACTGGTATTGGCTCCAGGCGCGCTCTTTCGATGAGCAGTTGCTCCCCATGCCGCCGGGCGTGCTCCCCGAGAGGGCGGAGACGCTCTGGATGGGGGACCATTTCCGGTTGATGCGCCAGGGCAACAGTTGGCCGTACGAGGCCGTACAACACGGCGCGCGCATCTACGAGTTTATCCGCAACGTGCCGAAAACCAATGACGCGCTCTTTGCCGTCAGGGAGGACGGCAGCCGGAACTTCGAGCTGCTCTGCTACAGCGCGCCGGAGACGCTTGGCTTCTACCTCGACGGCCTGGAGCGGGCCTGGGGCAACAAGGGCGCAGGCCCCCGCCCGGGTGGCATCACCCGCAACAGCGTGACCGTCTGGTCTCCCATGGATATTGGCGCCAGGTCTCTTGGCGCTGCTTGCCACTGCCCGGCCTGCCGGAAGACGCTGGCCAAGGGCGGCGAAGAGCTGCTCATGGGCCTGTTCGTGAAGCGATTGTGCGAGGAGGTCAAGCGGCGCTGGCCGGACAAAACGGTGATCTATGTGCCCTGGGCCATCCCGAAATGCCCCGAGGAGGTGGAGTTCCCCGGTAACCTCGTCGTGAGCCACCTGAACCTGGACACGATGGGGCTGATGCACCAACCCGTGGTCCGCCGCGAGGAGGAGGGCAGACTGCGCGCGTGGGGCGCGAAGTCCGGCCGTCCTGTCCGCACGTGGATCGACTTCGCCAGCCCCAGCGACTGGACGTACGGGCCGATCCAGTTTCCGCACGTCGTGAAGGATTTCTATCTGAAGAACCGTGGCTTCCTTGCCGGGACCTCCGTTCTGAGTTACGGTGGGGCCTGTTTCATCACCGCCGCTCCCACGTACTACGTTTGGAATCGTGTGATGTGGAACCCCGAGTTGGACGTGGACGCGGCGCTCGACGAAATGTGCCGACGGCTTTTCGGCCCGGCCGCGGACAGCGCCCGCGAACTCCTGCGGCTTCAGTGCGAGCGTTGGGAGGGAACGTCCTTGACGCGCCCGCTGCGTGTCGGCGAGAACCGCATCCCCCCCAGGCTGTTCCGGGAGATCTGGCCTCCCGACGTGGTGGCCAGGATGAAGGCGCTGCGCGACAAGGCGCTGGTCGAACTGGCCGACGACGCGGCCGCCCGGAAGTCCTTCCTCTACTGGACCTGGGCGTTCGACGCCTTTGTCGAGTACGCCGGGATGGTCGACGCCGTCATGGCGCAGGACGCCGGCGTGACGCCGGCGGCGGATATCCCGGGCGTCCCGGCGAACGACGATGCGGAGGCGCGGTTCCGGGGCGGGACGGCGGAAACCAACCAGGTCCGGATCGCCAACGTGCGCCGGCAAGATGGGCCCGCCGCGGGGCAGAGCGAGGTGCAGTTCGACCTCTCCTGGAGCCACACCTGGCGGGCGAAATGGATGGAGCCGGCCGCGAAGAACGTGACCGGCAAGGACCTGCCGGTCGAGAGTTGGAGCGCGGCGTGGGTGTTCGTGAAGTTCAGGCCGGCGGGCCACCAGATGCAGGGGTACTCCCACGCGATCCTCTCGGCCCGGGCCGCCGATCACGCGGTTCCCGCCGGAGCGACGCTGGATGTCGGCTTGACCGATGGCAAGGGCATGGGGGTGTTCATCTACCGCGGCAGTCCCGGACACGGCCCGCTGGACCTCAGGAACGTGAAGTTGCGCTGGCTGCACGGCGCCGACGGCGTGGCCGATCCTGGCGCCGCCGACCTCAGGGTCTTCGCCATCGAGATGGTCTATGTGCCGCGGGGGGCCTTCGAGGTGGGCTCGGGGGGGACGGAGACAGGCAGTTTCACGGATGGTTCCTGGAAGGGCGGTCCCGCAGTCCCGTTCCTTGTGGACGAGAAGTGGAGCGGGACCGCCGGCCGTAGGATCAGCAAGACGCCCGGCTGCCTCTGGGGCACAAGCGACGAGGGCGCAGCAGCAATCGGGCCGGAAGGCGCGCTGGCCGACGGCTTCCCGACCGGCCACGAGGCATTCTACTGCATGCGCTACGAGGTCACTCGGGGGCAGTTCGCGGACTTCCTGAACACCATTTCGAGCGATGCTTACGCGAGCACCACAGGCGGGGACAGGGATCATGCAGGCGGCCATTACACTGCCGCGGGGCGCTACTCACTTTCGGACGCCTGGCCCAACCTGAAGCCGACCAGGCCGTATCAGGCGTGTAACCTCCTGTCGTGGTGGGATGCCGCCAGGTACGCGGCGTGGGCGGGTCTGCGTCCGATGACCGAGCTGGAGTACGAGAAGGCCTGCCGCGGGCCGCTCAAGCCCGTGCCGAACGAATATGCCTGGGGGACGGCCCGCATTGCCAATGCGGAATACACCCTGGCGAATGACGGCAAAGCCGACGAGCGCATTGCCGAGAACTACAGCACGACGGCCGGCAACGCCAACTACGACTTCACCATGCCGGCCTTTCACGGCGGCGCGACGCGCGGAGGTGTGAGCGCGGTGCCGGGCAGCCCGATGAGGGCAGGCATCTTCGCAACGCCGGACAGCGGACGCGTGGCGGCGGGCGCCTCCTACTGGGGGATCATGGACCTGAGCGGCAACGTGCGGGAGCAGGTGGTGACGGTCAGCCACCTCAAGGGGCGCGGATTTGCGGGCACGCATGGGGCGGGCACGTTGGAGGTGCCGAAGGATTGGCCGGAGGCAGAATACTCCGCAGGCACGGCGCAGACGTCCGGGAAAGACGACGCCATCGGCTCCGGGCTACGCGGCGGCTTTTTTGGCGACACGCCCTTCAGCCTGCGCCTGTCGGACCGCGGTCATGCGACCTACAGCCCGCGGGCCGGGTCCTTCAGTGTACAGTCGCGGCAGGATCAGAACGGCTTTCGCGCCGTGCGCACGGCGCCGCCGGGATCGCCTGCCGCGCCCTGACGCGGCGCAGGCAGGTGTGGAAGATGGATTCTGGATTTGAGAAAGGACCACCATGAAACAAGTCCTGAAACGACTTCTGGCCGTTTCGGCCGTGGCGGCTGCGATGACGCTTCCGGGAGTAGCCGGAGCTGATCCGCTGCCGCGCGACCTGACGCCCGTGACCTCGATGGGGGCGCCGGCGCACCCGCCCGTGGAGATCGTGCGCGAGGGACGCGCGCGCGCCGTGGTCTATGTGGCGGACGCCAAACCCAGCGCGAACCTCGGGCGGCTGGTCGCCGAGTTGGTCGAAGTGGTCCGCCTTGGCAGCGGCGCAACGCTTGAGCAGGTCGCCCAACCTCCGGCTGCGGAGCAGCCGGCGCTGGTGATAGGCGACTGCGAGGAGACGCGCAAGGCCGGCATCGATGCGGCGAAGATCCCGATCGAAGGCTTCGAGGTCAAGACCGCGGCAAACCGCGTTTACCTTGTAGGCAGCACGCAGGCGCTGCCGCCGGGGAGCGACCGGTGGGCACAGTGGAGCAACGACGGCACGGCCTGGGCGGCGGCGGATTTCCTCGAGCGGTTTGCCGGCGTGCGATGGTATTGGCCTGCCGAACTCGGCGGGCGGTGTCTCACCCCCGGCACGTCGCTGGTCATTCCTCCGGTGCATTACGGCGATCAACCGGTCTTCCGCCAGCGGGAGTATCACCCGCCAGATGGCTGGAAGCTCCCCACGAAGGCACGCTCCTCTGACAAGGAGCCGCTTCCCTTTCCGCCGGGCGCCATCCCTGATAGGGTCGAGGTGATCAACATGGCGACCTATCTGCCGCTGGTGCGGGGCGGGTGCAGTTGGCCCTACAAGATCAAGGTCCACCAGCCCCAAAACCTCGGGGGGCTCTCCGAGAAGTTCCGCGAAGAGAACAAGGAGATGTTTGCGCTGAAGAAGGACGGCACGCGGAACTTCAGGATGTTCTGCTACAGCTCGCCCAAGACCCTGGAGTATCTCCTTGAAGGCTGCGAAAGGGTCTGGACCAAGGGCGGCGGGGGCTGTCCCTGGGTCACGTCCACGTGCGTGACGGTGTCCCCTCCCGATTCGGTGGTGGAGTGCCACTGTCCCCCTTGCCGCGAAGCGTATGCCAAGGGCGGTGGCACGTGGATTGACGGACCCTCAATGATGATGGGGCTGTTTGTTAAGCGCATGTGCGAGGTCGTGAAGCAACGCTGGCCCGACAAGAAGGTGATCTACCTGCCCTACTGGAACTACCAGGAATGCCCCAAGGGAGTGGACTACCCCGACAACCTCGTGATCATGGCCGCCATGACCACCTATCCTATGGCCCTGAACGTCCAACCCGAGAATGCCCAGGAGGCGATGGATCGTTTGCGCGCCTGGCGGGCGAAGGCCTGTCTGCCCGTGACCATGTGGGACTACTGCGTCAACTGGACTTATGGGCCATATCAGTACCCGCACGTGGTGCGGGACTTCTACAAGGCCGCCAAGGGCCTCGTCGCTGGGGTGTTCATCAATGGGGAAAACCTCGGCGAGTGGACCCTCATGGCTCCCACGCTCTACGTCTGGATGAAGGCCCTGTGGAACCCCGACCTGGACGTGGACGCGGTGCTCGACGAGATGTGCCGGCGGCTCTACGGCAAGGCCGGCGCCACCGTGCGCGAACTCACTCGGTTGGAGTGCGAGGTTTGGGAGGCCGGGGACTGGAAGGGCCGTCGCGTCAAGGTGCCGGGCGGCTGGTTCGTCCCCGGCTCGCTCTTCCGCAGGTTCTGGACGCCTGACATTGTGCAGCGGATGAAGGCGCTGCGCGACAAGGCACTAGGCGAGTTGGCCGACGACCCGCCCGCACGGCAGCGATTCCTCTACTGGACCTGGACTTTTGACGCCTTCCTCAAAGATGCCGAGGCGATCAAGCAAGGAAAGACGCCATGATAGCAGGAGGCCCGAACAGGAGAGCGTCCTCTTGCTGCCTGCCGCGCCGTGACGACGCGCAGGCAGGGGTGCGGAATCGATTCTGGGAAAGGGGATGACCCATGAAAGGACTACTGGCCTTTTCGGCCTTGGCGGCTGCGATGGCGGTTTCGGCGTCCGGAGCCGAACTTCAACTGACTCCCGCCGACGACATCCAGAAAGCACTCGACGCGGCCGCGCCGGGCGACACGATCGTCCTGAAGGACGGGGTGTATTACCAGAACCTCGTGATCACCCGCGGGGGAACACCGGGAAAGCCCGTCACGCTGCGGGCTGCCAAGGGCGGGGCCGCCATGCTCAGCGGGGCCGTGCCGCCTGGCCAGGGGAAGCTGAAGTTCCAACTCGTTGAGGGTGACCTGTACAAGGCCGCCGTGCCGCACCGCGTGTGGTGGACCATCGCCGGCGGGCGGAACCTCGTCAACTACGGAAACCTGGAGCACCTCAAGAAATTCCAGTTCCCCAACCTCTACGACCCCAAGCATGCCCTTAAGCCATGCGCCTTGGAGGGCTTCGCATGGGAGGACGGGACCCTCTATGTGCGGCTGGAGGCCGGGGCTGACCCCGACACGGTTGCCTTCGAGATCAGCCGCCCCGGTGGACACTCCACCGGCGAGCCGGAGTTCGCCAAGGAATTCTACTGCAACCCGGACACCGGCTTCTGGGTCCCCGGCACGGGGCACCTTTTCTCCAAGACGGTGGCCAACATCATTGTGAAGGCCGACCACGTGGTCATCGAGGGCCTGAGGCTGCACATGGGCGCGGGGGCCGCGGTCGTCGTCCATGGCAACGAGGTGACGGTCCGCGATTGTTACATGAGCGGGACGCACATGGGAGTGTTCCAGCCCGACTCAGTGGAGGTCCCCAAGCGTGGCTCGCCTCCGATCGGCGGCGCCAATCGCACCTCCCGCGGCCTGACGGTGGAGCATTGCGAGTTCAGTTGCTATCCCGCCTACGAATGGGTCCGCCGCGGCAAATGGGACGGGCTGTACCACAGCAACCTTGCGGCGGTGTTCATGAACTTCGGCGGGCCGCGATCGGTCTGCCGTCACAACTGGATGCACGACTCGGGCAACGACCTGCTGGAGCCGCGGGGCAACGGCACCACCGCGCCAGCCGACGCCAGCGAGATCGCGTACAACCTCATCCAGAACAGCGGCGACGACGCCATCGAGTTCGACAGCACCACGCCGATGAACCTTCGCGTGCATCACAATTTCATCCTGGAGGGCCTGTGCCTGCTGGCCCTGTCGCCGGTCATGGGCGGGGGACTGACCATAGACCACAACATCCTCTACGTCTCCAGGGAGAACGGCCTCGAGTACGGCGCGCTGATGAAGTTCGGCAGCCCCTGGGGCAGCGGCCTGCCGACCCAGGGCGCGAGGATCATCCACAACACGATGGTCAACACGCGGGATGCGTTCCACTGGTGCGGCCCAGGCCACCGCTACGAGAACATGGTCCTGGAAAACAACATTATCTATGTCGCCCACCCGCAGGGCTGGGGGCTGGAGGGCTTTGCCGTCAGCCGGCACAACCTCTACTGCTCGATCAATCTCGAGCCGGGCCAGATACCCGAGGTGATGCACCTCAAAGGCCTGCCGTTCACACCATGGAACCCGATTGACTTCAACCTTCCGGCGAACAGCCCGGCCGTGGACGCCGGCGCCGCCGGCAAGGATTACTATCACGAGGCCCGCGGCAAGGCGCCGGACCTCGGTGCCATCGAGCAGGGCGATACCTGGAAGTTCCCCCGCCCGGGGCCCCGCTGGGCCAAGGGCAACGAGATCGCCAACCGCCCCGCGCTCCCGGCCTCATTGCCTCTCAAATGGGTGGGGCTGGAATAGGCCACCGAGTCCACAATGGTCTCGGGTTGGCGTCACAGGGGGCAGCGGACGCCCTGACCACTTGCGTTTCATGAAGGGGAAGAAAATGAGGAACATGTCGAACGTCAGCGCCTGGGCCTTCGTGGTAGCCGGACTGATTGCCCTGGCCTTCGGGTTGTCCCGCGCCTCGGCCGGGGAGCTTCAAAACCTGCTGGACAAGTCCAAGGCCTTCGCGGCGCTGCCGAGGGTGAAGCATACCCCGGCGTTCCGCCTGGAGCGCGTCCAGTACGACGGGCATGCGAAGGACAAGCAGTGGCTCTACATCTGCGACGGCAAGGAGCGGATCGGATTGGTCACGACCTGGTTGAATCATGTCGAGTTGTTCCGATTCTCCCCCGAAGTCGACAAAGGGGCGAAGTACGAGATTCCCGAGGTCTACCACTGGGCGAACCTGATCGGAGCGAGACTGCCGACGAACGGCTTGCAGTTCACCTTCACCAAGCACGCGGGCGATTCGCTGGAGTTCAAGACCGAAACCACCGAGTTTCGACTGGCGTGGGACGAGCGCCTGGGCTACGTGCTCAACGGCATCGGCCACTTTGCCACGCCCAAGCCACAGGAGATCGAGTTCAGCAACCTGCTGGCCGGCGGCGTCTCCGAATCGCGCGACGACCACAAGCGATGGCAGAAAACGATGCGGGGGCTGCTCTTGGACGGCCGGATCTCCTTCGTCCATCACAACCCCGTCAACATCCCCAAGGACAACGTTCAAGCGGGCGGCTTTGTCGGTTTCGTGACGGAAGAGAACATGAACCCCTTCGTGGAAGTGCTCGAAGCCAACGGCCCCGTCTACTTTGCCACGTGCAGCGAGTGGTACGACCAGCACATCGTCATGAAAGCGCCCGAGGCCAAGGAGGCCGACGGGCTGTATCATCTGCGGGCGAAGTACCGGCTCCTCTCCCTGCCCTGCGCCGTCGCGCGGGAACTGGAGGCGATGGCCGTCTACACCAGTCCGGCCGAGGGCGAGTCGGGCCTGGCCGGGTTCCTCCAGAACAAGGTCAACGACTTTGAGACCTCCGTGCCCCGCGGCAAGATGTACAACGGACCGATCTGGCAGCCCGGCATCAACGCGACGGAGGGGGTCGCCCATTCGGGGAAGAAGTCGATCGCCCTGGGCGGCCCGGGGCCCGGCAAGGTGAAGTCCGCGTCGCCCATCGGCGGCGGCCCGCCCGTCTACGGCGAATCGAGCAAACGCTACCGCCTGGCGGCGTGGGTGAAGACCAAGGGGCTCGAGGACGGCGGCGCCTACTTGCAGGTGGATGACGTCTTTTTCAACTGGGAGGACGTCAAGGCGACGCGCAGGACGGAGAAACTCACCGGCGGTCACGAGTGGACCCGGCTGGAAGTCGATTTCACCCCTTCGCCGAAGGACCCGTTCCTGCTGATCAAGCTGTGCGTCGAGGGGACGGGCACGGCCTGGTTCGACGACCTGGAACTGGTGGAACTGGCACGTTAATCCGCTCCGGCTGTGAGAAGCAACCCATCCTATCGAGGGAGAAGAAGATGAATCACATACTGACGCTCCTGATGATCGCTTGTCCATGCCTGGCGCTGCCCGCGCTGGCACAGTCCCCCAGACCTGCCGATGGCAAGCCCCGGCAATTCTCGCGCGACTTGCGCCTAAAAGATGTGCTCAATCACCGATGGGTCGATGAACTTGTCACCTATGCCCTGGAGTTCCCGCCGAAGCAGGCCACGCTGAACTCGCTCCGGCTGTATGACGTGGAGCGCGGAAAGGAAACGCCTTTCCATCTCTCGGGCGTCGTCTTCCACGATGAGAACCGGCAATTCGTCAAGTCGGCCGTCATCGCGTTCTTCGTAGACGAATTGCCCGCCCAGGGGGCGCGCACGTATACCGTGCTCTGGGACCCCGGCGCGTTCGGCGGCGCCAACCAGCCTGCCGCCGCGCTGAAGGAAACCGACCTCAAGGCCGAGACGTTTGAGGCGACCAATGGCCTCTTCAGCGTGCGCCTGGCCGGCGAGAAACGTTTCGATCCGCCGGTGGAGGCGGCCACCGTGCCTGGCCCGCTCCGCGGCTTCAAGGGTCCGGACGGCGTGTGGCGCGCCACCAGCCGCTTTGTCACGGACGCGAACCTGCTGGGATGGAAGGGCGAGATGGTCGAGCAGGGGCCGCTGTGGAAGCTCTATCGCGTGCGCTTTCAGTTCGATGGCGGCCGCTTCTATGAACTCGAGCTGAAAATGGTGGTGGACCACCCCTACGCCTACGTCACGGAGCGCAACAACTTCCGCCTGCGCCTGACGGAGCTGCCTTGCCCGTGGAGCGACCCCAGCGGGCATATGGCTCACGGCAAATCCTACACGCGCTGGGCCGTGGCCGACCAGCTCCGCATCCTGATGAAGGAGAACTACGACCCGGATGTCTGTTATACCCCAGCGACGTTCTGCTACTCCTTCGCCCAGGACCCGCTGAAGCACGACGAGGTGAAGGTGTGGACGGCGATTCGCCCGGTCTTCCCCTCCGTGGACGCCGCGTGGCTCGGCACCTACTCCACCGACGAGAAGAAGAACGACCTGATTGCCATCGTGGGACGTGATGCTGCCCACTGGGAGTATCCCGACTCCTCCATCAACCCGCGGCACCTCACGCCGGGGGTCAACGCGGAGATCCACTTCGTGGACGAGCCGGGCGAGCACGCCTA
>Ga0315282_10001687_pt1 | contig 41356 bp, 24 predicted proteins | sample YL17G07_20_MG_FD_203693 | JGI IMG/M metagenome (GOLD analysis project Ga0315282, IMG submission 203693) | Sediment microbial communities from Yellowstone Lake, YNP, Wyoming, USA - YL17G07_20 | ecosystem: Environmental > Aquatic > Freshwater > Lake > Sediment | place: USA: Wyoming | collected...
TTTTCGTGACCATCCCGCATCGCTTTGGACTCCTTCCCTGGGTGATAGGAAGAAGTCTATGCGATAGGAAAAACACATATCGATGTTTTTACGGTTTTTCACATAGCGATGTGCTTACGGAAACCCACTAACAATTGACAAATGAGCGGATGCGTCGAATCCTTCGTCGAGAAGCCTGATCTCGGATGGTTGCAAAGCCGCGGGAGGTTAGTCCCCAACGTCCAGGAATTCACGAGTGGAGAATAAAGATCTAAGTTTAATAACTGGGAAAATTGATTATTGTTTTCTAGATCGGAAAATGGCAATAAATAAAGATGTTCGGGACTTAATAAAATGAATAAAGTGGAGAAAAGCGAGTTTAATAAAGAAAAGAAAATAAATGTTGAGTACTAGTAAACAATTGTATACAATAAGTAAACAATGACTAGTATATTAGCTGAACTCTTATCATCTCGTACGAGGGCTGAGGTTCTGCGAATCCTGTTTGGTCTGGAAATGCCGGAAATTCATATTCGTGAGATTACTAGAAGGTCGGGCGTAACAGTCAGGAGCGTTCAGGGTGAGTTGAAGCGACTTCAGCGCCTCGAACTAATCATAGTCCGCCGGGATGGAAATCGGCTTTATTACAAAGCCAACACGAATCATCCGTTGTTCTCGACACTCCGGTCGTTGGTTTTGAAGACCATCGGGCTCGCCGATGCCTTGGCAAGGCGATTGACGAGCCCCGACATTCGATTGGCCTTTGTCTTTGGCTCGATCGCGGAAGGAAAGGAAAAAACGGACAGTGATGTCGATCTCTTTGTCGTCGGGAATATTGGACTTCGGGCTTTGTCTGCGAAATTCCAAGACATAACGGAAGAGATCGGCCGCGAAGTCAATCCGTTCGTCATCAACGTGGAGGAGTTTCGACGCCGGTTGAATTCAAACGATCATTTCTTGACCCGGGTCATGGCTGCTCCGAAGCTTTTCATCATCGGGGGGGAGAATGAGCTTAAAGCAATGGGCCGCTAACGGTTGGCTAAAACCACATGAAACATCGCTTACAGAAATAAAAGGTCTTTTTGCTGTTGTCGAACCAGACCTAAAAGACGCCGGTGGAGATGTCTCGGCCGATTGGCGTTTCAGCATCGCTTATAACGCCGCTTTAAAATTGGCAACGATTCTGCTTTATGCCGAGGGCTATAGGCCGGATCGAAATCTTCAGCACTATCGAACCATTCACGCTATTCCATTGATTTTAGGAATAGAGCACCAAGAATCTGCCGAGTATCTCGATGCTTGTCGTAAGAAAAGAAACACCTCAGACTATGAAATGCCAGGAGTCGCGACAGACGATGATACCAAGGAAATCATAGATTTTGTCTTACAATTTCGGGATATAGTTAGAGCTTGGCTCGAGACTTATCATTCCGAATTATTATGACATTAGGACCCAGCTTGCGATTTATCGAATCCATCGTCGAGGATGCCGCGCTCGGCTGGCTGGGGAAATTAGAATATACGGCCAAGAATGGGCTTGAGATTGCCCCTGGTGAACTTTATGCGGAGCGCAAGGATTATGCTCAAGTCATCCTCGAAGACCGGCTGCGCCAGGGGTTGACGCGGTTGAATCCCGAGCTTCCGGTCGAGGCCATCGAAGACGCGTTCCGTAAAATCCTGCGAGCTGAAGGACCGACGCTCGAAACCCGCAACCGCGCTTTCCAGCGGATCCTCGTGGACGGCGTGACCGTGGAGTATCGCCGCCTGGATGGGACGATTGGCGGCGCTCAGGCTCGAGTCATCGACTTCGATGAGCCCGAGAATAACGATTGGCTGGCGGTGAACCAATTCACTGTCCTCGAGAATAAGCACGCGCGCCGGCCTGATGTCGTAATATTTATTAACGGATTACCTCTCGCCGTGATCGAGCTCAAGAACGCCGCGGACGAGAACGCCACGATCTGGACGGCCTTCCAGCAGCTTCAGACTTATCAACAGGAGATCCCTTCGCTGTTTGCTTACAATGCCGCGCTTGTCGTTTCGGATGGGATACAAGCTCGCATCGGCACGGTCGGCGCGGGCCGGGAATGGTTCAAGCCGTGGCGGACGGTTGAGGGCGGAAGCCTGGCGGACCCGAAGATGCCCGAGCTTGAGGTGTTGATCAAAGGCGTTTTCGATAAGAGGCGATTCCTCGACATGATCCGCTACTTCATCGTTTTCGAGGATTTCAGCGGCGGCGTGCTCAATAAGAAAATGGCCGGATATCACCAATTCCACGCCGTCAATGTTGCCGTGGGGGAAACTTTGCGCGCTTCAGGCAGAAAAGACTTGAGGCATCCGCCGGGAATCTATGAGTCCGGCCGAAAGCCCGGGGGCGAACCCGGCGACCGGAGGATCGGCGTCGTCTGGCATACCCAGGGCGCGGGAAAGAGCCTGACCATGGCGTTCTATGCGGGCCGGATCATTTGCGAGCCGAAGATGGAGAATCCGACCATCGTCGTCATCACCGACCGCAACGATCTGGACGGCCAGCTTTTCGGAACATTCACCCGCTGTCAGGATCTCTTGAGGCAGCCTCCCATCCAAGTCGAGAGTCGGGCTGACCTCAGAGAAAAACTTCGGGTGAAGGCCGGTGGAGTCTATTTTACGACCTTACAGAAATTCCTGCCGGAGGAGAAAGGCGATCATTACCCGGTCTTGAGCGCGCGGCGGAATATCGTCGTCATCGCCGACGAGGCGCACCGCAGCCAGTATGATTTTATCGACGGCTTCGCGCGGCACATGAGAGATGCCCTGCCGAACGCGTCGTACATCGGGTTCACGGGGACGCCGATCGAGCTTTCGGATAAGAACACGCGGGCGGTCTTCGGCGATTACATCAGTATCTATGATATCCAGCGGGCCGTCGAGGATAAGGCGACCGTACCCATCTATTATGAGAGCCGGCTGGCGAAGCTGGAGCTTGATGAAAAGGAGCGTCCGAGGATCGACCCGGATTTTGAGGAAGTGACCGAAGGCGAGGAAGTCGAGCGCAAGGAGCGGCTTAAGACGAAATGGGCTCAGCTTGAGGCCGTCGTGGGGAGCGCAAAACGGCTGAAACTCATAGCCCGGGACATCGTCGATCACTTTGAGAAGCGGCTTGAGGCGATGGACGGCAAGGCCATGATCGTCTGCATGAGCCGCCGCATTTGCGTGGAGCTGTGGAGGGAGATCGCGGCGCTGAGGCCGGAATGGAATCATGGGAATGACGATAAGGGGATGCTCAAAGTCGTGATGACGGGCTCGGCCTCGGACCCGCCGGATTGGCAGCAGCATATAAGAAATAAGGCGAGGCGGGAGGAGTTGGCAAAGCGGTTCCGGGCGCCGGGCGATCCGTTCAAAGTCGTCATCGTGCGCGATATGTGGCTGACGGGCTTCGACGCGCCCAGCCTTCACACGATGTATGTCGATAAACCGATGCGCGGCCATGGCCTTATGCAGGCGATCGCGCGGGTCAACCGTGTTTTCGGGGAAAAGCCGGGCGGGCTCGTCGTTGACTATTTGGGGCTGGCGCACGAGCTAAAACAAGCGTTGGCGAACTATACAGAAAGCGGCGGTACGGGGAAGACGGCGATCGACCAGGAAGAAGCGGTTGCGGTCATGATGGAGAAGCATGAGGTATGTGACGGGTTATTTCATGGCTTCAATAGAACGAGATGGGCCGTGGGCAAGCCCGAGGAACGGTTGGGATTGCTACCGGCGGCTCAGGAACATATCCTGGCGCAGGAGAACGGGAAAGACAGGTTCGTCGGCGCCGTGAGAGAGCTGTCGCTGGCGTTCGCGCTGGCTGTCCCGAATGCGGAAGCGATAAGGATCAGAGATGACGTGGCGTTTTTCCAGGCAGTAAAGTCCGTGCTGGCGAAGCGGGCGCCGGGCGACCCCAGGCCCGAGGAGGAGCTTGACCTGGCGATAAGGCAGATTGTGTCGCGAGCCGTCGTTTCCGGAGAGATGGTGGATATTTTCAAAGCGGCCGGACTCGAGAAGCCCGACATCTCGATTCTTTCGGATGAATTCCTGGCCGAAGTGCGGGGGATGCCGCAGAGAAACCTGGCCGTGGAGTTACTGAGGAAACTGCTCGCGGGAGAGATCGCGGTGCGAGGGCGGAAGAATGTCGTACAGGCGCGGTCCTTCGCCGAGATGCTGGAAGAAACGATAAGACGCTATCAGAATCGGGCGATCGAAGCGGCGCAGGTCATTGAGGAGATGATTGCGCTGGCTAAGGAGATGAGGGAAGCTAACAAGCGCGGCGAGCAGATGGGATTAAGCGAAGATGAACTTGCTTTCTATGACGCGCTAGAAACGAACGACAGCGCAGTGAAGATATTAGGAGATGAGATACTCAGGAAGATTGCGCAGGAATTGGTTAAGACAGTTCGGGCCAACGTAACAATCGATTGGACGGTCAGGGAAAATGTGCGGGCGCAGTTGAGGGTGCTCGTGAAACGCATTTTGCGCAAATACGGCTATCCGCCGGATAAACAGGAGAAGGCCACGCAGACTGTTCTTGAGCAGGCGGAGGTGTTGTCGGAGGTTTGGGCGGCGGCATGATATAAGCTGATGGGCAATTCCGTCCTGGATTACAACGTCTTCGGCCGGAGGGCGGGAAAATTCGCGGCGGAATATGTGAAAGCCGCGGCGCTCGGGACGCTTTCGCTCGAGCACATCACGACCTACGAGAACGAAATCAAGAAAGCGAAAATCAAGACCGACCGAGTCGCTCCCGTGCTCTTGCCTTTTTATACGTCGGACGAAGTGCGCAAGCGCCAGCTCACCGCTCACTACGAAGGCACCCTGCGGTAAAAATTCCGGCAGCACGTATCTCGCGCCGGCGTGTTGCTTAAAAAAATTCCCGGTGAAGGGCGGTGATGGCTTTCTCCGTATCCGCTTTATCCACAATAAAATATGATGCCACTTCCGAAGCGCCGCTGGAGATCATCTCGACGTTGACATTCGCCTTCGAGACGGCCGAAAACATCCGCGCCGCCAGCCCTTTCTGCGTCCGCAGGCCTTCGCCCACGGCGGCAATCAGCGTCACATCCTCCTCGAGATCGATCCGTTCGATAACCCCGCCCGTCATGTCTTCGAGCGCCTCAAAACTCCGCCGGGCGTCTTTTTTATCGACCAGGAGATTGATACACGTCTGAGAGGTGATAATGGAATAGATGTTGACGCCCGCAGCGGAAAGCTTGCTTCCGACCTGGCCGATGATGCCGGGCTTGTATCCCACACCCGGGCCATGAATCCTGAGCAGGGCGATTTGCTTATTGCAGGTCACGCTTTTAATGATGTCATTTTTTACATAGCCGTTGGGCAGGATCTTGGTGCCCGGACTTTCAGGCTGCCAGAGGTTCTTAATGACCACCGATATCTTCAATCCATGTAATGGCTCGAGCGTTCGCGGATGGAGGATCTTGGCTCCGAAATAAGAAAGCTCCGCCGCTTCATAATAAGAAAGCCGGTCGATTTTTCGGGCGCTCGCCACAAGCTTCGGGTCGGCGCTCATGAACCCGTCGACGTCTTTCCAGATTTCAAGCTCGGAGGCCGCGAGTCCATAGGCGACGACGGCCGCGCTGTAATCCGTTCCGTTCCGGCCGAAGGTGGAGACTTTCCCCTCCGGCGTTCGGCCGAAAAATCCCGTAATAACGGGGATAGCCTTGCTTTGACGGATGAATCGGGCCGTGCTGACGAAATTCTTTTTAAACTCTTCGAGGTCGACCGTGGCATTCTCTAAATTGTCATCCGTCACCAGCCCGATCTTATCGCTCTCCAGCGACTGAGACTCCATTCCCCTATCCCTGAGGAACGCAGCCAGAATTATAGCGGCCAGCCGTTCGCCATAACTCAGCACGCAGGCGCGCGTGGCCGCCGTCGCTTCGCCCGTATAGGCAATCCCGGTCAGGAGCTTTTCAACTTTTTTAAGGCCGGCTTCAAGGCGCTTAATTGTCTCTTGGCGAATTCGCTCGTTTCTCATGATCTTTTTTACAAGGCCGGCATGCCTTTCCTTTAAAGCTCGGAGACAGCCTCTGATATTTTTTTCGCTCTTTTCCGCCCCCAGGATACTTTCGAGCAAAAAGTCGGTCACTCCTGAAACGGCTGAAACAACGACGACCGGCCGCACTTTTTCCGCGCGAATGATGGCCGCAACCTGAGCGAAACTTTTTTCAGACTTCAAACATCCCCCGCCGAATTTCATGACTTTCATGCTACACATCCTCTTTGTCAGATCGACCTAATGAACGAGACCCTTTTGGAAAGCCAGCTCGGCGCTCAAAAGACACGTGCCGGCCGCCCCTCTGACCGTATTGTGAACCAGCGCAAAGAGATTGATGGAGCGGGCTTTTTTGCGGATTCTGCCCACGGTCACGGCCATGCCTCTGGCGCGTTCGGGCTGTCCGGCGTGAACATCCAAGACGGGCTGCGGCCGGTCTTCTTCTTGTCTGACGATCACAGGCCGCTCCGGCGCCGTGGGAAGCTTTAAAGCTTGAGGAACGCTGCTGAAATTCGATAAAGCCTTTTCGACGTCTCCGACATCAACCTCTTTCAAAAAATCGACAACGATGCTCAAAAGATGGCCTTCCCGCACAGGAATGCGGCAGCAACTGGCATTGACAGGCAGGTTGCGAGAGACAATTTTGTGCCGATCCAGTTGTCCCAGGATTTTTTGCAATTCCCCTTCCATTTTTTCTTCCTCGTTTTTGATAAACGGGATGGCATTGGCGGCAATGTCCATGGCCGCCAGACCTCGCCGGCCGGCGCCTGAAATCGACTGGAAGGTTGTCACCGTTACGGACTTCATTCCCAGCGGTTCCAGCGGCGCAAGCACCATGGCCAGTCCCGAAGTCGAACAGTTGGAGTTGGTGACGATGAATCCCTTATGCCGGGACATCTGTTTCCTTACGAGCGCGAAATGTCCGGGGTTGATCTCCGGAATCAGGATGGGGACATCTTCATCCATCCGGTGCGTGCTGGCATTGGAAAAAATGAAAAGACCCTGAGCGCGCAGTAGATGTTCGATTTTTTCGGCCAAGAAAGCGGGGACTGCGCTGAAGACGACTTTGACCTGGCTTTTCAATAAGGCATCAACCGCGGTTTCCGACACTTCCATCTCCCGGGCTGCTTCGGGGATCTCGCCTCCTACGGCCCAATTTAAAGCTCGGCCGTATCCTTTCCCCGCCGAGCGGCTGGAAGAGGTCAGCGCAGCCAGCTCAAAATAGGGATGCTCGTCGAGGAGCTTGACAAACTGCTGGCCCACCAGTCCGGTGCAGCCCATAACGGCGACTTTGATTCGTTTCATGCTTGATTTCTCCTTACCTTCTATCCTTTGCTGATCTTATCGATATCCAGGCGCACCCTGACGATCTCAGGGACATTCCCGCATACAGCCAGGGTGTCGTCAATAATGACCATCATCCCCTCAATGCTCTCGATCAGAAGATTCTTCATGGCTTCCTCAATCCGTCGCGCGTTATTATCCTTGACGGCATTGCCGAGTGAGGTGGCCATGGCATCGGCCAAACAAACATCCTGAGAAATGACCGTGGCCGCATCCGCCCGGCCGAAGCTCAGAGAATGGCCGATGGTTCCCGATGATGTGCAGACGCCGATGATGCCCGGCCGAGGCTGGAATCTCAGGCCGATATCCTTGATTTTAGCCGGGCCGGTGAAAATGCCGACGGTCAGCGGATAGGCGAGAACCATGGCCACGTCGCCGCCGTTATCCACGACGGCCTGCGCCGCGCCCTCTCTGACCATGGCCTTGAGCGCAAACTCGGCAATGGCTCCGGCCACGGCGGCCATCGGCCCGACTCCCGCCCGGGCGGACGCTTCGGCCATACGGCGCACGATCTTCGGCGCGTCTTCGGGAACGGCATGGGGCTCGAGCGTCGTACGAAAGAGCGGATCACGAAGGATATACTCCTCCAACAGATTTCTCTGACATTTGATTTCAGCTTCAGCGGCCGGAATAAATCGTTCTTCGGCGATAATCGTCGCTATCGTTTCTTTGAGCCTTACTTCGTATCTTTTCATTTTTCTTCTTCGGCGCCACAAAAATAGCTTTGAGCGGGCAGGCATCGAAACAGATTCCGCAGGCATCGCAATCCTCATATTTAACCCGAACATTCCAGTTTTGATCCCGGCCAAAGACCTCCTTGGGGCAAAGGGAAAGGCAGAGGCCGCACTGAACGCATCGGGCCTCGTCCCAATAAAGGTTTCCAATCCATTTCCGCGCCTGAGTCGCGCGCCTCTTTTTTTCTTTCAAGAAGGCTCTGACTTCAAGCGGTTTGACGGTCGCGGTTCTCGCAAGATACTCTGCCGGCGTCGAGAGCTTGAACTCGCCTTTTTTAATCCAGCTTTTCAAGGCATCGGCAATTTCCTTGGCCTTGGCATAACTCGAGAGAGGGGATGTCCGCACGCGCCTGCCGTTAATCTCTATGAAGCCCGACTTCAGCTCCGCATAGCTGACTTTTTTTAGAGCCGGACGGTTTCGCGACGGGATGCCGTAGTCCAGCACTTGGGTAAAGATTTCTTCATCGCTGATTCCGGTGTTTTTAGCTATTTCAGAGTCAAGGACAGGTACGGGAACGCCGATGCCCACATAGAGGCTGCAGCCGTATCCGGGGAATGTCGCCGCTCGTATGAATCGGGAAGACATCTGTTTCAGGTGGCCCTGGACCATCAAGGTGCCGAATTGACTTTGGGGACTGTGCTGAGTGCCGCTGCCGACAATGTAGCCCTGGGCTCCCCCCAAGAAAATCCGCGTCCCGATGCCGATCGTTTGATACTGAGGATCGTTCATCAAGGGAGAGAGCTCTCCAGCGCCGGAAAAAGTCACGTTCCCCAAGCGCGGGAGGAGTTTACCCATGTAGGTATAAATGGCCTTGGCGGTCGAATTCGTAGCGGCATTGTACCTCTGGTATCCGTTGCGCGGGTTGCTCATGAGCGCCGTGTTTAAATCATCGAGAGTTATTTGGGTGATGATCCTTTTGCGCGGATAGCAATCGGTGCCGTAGGATACGGCTCTGAGAACGACGGGCTTTCCATTCAAAAGGTCTTCGATGACATGAGCGCCGCCGTATTCAATCCCTCTCGTCTGAGATGGCTGGGTCGCGCCGAGGTAGGCATCCACGGCCGCCACTCCAGCGTAGGCTTCCACATCGTTGAGTAGTACTTTCGTCATCTTAATGGGAGGCTCGGAATGGCCGAAATTCAGCCAGACTCCGGAAGAACACATAGCTCCGAACGTTCCCGTGGTCACGACATCGACCTCTTCGGCCGCCCGTTCAGGGCCGACCTCCCGGACGATTTTCGTCATCTCATCAGCCCTGACGACCCGGACCGTGCCTTTATCGATTTTTTTGTTAATATCTTGAATTGTTTTTGACATTGTCGAACCTCATAAAAGATTAGAATGAACAGAAAAATGGATTAATGAATGTTGTTGGGGATTATCCCGAATACCCGCCCCCGTCGTGGAGGACAGCGTATTCGGGCTTCACATTATCATGCAGCTGGAAGGCTGCAGGATGCGGGCCAAAAAGAGGCAGACCTCGTCGGATATGTTTTTCCGTCTCGCTTGAAGTCTCTCTTGAATTCGTCTCATTTTCCGGCATTGTATATCATAAGATAAATTCCTTGTCAAATTTTTATGCAATTTTGATGCAATTTTTATTGCAATCCTTTTTGCGAGCCGTCAGAAGAGGGGGTAGATAAAAGGAGCCAGGACGCTCTTTTCGGCCAGAACCAACAACACGCCGAGGAGGAGGAGAATGATGATGATCGGGATTGGCCAATATTTTTTGTTTTCTTTCAGGAATTCCCATAATTCTTTGAAGACGCTTAGTCTCGACATTTTTTACCTATAAATTTTAATATTGTTTTTCAATATCGTGGACGCTCGATCCTTGTTCATAGTAAGTCGGAAGCGTGCGATCGATCTTGGGCTGCATGAATTTTTTGCCGAACAGCCTCATGACCAGGGCCATGGGTGTGAGAACAAAATAAAAGGTCAGGGCGCTGATCACAAGGAACAGAAAATTGCCGATATAACCGGAGCCGGCCATGATTCCTTTGAAAATGGGGAAGAATAAATTCGGCAACAGGAGGAAGAAAAAGATTAAGATGGCTTCTGCCGCCCAAAGAATGACCCTCAAAGAGGGATGTCCTGTCGTGAATCGAAAGACAACCAGTCCAACTACGAGAAGCAGAATAACCAAAAAGAGCCGGACCTGTTTGGGCTGGTAATCGAGTTTTTTCATCAATCTAGGGGAAACTCCTTCATCCAGCTTTCATCGGCCTGAATATAATCCGCATCTTTCTTTTCCACCAGGAACGTCTCGAGGACCAGATAATCCATGTTGGTCCTCATGAAGCAGCGATAAGCGTCCTGGGGGCTGTTGACGATAGGTTCCCCCCGGACATTAAATGATGTGTTGATGATGATCGGGCAGTCGGTGAGCCTATAGAATTCCTCGATCACCGAATAATAATAAGGATTGACTTCTCTGCTGACGGTATGCATCCGGGTCGAATAATCGACATGCGTAATGGCCGGAACCGGGGAGCGCTTGAGCGCAAGCTTGGCCAGGCCTTTTTTGTTCCGGTCGGTCTCGGAAAGAGGAGTTCTTTTTTCGTCCTTGATATGATAGACCAGAAGCATATAGGGCGAGGGATAGTCCAGGTCGAAATAATCTTTCAGGCGTTCTTCGAGGATGGAAGGCGCAAACGGCCGGAAGGATTCACGGAATTTAATTTTAAGGTTCATCCTGGATTGCATTTCGGCCGACCGGGCGTCTCCCAGGATGCTCCGGCCGCCCAAGGCCCGGGGCCCGAATTCCATGCGACCCTGGAAAAAGCCGACGACCTTGCCCTGGTTGATCAAAGCCGCGATTTTTTTCGCCATTTCAGGCTTGGATAATTCCGTGTAGGAGATACTGGAGGAATCCAGGAATTTTTTGATCTCCTCCCGTGAATAATCGGGACCCAGGAACGAGCCGGCCTGGCTATCCGATCCCGGCTTGAGGATCCTCGGCTTTTTTAGATGAGTGTGCCAGACGTAAAGGGAAGCGCCCAAAGCTCCGCCGGCATCGCCGGCGGCCGGCTGAATCCAAATATTCTTAAAGATATTCTTTTTCAGGATCTTTCCGTTGGCCACGCAATTGAGAGCCACACCGCCAGCGAGACACAAATTTTCAGAGGGGATAGACTTTTTCGCCGTCATCACGATCTTTTCGACGACATCTTCCAGAATGGACTGAATAGAAGCGGCCAAATCCATGTCCACTTGCCGGATATTGGTCTCGGGCTTTCGACGGGGAACCCCGAACAGTTTCTCGAATCTTCGGCGGGTCATGGTCAATCCGCGGTGATAATTGAAATACTTAAGATTGAGTCGAAACGAACCGTCATCTTTGACATCGATAAGCTCTTCCTGGATAAGGCTTTTATAGCGCGGTTCGCCGTAGGGTGCCAGGCCCATCAACTTGTATTCACCTGAATTGACTCTGAATCCCGCAAAATAAGTAAAAGCCGAGTAGAGCAAGCCAAGGGAATGAGGGAAAGAGATCTTTTTCAAGATTTTAAACTCGTTGCCCTTCGCTTCGGCCATGGTGAAAGTATCCCATTCTCCGACAGCATCGATTGTAATGACGGCGGCATCCTCGAATGGAGATGGATAAAAAGCCGAAGCGATATGAGAGGCGTGATGGGGAATGAAAAAGACCTTAATTTCGGGCCTGCGGAGATGCTCTTTAATAATATTCCTGATGAAAATCCGCTGTTTGGCCCAAATCGGGACCGCTTTGAGAAAGCTACTAATGCCCGAGGGCGCGAATTGCATATAGGTTGAAAAAAGACGGTCGAACTTTAAAAAGGGTTTTTCGTAGAATACGACAAAGTCGAGGTCCCGGGGCGAAGTCTGCGTGTATTCCAGACATTTCGCCAGGGCATGAACGGGGAATTCGGAATCGTGTTTTTTCCGTGAGAAACGCTCTTCTTGGGCGGCAAATAGAATACGGCCGTCTTCGATCAGAGCCACGGCGCTGTCGTGGTAAAATGCAGAAATGCCTAAAATTCGCACCTATTATTTATATTTTATTGTCGCTCTCAAATCAATTCAATTCTATCAATATGGGCTGGCGATTCAATAGCTTTATAAGCTTCATAAACTCTAACGATACGCGTTTCATTTCTACATATTAAGATGATTTTTCTGTAGCAACGGTTTCACGGAAATTTTATTCTTACGAAATGAATATATTATCCCCTTATCGCATATAGAAATCCTATGTTCTCTCCGCGTATTCCTTGACAAAAATCGGATAATTAGGGATATTTTGGGCTTATTGCCAATGAGCATAAATTTAAAAAAAACAAAGCGAATCATTTCCACGGCCATACCGGCGCTCCTGGCTGTGACCCTTATGTTTAATCCCGGCTGCAAAAAAGAGCATCAAATCCCCAGATTAAAAAAAAATGAGACTTACAATCTGCTGCTCGTTACCATTGACTCATTGAGACCAGACCACATCGGCGCTTTTGGTTCGAGGAGCGCCCGGACTCCCAACCTCGACCGACTGGCAGAAAATGGAATAATGTTCAGAAACTGTTATACGCCTGTGCCGCTGACCCTTCCCTCACATTGCACCATTTTCACAGGCAGGGAGCCCACAGCCCACCAAGTCCACAACAACGGCACGGACTGCTTGTCCGAGAGCGAACAAACCTGGGCTGAAGTGATGAAAAATCACAATTACGAGACCTATGCCCTGGTTTCCTCCTATCTGCTTCATTCCAAATTCGGCTTGAAACAGGGTTTTGACACGTTCGACGATTCGCTCGATTCCAAGCAAATCATCAACACTAACAACACCTCCGTTGCCGCAGACAGGATTTTTGCGAGATTCCAATCCTGGCTTGAACAGAGATCACCTCAAAAATTCTTTGCCTGGGTAAACTTTAGCGATCTCCGAGCCGTCCATGAACTTCCCCAGGAATACGCCAAAACGTTTGAAAACGACCCCTACAGCGCTCGAGTTGCTTACGTCGATCATTATATGGGAGAGATTGGGCAGGCTTTGGAGTCGAAAAAACTCATGGACCGGACAGTGATCGTCATCGTCGGAAGTCACGGCGAAGCTTTTTATGAACACCGGGAATGGGGTCACGGGCTCTTTGGTTATGAAGAGACGCTGAAGGTTCCCCTAATCATTTATAATCCCGCGGTATTTGCCAAAACAATGGTCATTGAGCCCAGGATCAGGCTGCTTGATCTCATGCCCTCCTTGCTCGAACTTTTCAAGATGGAATGCCCGGCGGGGATTCAGGGAAAAAGTTTCTGGCCTCTGCTTCCGAAAAAAAATCAAAAGCGGGAAACCGAACTGCCCGTCTATTTTGAAAGCCTGTATGGTTTTGAGGAAATGGATTTTGCACCTTTGACCGGTATCATCGATGATGATTTCAAATTCATCTCTCTGCCGGAAGCCGAATTATATGATTTAAAAACCGATCCCGCTGAAACTGATAATCTGGCCCTGAAGAAAAATGATCTGGCCGGAAAGATGAACACCCTGCTCAAGGACTATATCAATAATCACTCGGAAGGAAAAGCGGCATCCCTCCAAACTGCAAATAAAAGCCGGAAGGAGGAGAGTCAAGCCCTCGATCCGAAAAAGGGAATCGCCGCCATCGATCGGATGCTGAAAACGGAACCGCTGATTTATTCGGGAAAACTGGACGAAGCGGAAAAAGACCTCCTGGGTATTAGGCGAGATTATAAAGACTGGAAATTGCCCAAGGTTTTTGATTATCTCTATCTCGTTTACAATAAAAAAAATGACCCAAGAAAGATTGCGGAGACTTTAAAACAAGCGATTGAAAAATACCCTGAGATCAGCCGTTTCGGGATCACGCTGGCCCAGATTTTATCCAATGCCGGCCGGCTGGGTGAAGCAGAAAAGATCTGCGTTGAGGAACTGGCAAGGGATCCTCGCTTGAGCCAGGCCCATATCCTGCTCGGAAAAATTTATCAGAAAAAAGGCGAGGCCGGCCTGGCCCTCTCACACCTGGAAGAAGCATTGAAACAGGAACCCCTGAACGCCGCGTTGCAAGTTGAGCACGCATCGCAGTTGGCGGAACTCGGGGAAAAGGACAAGTCTTTTGAGATCATTAAGAATCTTTTGAAAAACGGCTCCCTGGTTGCCGACCCCGAAAGCGCCGACATCAAGGCTGACATCGCGGGAGTGCTGCTAAAAATAGGCGAAGCCGAAATGGCCAATACGCTGCTTCTGGATATTGCGGCCGAGGGAAAGGGCAACAGCATGGTCTGGACTCAGATCGGACTGGGATACTTCAATAAAGGAAATCTGGAAAAAACCAAAGAATCTTTGGAAAAAGCCCTATCTCTCGACGAGCACAATGCCCTCGCCTTAAGCAGCCTGGGCACTTATCATCTCTCGCTCTTTAGGCAGCAAAAACAAAAAGATAATCTGGAAAAAGCCGTCGCTTATTATACCCGCGCCAGGGAAGCCTCGCCCCAAATGGTCGCCGCCATCAACGGACTGGGAGTGGCGTCGAGGTACGCGGGCGACAATGAGAAAGCCATTGCCTACTGGAAGCAGGCCCTGAAAATCGATCCTGGATTCATAAACACCTACTTCAATCTAGGGATCACACTGATTGAAACCGGCCGACGGCAAGAGGCGCTCCAATACTTGAGCATTTGCCGGGAGAAATATTCGGACAGACTTCGGGAGCAGGAGAAACAGCAGCTCGAGGCTTTGATCTCAGAAACAAAAAAATGAAAAAAATGCCTCGCCTTCGCCTGTGGGCATTGCGCCTTATGGCCTCTGTTCTCATCGCCTTGGTTTTTTTGGGCATGCTGGAGCTGGGGCTGCGCATATTCGGGATCGGTTTTAATCCGTCGCCGATGATCCCCTACGATTGGAACGGCCGTCGAGCCTTCTGCGATAATAACAGATTCCCCTGGCGCTTCTTTTCGCCCGCAATTTCCCGGGATTTCAATCCTTTTATCTTCATGGATAAGAAGCCGTCAAATGCCTATCGGATTTTTATATTGGGCAGCTCCGCCGCACAGGGCGTGCCCGATAGCGCATTTGCCTTCGGACGCATTCTGGAAGTCATGCTGCGGGAGACATTTCCCCGGATAAAATTCGAAGTCATAAATACCGCTCTCACGGCGGTCAATTCCCACGCGGTTTTGCTCGTAGCCAGAGAATGTGTCAAACATCAGGCCGATCTACTGATCGTCTATATGGGTAACAACGAAATCGTTGGACCGTACGGGCTCGGAACAGTGTTTAATCCCTTTTATTCAAGCCTGGCGCTCATCCGTTTTGATATTGCCCTCAAGACGCTGCGCCTGAGACAGCTCTTAGGCCGGCTGGTACAGGCTTCCGACCTGAAAAAAAATATTCCTCAGGTCTGGCGCGGGATGGAAATGTTCCTAGAGAGACAAATACGAGCCGATGACCCGCACTTAAAATTTGTTTATCAGCACTTTAAAAAAAATCTTGAAGACATCCGTCAAACGGCCATCGAGCACAAGGCAGCGATAATTTTTTGCACCGTGGCCACCAATCTGAAAGATTGTCCGCCCTTTGCCTCTCTGCATAGCGAGGATTTAGCCGTCGAGCGCAGGCAAGAATGGGATGACCTGTATCGCCGAGGAACAGAGCAAGAAACTGCCGTCGAATACGTCAATGCCCTGAAATTTTATCGATCCGCTCTGGGGATCGACGGCGGCCATGCCGATCTGCATTTTCGACTGGGACGATGTCAGTGGGGGCTCGGAGATTATGAAAACGCCCGCCGCTCGTTCCTGAACGCAAGAGAGCTCGACACCCTGCGTTTTCGCGCAGACGGGGAAATTGAACGCCTGATCCGTAAGACAGCCGCCGGCCATGAGGCCAAAAGCGTTTATCTTTCGGATGTTGAAAAAGTTTTTGCAGACGAATCCGCCCACGGCATCCCCGGCGAAGAGCTTTTTTGGGATCATGTGCACATGAATTTCAGCGGCAACTATCTTGCGGCCCGCACTCTGTTTGACCGGATCAGGCCCCTCCTCCCGGATGAAATAAAAAAATACAGCGGCCCAGCGCTCAGCCCGCCGAGCGAAGAAACATGCGCCCAAAAGCTGGCCTATTCAGATTGGGACCGTTTCCAAATAGCCGAGGAGATGCTCGAGGATTATTTCAAGAAACCTCCGTTCAGCAACCAGCTTTACCAAGCGGAGCGGGTTTCAAAATTGGAGAGAGAAATTAAAAGCATGAAGATTCGCCTTTCGCCTGAGGGCCTGCGGGATTCCGCAGAACTATACGAACGCGCCATCGCCCAATCCCCCGAGGATTGGTGGCTGCACTGGAAATATGCCCACCTGCTCTACGAGGGATTGAATAAAGATCGGGAAGCCCTGGCCCAATTTGAGGCGGTCACAAAATTGGTGCCGCACTCTGTCTTGGGATATTCCGGCATGGGATTCATCCAGCACCGGCTCCAAGATGCGGACGGGGCCATTGCTAGTTGTCTGCGAGCGCTGGCTATCGACCCCACCAAGGCCGAAATCGAAAACACCCTGGCCGCAGCCTTTGTCTCGAAGGGCTGGCCGGATAAAGCCGAAGCCCGATTCAAGAAAGCCCTCAAGCTTCAACCTCACTATATAGGGGCTTATACGAACCTAGCTGCGTTATATGTAAAAAGCAACCGGCTGAAAGACGCCGTGGAAATTTGCCGGCGAGGTTTAGCCTATGAGCCCGATTCTCCCGATCTGTTTATCGCCCTGGCCGATTATCTAAACAAGATGGGGCTTCGAGATGAAGCCCTTGCGAAATTGAAGGAAGCGCAGCGCTTTAATCCCCGGAACGAGGCGGTGAATCAGAAATTAAACGAAATCCTTTGGGAAAGAATAATGAAAAAGTAGGCGCGTTGAGTCCGGTGAAGATCAGCCGTTTTATTTTTTCTCCTTCAAGGCCTCCACTTTTTTCCTGATCTCCGGCTGGTCGGGACTGAGCTGCAACGATTTTTCCCAAGCCGCGAGCGCCTCCTTCGTCTTTCCAAGCTGAGCGTAACAGTCGCCGATCGCATTGAGGAGCTGGGCGTTGATGCCGAAATGCGACACCGCTTTGTCCAAGATGTCAACCGCCTTGGCGTAATCGCCCAACTTTTGATATGCCTGGCCGGCGAGAAAATAGATCTCATATTTCGGGGGCTGGGGCGGGCCTAGAAAAAAGGAAAGAATGGGAGGGACATCGGCATATTTGCCCAGAGCCATATAGACTTGGGCCAGGCCGTAGGCCGCGTCCTGGGAGCCGGGATTTTGCCGGTAGGCTTTCTCCAAGCGTCCCTTGGCTTCCTCGGCTCGTCCCGAGTTAAAAAGCTGGTTTCCAATGATCTGGTCGTAAAGAGGATCGCCGGGCTCGGGCATCAGCTTGGAATAAAACCAGGGACGGGGCACGGCTTCCTGATGGGAAACATCAAACTCTTCCGTTCCGGACACGACATCCCGTCCATCCGTCACCAGAGTGACTTTAAGATTGTAATGGGCCGGGACAAATTCGGTCAGCGGAAATACCTCGAGGACATTGGGAAACTCAGCGTATTCTCCGAGGGCCCGGCTTTTTTCCAAGACCGTCTGGCCGTTTTGCAAGAAGGTGTAGCGGATGAGACTGGCCTGTTTTTGTTGCGGGCTGAGGCCGAAGACCTGGAAGCCCACGGCCAGGGTGTCCTTTTTGGCGAACACGCGACTGGGCTGGCAATAGATCTGGGTGCGCCCGATCTCGAACGGCTTGAGCCGCCTTGCGGCGCTGTCTGCACGCGAAATCTTGTATCCCAAGAGCGGCGAAGTCATTTGGAGAGCCGGAGATTCGCCGGGAATGACCAGGGTCTGCTCGAGGGAAGTGAATTCCTTGGAAATTTCGTTTTTCACCAGAATCGAAATCCGGTAGGTTCCCGGAATGAGCGGGAACATATCATGCAAGTCGAACGGCTGCCAGTTAGCCGCCTTCATCTGGGCTTCATCCAAATTTACGGTGACCGTCTTATCGAACTGGTAGATCATTTTCCCTTCGAGCGTCGTGACCGTGCCGTTGATCTTCAGGGTCGTGTAATATTTGTTTCCATATTCATTGACGGACAGTCTTTTCGGCTCAACGGCATAATGGACGAAATACGTCCCCGAGGAATCTTTGGCGATTTTGACGAGCGATTCGCTGTCCAGATAATTAGCCGTATATTCCACCTCAACCATATCTTTGTACTGGAGAAATTTTTGGGCGTATCTCTCCTCGACCTGGCTCTGGGGAGCGCTCTCGACCTTCTGGATCAGCATGTCCGAGGCCAGCGACGGACTGCCGAAGCGCCAGGCGGACTGATCGCCCGGAATGAGCGAGAGCGAAACATCGGCCAGGTAGGCCTCAATCTCTCTGAGAGCCTGATAGGCCGCCAGATAATCATTGGGATCGCCCCAATAGCCCGCTAAAAGAGCTTGAGGACCATCTCTGGCGGGGCTGTAAAGAATGTAGTCTCCCTGGCCGCCCCGTTGAAAAAATACCAGGTTAAAACCGGCCGGCAGGCCGAGGCTGGCCTTGTCCTGATAAAACCAGATTTCTACAGGATAGATGCCCGACTTGCTTTCAAACCTCTGGACCTCGGTCGCCTCGCCCAGGATGATATAAATCCGACCGCGGTCGGTCCTCCAGCCCGGAAGAGGCGAGGAGCGGCCGTAATAATGGTTGGCGTAGTTGATGCGCCGGTAATGCTCCGTCTTGAATTCATTGTCCGGCGTTCCAGGCGTCGGATCCCGTTGCTTCCAGAACGCTTCGATGAAAAGGTCCCGCTCTCTGTCGGATTGAAGCTTAAAAAAAACCTCACGCTCCAAAGGAGTAATGATGTAGGCGACTTCCTCGTTCAGCCATTTTGTGTATTGGGCGGGGAGCTTTGTTTTCTGGGCGACCAGATCGCCGACGACGGACAACGCCGTCGCGGCCGCCATGATGATCAAGATCCAACGTCTTTTCACTTCGGACTCCTTGTCTTTTCCATAAAATTCTTCTCTAAAAAAATAAACCTATCTTCGAAGAAAAGCAAGCTTTCCGGAAAAAGGCAAGGAAGAAGCGTCGTAATCGCCCCCCCGCCCCCTTGGGAACCAGTCCCGTCGGTTCCCCCCATCAAAAAGCCGACGGGGCCCCCCTCCGCTATGGGGGCTGGGGGGGCGATTACGACGCCGGTAGAAAATAATACAAACGCCGATAGAAAATGAAACCAACTGAGATCCTTGCGGGCGAGGAAAACAATTTGCTTTGCGCTTGAATTTCTGGTATATATTCCGTTTTGTTTTGCGGAGAGAGCTGAACATTCGCAAGGAAAGACAGACTGTAAACATAATTTACGAGGGGGCTTTCCTAACCGCAACAAACGATTATAGTTATATCGTCCATAAATGGCATGGAACTTGCTCTATAGGAGTTGAGATAGACGATCACCGGTTTGAAAGAGGAGGATTTATGAAGACAAAAAAGCTCATGACTCCGGTTCTTCTTGTGGGCCTGCTGTTCAGCATGCTCATAACCCCAAGCTCGGCTTCGCCCAATGTCTCTCCAACGAAAGATAAACAGGAAGCCAAACAGCCTGCGACCAAAATTTACATTCCTAAAGAAGTCAAGGAAGTGCTTATCAAGGGCCTTCCGACCCGAGAGGCGAGAAAGGACATTCCGTTCAGCATCTTTAAAAGCACTTTTCTTCCGGCTCAAAACGCCTTTTACATTTTCACGTTCCTGAAAATAAAGAACTCCGACCTGGGCTATGCCCCCGTCCCGGCTCCTCAGGTGGCGGATGCCGCCGTCCCGGCTCAGCCCAAGCTCAGAGCGGCATTCCATGTCTTCCTGCAGTTCCATAAGATGGAAAATGGAACGCCCACCCAGGTTATAAAAGAAGTCTATGTCCCGGCCGCAGAGGAAGAAGATGCCGCTAATTACGACCCGAATAAAGAAGAATGGTATTCCTTCGGGTATCCCCTCCTTCCCGGCAACTATCTTTTAGCCATGGCCGTTACTTCCAAAGATTTGAAAAAGATCGGGACCCAATATTTCGAATTCAGCCTTCCCCAGGCCAGCGCCTTCGCTCAGGAGCTGGGCACAACGCCCATTTTATTCCTCAAGGATTACAAAGAAGTGGACTCCATCGAAAAAGTCACTGCCCTTCACCGGGGTGCTATGAGATTTTCCCTGCTCCAGATCGTTCCCAACATCGACAACACCCTGTCCGTTGGAGACTCTCTGGATCTTTTTCTCACGATCCTTGGCGCCCAGCCGGACGCCCAGAACAAGTACGACATCGAGTGCCAGTATGAAGTCAAGAAGGGTGATGAGTCGGTCATCAAATTCGCACTGGCGAAATACGAAAACCCGTACATCAGCCAGCCCCTGCCGATGAAGCGGCCAATCCAGATTACTAAAGGGACAGAAGTCAGCCAAGAGGAAAAAGACCTTCCGGCCGGAAGCTACACCTTAACGCTAAAGATAGCAGACAAGATCTCTGGCAAGACCTGTGTCAAGGCCATCGATTTCACGGTCAAATAAAATAAATAAATTCAAATTTTTGGCTAATTATCCAAATTATTGAATTTTTTTGGCTCTGTCCTCCTAAAATCAGGCATTCTAATCAAATAGATTTTGGCATGTATCTTGCTATATAATTTAGCAAAATATTTCATTTATAGGAGGTGTTTGTGTTTAAAAGAGTTGTTTTGGTAGCGGCAATCCTTTGCCTTGCCGGGCTGGGGATTGCCCAGACGGTGCAAACCGGCAACATCATGGGTACTGTGACCTCCCGTGAGGGTGAAGGATTGGGAGGTGCGACGGTCACCCTTACCTCTCCGGCATTGATCGTGGCCAAAAAGACGGCCATCACCAATGCTGCTGGCGCTTACAGATTCCTGGCCCTGCCCCCAGGCTTTTACGAGCTGACTTTCGAGCTATCGGGTATGAATACGGTCGTTCGCAAGGAAGTGCAGGTGATGGTCACGCAGACGAGCGCGGTCAATGTCACCATGGAGCCGAAGAGCGTCCAAGAGTCCATTGTGGTTGTCGGCCAAGTCCCGACGGTTGACAAGCAGCATGTCAGCCGTCCCGTTAACATGGACAAGGAATTTCTCAAATCGATTCCCGCTACCCGGACTCTGGCCAACTTCTTCAACATGGCGCCTGGCGTGTCCGACGGTTCCGCCCAGGGCGGCTCGACCATGGACAACACCTGGTTGCTTGACGGCGTGAACCTGGTTGACATGGCCACCGGCACGCAGGCTGTCAATTTCGGTCTGGATGTCATGGAAGAGCTGGCTGTACAGACCGGCGGGCTTCCGGCAGAATATGGCAGCGTCCGAGCCGGTGTGGTGAATGTCGTCAGCAAATCGGGCGGCAACAAATTTAGCGGCACCGCCTCCATTTATTTCAACCATGAGAAGCTAAAAGCGGACAATACGCAGGGCACGCCGCTGGCTGGATCGAAGAGCGGAAATAAAATTCAGTACGAGCCGATTGTCACGCTGGGCGGACCGATCTTCAAGGACAAGCTGTGGTTCTTTATGAACGGCAGTTTCGACCGGACAGAAGCCTTTGTCGCCGGATATCCCGGAAACTGTCCTCCCGGCCAGGAAAAGCCATTCGTCACCTGGCTACCCTATCCTTTTCTCAAATTTACTTTCCAGCCAGGACGCAATGACAAATTTACTGTATCCTACAACTACTCAGACCGCATCACCGACGACAGAGGCGCTTCCAAGTTCGCTTTTGAGAGCGTAACTCAAAAGCAGACATCGCCGGCCCATATCTTAAATGTCCAGTGGACTAAATTTTTTGGATCCAATTTCTTCGCTAACTTGAAATACGGGATGGTCCTTTATCAATTGCTCCTCACGGGCAAAGGACCCGACGCTCAAGTCAATGAATCGAACACCGGCATGTCCTGGGGGAACTCCTGGAGGAACCATGATTGGTACGGCCGCAACCGGTTCCAGGGCAATGCCGATGCAACGGCATTCATCGATAACCTGGCAGGTACTCACGAGCTCAAATTCGGCGGCGAAGTCCAATATTTCCATTCCACCTGGGATGTATACTGCGTAGACGATCCAACGGTAGGTGGCTGCTACATTACTTTAATCGGCGGCAAATACTATAGCACCCTAGTTCAGAAGGGTAACGGTTTCAAGCGCATCGACGAGATGCTCGATTTTGCCGGCTTTGTCCAGGACAACTGGTCAATCACGCGGAACCTCAACCTCAACCTAGGACTTCGCGTCGAATACAACAGCATCGTTTATCCCGCGCAGAACACCACTGAAGGTCCCCTTACTTTCCTGGGAAAGACCTACAACCGCAGCATTCCGGAATCCCTTACCATGTACAAGTGGGTAAACCTGGCGCCCAGACTTGGTCTGGTCTATGACCTTTTCTCCGACGGCAAGACACTCTTCAAGGCTTCCTGGTCGCGCTACATTATTGCCAACCAGCAAGGCTTCATCAACCTGTCTCATCCTAACGGCTGGTTCGGTTATACCCAGTATTTGAATCCCGACGGCACGCCCATTCCCGGAAGTGTCGCTCTCTGGGCCATGCCCGGCGGCTTCCAGAACAGGGGAGCTGTCGTAGGCTACACGGCTGCAGACGGCACGAAATATGACTGCAATGCCGGCTACACCGATGAGCTGACAATCACCCTCGAAAGAGAGATAATCCAAGACTGGTCGATCGCCGCCCGGTATATCAGAAAGTGGGACCGCAATCAGCCGAACATGGTCGATGCCGCCCAGCTCGATATTGACGAACTGCTGAAAAATGGTAATATCGTTTGGACAAACTGGACATCGAAAACAGTCACCGATCCCTACAACGGCCAGACCCTGACCTACTACCAAAGAATCGATATGACGGCTCAAAAGCTCTACTTCGTCAATCCTCCAGGACTCAATAGAGATTACAACGGGTTCGAGCTGACTATAAACAAACGGCTAAGCAAGGGATTCGCCCTGAATATTTCCTATGTCTATGCCAAATCCACGGGTTTGCTCAATACGACCCGAGGCGACGAATCCCTGGGTGGAGCAGTTGCGGGCTTCTTCCAGAGTCCCAATGCCCATACCAATGCCTTGGGCACACTATCTCTGGAAAGAAGGCATCAGCTCAAAATCGAAGGTCTTTTCAAAGGGCCATTCGGCATCAACTTCAGCGGCTATTTCCGCTACCTCTCCGGCCTGCCTTTTACCCGCCAAGCCTCCAACAACTATCTGGGGCTCAGCCTGAAACAAAATATCACCATCTACGCCGAGACCAGAGGCGCCGAGAACCTGCCCGATACTGTTCAGCTTGACCTGAGACTGGAAAAGACTTTCAGAATCAGCATTTTCAACCTGGGCGTGTTTGCCGATTGCTTCAACGTCTTTAACCGCGGCGTGGCCACGGGTATTTGGACAAATTCTAGCAATACCGGCACCTACAAATTCAAGCAGATGACCTCGATCAACGATCCGCGCATTTTCCAACTTGGAGCCAGAATCGAGTTCTAATTAACTCGAAACGAAAAAAGGGAGGCACGCTGTGCCTCCCTTTTTTTTATTTGGACTATCCCCGAGACTGCGAAAAAAATTTTATTTGATTTTGGATATATTCTTGATGATGTCCTTGGCCAGCGCCGCATCAGGATCATCAGGGGGGCTGATTTCGATCAGCTTGTTGAAGGCATCAATGGCCTTCTGGTTGTTTCCCTTGTTCAGCCAGGCATACCCAAGTTTCAGGTATGATTTTGGCCAGTCGGGCTTGATATGAATCGCCATCTCGTAATAGCGGATGGCCCCATCGGTGTTGTTGGCATTCATCAAGATTTCGGCGACATTGTAGGCCAGGGCATAGTCGGCAGGATCGATGTCAATCGATTTGACGAAGTACTCTTCGGCCTCCTTTAATTTGTTCTGCTTCAAATAAACATCCCCGATGCCGGCATATAGCCGAGCCATAAGCTTGTTGTCCCTTTTATCGGCGGGCTCGACATTCAATTCCTCAAGAACCTTCTGGTACTCAGCTACGGCCTTGTCATATTCCTGGAGCTCGATATAGCAGTTGGCTACATTGAGCCTGACCTGGTAGAGTTTCGGATTTTTCTCGACAAATTCTTGAAAGAGGGCCAGGGCCTCGGCAAATTTTTTTTGTTCAAAAAGAGTATCGCCCTGAAGCAGCATTTCTTTTGAGCTGTCGCTGATGCTCGATACCCCTGATTTCGCTTTCTGCATGACGATTTTTTGTGGGGGATTTTTCTCGATACCGCTGACCGGCAGTTGAATCAAGGCTTGAATAAAACCTTCCTTGTCGACTGTAATCGTGACCACTCCCTTGCCCAGACCGATGAATCCCCACTGCCCCTGCTTATTGGAAGTGGTTGTCAATCTATTGGATAATTGCACGTATTGGAGGACAATTTTAGCCCCTTCAATGGGATTTCCGGCTTCATCAACCACGCTTCCTTTCAGGCGGCCCGAGCCCCTTCCTTCCTGGGAGTAGAGCCCCTGCCCTGACAAAGTCAATATCAGAAGCGAAACAAAAATCATAAGCTTGTATTTCTTCATGGTCTTATCTCCTTGCGGCACAGGCTGTTTCTATTTTGAAGATGCGCCGATGGCTTTGACCAGCGATTTTAAACCCGCTTGCGGATTGGCGGTTGTTTCCACGATTCCGCCTGTGGCCTGGGCGATCTTAGAAAAAACATCAAACATATCAGCCGAATGTTCTTTGTAATTCTGAAGTGAGGGCACATCCTTGGGTTTGACATAAATGAAATGCAGGGTGATCGGCGTTTTCGTAAATACATCAATGAATTTAGCGGCATCCAGAGGCGGCTTTTGGTCTTCGCTGGCAAAAAGCTCGGTTACTTCAAAAGAAATCACCTGTTCGTCTCTGAGACGGGTGAGGGTTTCCTTGTTGGGTATCGGCCTGAACTCTGCCTGGTAGATCATCACCATATGGTTTTTCCCCTGTTGGGTTTTAAACATATTGATAATTTGCATCAGCAGCGTTTCATTGACCTTGCGCAGCGCCTCCAGGTTATTAAGGTTCTGGCGGTACATGGTCAGGGCGTCTTTTATCCCGGCCTTAGCGTCCGCCGTCGACGTGCCGCCGCCTTCTATGGCGGTAACCTGGGTCTTCATGTCATTGATAATGATTTTATAGCCGGAACTGCCCGCCGCAGTGTCGCTTCTGAGTTTCTCCTGCATGGGCGTAATCAACTCTCTTTTCGGCTTGGCCAGGGTCGTTTTCGAAAAGCCATAAGCCCGGGCCGGCGTATAGATAATCAACTGATCGCCCGGCTGTAAAACCTCATTAAAAAAGAAGGCGAGCGAATCGCCCAGTTCTCTTGAATAATCAAGGATTTCGAATAAAAGAACAAAATTTCGCGATGCGACCTCTTCTTTGGGAGCATTTCCTTCGGCCGTCAGGGCAAGACAAAAAATCAGCAATCCCGCGAGTCCTAGCATCCTTTTCATGATGTCCTCCGATCTCTTATTTACCCAGGCTTTAATTATAAAAGCAATCCATCAAAAACACAAGATTATGACGGCCGTTGTAAGCATCTCCGTTTGTGTGATTTTCTATCAGCGTCGGAACCACCCCCCCCGGCCCCCTTGGGAACCAGTCCCGTCGGTTCCCCCCGTCGAAAAGCCGACGGGCCCCCCCTCCGCTATGGGTCCTCAGGGGCGATTCCAACGCCTCTTTGAAATCACTATTTGAAGATGCTTCCGCGGCCGTTGACGGGTCCAAGGGAGTATAATATAATCAAAAAATGAATAAGAAGATTCTTTCCGTTATCTTTTTGATCCTCTTTCTCATTTCCGGTTTCGCACTCTTCAGCCAGAAAAAAAAATCTCTAAAGGATCTTCCCGTCAATTACCGAAAATGGCTGGAAGAAGAAGTTGTCTATATCATTTCGCCAAAAGAGAAAGATGTCTTCCTTCAACTGGAATCCGATAGAGAAAGAGACTTATTCATCGGAGCTTTCTGGAAACAACGAGACCCCGAGCCCAACACTCCGGATAACGAATTTAAAATAGAACATTATCGCCGAATTAGTTACTCTAACCAATGGTTCGGGAAAGAATCCCCCGGGCCGGGGTGGCGGACGGATATGGGCAGAATTTATATCATTCTGGGAGAGCCAAAAGCCATTGAAAAGTACGAAAATGAGATCAAGGTCTTTCCCGTCATCATCTGGTTTTACGAGGGCATGGCCAAATACGGGCTGCCCAACGCTTTCAACGTCGTTTTTTTTAAAAGAGAGGGATTCGGCGAATATGAACTCTATTCTCCCGTGAAATTTGGCCCCCAAAACCTGGTGATTAATTATCAAGGAGACCCGACAGACTATGAAGCGGCTTTCAACGAGCTCCAAAATATCGAGCCCAACATCGCCGCAGTTTCTCTGTCTTTGATTCCCGGAGAGGACTCCCTCAGGCTCTCTCCCTCGCTGGCTTCCGAGGTCCTGATCAATAGCAAAATTCCCGCGGCATCTTATGAAAAGGTCAAAGATTTATACGCCGAAAAATTTCTCAAGTACAAGGATTTCGTCGAAGTCGAATATTCGGCGAATTATATCGACAATGAATCCTCGATAAAAGTGATTCAGGATAAATCGGGAATTTTCTTTGTGCATTATCTTGTCGAGCCCAAAAAGCTCTCCCTGGAGCAGATCGGGAAAAAATACAAGACCCAGTTGGAAGTCAACGGGAAAATCTCCGATTTGAATAAAAACACGATATTCCAGTACCAAAGATCGATCCCCATCGAGTTCAATGAAGATCAGCTCAATAAAATAAAAACAAAATTATTCAGCTTCCAGGATATGTTTCCTCTGGTTGAGGGGAATTATAAATTCAGCCTGCTGCTGAAAAATACGACGTCTAAGGAATTCACCTCGGTCGAAGCGGATATCGCCATTCCTAAAACTCCTTCCCTTCTCCTGGGCTCTTTGATACTGGCCAACAGGGCCGCAGCCATAAATCCAGAATTGAAAGGAAAAAATAAGCCTTTTATGATTGACAACCTTCAGCTTCTTCCTTCTCCTCGAAATGATTTCACCTCTCAGGACACACTCTTTCTCTTCTTCCAAATTCTTGGATTAACCCCGGAGCTAAGGGAAAATGGTTCTTTGGAATATTCCATTTTTAAAAATGAGACAAAAGTCCATTCCTTGATCAAGGCCATAAGGGATTATCCGGATCGTACGAATTTTCTGGAAAAATTTTCACTGGCTAATGACTCCCCGGATTATTATTCCATTAAGGTTTCAGTCTGCGGCAAAAATAAGGAAGAATTGCTCTCCAATCAAGCCCGCTTTTACATCTCTCCCCATCCCAATCTCCTCCGGCCCTGGGTCCTCTCTCTGCCGCTGCCCTCCTCCGACAATCCCGTCTATGCCAATACTCTTGGAAATCAATTTTTAAACAAAAAAGATTTCGAAACGTCCGGCCGCTTGCTCGAAGAAGCTTACCGAAGAGACCCGAATTCCGTCCTATTTACCCTGGATTTTTGCCGCTTCCTTCTCCTGAAAAAAGAATATCAAAAAATAAAAAATATTGCGGCTCCCTTTTTAAATGATCAGAGAAAATATGAATTTCTCGAAATCCTGGGGCAGTCCAGCCAAGCCCTGGGCGAATTCCCGGCAGCCATTTCCTATTATGCCGATTATCTCGCCCACTATGGAATGAACATTCAGGTCCTCAATTCTCTGGGGGAATGTTTCCATCAAATAGGGAATAACAAAGAGGCTCTTAAGGCCTGGACAAAATCCTTGGAGCTCAACCCGAATCAAGAAAGTCTCAAAAAGTCGGTCGAATCCCTGAAGGAAAAAAAATGAGGAAAATTGTTCGGGTTCTCGCCTCCGGCCTCCTCATCTTTTTATCCGCGGCTTTTTTTTATTCCTGCAGTTTCTATAAACTGGAAAAACAATTGGACCCGGAAAGCCGAGAATTTCTTTCCGTCGCCAGATACCTCATCACCCATCAAGAACGCAAAATCTTCCTGAATCTTCCTCCTTCCGAAAGAAAAAATTTTATTGAAGAATTCTGGAAAAAACGAGACCCCGACCCGGATACCGAAGAGAATGAATTTAAGGAACAATATTTTCAAAGAATCGAAGAGAGTAATAAGCTCTTTAGGGGAGGCGGGACTCCCGGATGGCTTCAGGATCGGGGAAGAATTTATATCCTCCTGGGTCCTCCCACCGAGAGGGAGGCCTATCCGAGCGGTTATTCGTCCTCCGATGAACCCCTGGAAGTCTGGTACTACGGGTTTTTCCCGATCCTCTTCGTCGATTCCACCCGGAGCGGCGACTATAAGCTTATCCCGCTCGGCGCCGCGCATATCGCAGAAATCAATAAGGCCCAGATGAGCGAGAAACCGAAAATCGAGAAAGAAAAAGTTGTTTTTGATTTTCAACTCAAAATTGATAAGCTCGGAGAAAAGGGGGTCCTCTTCCGGATCCAGGTTCCCTACAGCAATATCTGGCTGACCGAAAAAGATAAGGCGCTCCAAGCGACATTAGGCCTTTCGCTCGAAATCTCCGATTCTTCGGGGAAAAAAGTCTGGGGCCAGGATAAAGATTATCCCCTGTCATTTACCGAAGAAAGCCTGGCCGACCTTGTCGGAAAAAATTATATGATAACCATACCGGTGACTCTGGAGCCGGGGAAATACGCCTGCGTCATTCTTCTGGAAAATAAAACGGATCAAAGCCAAACAAGGAAAAAAATTAAATTTTCCATATAAGCGAAGGCCAGCGAACATATCGGGGAGAAGCCTTATCGCTCTTTTTTGATTCGAGGCTGGAAGAGGCGATGAAGCCTGAATTTTTTTAAAAGGAGATGGTCATGAACACCAAAAAATTTGCCATGTTAGCCGCCGTCCTATTTTCTTTTCTGTTCGTGAGTCAGGCCTGGGCTCAAGCCGGCAGAGGAACGGCAAGAGTCAACGGAGCGGTCATAGATGATAAGGGAAATCCTCTGCCCTCGGTTAAGGTTGTCATGACACTTATAGATAGCAAACAGCAGATCGAGCGGGAGGCAACGGCCAACAAAAATGGAGAGTGGGTCATTTTAGGACTCGGAACGGGAAATTGGGTCATCACGGCCTCCGCCGTGGGATATCTGCCCGATACAAAACAAATCTATGTCTACCAACTGGAAAAGAATCCAAAAATCATCTTGAAGCTGAAAAAGGTCGTGTCTGTCGACACCTCGATCGTTCAAGATGAAGCCTCCCTGGAATTTTTGGAAAAAGGCAATCAATTTTTTTCCGAGAAAAAATACGATGAAGCCCTGACCTGCTACCAGAAATTTCTCGAGATGAATCCCAAGGCCTACCAGACTTACCTCAGCATCGGCAATTGTTATCGAGAAAAAGAGGACCTGGAGAAAGCCCTGGAGAGCTTCGCTAAAGTCCTGGAATCCGCGAAAAAAGATGAGCGTCTCGGCAAAGAGATGACGGCCAAAGCTTTAGCCGGAATCGGCGATTGTCATTTGAAAAAAGGAGATTATGAAGCCGCCCAGAATGTGTTCAAACAATCGATCGAGATGTCCCCCGACGATGAAATTCTGGCTTTTAATGTCGGAGAGATCTATTTTTCCAACCAAAAAATCGACGAGGCTCTTCATTATTTTGAGCTGGCGGCTCAAATCAAACCATCGTGGAGCGATCCTTATCTTAAATTAGGTTATGTTTATTTGAACAAGGGGAATAATGCCAAGGCCATCGAAAATTTCGAGAAATTCTTGAAACTCGAGCCGGATTCCGAACGGTCGGCCCTTGTAAGAAATATCATCAACACCATTAAAAAATAAGACTTTCTTCCATTTTTTGTGGGTTCCAAAGGATATGTCGGGATGGAAGAAAACCAAAAATAATTAAAAAAAAAGCCCGCCCCGAATTGCTCGGGGCGGGCTTTTCATCTCCTCAATGCAACTACATAGCGAAATCAAACAGCATGAGATCAGAACGCAACTCTGAAGCCGAGACGGACTTGGATGGGAGGATAAAAATCGTATTCCTTTCCCAACAGAGGATCCAATGCTGCATTAGGATCGGGTATCCAATTTTTGGTCAGTAGCGTTCGCTGTCCATAGAGCGTATCCGACGCATCCGTTGTGGAAGGCATAATACTGTCGAGATACTTCTGAGTGTAGATTCTCCGGGCAGTTTTAGTATTAAAGACATTGTCGATGTTGGCATTAATCTGGCAATTTACGCCTCCGATCTTCCAATTGTATTCAACGTAAGCATTGGCGTACCAGAGGAAAGGCGTCCTCCCCATATTGCCCCGGTTAAAGGGATAGTAGCCCGCCGAGTCACAATTCCACTCCTCGGTAACCGGGGTTCCGCTCATGGCATTGACAACGGCGCCCAGAGTCAAGCCGAAGGGAAGCGCGTAGCTCCCGTAAGCTTTGATAATGTGAGTTCTGTCCGAGGGCATGACGCCGTCAATGACATTCAACTGCTTGTCGAAGCACAGGAACCAGAGGTCGAAATCCCTTTCACCGTTGGGGGAATTGCGGATCTCGTCGGAACTGTAGAGGCCGCTGTAGTTTCCTGTCAGCCTGCTCCAGGTATAGGAAACGCCGCCCAGCCAGTTGTCGCTGAACCGTTTATCAAGGCCAACATTTACTGCCCAGTACTCTCGCTTGGCTTTAGGAATGTAGGGAACTCCCGCAGGAAGCTGGCCTTGGGCTACGGCTTGAATATACAAGTTCTTCAGATAGTCGCTTCCTGGGTTCGATGTGTAGTACTTCTCTTCGAAGAGGCCATATTTATTCTTCAAAATGATGGCCGAATCTTCAATGGCGTGGAGGACGTGTTTGTTGACCACGCGGATGGAGGCGGAGACGTTTTCCATGAGTTTCTTTTCTAAGCCGAAGGAGAGCTCGGTCTGGCCGAAGGGGTAGATGTCGGGGTCGGTTCCCTCAAAATTGGGCGGCCTGTAGTCATAGGTATAGAGGTATGTCCCGGGATAGTAGCCGTTGACGCCGATTTTTGTGAAATCCCAATCGTCAAGCGTATAATAGGCGCTTTTCCATTTGAATCCGCCATAGCCGTTCGCTGCCAGGTCGAGCTTCATGGTATCATTGAATATTCCCCAGCTGCCAAATACCTTGAAACTTGAATCGCCAAAGACGTCGTAGACAAAGCCAAGGCGGGGTGATATTTTTTTGGATAGAGGGAAATTGATGGCTTTGGCGATACTTGCATACTGGGGATCGCTGCTGTAGCTGGGAAGATATTCCGGCTCTCCTCGAACGCCGATATTGATCGTCAGCTTGTTCATGATGGTCCAGCTATCCTGAACGTAAAAGGCCCATTGGTTGGCATAGACATTATACAAATTACCATAATAGCCAGTCTTGTCGTTGCCTCTTACCGAATACCAGCCGTATTTGCCCCGACCGTAAGTGATGCCGTTCTGGCTGAGAGTCATATTCCAGCCGAACATGACGTATGGATTGTAGCCGCCCGTGTAATCACAATTTTCTCCCTGGCGGACAAATTGAACCCCGGCTTTCAGAGTATGTTCGCCGGCCAGGTTTAGAAAGTAGGTAAAATCGGCGTTCGCATTGATCCTTTCTCTGAGGGCTTGCTTGTTAAACGTATTTTGACTCGCTGAAATATTTGACCAGCCTCCGGAATGCTGATAGGCCGCGGGGATTTCAGGGAACATCTTGTTATTGGTCGGAAGATAACTATAAGGCTGCTCTGCGACAAATCTATACCTGGGCACAGTGGCTGGAGGAACGAGCTGGTTGGTTTGATTCGTGTGGAAAAATCCTCCTCGGACATTGACCAGAAAATTGTTGCCGACAGTCAGATCGATATTCGCCGCGATTGAATAATTAGGGTACGAAAAACCCGCTACACTATAGTCCGTTGTACTGCTGGCAGTGACGGCCGACGCGTAATCGCCTTTGTATTTGTAGAAGTTGTTTATAAAGCTGACGCCGACGCGCAAATTCTTTAGAGGTTGAGTTGTCAGCTTAAATTGACCGTTCCAGGTATTTTCGATCCTCTCAAAAGATTTCACCAGTCTTTTGCCCTGGATGGCATAGTCAACATCCCTGACATTTCTGAAATAGATGGGCATCAAGGTGCCAAAAAACCAGACTTTGTCCTTGATGAGATAGCCGCCGAGATTAAATCCGCCGTCCACTCTTGACCATTGGTTTGTGCCGATATATTTGGCATAGGAATAATAATAATCCGGCGGAACGTTAAGTTCGTTTGTATCAAGCTGATCCCTTCTCGTCCCCTCAAGCGTATCCCCGTTGTAATAACCGATGACTTCGCCGTGGAATTCATTTCCGCCGGAACGGGTGATGACGTTGACAACTCCGCCCATGGAGCCGCCGAATTCGGCCTGATAGCCAGAAGCTTTGAACTGAACTTCCTCAACATAATCAAAATAGACATTCTGAGCGGATGTGCCGTTAACCAGGCTATTGGTGTTGGCACCGTCGATATAATACATATTCTCATCGCCCGAGGCGCCGTCAATCGAGGTTCCGCCCAATAATGTATCTTCCTGATGCACTCCGGGAACGGCGGTGAGCAGAGTATCAAAGTTTCTTCCTTTGGGAAGATTTTGAATCATCTCTCTGGTAAAAGTCGCTCCTCTGGCCGTGCTGCGCACATCTATTAAAGGCGCTTGTCCTATAACCGTGATTTCCTCTTCAATCTTTCCCGGCGTCATGGTGATATCGAGTATCAGAGTTTGCTCTAATGCAAGAACAACGTCCTTCCTCACGACGGCATTAAACCCGGAAAGCGTATACGAGATGGTATAAACTCCGGGGACCAGCGCCAGCAATCGATAGGCGCCGTTGGCATCAGAGATTGTTGTCGCTTTACCTAGAAGCTTCGGGCTTGTGGCTTGAACGGCTGCACCGGGAAGACCTAATCCTTCCGGATCCGCTATTTTTCCAACAATCTTGGTTTCTGACACTTTTTGAGCTATAAGAGGACCGCAAATAAGAATGACACCGAGCACGAAGAAAAGGAAAATCTTCAATTTACTCATTAGCTTTTCTCCTTTCATCGTCTCTCTCATCGGGAATCTTCTTTTGCCCTGATTCCTAATGAGAAATACCCTTGCCCGAGAGTGAATTTTTCATCAACCTCTTAAATTTCTACTTGATGGAAAAACCACTCTTCCCTTTTTTCCCAAGAAATTCAAATAATTTTCTTTATTCCACCTCCTTCTAGATTCTAAAAAAAAGTTTGCAGTATTGAAAAATATAGCAATATTTGTGCCAAAAACAATTTAATTTATATATATCTTAACCTCTTTATTATCAACACTTAGACAAATTTTTTGAATAAAGAAAAAATCAAGCTAGTCCATTTTTTTGGATATTATCCAATAAATTGTATCCCCGGAGAAATACAAATTTGAGTCTTATTCCTGCCTATCATATAATAGTTTTATGGCCCAGGAAAAAAATTCATGGATTTCAATCACCAACCCGAAATAGAACGCCTCGTTCAGAATATCCGTAAAGTCTTCATCGGCGACACTGAAGTCGTCCGGCTGGTCGTCAGCACTCTTCTCGCCCGCGGGCATTTGCTGATCGAAGATGTGCCGGGTATCGGCAAAACGCTGCTCGGGATTGCCCTGGCCCGCTCCATCGAATCGATTTTCCGCCGGATCCAGTTCACCAATGATCTGCTGCCGTCGGATCTTCTCGGACTTTCCGTCTATAACCCGCGAGAAAACACTTTTGAGTTCAAAATCGGCCCCCTCTTCAGCAACATCGTCCTGGCCGATGAGATCAACCGGACAACGCCCAAGACCCAAAGCGCGCTTTTAGAAGCTATGAACGACCTCCAGGTGACCGTGGATGGACATACCTATCCTTTGCCGGAGCCCTTCATGATCATCGCCACGCAAAATCCGATTGAATACCATGGGACATTTCCACTGCCGGAAGCCCAACTCGACCGGTTTTTAATTCGGCTCAAAATCGGCTATCCTCCGCCCGACAGCGAAAAAGAGATTATCCGCGGCAAGGACCTTTACCAGCAGGCGGGCCGCCTTGAACCCGTGCTCGGCGCCGACGACGTGAGAGAATTGCAGAACCGGGTTGATGAAGTTAAGGTCGAAGATTCACTCCTGGGATACATCATCCAGATCGCGGCCGAAACGCGCCGGACAAAACAAATAAAACTCGGTGTCAGCCCGCGAGGAGCCCTCCTGCTGCGGCACGCCGCGCAGGCCTATGCCTTTACGCTCGGCAGAAACTACGTCACCCCCGATGATATTAAACAGGTCGCCGTACCCGTCTTGGCTCACCGGATCGTCATCGACTCCCATTCCTACGGGCTGATGCGGATCCAGGAGTCGGATGCCATGATCGAGGATATTCTCAAGAGAGTGCCTGTTCCCATTTAGCGCCGCGAAACATGTATGCGTCGTCGGCTAAGGTGGCGAGGATGCGGGAGCAGATTTTTTCGGCGGAGAAAAAATCCGCGTCTTTCGAGGGACTTGCCAGAGTCCGGTCGCTGACAAGGATATGGGGACAACGCCGATGACGCGCTTGGGATTCCGAGTTTTTTTAGCAGCGGGATTGGCCTTCTTCGGCTCCGTCACAAGCGGGAATAATCTCCTTTATTTAATCGACGGCATGATTGTCGCCATTTTGGCCGTCTCTTTTGTGATGAACCGTCTTAACCTGTCGCAGTTGAGCATTCATCTCGATTTTCCAGAACAGATCTTTCAAAATGCCGAATTTCCGCTTTCCGTTTCCGTCCGCAACCGAAAATCTTTTGCTTCGTTTCAAGTGGCGATGGCGACCGATGAACGGCGGCGATTTCTTTCTTGCATCAAAAGACATCAGACGGCGGTATTGTCGATCGGCTGTCTGCTTATACATCGCGGCCGCAATCGCCTTTCCGACCTCTTTCTTGAATCCTCTTTCCCCTTCGGATTTTTCCGGAGAAGGAAAAAAATCCCCGACTGCACGGGCCTGGCTTTTCCCGCCGTTTCGGAGATTCAATCGCCCCAAATGTCACCCGCCGTCAGCGAAGAGCAAGTTTCCCTGCCGAAGCGCGGCGTCGGCGATGAATTCTATGGATTGAGAGAATATGCCGAAGGCGAGGACGCTCGGCTGATCAACTGGAAACTGACCGCCAAAACCGGAAGGCCGCTGGTCAAAGAATACGCCCAACAGATAGGGAATAAAATCACGATCACGGCGGACGGAACGCCGGGGCCCGACACCGAGTCGAATATCAGCGAGGCTGCCTCAGCGGCCAAATATTTCATCGATTCAGGCGCTGAAGTCCGCTTAGTGACGAACGAAGGCGATATCGGCTACGACAAGGGCCTCCTCCATCTCGACCGGATTCTCAAAAAATTGGCGCTGCTCGGGGAAGGGAAAAATATCAAAGGCCGGGTGCTTCAGCGCAGGCCTCGACACCCACGGCCTGAATTCAATAGGGCAAAAAGCATTTTAGGCATTGCCTATCTGACGACGGCCGTCGTCTATGCTTCCCTTTTTCTTGTCGAAGAGCTGAGTCCCGCCTTCTTCTTCCTATTCGCCCTCATCCTGCCTTGGGGATGGTTCTTTGACAAGAAAAAATTTTATCCTGTGCCGAAAGCCGTCTTTGACGCCGCCTCTTGGCTCGTTCTTTTATTTATCGTCTTTATCGACCTCGGCGCTTCTGGTATTCTGCTCGCCGAGACCCATCTTATCCTTTACATCCTGATTTATCTTTTATTCAATCCCAAATCCGAGCGCCGGCTCCAACAGCTTTTTCTGACGAATTTCTTAATATTCTTCCTCGTGTCCGGTCAGGCCGTCAGCCTTTGGTATTTCGTCTTTTTTCTCGGCTTTTTTATCACGGCCGGAATCTGGCTCATCCACGGCCAAGAACCGGGCCGAATTTCCTTCAGCCTTAGGCCGTCCTGGCTCGGATCTCTTTTTTCGATCGTTGCTCTCTCTTCATTGTTGGCCGCCGCTCTTTTTATTGTCTTGCCGCGCATTTACAGCCCGCGGATGCAGCAAATTCTGGCGAGCGCCGGATTATCCCGCTTCCAAAGCAATGTGCGCACGTTCTCCGGACTGACGGACTGGGTGGAACTGGGATACATGGGACCTTTGAAAAAAAATTCGGCCCGCGTCATGAGGGTCAACCTCGAAAGCCCGGCCGGGACGTCGCCTTCCCCTTCCGCCCTCTACATCCGCGGCGGCGCCTTCGACTTCTTCGACGGGCGACGGTGGCGAAAAACGCCGCTGGACTTTCGCTACGCCTACAGCGATCGCGTTCTCTCCACAAGACGGGGCCAGGCCTGGATGCGGAGGGCGCGGGGCAAAATCTATTCCCAGAATTATGACCCCAAGAAACCGACTTTCGTCACCGAATTTATGATATATCCCCTATTGAACACGGCCCTTGTGTTCAGCGTCGGTGGAATTTCCGCCGTCGAATCCGATGTCCCGTCGGCCTTTTTCGACTTCACGGAGACGGCCTATTTCCCCTCTGCCTACAATGAAGGCATCCATTACAGGATATTTTCGCAGACTGAAAATCCTTCGTTTTTTCAGCAGATCGAAGACTACGGCCGGATATTGAAGGAAAAATTCCTGGCCCTGCCCGCGGCCGAAGAAAAATTCCGACGATTGGCCCATGACCTGACCCAGACATCGCCGGATCCCTACCTCAAGGCCAGAACGCTGGAATCGCATTTCAAGAACAACTTTTCTTACTCCGTATCGGCGGCTTCCGGACGCCAGGATCTGAACGCTTTTTTGTTCAAATCCCGGGCCGGCAATTGCGAATATTTCGCCACAGCTATGTGCGTCCTCCTCAGGAATCTCGACATTCCGTCGCGGCTGGTCATCGGTTTTCTCAGCCAAGAATGGAACGCCTACGGTCGGTTTTATGATGTCCGTCAATGCGACGCCCATGCCTGGGTCGAAGCCTTTTTCCCGGACCGGGGATGGATCGCCTTTGACCCGACGCCGCCGGATCTCACGCTCCACGGCGGGACGAATATCCTTGCCGTCCTTTGGGGCAAGCTCAATCAATATTTCAACGCGCTTCAATTTCGCTGGTATCGCTATGTCGTCGGCTACGACACCGACACCCAACGAAATTTTTTCTACAATTTCCGGCTCCCAGGCCGGCTTTGGACGATCATGATTATTATGATCGGGACGGTCGGACTCGCTTTTATCTTCGTCCTTTGGAAACCCCGGCGCTTCCTCAAAATCCGCCGGCGAGGAGCGCTCGAGCAAGAGAATTTTTATGACATTCTATTGTCGAGGCTGGAAAAAGCCGGCTACAGACGCCGGCCGTGGCAGACAGGATACGAATTCGCCGAAGAACTCATCGGCCTTGAAGCCGGGCTGCAACCGATCATGCTTCTCACGGATTATTTTTATTCAATCCGCTACGCCGGCCGCTCCCTGTCCGCGGAAGACGGCGCGATTATTCAACAGCTTCTTAAGAATATTCAGTCCTTGCTGGCCGTCTCGGCCAAAAAAAAGAACATCCGCCGCTAGTTGCGCGACCTCTCTTTGCGGCCTCTCACTTTTAGGACGATATCGTCCAGAATAGAATAAACGACGGGCACGACGACCAGGGTCAGCAGCGTCGAGCTGATCAATCCGCCGATGATCGTGTAGCCGATGGCCGCGCGGAAGCCGGAGCTCGTTCCGATTCCGACAGCCACCGGGATCATGCCCAGGATCATGGCCAGCGTGGTCATGAGAATCGGCCGCAGCCGCGTCGATCCGGCTTCGACGATCGCCTCGAAGCGCTTCAGTCCCCTTCTCCGCAGGATGTTGGTGTAGTCGACAAGCAGGATGGAGTTCTTCGTGACCAAGCCCATGAGCATGATCAGGCCGATGAAGGCCACCATGTCGAAGAGTTTATTGGCCAACAAAAGTCCCAGCACGGCGCCGATGATGGACAGGGGGAGCGCGAGCATGATGACGAACGGCTGGACGAAGGACCCGAACTGGGAAGCGAGCACCATATAGACGAAAACGACGGCCAGGACAAGAGCGAGCGACAGCGAGGCGAACATCTTCCTGGTCATTTCGACCTGGCCGCCGAACTCGAAGCTGACATCGGAGGGGAAGCGGACGCCGGCCAGGACATTGTTGACTTTTTGGGTGATCTCATTGAGGGCGCGTCCCCTGAGGATATTGGCGCCGATGATGATCTGTCGCGTGCGGTTGGCTCTTTTGATCTGCGTCGGACCGTTAATAGGCTGGAGACGGCCGACTTGGTCGAGAGTGATGGAGCCGCCCTTGAGAGTGGGCATATAGACGCGGCCGAGCCTCTCCAGGTTGGAGCGGATGTCCTCCGACGCCCGGACGCGGATGTCGATGAGTTTATCGCCCTCCCGATATTTGGAGGTCGTATCGCCGTCAATGAACGAGCGCATAAGAGAGGCGATCTGGAACGTGCCGGTGCCGAGCCGGGAAGCCCGCTCCCGGTCCACCTGGATCTGGATCTCGGGCTTTGGCGCACGGTTGTCGCTGTTGACGTCAACTAAGCCGTTGATTTTCTGCAGGGCGAGTTTGACGTCCTCGCTGGCCTTGGTTAGGCTTGTAAGCTGGGTGCCTTTCAGGTTGATCTGGATGGGAAGTTGCTGCATCGAAGCAAAGGCCGCTCCCCCCATCGAAGTCGCCTCCTGGAAGGTGATCGAGACTCCCGGGATGGACGCCAGCCTAGGACGCAGGATGTCCTGATATCCCCGGGATTTTTTTGCGGAAATTTTAAGTTTCACATTGATCGAGGCCACGTCGGAGGATCCGTCGGTCGAGCCGACGATCGTCGCTATATCTCCGATCTCAGGCTGCCGGCGGAGGATGTCCTCGATCGACTTGACGATCTTGTCGGTCTGCTCGAGCGAGCTGCCCGAAGCGGTCTGGATCTGGAGGTTGAATTCCGGCCGTTCGCCATGAGGGAAGCCGCCGGTCCCGACGACCGTAAAGAGGTAGGCGCTAAAAAGGAAAACGACCGTCGTGATGGCGATCATGGTCTTGCGGTGGTTCAACGCCCAGCGCAGCAGGGGACGGTAGTTGTTGCCCAATTTTTCATAAATCATAGACACCAGGCTCTGGAAGCGAGAGGCGAGCGTTTTCTTGCCGTTCCTTTCGACTTTCTTGAAGAAATAGGCGGAAAGCATCGGCGCGAAGGTAAAGGCTTCGAACAGCGAGATGAGGACCGCGGCCGCAACCGTCACGCCGAACTGGCGAAAGAATTTTCCGGCGATCCCGCTGGTGAAGGCGACGGGGAGAAAGACGGCGACGATGGTCATGGTCGTGGCCATGACGGCCAGGCCGACCTCGGATGTTCCGTCGCTCGCTGCTTGGCGCGGCTCCTGGTGGAGTTTTTCCATATGGCGGAAGATGTTCTCGCGGACGACGATGGCGTCGTCGATGAGCAGACCGACCGATAGGCTCAAAGCCATTAGGGTGATGATATTCACCGTATAGCCGAGCGCGCTCATAACGGCGAAGGCGGCAATGATGCACACGGGAAGGCCGGCGACCGTGATGAGCGTGTTGCGCAGATCACCGAAGGAAAAGAGCACAACGAGCCCGGCGAAGAGGATGCCCAGAACTAAGCTATTGATCACTTCATCCCGCGATTCCTTGATCATCACCGACGAGTCCGTGGAGGTGCGGACGTCCAGGTCGGGGTCGGCTGCCTGGATGCGGCCGATCGTCTTGTGCACCTCGTCCGCCACTTTGACCGTGTTTGTTCCCGATTGTTTCTGGACGACGAGCGAAATGCATTCCTGGCCGTTGATGCGGGAAATTGTCCGCCTGGTCTTGAAGGCGTCCTTGACGACGCCGATATCTTTCAAGTAGACCGGGTTGCCTCCGACGTTGGCTACAACGATGTTCTTCATTTCCTCGAGGCTTTCGAACTCGGCCTTGGTCCGGACCAGAAAATCCTGAGACTTCTCCGTCACACGTCCGGCCGGCAGGTTCAGATTCTCGCCCCGGATGGCCTGCGTCACCTGGACGATGGACAGACCCTGAGCATTCATTTTTCCCAGGCTCGCTTCGACCTGGATCTCACGTTCCAGCCCCCCGATGATGTCGACCGCGCCGACGCCATCCACCTGCTGGATCAGGGGCTGGATCCTGTCCTCGACGAACGTCCGGACGTCCGGAAGGCTCATCCTGCCGCTTTTGCTTTGGATGGCAAAGGAAACGATCGGTATCGCCGACGGGTCGAACTTATTGATGATGGGTTCGATGATCTCCCGGGGAAGAGCGTTCCGGATGGCAGATACTTTTTCCCGAACCTCGGTGGCCGCTACTTGGGGATCTTTTTCGAGAACGAATTGGGCGGTGATGATCGAGACTCCCTCGGCCGATGTCGAGCCGAGTTTGTCGAGACCGTTGATGGTGCTGAGGGCGTCTTCGATCGGCTTGGTCACCTGGGATTCCATTTCTTCAGGCCCGACGCCGGGATTGGCGATCGTGACAGCGATGATCGGAAGCGAAATGTCGGGCATCAGGTCGACGCCGAGCCGCGAGTAGGAGAGGCCTCCGATGACCACAAGCGCGACGATGACCATGGTGATAAAAACGGGTTGTTTGATCGATATATCCGCGATTCGCATGACGGACGCGCTCCTTATTCCTGATCGGTTTTCCGCTCGACGACCATGATCTTATCCTTGTCGTTGAGCTGGTTGGCGCCGATGGTGACGACTTTCTCGCCGCCTTTAAGCCCGGCGACGATCTCCACAGAGTCGCCGACGACGACGCCGGCGGTCACGGAATTGATCCGGGCCTGGCCTCTGTCTGCGAGGAAGACGTATTTCTGGCCGGCCCGCTCCACGACCGAGACGAGCGGAACGACGAGCGATGTCCGTCGGCTCACGATCCATTCGGCTTCGGCGTACATCCCGGGCTTGATGCGGTGGTCGGCGTTAGGGATGCTGAGCTCGACTTCGATCGTCCGATTCTGAGGATTGGCGAACGGGCTGATGTTGGTCACCCGGGCGGTGAAGACCTCGCCCGGATAGGCCTCCAGGGTGACTTGAGCAGCCTGGCCCATCTTAATGAACCGGATTTTCTTTTCATCCACGGCGGCGACAGCCTTCACGGTGTCGATATCGACCAGGGTCATTAGGGAGACGGCGGAATTGACGGCTGCCCCGGGATTCTGGAGAAGCCGGGACACCACGCCCTTCACGTCGCTCTTCACTTCGAAAGGCTTGTAGTCGTAGCCGACTTCGTCGCGGTTGACGATGGCCACGACTTGGCCGGGTT
>Ga0315282_10001688_pt1 | contig 41341 bp, 25 predicted proteins | sample YL17G07_20_MG_FD_203693 | JGI IMG/M metagenome (GOLD analysis project Ga0315282, IMG submission 203693) | Sediment microbial communities from Yellowstone Lake, YNP, Wyoming, USA - YL17G07_20 | ecosystem: Environmental > Aquatic > Freshwater > Lake > Sediment | place: USA: Wyoming | collected...
AGAACAGCGGCACGTACCGCTCCAAGAAGCGCTCCAGCCGTCGACGACAGCCCTGTACCTGAGCCGCCGTGACCTCCGCGTCTGCCAACAACAATCGCGCCTGCGAATGCTCCAACAACGACATCCCCGTCTCTTCGATGGTATCCATACCTCATCCATCGGCATTCCATGCTCGGCAACCGCAGAAAATCGGTGACAGTAGAACTACTGAGGGCGCGTGTCGAGGCGAGAGCAGAGATCCGCCGGTCTTGAGCCGACCGGCAATCTCCGTCGTGTGGCCGGTCACTCGCTGTCCACTGCCTTGACCCCCGGCGGCAGAGGTACGGCCTCCACATCCGCAGAGGCAGGCTTCGCACTCGCGGCGGAGTCGCTGATCGCTTCAACGAGAGGCTCGAACAGCAACCGGCGCACGGGCTCATGGTACAGGTTCGGCTCACCCGCTGCGGCGTCCAGCATTTCGCCGTTGCGCACGGCGACCAGGTTCAGGCTGGGTGCCACCAGGACGACCTGGTGCCCCGCGCCCGATCCCCAGAACGCGTCCCTCGGCAGCTTGGTAGAATAGCCGCTGTTGTTGCTCCACCAGCCGATGCCGCAGTTGCCGGGCGTGCCCGCGTCGCTCGTGACCTGGTGGACGGCGTCTTTGCTGAGCAGTGGCCTACCCTCCCAACTCCCTTCGTGCAACATGAGCTGGCCGACGCGTGCCACGGCCCTAGCCGTATAGCTGGCGCCTCCCCAGGCCCCGACCAGCGGCAAGCCATCCACGGTGTGTGTCTTGCCGTAGCCCGCCGACCAGTCGTCATCGGGCACGCCAATCGGCCGCATGACACGGTCGCGAAGGAGCGAGCGGATGTCTTTCCGCGGCGCGTCCCGCAGGGCGGCGGTCACGCAGTAGGTGAGCATCGCGATGCCGGGGTTGCTGTACTGCATCTTCTCGCCCGGCTCGAAGATTGCCAGCGCCGCATCCCGCGCGAGCGTGAACGGGTCGCGAGGCGGATCAAGCTGCTTCCAGAAGTCACCTTTCCAGCCGGTGAGCTTGGCGTGCGGCAGGTTGTCGGCCTCCGCGTCTTCGACGCCGGAAGTATGCGAGCCGAGTTGGCGAATCGTGATCTTTGATTTGCGCGGGTCGTCCTTCCACTGCGGCACGTACTTGGCGGCCCGATCGTCGAGCGCGATGCGACCGTCGCTCAATGCCACGGCCGTCGAGAGCCCGCCGACGATTGCCTTGGCCATCGAGGCCGTATAGTGCTTTGTGGCCGGCCCCTGACCCGCGGCGTACCACTCATACACGATCTCGTCGTTGCGAACGACCAGAAATGCCGTGGTCTTATGGCTCGCCAGGCTGTCCCGGAGGGCGTCGAGTTTCTGGCTCGACATGCCTTGGCTTTCCGGCGTCGCAGTCGGCCAGTTCCAACCTGATTGGGCGCCCTGCTTCGTCGCATCGGCCCGTGTGCCATCCGGTTTCTTCTGTGCCGGTAAGTCCGAGGCTGTCCGCAGGTAAAGGACGGCGCCGCCGGCAAACGGAGCGTTGAACGAGCGTCGTGCACCGCCCGCGACTTCGCTGCCTTGCTGGGTAGTTCCCTCGACCGGATGAATCCACTCCACTTTCATTGGCATTGCGCCGGCGGATAGATCGACCGTCGCCTCGCTGCTGTCTGGCACGTAGACCACACATTCTTTGCCCAGGTCGGCCAGGCAGTAGCCGGAGCTTGTCAACTCGCCTCGTGGCGTCATCGCGGCCAGGTTCACGCGGTCCGCCAGCCGGCGCGCGACGCCCATCGCGCGTCGAATCGGCTCCCACGGAGAATCTTGCGCCTTGCCCAGGACGGTGCCGTCGTAGGGGTCCATGAAGATGGGGTTGTGTCCGCGCAGGAAACTCTTCCAGACCCAGCCGGGGTTTCCCCCCACACCCCAGATGTGGTCGGTGTCGAGCAGGCTGACCTTGCGGCCCTCCCAGGCCGGCGGTTCCTCGGCGTACCCATCGGCCCGCCCGGGCGAGAGCCAATCCGCCGGGCTCTCCAGCATCGTGGCAAGTCTCTCGCTGCCATGTCCCGTGATGCCGACCGGGTGCTGCTTCGGCTTCGTCCGCTCGTAATCGTGGACCGTCGCCACCACCCACCAGTTCCACTCCTTCTCGCCACCCTCGTTGATCACCTCGTAGAGCACGTTGTCCAGACCGTTGAGCGTATCGACGACCTTGCGGATATAAGCCGCCTGAAGCTCGTTCACGCGCGGATTGCGCAAGGTGTGGACCCGGCCGCTCAGGGCATCCGCTCCCTCGATTTCGAGACCGTTGATATTGTTCGCCGGGTTGAACGGATGCGAGCGCCAGGCCCAGCCGTCTTCCGTGTTCGGGCGCCGGTTGCCGTGCATCAGGCCCCAGCCTTCGAAGAGCATCACGCTCACGTAGATCCCGCGTTCTCCGGCCGCCGTGACGCGCGATCGCAGCCGCTCGAAATAGTCGTCCTGGTATTTCGTCAGGTCGAATTTGGGCTTGCCGTCGAGCGCCTCGCCGGGGCCTGTACGCGCCCAGGGCAGCGGCGCGACCTTATGAATGAAGTCTTTGCCCAATGCCCCGTTGGCCCGCGTGTCCCAGGCGGTTGAGTCCCACGCCCACAAGCGAATGAAGTTATGGTGATGGCGCTCGAGGAAATCCAGGTACGCGGCGAAATCGAATCTCTCCGGCGGGTCACTGCGGCCCATGTCCAGAAGGTTGTTCCAGGTATGTGCACCGGTCAGGTACACGGCTTTCAACGAGCCATCGGGTGTTTTCGTCCCGTCGGTGAAGTATCGCGGATTGGCCGGATGGACCCGCAGCGGCCCGGCGGCTTGCGCGGGTTTGCCGGTGTCCGCGGCAGCGAGGTGGCTAGCGGCGAGACATATCAATGCTGCCAGAAGACGAGTCGAGTTACTTCTCATTGTCTTTTCCCTTCTCAGGCCGGGGCATATCAGTGTACTTCCCAAGGGGCGCGGGTGAAACCTGGGGCCGCCTCGCGGCCGAACCGCAGGGGCGGATTGCCGTTCTCGAATGCGCCGATATCCGGCGCGGCGCCCTGGTAATCGTCGTTGAAGCCCGGCAGACGCACGCCTTTGTCGATCGCGGGATTGGGGGCTTGGACAAGCGGGTCGGTGATCGCGAAATTCTTGCCGCTGCGAGAATACTCGATCCTGCCCCACTTGATGACGGGGACCATCGGCGCCAGGAACCACTCCAGGCGGTCCGAGGGCACGAACATGGCGCGGACCAGCCCTCCCGGCCAATAGCCGCCGGTCAGGTCGTTGCGAAAATCGTTCGGCGGGCCGTCGTGGTCAGCGGAGGGATAAGTGCTGCCGGGGACACGGAAGATGTTGTTCTTCGACACGGCGTTGCTGATTCCGCTGCCGCTGAAGACGCTGAAGGCTCCGTTAGGCTGCAAGGCCGTATTGTGGAAGATGTAGCGTCGGCCGCGGTCGCCGGGGACTTCTTCGCTGTTGACGCTGATGGTCCTTCCGGAGCCGGCGATCTTGATGATCGCGCCTCCGCTGGGGTCCTGATGAGAGACGCGGCTGGAGCCGAACACGTTGCGATAGATGTAGAGCGGTCCCATCGACGTGCTGGCCGTGGCGATGAATACGAACGTTTTGTCGATGTAATTGCCCCAGATGCGAACGTTCATGTTCGCACCTTCGCTCTCGATGGCGTCGTCCCAGCAGTTGGTAATGATGTTGCCGTAGATGTCGGAGTCGCGGTTGGGGCTACCCTGGAAACTGAAGTTGCTGGCGCCGCCGATCCCATCGTTGTATCCGTGGTCCTCGGTGGATCGGATTTCATTGTACCGGATGATGTTCCCGCCTGAAGAATTGATCAATGTGATTCCCTGCGGGCCGTCCGGGTGGCCTGACTCCCAGTCGTTGGAGCCGCTGCGAGGATGATCGATCAGGTTGCGCTGGAGGACCAGATTGCCTGCGCCGGTCTCCGCGTAGATCGCGCTGTCGGAGCCCTGAAAGACGCCCCAGACCGCTGCGCCGCCGAGCCGGCCCCAGAGAGTCATGTGACAATCCTCGATGACGACGTTCTGTACACCCTTGCGGATCAGGACAGCATTCTGTCCGGCGTTCTTGAGCTCCAGGCCGCGGATGACGACGTAATCCGCCGCGACCTCGACGCAGGTGTCGTGCAGGTTGAATACGTCGATGACGGTCTTGGCGTTCGGCGCCGCAGTCACAAGATGCCAGGCATCGGCCGTGCCGGGTTCGGTGATCCGCACGGGCTTGTCCAACTCGCCAGCTTCCAGGTGCGTTGTCTTGCCAATGGGGAACCGATCGCTGCGCGTGCGGCCGGAGAACTCGACCGTCTGGCCACCGCACGTGAGGCGGATGAGATACTCTGTGTCAGACTTGAGGCCCACGACACTGCCGCGATACTGCCGCTCGCGCGAATCGTAGACCAGCGGCAGGGTCTCACGCCACGATGCCTCCTCGGCCTGATGGTATTGAACCTTACACTCGCCTTGCTCGGCGGCGGGGTAGTACAGGCTCAGGCACTCGAAGGTCGGTACGGCCCACGCCTGCTTCTGCTCGGCTGCCGACAGGCTCACGGCCGGCGCCGTCGAGATGATTGCCAGATACAGTGTGCCGATCCAAGCTCGCATGTCTCAATATCCTTCCATAGTCCTGCAAAAGTCCGGTCGGGGGCGGTTTCATTGGGCGTGTTGTCCGTCCCCTCGGGATTTGTGAGACAGTTGCCGGGCCAGAGGAGATGTCCGGCTCTGCGCCGGCTTGTCCATCTGCCCGAACACGCGTTTCATGGCTGCCGCGACCTCGGCTTGCGTTTGCGTGGGCAGGCTGGAGAAACGGCAGAGGCTGTGGAAGAAGACGCCGTCGGCGCCGCAGGTCCGCGCCCGCTGGAGATAGTCTTCAAAGTACCGCGCCAGTGTGCGCTCGCCGAAGCGCTGGCGCCAGAACGGGCTGCCGGGCTGCTGGTTCGGGTCGAGCATCACCATCGCGCCGGTCCAATACGCCACGGGCCGGTCCGCCGCGTCTTTGAGAGCCTGCGACCACTGTCGCGTGACCTCCTCCAGGCCGTAGTCGCCACGCGCTTCCAGGAACAAGTTGTAGCCCATCTCGCCGATCACATCCGCGTGCCGGGCGATCTCGCGGACTTGTCCGGCTTTGGAGGCAGGGCCGTAGAGGAATACTCCCACCGGCAGCTTGAACGTCATTCGCAGCTCGTCGCAATGGCTCAGGCAAGACGCCGGAACGTCCAGGCCGCCGCTGCCACTTTCCTCATCGACGAAGAGGATGTCCGCACCCAGGCGGGCGTATTCCTTCCACACCTCCATGATGCGGCCGTGGTCGGGGCCGTCGCCGTACGAACGTTGGCGGTCCGTAAAGCCGAAGACGCCGGCCTTGATCCCGCGCGCATGGAGTCTCGGGATGAGCGTTTCCGCCATGCCTCGAAAGCGAGGATAGCCCCACGAGCTACTGTCGAATTGCCCTTGCCAATAGTGAAACCCTTTGAGGAGCACGAGGTCGCAGCCGCCGAAGAGGTCGAGACTGGCCAGGATTTCGTCGGCCGAAAGATCGCTGGTGCGATGACTCCGCTCGAGGAATTCATAGGTGACGACTCGGAGGCCTTTCGCCAGCCACCAGCTCTGGCTCGTGCTTCGCACGTTACTCTGCGGCCGGAACTCGCGAAACAACTCCCGGGCGAGCGGGAAAGTCTGGCTCTGCGGCCGTTTGTCGAGGCAATACGTGACGACTCCGTCGCACTTGCCGTCGCGCCAGGCCTGCAGGGACATGCGAAGCCATTCGGCGATGCGCTGGGGCGTCGCCGGGTCGCCGTGGCGCTGACGGAACTCCGATTCGTCGCCGGCCGTCATGGAGATGAAAGGAATGTGAAATCGCCGCTGGCCCGGCCTCAGCTCCCTGCCGAAACCCGCCTCGAAGGCTCCCTTCTTCTCCACTTTCCACTTGCCCGGCTCGGTCAGGTCGGCTGCAAACTGAAGGTTCTCCGCACGCAGATCGCTCAGACGCCAGTGCACCCCGAAGTTGCTCACCCCTTTCTTATCGATGAGCCGAAATGCGATCGTGACTTCGGTCTTGCCTCGCACGTGCTCCGTCACGTCCACAGGGACGGTTTGCCAGCCTGCAGGACCGCCGGCGACATCTTCCTCCCATACGACGGTCCCATCGACGAGCAGTTGCTTGAAATGGTAACCGGAGGTCGGGCCGGTGAAGTCGTCTCGCTGGCGGAACTGGAGGTGGTATGGCCCGGCCGGCAGCACCTTGGCGGACTGGCCGGCCTGCACGAAGTCGCCCACATTTGACGGGGTATCCCCCGGATAGCTCAACTCGCTCGGCGGGGCGACGGCGTCATCGTTGAGAACGGCCCAGGTCCGCTCGATCTCGTCGCGGTCCTGAAGATAGGCGACCACCGCGCCGTCGATCACCTCGCGGTAATCCTTGGCGAACTTCGGCTGTATCTCATCGAAGTACATCAGCGGCAGAAACGCCAGCCGCGGATTGATGCGTTTCGCTTTCGCCTGCATCTCGCGCAGATACGCCGGCGTGAAAAGCTTGTGGTTCGCATAGAAGTCATCGATCACCCATGCGGTCAGGTTGGGGTGCTGGAGCGACAGCCGGGCAATCTCCTCGGCCCAGCGATGGTAGTCCAGGCGGAACGGCTCGGAATACTGACCGCCATAACTCGGTGGGCTCTCCGACGGCGGCACCAGGTACACCCAGACCTGGATGCCCGCCTCAGCCGCCTTCGGCAGGAACAGTTTCAGATCATCCCAGTCCGTCGCCGCGTGCCAGATGAGCCAGTAGTAGGTCGTGACGCCCAGTTCCTTCAGTCTCGCAGCCATCGCGTCAATGTCCACGCGCCCATCCGGCCGGCGCAGCTCCGAGTCATAGTCCGCCAGGTGCTGGCGGAACGAGTCCTGGTGTGCTCCCGCCTGGGCAGCAACCGGTGACGGGGCCGACTGTTCTCGCCTCGCTCCGCCAGGGTCTTGTGCCACGGCCACCTGTGCAGCCGCACCTGCCAATGCCAGCACGAGCATCGCACACATCATCCGAGCGTTCATCTCTTGCCATACCTCCAATGCAGCTTGTTTATCTCCCTGCATCACGGCGTTGCCTCCTGCACGAATCTTTGCAGCCGATCATCTTAGCCGGGGCTCCTGCCGCGTGCAACAGGGCGGACGCAAAGCCGCCCAACACCGTGGGTGGCAGCGTCAAGCGCAGCTTGGCGATGGCGACCTTCCTGGGCGCAGGACCATCGCCAAGGCCTTCGGCCTTGACGCTGCCACCCGGCTGACGCGTTCAATCCACCCATTTGGGACGTCGCGATTGCCCTGCCGCGTGCAAGGTCAGTAGTTGAACGGACACGGCAGACGTGGTACTCTCATAAGAGAATGTCTGCACTTCGGCGGGCACGTCCGTCGAGATGCGGTTGCCGACGACCGATCTGCTGTGACAACTGAGGAGAGATACGATGTTCCATGCACATGCTGTTCAGGAATCGATGACCGGGCGGCCGAAGGTCATCGGGCTCTTTGCGGGTATGCTGCTGTTGTGCGGCGTTGCCCCGCGCGCCCCCGGTGCCGCGCCCGTGCCCCGATTGGCTGTCCCGGAAGGCTTCGGGGTCAACATCCATTTCACGGGCGAGCGGCAGGACCTGGACCTGATCCGCGACGGCGGTTTTCGGTGGGTGCGGATGGACCTGTCCTGGTCCGGCGTCGAGCGGGAGAAGGGCGTCTACAATTTCGAGAGGGCCGGCTACGATGCCCTGACCGCCGGCTGCGAGAAACGCGGCATCCGCATCATCTACATCCTCGACTACAGCAACAGCCTTTATGAGCAGGAGCAGAGCGTCCGAACCGAGGCAGGGCGCAATGCCTTCGCCGCCTTCGCTCAGGCCGCCGCCAAACGCTACAGCGGCAAAGGAGTCTTCTGGGAGATCTGGAACGAGCCCAACATCAAGCAGTTCTGGGTGCCTCAGCCCGGGATCGAGGACTACTGCAAGCTCGTCGCGGAGGCGGCCCCGCTGATTCGCCAGGCGGACCCGTCCGGAGCCGTCGTTGCACCGGCGAGTTCCACCATCCCGTTCGATTGGCTCGAAGGCTGCTTCAAGCAGGGCCTGCTCGCCCCGATCGATGTGCTCAGTGTCCACCCGTATCGGCCCCAGCCGCCGGAAACGGTCGGCAAAGATTACGACAGGCTCCGCGCGCTCATCGGGAAGTACGCCCCCCAGGGCAAAGAAATCCCGGTCATCTCCGGCGAGTGGGGCTACTCCAATGTCAACTGGGACAGAGCCAAGCTGTCGGATGAGCAGCAGGGGCGCTATCTCGCCCGCATGTTCCTGACGAATCTCTATCAGAGGGTCCCGGTCAGCATCTGGTACGACTGGAAGAACGACGGGAGCGACCCGAACGAACGGGAGCACAATTTCGGCACGGTTGGCCGCGACTTGAAACCGAAGTCCGCGTATATCACCGCAAAGACGCTGGCAACGACACTCGCCGGGTACGCCGTGGAAAAGCGGCTCGACGGGGCCGGCGAGAAGGACTTCATCCTGCTGCTGTCCAAGGGCGACCTGCGGGCGATGGCTCTGTGGACGACCGATACAGATCACGAAGTGACGCTGCCGCCCGATATCTCGCAAGGGACTCTTGTGGAGATGCTCGGTGGGAGCAAACCCGTTTCCCGGCAGGGCAGCCAACTGAAGTTGACCATCTCCGGCAGCCCGCAGTACCTGCTCGTCGGCAAGTGATAAGCGGCCTTGGGGCAGTACCTGTCTAGCGCGGGAGATACCGCGAAGGGTGGCACGGGCAAACTCGGTGGCTTCGTCCCGTCTTCTTGAGTTTCGGGCCACACAAGCGATTGGGGCGGGTGGCAGCGTCAAGGCCGAAGGCCTTGGCGATGGCTTTTTTCCCGATCGATCTGAGCCATCGCCAAGCTGTGCTTGACGCTGCCACCCATCCTAAGTCACAGCGACCTCAAGAACCTGGGACGAAGCCAACTCGTTTGCCCGTGCGGCCTCGATTGAGCAGGCCTTATCGAAGGAGCACCGTCAAACGAGTTTGGCGGTGCCATCCGCCGTACAGAAGGCTTCACGTTAAACACGTAGTCGGGACGAGTTACGATTCGTTCTACTTCCGCCGGCGGGCGATCTGTTTGGGGTCAACGATCTGCCTGGCAGGGACCTGGGCCCGGGCCAGGACGAGCTGCGCCCAGCGCGTGTTGCCCAGGCCCGTGCGATGATCGTCGGAGGAGACCTGGAACGTCACGCCCTCGGCGGCGAAGAGCTTGACGGCCTCGACGTACTGGGCCGTAAGCTCGCGCGGCGCGATCGATGCCTGGTGGAACCAATAGATCGTGTCGTTCATCACGTCAAAGACTTTCTTCTTGGCGGCCATTTTCGCCGCCAATTCCCGCAGGAGGCGCGGGGGATAGTCCGCCGGCAGGGCGGCGGGGCGCGTGTTGCCCGTATTGAACGGATGCGCGATTCCATCGAGGTATTCCACATCGCACAGACCCATATAGGTTCGCACGACGTTCTCGACGTACGCCTGCTTGTCGGCGGGCGGATGGTTGAGCGTGCCCTCGGACTGGCCGCCGAGGTCGCACAGCACCCACTCCAGCCGTGATGCGTGGCGCTCGTCGATACTGATGCGGCCGGTCACATCAAGCGCCGTTGCCTCGGCGCCGATCAGCACGATCACGTCCTGCTGGCCCGATCTCTCGTGGTCGATCTCCGCCACGTACTTGTCGAACTCGGCCTGCGATTCAGAAATCCTGCTGCCGGGCGTGTAATGGTCGGTGATGGCCACCGCGTCCAGCTCGAACGCCCGGGCCTCAAGAATGTGCAGCGGGATCGAGCTGGCGCCGTCCGAGTAGATCGTGTGCGTATGCAAATCGTGGTTCACGCGGGCCGCCTGTGACATTGCCCCGGAAGAAGCTGGGGCCTCGGCCGCGACGCCTTGTGTCACCTTCGACGCTGCGATGCCGGCCGTCGCCACAACGGGGGCTCGCAAGAATCGTCGCCGACTGAAGGATGCCATGGTTCTGTCCTTTCCTGCCCAAGCCGAGAACGGAGATGCAAGACATCGCGTCTCTACCGGAGATGCTGTGGCGGGCGGGTTCCCACGATGTATTGTTCTGCCCGCGCGAAGTTATCCTACTAGCGCCGTAGCCCACGGTCAATTGCAGGGCTCCCGCGATGATCTCTGCAAACGGTACAGCCAGGCATCGGTTACGGACTACTGGGGTCCACAAGCGTGGCCTCGTCGAATGCGACCTTGATGGCTTGCGCCGTGTCGGTGGCGATGATCATGCCGGCCTTCAGGGCGATGCTGCCGGCGGGCACAGCCACGAGATGCCTCTGCGTCCACACGTCGTCCACCCGCTGCTCGAAGAACAGCGTATTGCCGGTGCGGCGGATGCGAAGCTCCGCCTGGGACTGGTTCCAGGGCGCCGTTTGCAGCATGGTCGAGACCCCTGACGCCGTGATGCGCCGCACGTTCACCGTCGTCCCGTCCTCGATCCCGAACGCGTAGCGCACGGGGCTGCCGCCCTCGTTGACCTCCGCCAGCACGCCGGTCACGTAGTCGGAAAATATCTGTCCCCGCAGGCTCAGCCGGGTCAGGAACGCCCAGTCCGTGGAAGCCGGGACTGAGCGCCAGATCAATGGGTACTTCGGAGAGACGGCGCCCAGCGGGTACGCGGCTTCGCTCCACACATGCAAGACCAGATTCCCCGGTATTTCCGACAGGGAGTAAGATGGACCGGTAGTGTAGTTCGTGCGAAGGGCCACGTTCTCCAGCTCCCAGAACGATTCGAGGCGCGGAGCGTCGAAAAGGCTCAGTCCCCGGGACCCGCAGACGGCCGCCTCGCGCTGAATCGTGGCCGAGGCGTTGTTCGCATCCTGACACGTCAGCGAGATCGTGTAGAGACCCGGACGCGGGAAGCTGATGCCGACCGCGTTCTGGTCGGCGGCGTCCAGCGAGGCCCCCGAGGGCGTCACCGACCACGAATACCGCAGCGGCGAGCCTTCCGGATCGTAGCTGTCTGAGCCGTCCGCGGTGAATTGTTCGAGCGTGGTCACCTCCCAGGACGGGTCGGCCTTGATCGCCATCACCGGCGGAGCGTTGCCCGTCTTGGTCACGAGGATCGTGTCCTGCTCGAGAACCGCTCCGAACTCATCCACCCCCTGCGCGGTTATCTGATTGGCGCCGGCGTGCAGGAGAATCCCGGTCAGGGTCCAGGTGGACTCATTGAGCCAAGTGAACTGGGCCTCGGGGTGGTCGGCGGCTATGACCTTGAAGACCCGCAGCGGGGAGACGCCCGTGAGAGTCAAGGTATTGGCCGCGGTGGAGATCGGCTGGCGGTTGTTGGTGGCGATCAAGAACACCATGGTCCTGTTCGCTCCGAGCAGACTGAACGCCGATCCCTGGCGATTCGCGAACCAGTTCGCATAGGCGAAGTTGAACTGGTACTGCGTGCTGGCGTTCTCCTCCATCTGCAGCCAGGCGTAAATCCTCGCGGAATTGAGGGTGTAGTTCTCCAGCAGCCGGTTGAGATAGTGCTTGAACAATCGCATGTTGTAGGACTTCTCAAGGTACGGGCGGAACCCGGCCATGCCGTTGTAGAACTCCGCACCGGCACTGTCGAACGACCGCTTCATGTCCCACGGGAAGAACATGAATCGTCCGTCCGTGGAGCGGCGGTAGAAGAAGCAGTTCTTGCCGCGGTCCAGCGAGAAGAAGTCCCAGGCGTGGATGTAGCCCGCCACGGCGCACGCCTTCAGAAGGGCCACGGGATCGACGATCCGCTCGATCTCCGCCTGCGTATAGGATCCCGTGCCGGAGGTACCGTAGACTTTCTTGAAGAAGCTGACCAAGGCACTGTAGTCGTCCTCGTTCTCCTTGGTGCGCTTCATCCATTCGCTGCGGTAGCGGCCGGGATTGTCGGAACCCTTGTAGCTCCAGTCGGCGTCGCGATTCCTGCGATCCCAAGCATCGGTGAACCACCATTCGTCGTCGATCTTGTACAGTTCGCCCCGGCTGCCGTTCTCGTAGGCCCGGTCGAGCATGTCGTTGCCGACGACCTCCATCTCCTCGCGGACGCCACTGCCTCCGGCGTTGACTTCCACGAGGATAAATTCGTTCTCATTGGCCGGATTGCCGAGCAGGTAGAGCCAGTAGCGGACGAGCCGGTCGTGACTCCAATAGCCCACGTCGTAGGTGCGGTAGATGAGGTTGCTCTTGCCGCGAAACAGATTGTCTTTGGGGTACTTGAACTTGGCGCGATCGACGCCGCCGCCCCGGGTCCAGGGACTTCCGGCCGGCCGGATCTCACTGCCGTAGATGACGTCCTTCTCGTTGACGATTATGGTCGTGTTGAAGTAGTGGTTCGACAGGCGGGGGAACGCGTAACCGTAGGGAGGCGTCGCGCTGTCCTGGTCCGCGACGGCCTTCAAGTCCAGGGCGGACACCACAAATCGCATCCGGCGCAGGTCGCCCGTGGGCATGGCCGTATCGACGACGTACATGGCCGGACGGTTACTCCCTTGTCTGGGCAGTTGACTGGCCAGGCCGCTGGGGAGCTGGGCCCGGACGTAGAACTGGACGATCTGGCCGCGCTGGCCGTATTCGGTCAGTTGCGTGGTGTAGATTCCGTCACCGGCCTTTTCGTCGCCGCCCGATACGCCGTCATCGTACATCGCCTTGCTGACCCAAACCCCGCTGCCGGCGTTGTTGTCCAGGCGGTGAAACAGCAGGACCTCAGGCGCCGGCGTCACAGACACCACATGGGCCGTCACCCGCACGGCTTGACCGGGGGCGGGTACGGCCGGATCGTGTATGAGCCCATCCTCCTGCGGGGCAGGCTCCGCGCTGAAGCGGGAGTTCCGGGCTCCGGGGGTCCCGATGTGCGCCGCCACCGGCAGTGAAATGCTCGTGGCGATGCTGTGGTCCCAGGTCTCCAGGATCAGACGCGAGGCGCCCGACACCCACCGGGCGTCGAAGCTGACCTCGTACGTCTGGTTGGGCTGCATCGCGGTGACATCGATCTCGACGCGGTTGGGCCGATTGTCGCCGTGGCCGTCGGAGATGATATGAAGCTCTCCGTTCTCTATATGGCTGGCGTAATGGGTTCCCTGGGCGAGCCAGCCGTTGGCGCTGCGGCCATCCGTGGACATCTTGTCCCCATTGACGATCAGGTTGGGCCCCGTGCGGTTCAGGCGGACCTGGATGTTCTTCAGGACCACATGGCTGTCCCCGACCAGGTAGAAATGCAGCTCCTTGTAGTCGGTGGCGGAGCCCATCGTCGTCAATTGCTTCCAGACATCCGAGTAGCTGTAGTGCTGGAAAGGCATTTTGTTGGTTTCGTCGCTGTCGAGCCAGGCGGAAGACAGGCTGTTGTCCATCCAGGGATTCTGGAGTTCCATGCTGCTGCCGTCGCCGTTGGTCAGATTCGGCCAGTCTCCGCCAGGCAGGTAATCCACCTCGTCGACCAGGTTGCCCGCTTGATCGACCAGCCGGACCAGCTCGCCCTGATTGCTCAAGTGCGTGTCGAAGTCGCCCACGACCGGGATGTTGCCGTATGTGGCGCGCACCCAGTTGGCGTCGGCCGCCACCACCAGGTAGCCGTCGCGCGGAATTGCCGTCCCGTCAGGAATCGTGAAATCGATTCCGCTGGCGAACTGCCAGCCCGAGACGTCAACGGCCGCAGTGCCGCGATTGTAGAGTTCGATGAACTCCCCGGTCGGCTCATTCGACGGCGGATCGTACATGATCTCGTTGATGACGATGTCCGTGTTCCTCGCCGGGTGATTGGCCGCGCCTCGCGTGCTCTGGGTCGAGGCATACCATTCATTCGATCCCTCGGGGAATGCCTGGAGACAGTTGCCCAGCGCCGGCAGCTCGAAGACCCTGGCAAACAGCACCGTGTCGGTCGAGCTGATCAGGAATAATGTGACTTCGCCGCCGGAGGTCGGGAAGGAGACATTCTGGCTGGCATAGTCGCCCGGCGGCAGCGACCCGCTGAGCGGCACCTTGTCCGAGAAGTCGGTCTTGGCCGACAGGAACAGGCCGTCCAGCGGAACTGCCTCGTCGCCATCGTTGTAGACCTCGATCCAGTCCACTCTCTTGGAGGAGTTGAAGTGCACTTCGTTAAGGTGGACCTCCGCGGCAATGTTGCTCTGGCTGGCGTTCGGCAGGTCAGGGGTTGGGTCCGTGAAGAGGAACCAGGAGCTGCTGCCCGTAGGTTTGCGGCCGATGGAGCGGCCGTCCAGGGGCATGACGGTGCTGATGGCATTGATGACCGCCGCGCCATCGGGCGCGACTAAGTAGACTTTCACCGGACTAGCCAGAGCCAGGCCCGACTCGGCGAAGCCGACGTTGGCCAGACCGCCCGCGGGGACCGTGACATTAGCTGTGACACGGAACTTCTTCAAATTGGCCGGGTCATCTGTGAGATAGTGGTCCCGCAGGTTGACCGGGCCGGCCCCTGGATTGTAGATTTCCACAAATCCGGCCCCGGCCCCGCCCGGCAGGACCTCGTTGATCAGCAGGCTCGGCTGAGTCGGCACGGAGATGTTCAGGCGCATCCCGAATACTACGTCGGAGCTGGTGCGGTTGGTCTGGTGCACCTCCACGGCGAGGACGTTCGTGCCGTTGACGAGGGCCGACCCGTTGGCGGTGATCACTCCCACCTCCTCGACGGCGTCGCTGACCGTGCGTCCGGCCGCGGTGTCGAAGGCGACTTCCCCCGAGGGCATGCCGGACCTGCCGATCTCCTGGCCGTTCAGATAGTAGACCGCCCCGTCGTCGAGGACCTGGTCTACAGTGAGCGTCACGCCCTTGAGGCTGCCGTTATACGTGAACGTCTTGCGAAGATAGTACGTCAGTTGCTGGGAGTTCGTGAAGGGCGTGTGGATTCCGGGGGCTGGCAGGGGGGCGGTCTCAAACCCGAACAGCCCGGGCCCCTGCGGCCATGCGCTATCATCGAAGGCCGGCGCTCGCCACGCGGTGCCCAGGTCCACGTTCCTATCATTGTACTTCCATGTATCGCCGTAATTGACGAAGGGAATTCCCGTGGCGAGGTTGACTTCCGGGTTGGTGATGGCGGTTTCGGCCTCGCGGATCTCCTCGCTGCCCGGGGTGCCGCCCGGCTTGCTGCTGACGGTCCAATTGTGCCAATCGTCGATTCTCCGGTCCGGGTTCTTGAGCACGAGCGAATGACCGGCCCCGTCGGCCGCCGGAGACCAGTGGCCCCGGTCGTTGTATTGCACCGAGCAGACCAGCGTGCCGTTCTTGTCCCTGAGGGTGATGCGTTCGCCGCCATTGCTCAGGGTGCCGCTCCAGGGCCCGAAGACGCGAATCGTCGGGGCCAGATTGTAGGCGTCCCGCAGCGTCGCCTCATCCACGCCGGACAGCACGATCCGCTCGAACGGCTTCAGGAAGGTCCGGTCGGCCGCCTCGACGGAGAACGCCGGAAAGGTGTAGTCCACGCCATCGCACAACTGCCACTCGGCGATATCGAGGGGCGTGGCGGTGGTGTTATAGACCTCGATGTACTCGGGCAGCGGATCGGGCGGATGGTACATGATCTCGCTGAAAACGACCTGCTCGGCGTGGACGGCGGATACCGCGACGAGACATGCAACCAGCGACGCGGCAAACCAGTGCAAACCCTTCATCATAATCCTCCAAAGACCCACAACGACTCCAGATTGTGGAGACGCAAGATCCCACGTCTCCACGGGCCGCAGGCCATGGGCATCAATGCCCAGGTCTGTGTCCTCGGGCCGACCCTCGTGGTGATGGGCCCGTCATCCCGAGGCCAGGATCGACGACCGACAATACTCTATTATATCACAGACTAAGCGCAACGCCAAAAGGGAGCGCCGAGTCGGCACTGCGGTTCAGGATTGCCGCCGGCCCGCAGACGCGGAGCTCAGCCATGCGGTCACCCCGTCGTTCCCAAACGGAGCCATATTCTTCACTGCCCGACAATGCTTTTTCGGAGCAAATCTGGGGAATTTGGTCGTTGTGCCAAGCCGGCTGAATTTGGCACGGGCCAAGTCAACTGGACAACCCATCTGGAACTGATGCGATAGGAATAGTGGTAATTCATCTGAAGATCTGCGGTGACCATTTACCTGGTTGCCTGCATGGCCGCCTACTCGATCACGTGCCTGATCGCGCCGCCGTCGATTCGGAACGTGCAGTCGGCCAGCTTCTTTGCCTCGCTCATGCTGTGCGTCACGTGCAGGGTCGTGACCGCCACCTCGCGGCAGACCCGCTTGAGAAGATCGCACACTTCCCCATGTGTGTCTTCGTCCAGGCAGCCCAGGGGCTCATCCAGGCAGAGGATGCTCGGCCGGGCCGCCAGCGCCCGGCCCAGGGCCACGCGCTGTTGCTCCCCGCCGCTGAGGCCCAGCGGCTTTCGATCGAGGATATGCTCGATGCCCAGCAGCCTGGCCAGCTCGGCCACGCGCATCCTGGTAGATTCATCCGGCATGTTGCGTATGGCCAGGGCGAATGCCAGATGCTGGCGGACCGTCATCGTCGAGAACAGCGCTCCATCCTGCGGCACATAGCCGATCCCTCGTTCGGCGGCCTTGAGGTGTGTGACCTCGCGGCCGTCAAGGATGATCCTGCCGGCGCGGGCGGGCTTAAGGCCGCAGATCGTTTCGAGGATCGTCGTCTTGCCGCATGCCGTCCGGCCCATCAGCACGCCATACTGACCCGTGGGAATCTCCAGCGAAAGCCCTGAGAGGCTGAATGTGCCCGCACGGACCGTTACGTTCTCCAACACGATCATACGTCGACCATCGATTATCGATAGTTGATTATTGACGATTGAAGGACAAAGGCCATCTACAATCATCCTTCATCAATTGTCCATCATCCATTCCACGGGGGCCGGCCCAGGGCGCGTACCAGGAGCAGGACAATCACCGCCGCAATCACCATCAGCAGCGATACGGCTACGGCCGCCTCGATATTCCCGACACTCAACTCCAGAAATACGCTCGTCGGCATGACCTCGGTCCGCATGCGCGTCGCGCCGCAGAAGATCAGGATCGGCCCGAACTCCCCGAGCGCCCGCGCCCACGCCAGCGTCCCGGCGGCGAGAATGCCCCGACGCGCCTGCGGCAGCACGATCTGCCAGAACGCCTGGCTCTGCGAGCAGCCCAGCGTCAGCGCCACCTGTTCCTGGCGGGGACTGATCTGATCGAAGCTCGTGCGCATCGTCCGCACCGCGAACGCGCAGGCCACCATCCACTGGGCCAGAATGATCCCCGGCACCGCGTACGTCACCGGAATGAACCGCTCCACGAATCGCCCGGCAGGAGTCCGGAACAGGATCAGCAGACTCAATCCGATGACCAGGGGAGGCAGAACGATCGGGATGTCGAGCACGGCATCGAAGATCGCCTTGCCCCGGAACGGATATCGCGACATCAGATAACCGATGGGCGTCGCGATCCACAGCGACAGCAGGGCGGTGATGCTGCACGAGATCAGACTGAGCCGAATCGCGTAGCGAATATCTTCACTTCGCAGGGCCGCCAGGAAGTTCCCCGGCGTGGTGAACGATAGATCGGCCAGCAGCATCCCGGCGATCAGCAGAACGTACACTCCGCCCAGGACGCACAGACCGGCGACAAACGGCACATCGCTCGGGACGCGATGCAGGCCGTGTATCTCCGCACGGCACTCCCCGGCGAGCGTGGCCGCTTGCCCAGCGTTGATGGGGCGGGAAATGGTCATGGTTTTTCCGTCAGGTACAACCACCGGAATCCCGCCGTCTTGTACTTCTGTTGTGACTCCGCGGACGTGATGGCGTCGAGCAGGCGGCGCATGAGCTGTTTGCGTGTGGAGCCCCGCGCGACGGCATACGGCTGGACCGCCTTGGCAGTGGGCAGATCGATTCTCACGATGTCGAGATGGTCCCGCACCTGCGAGACGTTGGCCTCATAGACGATCACGGCGTCGAGGCCGCCGGCGCGGAGCTGATTGACGAGCATGTCGGCCGTCGGTGTTTGCGACCGGACGTTGGCCATCACGGCTTTGAGCAGGCCCGCACTTTCGAGCATCCGTTCCGTCAGGGCGCCCAAGGCGCTCTGCTCGGCATTCGCCACGCCGAGCTTGAGCCCTTCCTTCGTGAGGTCCTGCAGTGACGCAATGCCCCGGGGATTGCCCTTCGGCACGGCGATCAGAATGTCCGTCTCCGACACGTTCACGGAGTCGAAGAACAGGTCCTGCACCTGGCGCATGAAGGAGACATCGCAGGCGAAATAGGCATCGGGCCGCTCGCCGGCCTTCATCTGGGCGACGAGGATTCCGCAGCCGTTGTAGACCCGTGTAACCTTGCAGCCCTCGCGTTGCTCGAAAGCCTTGAGCGTGTCCTCGATGGCCGGCCGGTTGACGCCGCCGCTGAACAGGAGGACCTGAGGCTCTTTCGCCCACAGGTCGCCTTCGACCACCGTGTACTGGTGCCGCTCGAACGCTTTGAGCCCCTTGTCCCGGGCGGACAGGTATCGGGCGAATCGCAATGCCTCCGTGGGTTGGCGGCTGCTGCGCAGCACGGCGACGGTGATCTCCGCGACGAAACCCGAGTCCTCGGTCAGAGGCGCGACGATCTCCAATTCCGGATACTGCCTCGCGGTGGAATCCCAGATCACGCCGGCATCGACCGTGCCGATCTTGATGTCGTTGGCGACGTCATTGACCGTGGGCTTGAAGACGCCTCGCGACTGCACGGCCTGTTTGAGGTTCTCCCACAGCCCGGCTTTGCTCATTGCTACTTCGGTCTGCTTTCCGATGGACGCGGCATCCGGATTGCCCAGAGCGATCCGCACATCCTCCCGCAGCAGGTCCTTCGGCGACTGAATCTCTTTTGGGTTGCCTTTAGCCGAGGCGATGACGGGCCGCTGCGTCGCCAGTGGAATCGTCTCGGCAATCAGGCCCTGCTGGCGTGCGATCTGAATGTAGCTGGCGTCGGCGGCCAGGTACAAGTCCCCGGTCTGAGCCACACGGAGGTTGCTCAGCAGCGTGCCCGAGCCGCCGTACTGCACGCTGATGGTTACGCCGAACTGCTCCTGGTATTCCTTCGCGACCTCCGCGACAGGTGGATTCACACCTGCAGCGCAGTAGAGCACCAGCGGCTGTGCCGAGTCCTGCCGATGGCTGGTCCCGGGTGTCCACCACAGCAGAACGACGAGCGCGACGAGAACCAGGATGCTTCCGAGCACGATGTACAACTTGACTGATCTCATATTCTTTCCCTTGTGCCCACTGACGACGGCAACATTGTATGGAGGTCCGGATCGTGTTTCAAGCGTCGAATGGCGTGGTATTTTCAGGGGCGATGGTTTATGATTAAGCCGCAGCGCGTGGTCTGATGGTGTCAGGTTCTTGCTGGAGACATATTGTGATGGGTCCATCGCCGGGCGAATGGTGGGGCTTTGTCATCTTGGGGGTTTGTGCCGGGATCATCAGCGGCGCCCTGGGCGTGGGCAGCGGAACGGTCATCATTCCGGCTCTCGTTCTTCTCTGGGGATTTGGGCAAAAGTCGGCTCAGGGCATGGCCTTGGCCATTATGGTGCCCATGGCCTTGATCGGGGCCATTCGTTACTGGAAAAACCCTGAAGTCGAGTTCAACGGCTTCGTGATCGCACTGATCGTGCTGGGAGCTGTGGCGGGTACGATGGCGGGGACCGAGTTGGCGGCCAGGCTGCCCGCCGGCCTTTTGCGGAAGTCGTTTGCGGTGTTCTTGGCGTTGGTGGCCGTGAGGATGTTCACGGCCGCGCCACGCTCGGAGAAGGCGCACCTGAGCAGTCCGCCGGGGGTAAAGGCAGTCGATCTTGGAGACGGGAATGAGTCAGCAGCACGCCGGGAATGAAGTCGTGCGGATCTTCAGCGCCAGGGCCTGCGCGGAGCCGCTGGAGAAGGCGGCCAAGCTCTTCGAGCAGCGGACCGGCACCACGATTGAGATCAGCGTGTGCAGCCGTCACTGTGCCAAGCCCGTGGCGGAAGAGGCGACAGGCGAGACCGGCGGCGATGACTTCCTCCTCGAGATCGCCGACGCGGGCGTCCACGACCTGGCGATAAGCGGTGCCGAGTACCTGCTCGACGACGGCGAAGTGCGAGGGATCGTGCAAAGGGGCAAACGCAGGACCATCGGCTACCGCACATCGGCCATTCTCGTGCCCGCCGGGAATCCGCGGAATATCCGTTCCGTGCAGGACATGGCCCGGCCCGGCGTGCGAATCGCCGTTTCCGTGCTCGATTGCCTCAAGGGACTGTGGGAGGATGTCTGCGGCCGGCTGGGGCTCGTCGAGCCGGTCCGAAACAATATATGCTACTACGCCAACGGCTGCGTTGCCATCATCGAAGCGGTGGCCACGCGGCAGGTGGATGCGGCGTTCGGCTGGACGGCCTTTCACCATCTCGAACCCAATCGTATCGAGATCATCGAAATGCCGAAAGATCAGCAGGTGGCCAGAGGCACGTGCGTGGGGATGCTGTCCTTCGCCCGTCAACCAGTCGCGGCGGAGCAGTTCATGAATTTCCTCGCCTCACCCGAATCCCGGCGGTTCTACAGGGAGTACGGCTGGGTCGTCCCCAACGAATAGCCAAATTCGAAATCCGAAACGAACTCGAAGCACGAATGGCGGAAACAGACTGCCGATGGGGCTTTGCCGTTTCAGGCACGGGATGATTCGTGCCTTGTGTCGGCGTGGTCACAAGATCATCTCCTGTGCGAGGGGCTTTCGAATCAGGAATCGTCTCGACGGCCGCACCCACGGTATCGATCCGGAGTTCGACCGGCTCAGAAGTAGTACGCCATCTCCATTCGGACGAAGTCGTCATCCCGCACGCTGTAGATGAGGCTGTCTTCGGGTGTAGCGAGGAACCACCAGGCCTCGAGCGACAGCCGCCAGTGCGACCCGAATCGCCGGCTGGCCTCGACCCGGAGCACGCTCTCCGCCTCGGCGAGGTCCTGCATGATGCCGGCCAGCAGCATGGTGCTGGCGGCGTCGTTCGGCGTCAGGCGCATCCCGAGGAAGATGTCGTTGTCGAAGAGGGAGGTCGTCGTGGGATCGTCGCCCCGCTGGTCCCAGGCGTATTCGACCAGGACTCCGACGTCGCTTCTGCTGCCGGCGAACCCGACGAAGGTGTACTCGAGGCCGCCCGTGGCCGCGAAGTACGGGTCGAGGTAGCCCTTGTGATAGAGGGCTTCGAGCTTCCAGAGCCAGTTGCCTGTCGCATACTGGAGGTCGGTGCCGATCTGCGTGATCTGCTCGTAGAAAGGAATCAGTTTCGGCGCACCCGGCGCATTCGGGTCCAGGAAGGTGGATGGGACCAGCAGCGGCTCGCGGCCTGTGCCTCCGAAGATATAGACGCCGAAGTCGAGGCCGCCGATTGTGCGGCTGTACCGTGCCACCAGGTCGATGTTGCGCTCCTTGGAAGAGCTGCGGAAGATCGCATCATCCGTGTCGATCACGAGCTCCGGCCGCAATCGACCGTGCTGCCCGGGAAACGTCCGCTCGCGGAAATAGGGCAGGATCATGAAATCGAGCGTCCCCCAGCCTTTGGTGATGGAGAACTCGACCATGGGCTGGCCGAGCTTGTCCTCGCCGTCAATGTGCTCGACCCAGTCCGTCTGATTGACGATGTCGACGAGGTGGACGAATTCCGTGGAGCCCCAGAAGACCCGGGCCACTCCGACGCGAAAGAACCAGTCGTCGCGCGGATACAGGTAGTTCAACTCCCGAATGTCCCAGTGCGTGCGCTCGGGATCGGCACTGTCGAGCCGGCCGAAAGGGACGAACGTGATCGCCGAGCCGTCCCGCCACCGGTGGTAGTACTCCGGCTGTGCGGCCACCGAGGCGTCCTGCTCCCGCTGTCCGGCAAACAGCGGGTCGTGGAAGAACAGCCGTCCTTCGGCGGCGACCCACCCGGAGAACTCGTCCCGCGACTGCGATGACGCCGGCGCGGTCTCTTGCGTCTTTTCAGCCGCCGCGCCCGTGCCGGCGGGCAGGATCGCCAGAATCCATGCCCCGAGCGCCAGTCGTGACATGAGGCGGTGCCTCCGTGCGATCGATCCATCCATGTCTGTCACCTGATTGTCGTCAAGCTCGCCTGGTTAAACTCGTTTTCCGCCAGTCCGGTGCGAAACGCGAAGTCGGACCAGAGCAACTGGCTGCTCTTGCCGGTCTGGTGGTTCACCATATTCATGTCGCCGGGCCGCCAGAAGCGGTCGAGGTATTTGCCGTAGTCCTTGAAGGTGAGGGTCTTGAGCAGGGATTCCTTGCGGTCGTAATAATCGACCTTTATCGTCCGATATTGCTCCTTGTCGAGCCACACGATCTGCCTGGTATAGCCGGAGTCATGCGGGTCGATGGGGCGCCGCTCCATGACGTAGCAGTCCTGGCCGTCGCACGCCTCGTCGCGGAGCCATCGATAGGTGTATTTCTCCAGGACGTGGGTCGCGATGTCCTCATAGGAGAACTCGCTGCCGACGAACGAGCCCGACTTGTTCTGGGCCGCGATGCGCCGGACCCTTTTGAGCGCGGGCAGGTAGAGCCACTGATCGTCCTGCTGCTTCTTGTGAGTGTGGGTCAGCAGGATCGTCTGCTTGATATCGGCGGGGCTGTCGAAGATACACAGGCTCTTGACGCCGTCTTCGACCTCCAGCGTGCGGACGCGGAGCTCCCGCTCGCTTGTTTGGCCCTGCTTGTTGCGAAGCACCATGCGCAGTCGCGACGTGAAGTCCCCATATCCGCTGTAGCGTCGATCCGCCTCCTCGGCAATGGCCTGGCCCTTTTGCTCGGGTGTCTGAGCGCGGCAGATCGCCGGCCACGCCAGGATCACGACGACCGCCATGGATAGACCGATCCTTGCACGTTGTCTCATATGCCCCTTTCCGGCGAACACGTTCTTGCTTCAATGTGACTGCTCAGTCTGACTGCGCGTGCAGAGGCGCAGGATTCTGCGTTTCCACTGCCACAAGCTCCAGCCGCCGGACAGTGTACCCGACGAGCGGTCGAATTTCATCAGCAAAGCCGGCGTCAGGAAAAAGTCCGACATCAGCGCTATTGCGATGATCGTCCCGCACATCAGGCCCATCTCCCCCGTCATCCGGTAGTGGGACAGCATCAGGATGAGGAACCCCGAGATCAGGACCGCCGTGGTGACGCCGATGGCCGCCACGACGGTGCCGAAGGCGTACCGCACGGCCTGCTCCGGGCTCATCCCATGTTCCCGCCGGGCGCCGAAGTACTTGACGAAGAAGTGGATCGTGTCGTCCACGATGATCCCCAGCGTCATCGCGATGACCACCGACAGGGCCAGGCCCACCCGGCCCTTCGTCATGCCCCAGATCCCGAAGGCGATCACGGGGGGCACGAGATTGGGAATCAGGAAGATCACGGTGAACTTCAGGCTGCGGATCGCAAAGAGCATGAGGCCGGAGATGGTGAGGATCTCCAGGAAGGAGGCGAACAGCATGCTGCCGATATTCCGCTGGGTGATCCGCGCCCAGATCAGAGACAATCCCGTGCCGCTGGTGGATGCGGCCGTCGGGCTTTGTCCGGGTGCGGTCGAGCTGTGTCCCGACAAAGTGGGGGCGTTGGCCGCAAGCCATCGATCCGCCGTCTCGTCCATCCGGCACAGCTCGTTGGCGCTCATGCTCTGGAAAATCACTGTGAAGCGCGTGGCGGATTTGTCGACGTCGATGGCGCTGTTCAGGTCCTGGCCGAAGGGGAGGGACATTTCATAGAGAAGCAGGTATTGTGCCGCCAGGTCCCGCTGGTCCGGGATTCGGTAGAAGTTCGGATCGCCGCCGTGCATATCGCGGTTGAGACGCTTGATCGTATCGATGACCGTGGCCACGTACGTCACCTTGGGCTGGCGGCGATACCAGCTCGCGAAGCGATCGACGGCGTTCATGTACTCGGGGTCGGTGATGCCGCCCGACTGTCCCGAGTACAGGGAGTACTCGATGATGTCCCAGCCGCTGAGATTGGCCGTCATGAAGTTGGTAGCCCGGCGAAACTCGAACGTGTCGTCAAAATAGGAAACGAAGTTGTCGTCCAGCTCGATCCCCAGAATCCCCAGGCTTGACACCGCTACGATTACGAACATGGCGCGGAGCAGCGTGCGTCGTCTTCGGATCACGAAGCCCGCCAGCCGGTCGAGATCGATCCACGGGGCCTTGTCGCGATTCAATCGGTGCGACAAGGGCAGCACGGCCATCAGTGCCGGAAGCAGCAGCACGGAATTGAAAAGGTCGATCGTGACGCCGGCGCCCACCATATTGCCCAGGTCCCGGAAAGGGGGCGACTCAGAGAAGTTCATGCTGAGGAAGCCGAGGATGGTCGTGACATTGGTAAGAAGGATGGCCTTGAGATTGACCTGGAGCGACTTGGCGATGGCCTCGTGCTTCGACAGGCCCTCGCGGACCAGGTGGAACATGGTCGTGAGAATGTGGACGTTGTCTGCGATGGCCAGCGTGAGCATCAGGCCGGGGGCGCCGACCGAGACGGCATTCAACGGCACGCCCAGCCAGCCGATCAGTCCCAGGGCAGTGGCCATCGAAAGAACGGTGACCAAAACGGCGGCGAATGTCCCATAAAAGGAGCCCAGAGAGATGCCCACCAGCGTGCTCATGGTGACAAATGCGGCGGGGATCAGGGTCATCATGTCCTGCCTGCTGGCCTGGGCGAAGGCATGGTCGATCATGATGGAACCCGTCACGTAGAGATCGACATCGGGGTGATGGGCGCGGAACTCGTCGGCCACTCGGAAGGCGGCGCGGGCGGCCTCCGGCACAGCCTGCGTGCTTTCGGGCGGCGTGACGAGACTGACGTACACGCCAGCCACGTGGCCCTTGGACGAGATCAGCCGGTTGACGATCGCGGTTTCGGACAGGGCGGTCCGCCGGACGCTCTCCAACTGCGGCTCCGACAGGGTATTCGGATCGGCGACCAGACTCTCGACGACCAGTTCATCGCCTTCGGCCCGGGTGTGCTGAAAATTTGCGAGCGAAGTGACGCGAGTGGAGTACGGCAATCGCCAGCTTGCATCCGTCAGATCGCACACCGCCGCAAGTCCCTTGCGGGTGAAGACGTTCCCGTCCTTCGGCGCCAGCACGAAGAAGACGCTTTGCTCCTTGCTGTACGTCTGCTCGAAGGCCTTGAGGGCCTGGTAATCGGGGTTGTCATCCCCAAAGAACACGCGGGTGTCGTTGCTGATCCTGATGTGCCGAATCCCCGTCGCGGCGACGGCAATGAGCGGCGTCATCACAACGATGAACCACCAGCGACGCTTGACGACCCACCGGCCAAGATGATCTTCGATCCAGGTCATAGTGCAGTCCAAAGGTTCTATCGGAGTGTGCCCGTGAAGGCAAGAGGATTTGACCGCCGGCGTCCTTTGGAGTACAAACGGCCCGATTGAGCGTAAGTGTCATCGCGCGTATCAAGGGCTGTCGTTGCCAGGACAGGGGTAGATTTGGAGACGGGACTCAACAATATCATCATGGAGAAGGCCGAAGTCACGCCGGAGGCGCTGCACTCGTTCTTTCGAGAGGACGGCCGGACCCTTGGCCACCTGGCCATCGACTCCAACATCAACGGCCTGAGTGTCGGCGGAATCCGCATGGTTCCCGAGATGCCTGTCGCGGATTTGTGCCACCTGGCACGCGTGATGACGCTGAAGTATTCCTTTCTCAAGATGCCCTTCGGCGGGGCGAAGGCCGCCATTTTCACCCATTGTGACAACCCATCTGCACAGCAGAGAAGAGAGTGCATCGAGTCATTCGCAGGCCGGCTCGCTGCCTTTCGCGGCCGGTACTTGCCGGGAGTGGACGTCGGGCTGAACGCCGACGATCTCAACGTGATCCGCCGGATCGCTCGCCTGGAACGCCTGTCGCGTCCGCCGGATTCGGGATTCTACACGGCCTTGACCGTGCGAATCTGCATCGAGCATCTGGCAAGGGGACAAGGACTCAAGCTGGCGCAATGCACCGCAGCGATCGAGGGGTTCGGCAAGGTCGGCGGCTGGGTCGCCCGGCTGCTTACTGAAATTGGATGTCGCATCGTCGCCGTTTCCACGAGGAAGGGAGCGATCCATGACCCGGATGGACTCGATGTCGACAGACTCCTTCGCGCCAGAGATGCCTTCGGCGATGACTGGCCGGACAAGTACGACGGCGCCCGGAGAATCGAAGTCCCGCAACTACTGGGTCTTGCGGCCGATCTGCTCATTCCCTGTGCCCTGTCGTGGAGCATCCGGTCGGACAATGCCGGCGATGTTCGGGCGCCTGTGATCGTCTGCGGCGCCAACAATGCCATCACGGACAAGGCCAGGGCGATCCTCGCTGCGAGAGGCATCACCTGTTTCCCGGATTTCGTCTCCAACAGCGGCGGCGTCCTGGGCAGCGCTATTGAGACCTTATGCATGGACCGGGACAGGACGGTCGAGCTGCTCCGGCAGCAATTCGAGCCGAAGCTCGAGTGCCTTCTCGCCCAGGCGAAGAGCGCGGGCCAGTCCCTGGAGGTTACTGCCAGACAGATCGCCGTCGCCAATCATCACGAGATGAAGCGGCGTGAGACGCGGGCGGGGGGCCGATTGTCATCGCTTGCCACGGCCGCGTACCGCCGCGGCCTGCTGCCTCGAAGGATTGTCAGGGTCTTCGCTTCCACCTACATTCGCAGGATGATGGCCTAAGAGGGTCTGTGAGAAGTTGGTTCATCGTAGCATGGGCATCTTGCCCATGAGTCGCAGGGCCATCCTGGCCCTGCACATCGTTGTCTGTTCATGGGCGAGACGCCCATGGGACCACGGGCAAGATGCCCGTGCTACTTTTCATACGTCCTCTGAGGTGGACGCGATCAGCCGGTGTTCACCAGGGACACGACGGTAGGGTACTTGCGCGAGCCCGGCGGCACGGGGATGTCGTCGGTCGGCGCCAGATCGACGGTCGCCTGGCCCCTCAGAATCCTGTTGAACCGGCCGAGAATCATCCGTCCGATATCCCCGTCGGGTGCGAAGGATACGGCCTGCGCCTCCGGGACATTGTCCTTCACGAGCAGCACCCGCAGATAGTCGGGGCGCTCCTGTCGAATCTGGAATTTGCTCAGGTACGGAACGTCCTCGAGGGCCAGCGTCAGATTGTACGGGTGAACCATCTGTCCGTCCGGCAGAACGACAGTATCCACAACTCGGCCCTCCACCCGCGTCAGAAGGGGCAGCGGCCTCTCACAGGAGCACTGCGCCTGCCCACGAACGGCATAATCGCCAAGCCCGCTGTAGCGGATGATCGGGGTGGCCCTGCTGAACAGGTCGGTGACCACGACCCGGCCGGTTTGGCCCACGGGGACATCGCGGCCGGCCTCATCGAGCAATTCCATGATGACTTTGCAGGAGAAGACGTGCAGGCCCTCGTGGCTGGGGCATTCCGAGGCGATGTGCCCCAGCTCAGTCGAGCCGTAGACGTTCACGAGGTCTGTGCCAAAGGTCCGTCTGGCCAGGTCCCGCAGAGGGGCATCGACGACTTCGCCGCAGACCATAAGGAGTTGCGGCTGGTGCACGGCGATGCGTTTTTCCCGGGCCCTGATGCAGATATTGCGAATCACGCTCGGGTAGGAGTAGAGGTACGCCGGCTTCTTCGTGTTGATCGCTCGAATGTGGACGTCCGGCGTCTCGAGGCTGTCCACGACCGTGTGCTTCATCGTCCAGAATACCTCGTGGTAGAGATACTCCTTCTTCACCACGATGGACATGTACCTGATGTGTCTTCGCAGCAGGAAGTCCCGGATGACCGTGCTTGCCGTCACAGGAGGCAGCCCCGCCATGTACTTCGGCAGGCTTAGCGCCATGTCGATCAGCGCCTTGTCCTCATCGACGTACACCCGGATGGGCGTGCCGGTGGACCCGGAGGAGGTAAGCACGTGACAATCTTCCGGCTTGAATTCCTTCGACAAGATCTCGTCGCGGGAGGCCCGGCGAAGGTCCTCCTTCGTAGTCAGCGGCAGCTTCTTGAGGCTCGCCAGAGTCTCAATGTCGTCCGGCCGTATGCCCGCCTGCCGCCATTTCCGGTTGTAGACCTCCACGTTCTCGTATGCGTACCGCACGATCTCGCGCAGCCGTCCCTGCTGAAACCGCTCCAGGTCAGCGGCGTCGAGCTGCATCAACTCCCGGACCCGGCGCACCGCGCTCGCATATCGCAAGGCGTTGATAAGATCGCCGATGCCTGTCACCTTCAGCACAGGGCTTCTGACCACGCGTATTCTCCCCTTGTCGGTCGTTCCCGGCGCCGAATGTGGGTAGCGGTGTGCCGGGAACCGACCAGCGAACGGCGGGCATTCTATCAACTCGCCATGTGATCTTCAACAGCCTCGCCATTCATCGTTGCTCGGCGTCGAGATGTGGCTTTTTTCGTCACATCTGTCACACGGGTTGACAGACCTGCGGTCTTCGATTATAAACGTCACGAGCACGAGCAGCGCCTTACGGCGTCACTGCAAGCAAGTGTGGCTGTGCCCAGATGAGGCCGAGAGTATGCGGGTTTGGCTCGGGTGGCAATGGGAGTGTCTTTCGCTGTATGCTGGATCAGGACGATCGATGACCTATACTCTTCTGACGGGCGCGTCCGGCCTTCTGGGCAGCTATCTGCTTCGTGACTGTCTGCTTGCAGGCTGCCACATGGTCGTGCTGGTCAGGCCCACGCACACTGAATCGGCCAGGCAGCGGGTGGACGCGTCTCTGACCCGCTGGGAGGAGCAGACGGGACAAATCCTGCCCAGGCCCGTGGTCCTCGAAGGGGACTTGTGCCGGCTGGACCTGGGTCTGGCGGCCTCGGACATTCGGTGGATCGCCAACCACTGCCGCGCGGTCATCCACAACGCCGCGAGCCTGACCTTCTTCGGTAGGGATCGTCAGAGGGAGCCCTGGCTCACGAACGTCGAGGGCACGCGACGTATACTCGATTTGTGCCGCCGGTGCGGCATCCGGCAGTTCCATCACGTGTCCACCGCTTACGTCTGCGGACTGCGCGAAGGCCGTATCCTCGAAACCGAGCTCGATCTCGGCCAGGAGACCGGAAACGACTACGAGCGCAGCAAGCTCGAGGCTGAGAAACTCGTACGCAGTGCCTTCCTGGCGGAGCCGCCGACGATCTATCGGCCCTCCATCATCATTGGCGATTCTCAGACCGGCTGCACCTCCACATTCCACGGCTTCTACGCGATGGTCAAACTCGCCCATACGCTCGCCGGCCAGGTCATCCCCGGCTCGATCACGGCGGGCTCGCTGCTCGAAGCCTTTCATCTGGACGGCCACGAACGGAAGGATTTCGTCCCCGTGGATTGGGTCAGTGCCGCCATCGTGTATCTGGTCGGCCGGCCTGAACATCACGGGCGGACCTATCATCTGACTGCCCTGGAGCCGACCCCGGTGGCTGTGTGGGGCCGGGCAATTCAAGATGCCGTCGAGCGATATTCGCCGCTGGCCGATCCTTCCGATCCCGCCAACTGCGATGCGAAGTGGTTCGAGGAGATGTTCCGCCGGCAGGTAGAGATCTATCGCGCGTACCGGCGGGACGATCCGCAGTTTGACCGCACGAACACAGTCGCCGCCACGGCGCACCTGCCCTGCCCGAGGGTGGATTATGAGCTGCTCGCGAAGATGGCACGGATCGCGATCCAGACGAACTTCGGCAAGCGTCCGCATCGCTGTCGCCCCGCCGGTTGGGATGTCCGGGCTCACATGCAGCAATGGACGGCGGCAGGCGACATTCTGGACGCCCCGGGGGCTGGCGTAATGCACCTGGGTCTGCAAGTCAGTGGGCCCGGCGGTGGACAATGGAAGCTGCTCGTGCGCGATGGCCGGGTCATCGCGGCGGAAGACGGCGTCGGTGAGCGGTGCGGCGTGATGTTCCATCTCACCTCCGACATGTTTCATCGCCTGGCGGCCAGGGAGATGTCGGTCTCGCAGGCGGTCCGCCAGGGCTGGGTCGTCATCGCCGGCAACGGAGTCCGGTCCTCCGCGCTGGAGGCCTTGTTGCAGACCGCCGTGACGCCCGAGGATGGCTGATCGCATGGTCCTGCCGCTGCCTCTGGTGCCGTTCGAGCAGTACATGCTGGCGGATGATCGCCCGGCCTACCCCATGAATTTCTTCATGCGGCTGCGCTTCGCGGGCCGATTCGGCCGACGTGCCCTGGATGCCGCCACGTCGGTGCGCGCCCGGCAGCCGCTGCTGACTGCAATTGCGTGCCGCTGCCGGCGAGGATGGGTTTGGGGGTCTGCGGGCCACCCGTCCGCGGTCCAGTGGCTCGCCTGTGCGCCCGGCGAGTCGCCGCCGGCTGCGGAGGTCGTCGCATGACGATTTGGGCAGCGGTGCTGTTCTGGGTACTCCTGGCCCTGGCTGCCGGACAGGCGGCGCCGGCTATCCGATTCGTGCAGATCTTACGCCGTGCTCGCAGCGGGGGCGTGACATCTTGCGTCTCTACCGGGGCGTGTCCCAAGACGGCTGTTATCCTGTGCCTGCGTGGAGCCGACCCGTTCCTCCCCGCTTGCCTGGAAGGCATCCTGCACCAGGATTATCCGCGCTACGACCTGCACATCGTGGTGGATAATTGCGACGACCCTGCGTGGAAGATCGTTGAGCAGGTCATAGGCCGGCACAACGCGGTGAGTGTTCAAGTCCGGCCGCTGACGGCCCGGCGGCACACGTGCAGTCTCAAGTGCAGCAGCCTGGTGCAGGCCATCTCGGAGTTGGATGCATCGTATGAGGTCGTAGCCTTGCTCGACGCGGACACCGTGGCACATCGTACGTGGCTGAGCGAGCTGCTCGCGCCTCTTGCGGATGACCGCGTGGGGGCCGCCACGGGCAACCGCTGGTACATGCCGTCATCGGCCTCGTGGGGCAGCCTGGTGCGGTGGGTCTGGAACGCCGCCGCCGTTGTCCAGATGTACTGGTGTCGAATCCCCTGGGGCGGGACGCTGGCCGTGAAGATGAGCGTCGTGCGCGGCGGGGATCTGCTGGGCCGATGGTCGCGCGCGTTCTGTGAAGACACGATGCTCTACGGCGCGACGCGGCGACTGGGTTACCGTGTCGCCTTTGTACCCTCGCTGATGATGGTGAATCGGGAGGACTGCACGCTGGCGAGCTTCTGTCGCTGGATGCGCCGCCAACTGCTCACGGTGCGTCTGTACCATGCCGCCTGGCCGCTCGTCGTCGGTCACGGCCTGATCGTGTCCGCGGCCCAGTGGATTGGCATCGCCTCTCTGGTCGCGGCCGTAGGCCTGGGAGATGGGCGCGCGGCCGGATGGCTCGTCGCCGGCATGGGGCTGTATTGGGGCACAATAGCTGCCCTGCTGGCGGCGATGGAAATCTCCGTAGAGGCGCAACAAGCAGGGGAAATCTCGAAATCCGGAATTCGGAATTCGAAGCTGGCGCAGGACCCCGCCGCCCGGCCCAGGGCCTTTGGTGTCGTCCGCGCGGGCGTTGCAATGCTGCTGACGCAGGCAATCTATCCTTTTGTGCTACTCTCGGCCATCGCTTTGCGGGAAGTGACGTGGCGGGGCGTCCGCTACCGCATCGCCGGTCCCGAGGACATCCGGCTGGTGGAAGAATCCGGGCCCCAGGTCCGCAGGCCGGGTTCACCCGGTGTGACACCCGGCACCGAACAGGCCACCAGTTCACTGTGAACTCCCAGCCGCTTCGCATCCAGTAAGAGACGGGGCCTTCTCTGATGGTCCATCGTGACTTGCGCGCCATGCTTACCCTCGCGCAAGCATGCCTTTGCCGCGTCCGCGCTCTTTCATCAGATCAGCCAGGAATTCCCCATTTTTCCGGGCGTTCTCGACGCAGGTGGGGATGACCGACTTCAGATGAGAGCGCACCGCGGCCTGCGAGTCCAGGAGGCTCTCGATTCGCTCCGCCAGCCGACTGGCGGCAAGCCCAGAGACGTGCGAGACCCATTGCTCGTGACCGAAGATGTCGAGGTTGATCCCCCGAGACTTGGCGCTGTAGCCGATGCAGAACGTTGGGACACATGATGACAGCGCAGCGATGGTCGAATGTGTGCGCGATCCGGCGAAGACGCGCAGCCGGGAGATCACCCATTTGATCTGCCGGCAGTCGTCCTGGCGGGCATCATACAGCCACACGTCGTCTCTCGCATCCGGCGGCAGCCTCTCCCGGAGCGCCTTGAGAAACCCGTAGTCGTCGTTGGCGGGGAAAATCTGCGGCGACATCATCACATGCGGAATCAGCACGATCGGGGCGGTCATTCTTCGGCGGACCTCGGCCACCATCTGCACGGCACGGGTCATCCAGTCGCGCGCAGATAGTCCGTTGTATCGCGTCATCAATGGCGCCAGATTGATTCCGATCGCGCCAGCCTGCAGCGCCCGCTCGATCTCAGCGGGCAGTTGTGTCGGGCACGCCGGCAGCAGGAACGCCGGGTCGGCCACCCGGCGAACATTGTCACGGATGCCCAAGTCCTCCAGGTAGGCCTGCGTGAGCGGCTCGCGCACCGTGATCAGGTCCACGCGGGCCAGCAGATCGGAAAACCGGCGCTCCCACGCCGGCCTGCTCGAAAACGGCCCGATGGAGCCGGCCCAGACGACGGCGGGGACCCCCTTCAGAACCGCCGCCTCGAGAGGGCTAAAGAACAGCAGTGTCGCCAGGAAGCCGTAGTCGTAGGAGAGGTTGTCGCCTCCCACGGCCAAGACGCCGGCGGCGTGATCCAGCGCTCGATGCACTTTCATCCGGGGAAAGCGGCCGAGAATCCGGGAGCGGACGAGCCCTGTGCCCCAGAGATAGAAGCCCGGCGTGCCGCGGCGCCGGACCTCCCACAGTTGCCCGACGGAATTCCCGTCTGCCTCGCGGGACTGGAAATGAGGGTGATTGTTGAAGAAGATGTTCGCGTGCAGCCGTCGGTACTGCGGCAGATAGCGATCCAGGATAAGCTGCGTGCTCCATCGCAGCGCCTGGCACCCGCGATTGTCGTCCAGGTTGTTTCCATGCAGGATCAACGTGTCTGCCGCAGAAGGCATAGGGTCTCCACAATGCAATTTCGTGCAGTCGCCGCACGGGCGCGGGCTGCGGCATCCGGCGAGCACAGGACGCAGCCATATGTCCCTGGCTCGCCCGAAGCCGGAACAAATCATAGCGTGCAGGCTCGTGGAGACGCAATATACTGTGGTCGTGTGGCACTTGCTCTATTCTCACGACAAAGGTATATTCTGAGTGTTTCTCTCCAACCTGTTTTCTGCGAGTCTTGAGAAGGATGATATGGGACGGATCCTGGTAACCGGAGGAGCAGGTTTCATCGGCTCCCATCTGTGCGGCAGACTGCTCCGGGAGGGGCATGAGGTGGTGTGCATGGACAATTTCTCCACCGGCGCCCGCGCGAATCTCCGCGATCTGATGGCTCACCGCGGCCTGCACATCCTGGAGCACGATGTCACCGCTCCGCTGGAGGTGGCGGCCGATGAGATTTATAACCTCGCATGCCCGGCATCGCCCGACAAGTACCAGCAGGACCCCATCGGCACAACCCGGACCTGCGTTCTCGGGGCGCTGCAGGTGCTGGAGCTGGCGCGGCGGCTCCAGGTCCGCGTGCTCCAGGCCTCGACGAGCGAAATCTACGGCGATCCGGAGATGCATCCCCAGAGCGAATCCTACTGGGGTCACGTCAACGCGGTCGGCCCGCGCTCGTGCTACGACGAGGGGAAGCGCTGCGCCGAGACCCTGTTCTACGACTTCCATCGTCAGCACGGGGTTCGGATCAAGATCGCACGCATCTTCAATACCTACGGCCCGCGAATGCGTCCCGACGACGGCCGCGTCGTGTCGAATTTCATCGTCCAGGCCCTGCGAGGCCAGCCGATTACGATCTTCGGCGACGGCAACCAGACACGGTCGTTTTGCTACGTCGACGACCTGATCGACGGCCTTCTGCGGCTGATGGCTGCCCCGGACGACTTCACCGGCCCGCTGAATCTCGGCAACCCGGTCGAGATCACGATTCGCGAGCTGGCCGAGAAGATCATCGAGCTGACGGGCTCACGGTCCGCCCTGGTGTTCAAGCCTCTGCCGTGCGACGATCCGCGGCGGCGTAAGCCGGATATCCGTCTGGCCGAGGCCACGCTCGGATGGCGGCCGAAGACCCCTCTCGACGAAGGACTCGCACAGACGATCCAGTACTTTGAGAGTGGATGCTGCCCCCGGCCACGTCGGAGGGCGGCTCGCTCCCGAGATTCTGCCCAGAGGCTATCGCGTGCGGGTCGCGGTGCGAGCGGCCTGGGAGAAACTCGCTCATCGTAGCACGGGCGTCCTGGCCATGACGCGGCGGGCCGCCCGCTCACACCCCCTTATCGGCCGCGACGGTCGAAAACGCTTGCTTTAGCGACCTCTCAAACATAGAATGCAATCACTCGCACGTTATCGAATCTGGGATGCTGTGAGCGGTGCGAAGGACTCATTGCGTCCGGCGAAATTTCCAGGGGGACTGACGAAAGCCTTGCTTGTGCACGTCGGTGGAGTCGGTACCATGCGTCAGAACGAGGTTCAGAATGTTTGAATTGTCAGCATGGGAGGTGGCTGTCTTTGCGCTGATAGCGGCGGCCCACGCCGGCGGTGCGGCAATCGCGGCCCTGGAACTGGTCGGTAGCAAGTACAGGTATGGGTCATTGCTGGCGCCGGCAGTCTTGGCGGCTGTAGTGCTTGATGCCGTGTTGCTGGGGCTGCGCGGCATATCGATCCGGGCCGTCCCGCTGACGGGCCTGTTCGAATCGCTGCTGGTGCTGTCGCTGGTCTTTGGTGTGTTGTATCTGTCGCTGCGGTCGACGATTGAGCAGGTGTGGTTCGGCACGGTCATGGTCTGGGCGATGCTGGGCATGATTGTCGCCAGCGCATTCGTGGCCGGGCCGCCGTCGCGGCCGCAAGCCTTGGCGGCGACGCCGTGGGCGGTTGCACATGGCAGTCTGATGGTCCTGGCGTCGGCGTCCGTCGCATTTGCGGCGGCCAATGCCGCTTTGTATCTGCTTGGCAGCTACCGGCTCAAGCACAAGGGGATCATGCGGGTGCTGGGCCGCATTCCCAACTTGGAGACGCTGGCCCGCATGAATCGGCTCGGCGTGCGGGTGGGCTTTGCCCTGCTGACGGTCGGTATGCTCGGCGGGCTGGGCCTGACCTCGTTGCTGGGGACCGGGGTCGCCCGGTGGCTGGCGGACAGCAAGGTGATCTGCATCCTCGGGGCCTGGGGACTGCTGGGCACGATCGTCCTGCTGGACCGGTTCCGACTGCTCAAGATCAACGTGCGGGCGTATGTGACGCTTGCGGCGTTCGGATTGATTCTGGCGGCGATCCTCGGAGTGACGATCGCCGGGGCGACGCGACACAAGTTCTCGATGGAAGGGGGAAATGCGGAGAATCGCGTAGTACTCCGTCCACGCCAAAATGGTGGGCGGTCTTGCCAGCGAGGCCGGTACCCTGCAGGACTGACGCAGGAATTCCTGGCAAGAGGGACGAAAGCCACCCACCAACTTAGGGCGGACGGAGTACTAGTACTCCGTCCACGCCAAAATGGTGGGCGGTCTTGCCAGCCCGGCCGGTACCCTGCAGGACTGACGCAGGAATTCCTGGCAAGATGGACGAAAGCCACCCACCAACTTAGGGCGGACGGAGTACTAGGGTGTGCTTCGCACACCATTTCAGTTTTGGTGGGTACAACCCAACCTGCATCTTCACACTTCGCGCATAACCCTTCGCTGGTTCAACAATGAGCATCGTTCTACTCGGTCTGAATCACAACAGTGCGGCCGTGGAGGTTCGCGAGCGGCTGGCGTTCGATGCGGCACAGACCGCCGAGGCGCTTCACCGGCTCAAGCAGCTCGACGGTGGGGCCGAGTTCGTTCTGCTCTCGACGTGCAACCGGGTGGAGTTGTACTATGCCGGCGAGCAGGACTTGGAGCAGATCGCCCCGCGCCTGGTGGCGTTCCTGTCAGGCTTTCACGGGATTGAGCCGGACTCGTTCAAATCCTGCCTGTACTTCCACCAGAATGAAGAGGCGGTGCGGCACCTGCTGCGGGTTGCCTCGGGTCTGGACAGTCTGGTTGTGGGCGAGTCGCAGATTCTCGGCCAGGTCAAGGCCAGTTACTCTCTGGCCTGTGCGGCCAAGAGCACCGGCAAGATTCTCAACCGCCTGTTTCATTGTGCCTTCTTCACGGCCAAGAGCGTGCACACGCGCACGGCCGTTTCCAACGGCCGCGTCAGCGTGGCCGGCGTGGCGGTGGAACTCGCCCTGCAGTTGTTCGCCCAGATCGAGCGGGCCAAAGTGGTGGTCATTGGGGCCGGAGAAACCGGCGAGCTGGTCGTGCAGCACCTGCTCAAGGCTGGCTGCCGGGATATCACCGTAGTCAATCGGACCTATGAGCGAGCCGCCGAGTTGGCCCAGCGATGCCGGATCAGCGTGGGCTCGTGGGAAGAGCTGGGCTCGCAGATCGGCCGGGCCAATATCGTGATCTCTTCGGCGGCCGTTCAGGAGGTTCTGTATACCAAGGAGTCGTTCGAGCGGACGGTGCTGCGGCCGAGGTCGGGAGCTCTGCTGATCATCGACGTGGGCGTGCCCCGCAACTTCGATCCCGCCGTCAATAAGATCCACGATGTGTACCTCTACAGCATGGATGAGCTCAAGGAGGTGGCCGAGCAGAACCTCAAGGCCCGCGAGCAGGACGTCTCCAGCGGTCTGGAGATCGTCGCGGAGCAGGTGACCGAATTTATGGACTGGTTGCACGCGAAGGACCTCGGGCCGATGATCGGGCGGATGAAAGAGGAGTTTCACCAGATCGGCCGCAAGGAGCTGGAGCGGTTCCTGGTCGGGCCCCGGCAGGAGGCCGCCTGCCGGATGATGCTGGAGCAGATGGTCGACCGCGTGATCAACAAGCTGCTCCACTGCATGATCAAGAACGTCGATGCGGTGGCGAAGGAGGCGGGGGCGGCGGAGGCGGCCCGGCTGATCGAGCGGATCCTGGGCCAGGCGAGGGAGATTTCCTGTGCTGCCGAACCTGAGGAGGATAAGCAGCCATGAATCCTCAGGGTCCATCCATGCGAATCCTGCGCATGCTCTTTTGGGAATCGACCATCCGCTGCAATCTGGCATGCGCTCATTGCCGGCGGCTGGAATCCAATGATGCGGCGATCGCCGACCTGTCCACGTCTCAGGCGGAATCTCTGATCGAGCAGCTTGCCGACCTGGGTCGGCGCCAGCCGCAGATGCCTGTGCTCGTATTCTCCGGCGGCGAGCCCCTCTGCCGCAAGGACCTGTTTGACCTGATCGACCTGTCGCGGCAACGCGGGATCATCTCGGCGCTGGCGACCAATGGCACAATCATTGACGCGGAGAAGGCCAGGCAAATCCGCGATAGCGGGATTGCACGCGTCAGCGTCAGTCTCGACGGCGCCACCGCCGAAGTCCACGACCGGATGCGGCAGATTCCGGGGGCCTTCGACCGGGCAATTGAAGGCATCCGGCATCTGCACGAGTGCAATGTGCCATTCCAGATCAATGTGACCTTGACAAAGCTCAACGCCGGACAATTGCACGAGGTGTATGATCTGGCGCGGTCTCTCGGCGCCGTCGCCGTGCATGTCTTCATGCTGGTTCCGGTCGGCTGTGGCGAGACATTGGCGGAAACGGATATGCTGTCGCCTCAGCAGTACGAGCAGATCATGCGAGAAATCTGCACGCTGGAAAGCCGTGGCGAGATTCAGATCAAAGTGACCTGCGCCCCGCATTACGAGCGAGTCAAACGGGAATTGCAGGTTGCCGATTGCGGATTGCGGACTGAACCCGGAGCCGCGAATCGGAAATCCGAAATCCGAAATCCGCAATCAAAGGGTTGCTTGGCCGGCCTCGGCGTGCTGTTTGTCAGCCATCGTGGGGACGTGTATCCCTGCGGATATCTGCCGGTGAACTGCGGCAACGTGCTCGAAACGACGCTCACGGAGATTTGGGACGGGAACGCGGACCTGGCCCGGATGCGCGACCCTGGGGCCCTGGAGGGCAAGTGCGGCATCTGCGGCTATAAGCAGGTCTGCGGCGGCTGTCGCGGCCGGGCCTTCGCCGCCACCGGCAACTACATGGCCGAGGAGCCCTTCTGTGCCTATATTCCTCGCACCGCGGGCCCGACTCAGGCAACGGAAGCTCAGTCACGCAGAGGGAATTCATGATCAACATCAGTAAGCTCTACTGCGATCAGAGCACGCCGGGTGACTGGCTTCGCTACGGCCGCAAAGGCGGCGAGCGACAGGGCGAAGTCGTCCCCGAGAAGGCGTCGGCCAGACGGCCTATCGTCGTCTGGAACATCACTCGCGCGTGCAATCTTCAATGCGTCCACTGCTATAACGACAGCGGGCCGGACAAGACCTGCCAGGAAGTCTCCACGCCGCAAGCCAAAATCGTCATCGACGACTTGGCCTCCTTCGGTGTGCCGTCGATTCTGTTTTCCGGCGGCGAGCCGCTGATGCGCCACGATCTGTTCGACCTGATCGAGTACGCTGTCGGCAAGAGCCTGCGGGCGGTGATCTCGACCAACGGCACGCTGATCGCGGAGGACAAGGCCCGCCGGATCAAGCAGCTTGGCGTCTCCTATGTGGGCATCAGCCTCGACGGGATCGGCCCGATCAACGACCGGTTCCGGGGCGTCTCCGGGGCCTTCGAGCGGGCGGTTCAGGGCATCCGCAACTGCCAAGGGGCCGGGGTGCGGGTCGGCCTGCGGCTGACGCTGACCCGCAGAAACGTGCAGGATATCGAGCGGCTCTTTGATCTCTTCGAGGCCGAGGGCATCGAACGGGCGTGCTTCTATCACCTGGTGCCCAGCGGCCGGGGCAAGGCGATCGCCAATGAGGACCTGACCCACGCCGAAACCCGCGATGCGCTGGACCGAATTCTCGCCAAGGCCAGATCGTTCAAGCAGGCCGGACGCCAGACGGATATTCTCACCGTCGATAATCACGTCGATGGCGTGTACCTGTACCTGAGGCTGCTGGCGGAGGGGTCGCCTCAGGCACAGCAGGTGTGGAATCTGCTGACCTGGAACGGCGGGGGCCTGTACAGCAGCGGCGTCGGCATCGGGTGCATCGACTACAACGGCAACGTGCACCCCGACCAGTTCTGGTGGCACTACGACCTGGGCAACATTCGCCAGAGGCCCTTCAGCGAGATCTGGACCGACCCGGATGAGCCGCTGCTCAAGGGGCTGCGAGACCGGCGCTCGAATATCAAGGGCCGGTGCAAGCTGTGCCGGTTCTTTGACGCCTGCGGCGGCAGCCTGCGGGTCCGGGCCGACGCGTACTTTTCAGACCCTTGGGCCCCTGACCCCGCCTGCTACCTCACCGACGAGGAAATCGGCCTTAATGAGGCCCATACTGAAATCTCGGGAGGTATATGATGGATGCTCAGACATCGCTGAGTGGAATGAAATGTGGCTGTGCAGGTTGCTCGTGCGACTCGCAGGGCGGTGGTGATCTGGGCCGCCGTGACTTTCTCAAGTTGACCGGCCTGGCTGCGGCGGGTCTTGCAGTCTCCGGATTGCCCGTGATGGCGGGCCCGTTCACCCGAAGCGACTTCGAGAAGCTCGTGCCCGCCGACAAGAAGCTCCATCCGGACTGGGTCAAGTCGCTGTTCGCGCGGGGCGAGAGGACGGTCTACCGCTGGCCGCAATCGGAGAAGATCGGCATGCCGGTCGGCGGTCTTTGCTGCGGACAGGTCTACCTGGGCGGCGACGGGCGGCTCTGGCACTGGGACATCTTCAACCGCCACATTGGCACCGGCGCCGAGCACTACGCCGCACCGATGTCGCCCGCATCGCCGTTCGACCAGGGTTTCGCGCTGCGCGTGACGGCAGGCGGGCCGGCGCAGGTGCGCCGCCTCGATCACACCGGCTGGAGGGAAGTGTCCTTCAACGGTGAGTACCCAATCGCTTACGTCGAGTACCGCGATGCGGACTGCCCGGTGAGCGTTTCGCTGGAGGCGTTCTCGCCGTTTGTCCCCCTGAACACGGACGACTCGTCGCTGCCCGCCACAGTGATGCGGTTTGCGCTGAGCAACGGCGGCGGGCAGGCGGCCGAGGTCGAGATCGCCGGCTGGCTGGAAAACGCCGTATGCCTCCACAGTGCCGCCCTGCATTCGCTCCTTCGCAAGAACCGCGTCGTACGGCGCGACGGCCTGAGCTTCCTCGAATGCAGCGCCGAAGCGGCGCCGGAGGACACGACAGCCACGCGGCCGGACATCGTGTTCGAGGATTTCGAGAAGCCCGACTACGAGGGCTGGACGGCCGCCGGCACGGCGTTCGGCTCCGGGCCGGTGACGCAGAAGCAGACGCCCGATTACCAGGGCGAGCTGGGTATCCACGGGCAGCGAGCCGTGAACTCTCACGCCTCCGCGCCGGGCAAGGACGTGGGGGCCCGTGATGCCGCCAAAGGCACGCTCACGAGCAAGGAGTTCGTCATCGAGCGGCGCTACATCACCTTCCTGATCGGCGGCGGGCACAAGGGCAAGACCTGCCTGAATCTTCTGGTCGATGACAAAGTCGTTGCCTCCGCCACCGGCGCGAACGACAATCGAATGCGGCCCGGGAGCCTGGACATGCGGCGGTGGGCGGGGCGGACGGGACGGCTGCAAATTGTGGACGACGAGTCCGGCTCGTGGGGCAACATCGGCGTTGATCACATCGTCTTCAGCGACCGGCCCGGCACGCCGCCGGGACCCCTGGAGAAAGAGCCCGATTTCGGGACAATGGGTATCGCCTTGCTGAAGGCCGAGGCCGGCGAGGGCGATTTTGCCCTGGCTGCGTTGCCATCAGGCAAACCTGCGGAGGTGGTGTTTCAGGCATCCGGCGCATCGGATGAGTCCGTGACCGGATCGCCGGACAAGCCGTTGATTGGCGGGCTGGGCCGCAAGCTCTCGCTCTCGCCCGGTGGGACGGCCACGGCGACGTTCCTCGTCACCTGGCACATGCCCAATCTGAAGATCGAGAACCTGCCGTCCGGCCGGTTTTACGCCAACCGATTCGACTCGGCGCTGGCGGTGGCCGACTACCTGGCCGGGAACTTCGCGCGCCTGGGCCGCCAGACGCGCCTGTGGCACGACACGTGGTACGACTCCACTTTGCCTTACTGGTTCCTTGACCGGACATTCCTGAACACCTCCATCCTCGCCACGTCCACGTGCCAGCGGTTCGCCGACGGGCGGTTCTGGGCCTGGGAAGGCGTCGGGTGCTGTCACGGGACCTGCGGCCACGTGTGGCAATACGCGCATGCCATGGCG
>Ga0315282_10001689_pt1 | contig 41326 bp, 31 predicted proteins | sample YL17G07_20_MG_FD_203693 | JGI IMG/M metagenome (GOLD analysis project Ga0315282, IMG submission 203693) | Sediment microbial communities from Yellowstone Lake, YNP, Wyoming, USA - YL17G07_20 | ecosystem: Environmental > Aquatic > Freshwater > Lake > Sediment | place: USA: Wyoming | collected...
GGACAGCAGAATGGCCTTAAAATAATATAGAAGGGCGCTGAAATCGATTATGACGAGAATAATCCTTAATCTCTTGTGGATCAAAGTGTTACAAGCCTTTTCGATTCAAACGTCCGGACAGCAGTGATTCTATTTATAGAAGTACAGAATCATTTCCAGCCCTATTTTAGACATAATATCTATTGCCTTAGCTTCTGGCTCAAATCTAGTCATTAAGGAGTGACGATAGATATTACTCCTTTAGAATATCCTTGCTTTTCTTAACAAATTCCTCAGCATAATTGAGAAGGTTAGAAGCCTCGTCTTTGCTGACAATATCCACCTGCTCATAGACGGCGATGTGCCTTTTCTTTCTTGTTTTATTAAAAACAAACAGCATTTTTTCGGCAAAATCATTGCTGAACCTGGACTTTACAAATTCAATGACAGCAACATGCTTATACTCCCCCTTTGGTCTGAAACCTTTTGAAAACATTAAAGCGCGCCCAGCCTGCAGCATTGCATTATAAGCTATGGCCAAACACCAGTCATAGTCTTTGTCAACAAAAATATTCTTTGCAGTTTTAATATCTCTTTCAGCCAAAGATAGAGAATTTTTCACAAGATTTTTATTCGCTTCTATCTTTTCCCACATCTTAGATGATCTTTCTGAGCTCATTTTAGATGATCTTTCTGAGCTCATTCTCATCTCCAACCAACATAATTATAGGATTCTTAGAAATTTCATTAATTAGATGATGTTTTTTCGCCCTTATAACAAAAGTATCCCTATCCCATAAAATATAATTAATCTCCCTGCTAGTTCTTTCCTCAATTTTATGGATAATTTCAATTAACTTATCCTCTTTTATACCGCCGACTACAAACAAATCTATATCGCTGTCCTTGCTTTCAACGCCCTTGGCAAATGAACCATAGATAAACGCAAAATCAATTTCATTTTTATCTATTATTTCTTTTATTATCTCGGCTAAAAACTCAGTCTTAAAAAAAATGCTCTTAAGCTCGTTGAATAAAGGAGATTTTTTATTTATTTTAAAAAGGTTTAGGTTTCCTTTTTTGCTTTCAATGACCAAATTAATTTTTTTCAGATTTTCAAGCTCTTTCTTGACATAAATAGGAGTTATTTTTATCTCTCTGGACAACTGTCTCAGATGAAATTCCACTTCAGGATTGAACAGGAACGTCTTTAGTATTCCCGTTCTGGTCTTTGAAGTGAATAGTTTTTCAATCATTGAACATATTGTATACAATTGTATATATTAAGTATACGTTTTTTGTCAAGCTTTTTCGTTTTTCGCTTGGTTTGGAACCTTTATTTGACCTGGCCTTTTTCCTGTGGTAAAAACGGAAGCGAACTGCGAGGTGAGCATGAGCGGCAACATCCCGACCTTATTCGTGACCGGAAAGACGCTGCCCGAAGCCTGGGAAAAGGCGGTCCTCGAGTGCTGGCGCAAGGGCGCGGCGATCAAGACCGAATACGACAAGCCCGGCGACCCGCCGAGCCGCGACTGTACCATCCTCTGGGCCGTGGAGGATCCCTTCGCCGAGCCGCGCATCCACCGCGCCTTCCCGGGCGGGCTCGAGGACCTGGAGATCTACCGCCAGGAAGTCGTCAACGGCATCCATGACCACTGGATCGCCCCCGAAGAGGGGAAGTGGACATACACCTATCACAAGAGGCTTTTTTCCTACGAGCTCGAAGGGAAAGCGATCGACCAGATAGCCTCTATCGTCAACAAGCTCGCTCAGGCCGGGCATTCGCGCCGCGCCCAGGCCATCACCTGGAATCCGAAGCTCGATCCGCCGACCTACGACCCGCCCTGCCTGCAGCGGATCTGGTGCCGGATGCTCGAAGACGAAGACGGCGAGCTCGTCCTCAACATGAATGCCCACTGGCGGTCGCGCGATGCCTACAAAGCCGCCTACATGAATGTCTTCGCCCTGACCGACCTCGAGCGTCTCATCGCCGAGCGAATCAGCGTCAAAATTAAGAAGCCGGTGCGGGTCGGCCGCTACGCCGACCTGGTGGACAGCTTCCACATCTACGGTTCTTACTTCAACGAGTTCGAGGGTTTTTTAAAAATGGTCGAAAAAAGGACGTTCGAAGAGCGAACCTGGCCGAGCGCCTACGCCGAGCCGATGTTCGTCGAGACGCGCGAAAAGCTCCGAAAAGAAAAAGCCGGATGCTAGTTATTTCGCTTTCGGTCTTGGCCTTCGGAGCCGCTGCCGTCAACATCATCGCCGACTATCTGGGACGCCGGCGGCTTGTCTATTTTTTCAAGCCGTCGGCCATGATCTTCGTCATCGCTTTAGCCTGGCAGGCCGAGCCTTCCTTTGTTCCGGCTTATAAATATCTCCTTATCGCCGGCCTTAGCCTCTCTTTGATCGGCGACGTTTTCATGATGCTCCGGAACAAAAAATTCCTCGCAGGCCTCGTCGCCTTCCTTGGAGCGCATGTTCTCTACATTGCCGCATTCCTTCAAACGATGCCGCTCCACCTGAGCTTCGGAACCGCCCTGCCTCTCATCCTCTATGCTCTGTTTATGATGAGAATCCTTTTTCCGTATCTCGGCCGGATGAAAATGCCGGTGGTCCTCTACATCCTCATCATCACGGTCATGGCCGGGCTTGCCGCCGAACGCTACATCGATCTCGGCGGGATGAAAGCCTTCTCCGCTTTTCTCGGCGCCATACTCTTTGTCGTTTCGGACTCGATTCTGGCGCTCAACCGCTTCGCCAAGAAATTCAAGCTAGCCCAGGCGCTCATCCTCAGCACATACTTCGCGGCCCAGTGGCTCCTTGCCATGTCGGTCTGAAATGGAAGGTCCGTTTTTACAGTCGAGGCTAATCCTTCCTCTGAAATTCTAGACCCGCCGCTATCTTCTCCATGAGCTTCGGCGCGTCCTGGCCCTCGACGACCAGGACCCAGGCCTCGGGCTTATCGAAGATGATGAGCGCGGCCTTGAGCCGGCTCTTTGCGGAAACACAGGGCAGGCCTTTCCACTTCCCGATCTCCGTCTTTCCTCCGATTTTCAGCCCCGTCAAAATCTCGCGCCCCGACTCGACATCTTCTCTCCACGGCAGCAGGAAATGCTCCTGGAGCTCGGCTTTGGAGTCTCCCGGCCCTTCCAGGGCGGCCACGGTCGGATCGGGCCAGACGGCGTCGAGTTTCGTGAATTTGAAATCCGCCGGCTTCTGGAGCGTCAGGCCCAGCCAGGGATTTTCATACATATCTCCGCTCGTCCGATAGGAAAATGCGCCTTCTGGCACGGCGATCTTTTTTCCGTCCGCGCCCGCGTAGGCGAGAATCTTGATGTCGACCTGGCCGAGAAGCTGCAGGCCCGCGCCGCCGCCGAGGGAGCCCGCGCCTTCGAACATCGACGCGGTGCCGAAGTAGAGCCGGGCCGCGTCGGCCTGCCCGAAGGCGACGATCGCCGCGTCCAGCGGGATCCAGTCCTCACCGGCCAGGACCTCCGTCCAGGCGTGGCCGCCGAATATGCCGAGGGCATAGACATAGCCCATGACCACGCGCGACGGGATCCCGGCGGCCCGGGTCATCGTCGCCAGGAGAGTGGCGTAGCCAAGGCAGGTCCCGTGCCGATTCTTAAAAATCTCCGAGGAAGGGGCCAGGGCAATGCCCAGGTCGAATTCCATATTCTCCGAAACCCACCTCTCAAGCTTCAGGGACGCTTTGAAAAGATCCTTTTCGGCCCCGACAATCTTGCGGACCGGGGCTTGGACCTGAGGTTCGTCCGACTGGATGTAGGCGTTGGCCTGCAAAAATTCGCGGTTCTTATCGTTCACTGCGGCGGGGAAAGTCGCCGGCTTCGGCACTCGAGGCCGCTTGATTTCAAGGACGAGCGACTCGCGGTCCTTGGAGACAACAGCTTGGTAGGGGCTTTTGATCTCGGGCCAAACGAGGCCGGGATTCTTGGGGACAAGCTTCACTTTAAGGTATTCAAGGCTCCGGGCCTTGGGCAGCCGGATGTTGGAGCGGATGATCGAGCGCTCGTACATCTCGGCCGGAAGCTCCGTCCCCGATGCGGCCCGCAGCGCCCGCGCCTTATCCGTCAGGACAAAAACGCTGAGGCCGAAAGGCGTCGGCATTTCCTGTTTAACGACCTCGCCATTGGAGTCCAACCAGGCCGTGCTTTTGATCGAGGCCGCTTCGACGAATTCCTCTACTTTGAGCGTCGGGACTTCTTTTTCGCCTAGGCGAAGCGTCTCTGCGGCGAGGACTTTCCGCCTTCCCTTGCTCACGGCTCCGAGTTCCGGCATGAAGCTTTGGAATTCCAGCGCATCCCCGGGCTTCTTGAGCTTCCGCAGCGAAAGGAGCCGGATGCCCTCCTGTCCGAGAAGCGGGCCGGAATAGGGGACACTCCTGGTGTAACTCTTGCCTCCGGATTCGCTCCGGACTTCGATGGTGTTGTTCATGACGACGGCTTCCGTCCGCGTGGACATGAGCGAAGCGCGCATTTCGTAGCCGAGCTTTTTTTGGAGCCCTTCTCCGGTTTCCTCCGAAGCCGTAATCAACTCGAGCTCCACTCTGCTCCCCAGGCGGTTGAGAACCATTTTCATATCCGACGTGTAAACGAGGATCTCTCCCGCCGGCGTGCTCCGGCCGGACGAAGCTTCGTGGACATAGCCGACGGGCTCGTCGCCGATCGTGATCAGAAACCATTTCTCCGAAGGCGGGAGGGCCGACGAAAACAGAGCCGGCGCCAGATGAGAACAAATGAACAATAGAAGAATAGCGACCCGGAAGCGGTTTTTAATTCCTTTGTTCATCGTTATCGCTCCTAAATATTTATTACAGAGAGCATAAAATAGATGTCATTCTGAACGAAGTGAAGAATCTCGTTTTTGCTACAACCATGAGATGTTTCGCTTCGCTCAACATGGCAAGGATGCAAACAATAATATGCTCTCCTTAATAATTTGACGATACAAACCGAATTCTCTGAAATTATCTGCATTTTATTATCGGCCTGATCTACGCCGAATTCAAGACGAGGGGGACACGATCCGGAAAATTCGGGACATAACCCTTTTCTCTTGAAAAGGGATTGTGTCCCATGAATTTTCCGGTCATGTCCCCGAATTCGGCGCCCGCCTGGGGAGAAATAACGTAATTCATGAATAATTCAGACGATTGATATTAGCCGCAGCCCCCGGCTTCCGTCAAGTGAATATCCCCGCTGCAAGCGGCGGCCATATTCACCGCTCCTTAAGAGGGCCTTTTTCAAATTAGGACTTTACCGGGAAATGAATATTTTTGACAACAATGAGCGAAGAGCTTAAAATTATATCATCAGCATTTACTACGGAGTGCATAAAATAGATGTCATTCTGAGCGGAGCGAAGAATCTCACTTTACTTACAGCCATGAGATGTTTCGCTACGCCCAACATGACAAGGATGTCACCAATTATCTGCTCTCGTTAATAAATAGAGCATGAGGAAATTTCCGGAGTCTCTGCCGGTGGCTATTTTTTTAGGTAAATACTGGCTAGTTTGGAGCTTAAATCCTTACGACAGTTCAGGAGGGGGCCATGATTACAGAGCGACAATGGCAAAGCGCTTTTGAGTCCATTGCTGCGGGCATCTGTATCCTGGACGGCGAAGGGAAAATCCTGCAAAGCAATAAGGCGATGTCTGAACTCGCCTTAAAATCTCCCGGAGAATTGGTCGGACGCTCTCCCTGCGAATTTTTACATGGCTCTTCAGAACATCTTGAGAACTGTCCCTGGATCCGCGTTCAAGAAACCAGAAAACGCGAACATGCAGAATTGCAGATAAAAGACAAATGGTTTGAAGTGACCGTCGACCCCATTCTCGATGCCGAAAACAGGCTTATTGGAAGCATTCATATCGCATCCGACATCACCGAGCGCAAGCGCGTCGAGGAACAGATCAAACAACGCAACCGGGAACTCGCCGCCTTCAACGACATCGCCAACGTCGTGAGTCAATCGCTCAACCTGAACGATATCTTGAACGCTGCTCTGGATAAGGTCCTCGAGGTGATTCATGCGGATGTCGGCGGGATATATTTTAGCGACCCGCTGCGCCGCACGTTGGACCTGGTTGTTCATCGAGGCGTATCGCCGGATTTTACTCGGGAAGTGGGATCCATAAGCGTAGACGAGAAGACCTTGGAAGCGGCGACGGCTGAGGGTAAGTTTAAGAGATTCATACTCTCGGCAAAAGCGATTTTGAAAGATCGGGTGGAGCTCGGGAGAATCCTCCGAGCGATGAAGAAGGAGGGGCTGAGTTTAATCCGCGGCGTTCCTGTGCTATTGTACGCCAAGGACGGTATTGTGGGGTTGATGATAGTGACGTCCCGCATGCCACGGAAATTTTCCGAAGCAGAGCTGAAGCTATTGACCTCCATCAGCCAGCAACTCTCCATGGCCATCGAGAACGCGCGGCTGTTCGAGGCAAGCCGGCAAGAACTGACCGAACGCAGGCGCGCGGAGGAGGCACTGCGGGAGGCAAAAGAGTTCTCAGAGGATCTCATCGCTTCGATGCAAGATGGGTTCTCTATCCTCGATAGTCACGGCGTTCATATTGATGTCAATCATGCTCTCTGCCAGATGACCGGTTTCTCAAGAGAGGAGCTCATCGGAGTCGGTCCGCCGCATCCCTATTGGCCGCCGGAGGCATACCAAGAGATCGAGAGCGCGTTCCAGAAGAGCTTGCGGGGGGAATTCGGCCCGTTTGAATTGACTTTCATGCGCAAAAATGGTGAGCGTTTTCCCGTGATTGTCAGCCCCTCCTGGATAAAGGACAAACAGCGGAACGCTATCATTTACTATGCTACATTCAAAGACATCACTGAGCGCAAGCGCGCGGAGGAGGCGCTGCAAGAGAGCGAAGCGCGCCTTCGGGGGCTGTTTGAGACGATGGTTGAGGGAGTGATCTTGATTGCCCCAGATGGTCAGATCGTCCAAGCCAACCCTGCGGCAGAGCGCATCTTGGGTCTCAAGCGGCCCGAAATCGAGGGTCGCAATTACGTTGCGCCGGAGTGGAAGATCTTCCGCCTTGATGGAACGCCAATGCCGCCGGAGGAGATGGCTGGTCCGCGTGCGATGAAGGACAAGCGCATGGTGAAGGATGTAGTAATGGGCGTCCAGCGCCCAGATGGCTCCATTGCTTGGATCAACGTCAGCGCTGCACCGATTATAAACGAAGCCGGCAAGTTTGAGGGAATTGTCGGTACCTTCGCAGACATCACCGATCGCAAGCGGGCAGAGGAGGAGCTGCGGAAGAGCGAAGAGCGTTTTAGGAATCTCTTTGAACAAGCGCCGCTTGGCTATCAATCATTAGATGCAGAAGGATGCCTGATTGACGTCAACCAGAGTTGGCTCGATCTGTTAGGATACTCGCGCGACGAAGTGATCGGACATTGGTTCGGTGATTTTCTCGCACCACATGAAATCGACGCGTACAAACAACGATTTCCACGCTTCAAAGCGATCGGCGAGGTGCACGTTGATCTCGAAATGGTTCAGCGTGCTGGTTCCACAATCATCGTCCATATTGACGGGAGAATTGGGCGCGACGATAATGGGCAATTCAAAAAGACCCATTGCATCTTGCACGACATCACCGAGCGCAAGCGGGCCGAGGAGGCGTTAATAAAGAGTGAATTGCGCTTCCGCACTTACTTTAATATGCCGCTGATTGGTTTTGCCATTACATCCCCTGAAAAAGGGTGGATTGAGGTCAATGACCGAATCTGTTCAATATTGGGCTATTCTCGAGACGAAATCGTTCAAAGGACATGGCCGGAATTGACACACCCTGATGATCTTGCAGCAGACATAGAACAATTTGATCTTATTCTATCTGGTCAAATCGAAAAATATAGTATGGATAAGCGTTTTATTCGGAAGGATGGAGAAATCGTTTGGACCAGTATTTCTATAGGATGTGTACGAAAACCTGATGGTAGAGTGGAATATATTATTGGTTTGATGGAGGACATCACCGAGCGCAAGCAGGCGGAGGAAGCGCTACGGGAAAGCGAAGTGCGCTATCACAGTTTGTTCGAGGGCGTGCCCGTAGGACTCTATCGCACCACGCCGGATGGGCAGATCCTCGACGCTAACCAGGCCCTGGTGCAGATGCTGGGCTATCCAGACCGAGAGTCCCTGCCGGCAATCAATGTTATAGACGGCTATGTGAACCCCCAGGATCGCGTGAGATGGCAGACCCTTGCGGAGCGCGAAGGGGAAGTGCGCGATTTCGAAGTGCAGTGGCGACGGCACGACGGAACGATTATCTGGGTGACGGATATTGCCCGAGCGATCCGAGATGGCGAAGGCCGGGTGCTGTACTACGAAGGGGCTGTGAAAGACATCACCGAGCGCAAGCGCGCTGAGGAGGCGCTGCGGGAGAGCGAAGAAAAACTCAGAGTTCTGTTCGAGCAATTGCCGATCGGCGTCTCTCTTTTGGATCAGAGCCGCAAAATGATTTACGCGAACCCGGCGCTCGAAAAGATATTGGCCATTTCGAGGGGAGATTTGCTCAAGGGCAAGTATCAAAACCGGCGATATATTCGCCCCGATGGGACGTCGATGCCTCCGGAGGAATATGCGAGCGCACGGGCTTTTCAGGAACAGCAACCCGTTCACGATGTCGAAACCGGGGTGATAACCGAAAGCGGCAAGACCATTTGGACCAGCGTCAGCGCGGCGCCCTTTCCAATGGCAGGCAAGGGCGTGGTTATTACGACGGTAGACATCGCCGAACGCAAGCGGGCCGAAGAAGAAATCGTCAGCCTGGCAAAGTTCCCCTCTGAGAATCCAGATCCCGTACTGCGGCTGAATCAAGACGGCATCGTGATGTATGCCAACAAAGCAGGCCACGCAGTCTTAAGCATGTGGGGATGCGCGATCGGCGATCGTGCTCCTCAGCTCTGGAGTGATCTGGTTTTCGAATCGCTCGCAAGCGGGGAAAACAAAATCGTTGACACCGAATTCGGTGAAAAGGCTTACTCTTTCTTCGTAGCTCCCGTTGCAAAAGCGGGCTACGTGAACTTCTATGGGCGCGATATCACCGACCAGAAGCGGGCGCAGGAGGAGTTGCTGGCGTCGAGGCAAGAGCTCCGCGCGTTGTCTGCGCGCCTGCAATCCTTGATAGAAAAAGAAAGGACGGCCCTGGCGCGTGAGATTCACGACGAGCTGGGGCAGGCCCTGACGGCCCTGAAGATGGATCTAGCCTGGCTTTCGAACAAACTCCCAAAAACGCAGCCGCTGCTTTTGAAAAAGGCGCAATCCATGTCGGAAGTTATTACGGCTACCGTGCAGACAGTGAAGAGGCTTTCAACTCAATTGCGGCCGGGATTACTCGACGACCTCGGCCTTGTCGCGGCGATGGAATGGCAGGCCCAGGAATTCAGCCAGAGGACGGGGATTAAAATGAAAATCAGCTTTCAGCCGGAAGATCTGGCTTTGGAGCCCGACCTATCCACGGCTATCTTCCGCATTTTTCAGGAGCTGCTGACGAATGTGGCCCGCCATGCCAAGGCATCGAGGGTGGTGACGAGCCTGATCAAAAAAGCCGGAAAATTGGAGCTGAGAGTGCGAGACAACGGCCGCGGAATTAAAAAAAAGGAGATATCGAGCTCCAAATCATTCGGGCTAATCGGCATGAGGGAGCGCGTTTATTCCTTTGGCGGCGAAATCGAAATCGAAGGCATTCCGGGCAAGGGAACCACGGCTATTGTCCGTATACCGGAAAAGGGGAAATCCGATGATAAAAATTCTGATCGCCGATGACCACCCGGTTGTCCGTCGGGGGCTGAAACAAATTATTTCCGAGAATCCTGATATGGTTGTAGCCGGCGAGGCCGGGGACGGGCTGGAAGTTCTGAGCCAGGTCCGCAAAAACGATTACGATTTGGTGCTGCTGGATATCTCCATGCCGGCCGGAAGCGGGCTGAGCATTCTCAGCCAGATAAAAAGCGAAAAAACGGAACTTCCCGTCCTCATCATAAGCATCTATCCTGAAAGTCAATACGCCGTAAGGGTTCTGAAGGCCGGCGCCTCCGGGTATCTCGCCAAAGACAGCGCTCCCGAAGAACTCATCAAGGCTATACGGGCGGTCGTGTCGGGTAAAAAGTATGTCAGCGCCGGCCTGGCCCAGGAATTGGCTTCAAAATTGGGGACGGCTGCACGGAATTTGCCCCACGAGACATTGTCTAACCGCGAATTCGACATTTTGTGCCTTATCGCCTCGGGAAAGACAAACAAGGGAATGGCCCGCGATTTGTTTTTGAGCCCGAAAACAGTCAGCACCTACCGGTTGCGTATTTTAAATAAACTCGGACTGAAGACCGATGCCGAATTAATCCGATATGTCATCGAAAATCGCCTGCTCGGCTGATCTGGTCGGACATCGATAATCCCTGTTGCCCCACCCGCCCTAAGCCATTCTGACCCTCGGCTTGTCGGAATAATCCCACACCAAATAACGGCCGAATCCTACAAAAGAATCGGGCATTCGCTGATAGATAAATTTATTGTTTTGAATTATATAACAAGCGCGGGTCATATGGATCAGCGGGGCTAAGAATGTCTCCTTCTAAAAAATTGAAAGTTTTTATTGCGGATGATTCGGGTTTCATCCGTGATCGGCTGCCGGATATGCTCTCGGAGCTTTCAGGGATTGAAGTCGTCGGCCAAGCTGAAGATGGGATTCAGGCTTTGAATTCCATCCGGATTTTGAATCCCGATGTCGTCATCCTGGATATTCGGATGCCCGGCAAGAACGGAATTGAAGTGCTCCAGGAGTTGAAAAAAGAAAAACCGAGACGAGTCGTGATAATGCTGACCAATTATCCCTACCCACAGTATCGAAAGAAATGCTTGGATTTAAAGGCGGATTTCTTCTTCGACAAGTCGGCCGATTTCGACCAGCTATTCACCTTGCTGAAAGAGTTGAACAAGAGGCGTTCGCCGCATCCGAAATCTTAAGAACGGCAGAGCGAAATAGGCCTGTTCAGTCGAAGAACTTATGTTAAAGAGAAGGCAATAATAAAATGAAGGAAAAAAACGTGACAGGAGCCCAAGCCGCATCGGAGTTAGAGCTGCGGATTAGAAATGAGATTGCTAATATCTTTCTCACTATCCCAGATGAGGACATGTACGCCGAAGTCTTGAAAATCATTTTGCGAGCCACGGAGAGCGAGCATGGAGTCTTTGGATACATTGACCAAGATGGAGCACTGGTTGTTCCCTCCATGACCAAAGGCGTCTGGTGGGAGCAATGTAGCGTTCCTCAAAAGGACATCAGATTCCCACGTGATACATGGGGAAAAAGCTCCAAGCCTCGGGCCATAAGGGAAAAGAAGATTAACTACACAAACGAACCATCTACATTTTCGCCAAAGGGACATATCGTTATATACAGGCATATTTCCATGCCTCTCGTCTATCGAGGAGATGCCATTGGACTTATTCAAGTCGCCAACAAAAAAACGGACTACCAGCCTAAGGACATTGCCCTGCTAGAAAATCTCGGTGTTCAGATGGTCTGCGCGCTGAATGCCAGATTACAAAGGGATAGGCAGGAGAAGCAGCGCAAGCAGGCCGAGGAGGAACTCAGACAACACAAGGAACATCTCGAAGAGCTGGTCCAGGAGCGCACCGTTGAACTTCGCGCTGTCAATAAGGAACTGGAGGCCTTTGCCTATTCCATATCCCACGATCTGCGGGCACCGCTTAGAAGTATCGACGGCTTCAGCCAAGCTGTTCTGGAAGACTGCCGGGATAAGGTAAGTGACGAGGGCAGGGACTACCTCCGCCGTGTGCGCTCGGCCGCCCAACATATGGGAGAGCTCATCGACGACTTACTGAGATTATCGCGGGTAACCCTCACCGAGATGAAACATGAGACCGTTGACCTAAGCTCCCTGGCAAGCCGGATCTTAGAAAACCTCAAGGACGGCCAGCCGCAACGGGAAGCGGAATGTGTCGTCCCGTCTGGATTGATTGCCGAGGGCGATCCTGAATTGTTTAAAGTGCTGCTTGAGAATTTATTGGGCAATGCCTGGAAGTTTACCGGCAAGAAGGCGCGGGCGAGAATAGAATTCGGCAGCGGTGAACACGAGGGAAAACCGGCGTTTTTTGTGCGTGATAATGGTGCTGGTTTTGACATGACCTATGCCGGCAAGTTGTTTAGCCCCTTCCAGCGACTGCATTCAGCCGACGAGTTTCCCGGGACGGGCAGTGGCTTGGCCATCGCGCAGCGCATCGTCTTCCGCCATGGCGGACAGATTTGGGGAGAAGGAAGAGTCAACCAGGGTGCAACATTCTATTTCACACTTAAAGGGATCAAAGCATAGGAGGAGGCAACATGGAACAGAAAAAGGAAGATAGGGTCATCATGCTTGTGGAAGACAATCCCGATGATGTTGTCCTGACTCTGAGGGCTCTGAAGAAATATAACATCAGCAATGAGGTGGTCATAGCTCGCGACGGAGCCAAAGCTCTGGATTATTTGTTCGGCACCGGCAGCTATGCCGGTCGTGACACGAGTGCCATGCCGGCCGTGATTCTTTTGGATTTGAAACTGCCGAAGATAGATGGTCTGGAGGTCTTGCGTCGTATTCGGGCCGATGAGCGGACAAAACTCCTCCCCGTGGTCATTATCACCTCATCCAAGGAGGAACAGGACATGATTCGGGGATACAGCCTTGGCGCCAACAGTTATGTCCGCAAGCCGGTGGATTTTATCCAGTTCAGCGAGGCGGTGAAGCAGTTAGGATTATACTGGCTCCTGATCAATGAACCGCCGCCTCCGAAAAGGAGATAACAATTGAACACACCGCTTCGCGTGTTAATCCTGGAGGATTCCGAGGACGACGCACTGCTGTTACTGCGTGAGTTGCGGCATCGCGGATATAAGCCTACTTGGGAACGGGTTCAGACACGGGAGGCTATGAAAACAGCGCTTGGCCAAGATACATGGGACATCATCCTCGCAGATTACCATATGCCGCGCTTCACAGCCATTGACGGATTAAAAGTATTGAGGGAGACCGGCCTTGATATTCCCTTTATCGTCGTTTCGGGCACAATCGGCGAGGACACGGCCGTAGAGGCGATGAAAACCGGTGCCAGCGACTACTTTATGAAGAATAATCTAACGCGACTCGTTCCCGCTATTGAGCGCGAATTACGCGAAGCTCAAGAGAGAAGAGAGCGAAATAAACTGGAATATAAGGTGCGAGAACGAACTGCCGCCCTTCTGGCATCGGAAGAGAAATATCGGCTTCTGGTGGAGAATGCCAATGAGGCCATTCTCGTAATTCAAGGCGGCCGCATCAAATTTGCCAACTCCAAAGCGGCCGACTTTTCGGGCTGTTCGATCGGAGAGCTGGTGTCCAGGCCGATGGTCGAATTCATTTGTGAGCCGGACCGCCCGGCGGTCGAAGCCTACTTCAATAAAATAACGGAGGAACTCGCTGACAAAGCCCTGAGCTTCAGAAGCGTCAACAAGCAAGGCAAAATCGGATGGGCAGAAGCCAATGGAGCGCCCATCATCTGGGAAGCCGAACCGGCGATTTTAGTCTTCATCGCGGATATCTCCGAGCGCAAGCAGGCGGAGAAAGCCCTTCTGGAGCGGGTCAGGGAGCTTGGATGCATAGCCGATGTCTCCCGGCTGGCTGAGAAACCCAGGATCTCGATCGAGGAATTTGTGCAGGGAGCGGTTAGTCTCTTGCCCCCCGCTTGGCAGTATCCGGAAATCTGTTGTGCCCGCATAACGATGGATTCAAAAGAATTCAAGACCGCGAATTTCCGAGAGACGAAATGGAGCCAATCCGCGGACATAAAAATTGACAGGAAGAAATTCGGAGTAGTGACGGTCTGTTACCTCGAGGAAAAGCCCGCGTCGGAGGAGGGGCCCTTTCTCAAGGAAGAAAGGAGCGTCATCAATACCGTCGCGGAGTTACTGGGGCACATCCTTCAGCACCGGCGGAGCGAAACGGAGATCAGGGCCTCGGAAACGAAATTCAGGACTATTTTTGACAACGCGAATGACGGCCTGCTCCTCGCGGATATGGAATACAAGAAATTCCATTCTGGCAACGCAGCGATTTGCCGCATGTTAGGCTACAGCCGGGAAGAAATCAAAAATGTGGGAATCACGGATATCCATCCCGAGAAAGATATGCCCCACGTTCTCGAGCAGTTTGAAAAGCAGGCCAGAAAAGAAATCGCTGTTGCGCAGAGTTTGCCCGTGAAAAGAAAAGACGGCAGCGTTTTTTACGCTGATATTAGTTCGGCGCCGGTGGAAATATCAGGCAAGCGCTTTTTATTGGGTATTTTCAGGGACATCACTGAGCGCAAGCACTCTGAGGAAGCACTTCGTTGCAGCGAAAGAAAATATCGCCAGCTATTCGAGGGCAGTTTCGAAGGCATCTATCAAAGCACGTTTGATGGCCGTCTCCTGACGGCTAATCGCTCGTACATTTGCATGTTCGGATATCCTCTTGAGATCGATCTCGCGACAATCGACGTCTGGAAGCACTATGCGATTCCCGACGACCGGCAACGATGGCTGGAGGTTCTCGCTCGGGACGGTTATGTCCAGAATTTGGAGAAAATACAGAAGAAGAAGGATGGAACGCCGTTTGTCGTGCTCGAAAACGCGCGTCTCGTAAAAAATCCGGACGGATCGGCCCAATACATCGAAGGCATTCTGACGGACATCACCGACCTCAAGAACGCCGAACGAGAGCTGAAAGCGAGTTTCGATAAGTCGCGAAGGGCGTTGAGGTCCACTATCAAAGCCATGTCCTCCCTGGTCGAGATCCGCGATCCTTACACGGCCGGTCATCAGAGGCGCGTGGCGGCTTTATCCGAAGCCATTGCTCGAGATATGGGACTGACGCAGGATAAATTGAGCGAAATCCACATGACCGCGACCATTCACGACCTGGGAAAAAACGCCATCCCGACCGGGCTGCTCGCCAAACCGGCCAAGCTCACCGCGCTCGAATTCGAAATGATTAAGACCCATGCTCAAGTCGGATACGAAATCCTGAAGGACCTCGATTTCCCGTGGCCCATCGACCAGGTCGTTTATCAGCACCATGAACGTCTCGACGGTTCGGGGTATCCGCGCGGCTTAAAGGGCGACGAGATCCTCCTCGAAGCCCGGATCCTCGCCGTAGCGGACGTCGTCGAAGCCATGCTCTCTCATCGGCCCTACCGGCCTGCCCTGGGACTCGATGCCGCGCTCGCCGAAATCGAAAAGAACGCCGGGCGTCTCTATGATCCGGACATCGTCGCAAGCTGCCTCCGGCTCTTCAAGGAGGAGAATTTCCAATTATGAACGAGCGGGGAGAAGCAACCATCAGGAAACGAAGAGAAATATGCTTACTCCAGAGGGCATTAAATAGATGCCATTCTGAACGAAGTGAAGAATCTCGTTTTTGCTGCAACCATGAGATGTTTCGCTTCGCTCAACATGACAAGATTGTAAACAATAATATACTCTCTTTAATAATTACAGAAATGGAGGGTCGTCAAAAGAAAGAGATATTGTTGAGGAATAAAAAATGATCGAACGAAGAAAATGCAAACGTTTTAAGATCCCGGGGACGCGCTTATCCTTCAAAGTGAGGTCCTTGTTTCTAAAGAGAAAATATACGGAAGAATGTTTTCCCACAGGAGACATAAGCAAGGGCGGACTCATGTTTTCGAATTATAAACCTTTCAAAAAGAACGCCCGGATCTCGATGAAGATATTCATCCCGGGCGAGGAAGATCCCTGGATCATGAGAGGCCGGGTCAGATGGATAATGCTCAGCCCCGGAATGAGCTATCGCTACAAAGTCGGGATAGAATTTGACCCCTATGGCAAGGACAAAAGATCCAATAATCCCATATACCTGGAAAAATTAAGAGACCTAGAGGAAAAGTATTCGCTGTAATAGAGTGATCGGATTATCTCCGTAAGGGAGAACGCTCTTGTTACAGAGAGCATCAAATAGATGTCATTCTGAACGAAGTGAAGAATCTCGTTTTTGCTGCAACGATGAGATGTTTCGCTTCGCTCAACATGACAAGGATGCAAACAATAAGAGGCTCTCCTTAATAACGGGGGTTTTTAAGAAATAAATCCAAGCGAAATCAACATCTCCGGGCCGGATAAAACAGGCGCCATTTTTTGAGGAGAATAAGATGGAAGACGAAAAAAAGACAAAGGAAGCGCTTGCCAAGGAATTGATCGACCTTCGCCGGAGGAATGATGAGCTTGAGACGGCCATCCATAAGCTCAGGGAGGTGGAGAAGAAGCTGGGGGAGAGCGAAGCAAAATTTAGAGCGCTTTTTGAGGGCGCAGCAGAGGGAATTCTTGTGGCAAGTATCATCTCCAAAAAATTTCTGTATGCCAATCCGGCGATTTGTAAAATGCTGGGCTATACCGAACTGGAGCTGAAAGGTATGGGCGTAACTGACATCCACCCCAAAGATTCCTTGAAGGAGGTCTTTTCTGAATTCGAGGCTCAGGCACGAGGCGAGAAAGTGCTCGCGAAACTTCCTTGTTTGAGAAAAGACGGAATAGTAATTTACGCCGATATCAACGCCACTCATGTTTTGATTGGAGGCGAAGAATGCAATGTGGGGATCTTCACCGATGTCACCGAGCGCAAGCGGGCGGAGGAGGCTATTCGATCGAGCGAAGAACGATTGAAAATATTATTCGAATTCGCGCCCGACGCCTATTATCTGAATGATCTCCGGGGGACTTTCATTGACGGCAATATGGCCGCCGAAAAAATTCTCGGATATTCCAAGAATGAGATGATCGGAAAAAACTTCCTGAAGCTGAAACTCCTGCCCCCCTCCTTCCTTCCGAAGGCAGCCAAGTTATTGGTGATGAATGCCTTAGGCCGCTCGACTGGACCGGATGAATTCGTTTTAAATCGGAAGGACGGGACTCAAGTGATTGTAGAAATCAGAACGCACCCCACAAAAATCGAAGGCCGCACCCTAGTCTTGGGCATCGCCCGAGATGTGACCGAGCGCAAGCAGGCGGAGGAGGAGAAGTCAAAGGTTATACATGACCTCAATGAAAGGATGAAAGAGCTGAGATGCTTATTTAGCATAGCGAAGCTTGTTGAAACCCCTGATATATCGTTAGAAGAAGTATTAAAGCAGGCCGTCAACCTCTTGCCGCCCGCTTGGCAATATTCTGATATTGCCTGCGGGAGAATTATTTTAGAAGAGAAAGAGTTCAAAACCGATAATTTTAAAATAACGCCATGGCGACTGTCTTCGGATATTATGGTCAAAAAGAAAAAAGCCGGGACTATTGAAGTCTATTATTTAGAACCAAGACCCATAAACGGTGAAGGGCCGTTCCTCGATGAAGAAAAGGGTTTGATTGAGGCACTTGCCGAGCGCGTGGGGAGAATCGTCGAGCGCACCTGGGCTGAAGAAATGATCCGGAGAGAAAGAGCCAAACTTTCGGCGATGATATCGGGCACGGAGGAAGGACTGGTCTTTGTTGACGGTCAGGATAGAACATTCGAGGTGAACGATTATTATCTCAATCTTTTTGGAGAAGACAGGTCGGGCATAATCGGCAAGACTCTCTTTGATATTCATCTTGGCTTAGAAACCGAAGAGCTGAAAAAACTCATAGAAAATTTCAAGGAAAACCCTCATTCCCGGCCTCTCGTCTTTCAAAAAAATTATCGAGGTCTGGAGGCTATTCTGCGGATTCAACCATTTTACTTGAAGGGGCACTACGAAGGTCTCATCGTCAACCTCATCGATGTCACGGAGCTGGTTGTCGCCAAAAAAGAAGCTCAGGCTGCAAGCCTGGCGAAAAGTGAATTTGTGGCCAACATGAGCCATGAAATTCGAACTCCCATGCACGGGATATTCGGGATGGCGGAGCTTGCCCTTGGGACGAAACTCACCTCCGACCAGCGCCAATACTTGGAGGGGATCAAGGTCTCCGCAGAATCCCTGATGAATATCATCAACGATATGCTTGATTTTTCCAAAATTGAAGCGAAAAAGATAGAGATTGAGTCCGTCAATTTCAACCTCCACGATGTGATACTCAACACGGCTTCTTCCTTGGCCGTGCAGGCCAACAAGAAAAAACTGGAGTTAGCCTGCCGTGTGGCCCCGAATGTGCCCGGCCCGGTTAGAGGCGATCCGGGACGGCTGCGGCAAATTCTCGTCAATCTCATCGGCAATGCCATCAAGTTTACAGAGAAGGGAGAAGTTATTGTTTCGGTGGAGGAAGAGTCAAGGACAGAAGAGAAATCTTTGCTTCGTTTTTCCGTAAAAGATACGGGAATCGGCATCCCCCCGGCAAAGCAGCGAATAATTTTTGATCCGTTTTCTCAGGCCGACAGCTCAACGACGCGGGAATATGGGGGAACGGGTCTGGGGCTGGCCATAGCCTCTCAACTGGTCGAGTTGATGGACGGCAAGATTTGGGTCGAGAGCAAAGTTGGAAGGGGAAGCACGTTTTACTTTACCGTTCAACTCCCGCTGCCAAGGGAAGGAGAAGATGATCTCGTCTGGACGAAAGTCTCGGATCTCCATGATCTCTCCGTGCTCATTGTTGACGATAATGCCACAAACAGGCTTATCCTCCAGGAGATGCTCGTCAATTGGGGGATGAAGCCGGAAGCCGTAGAAAACGGAGAAAAAGCCCTGGTGGCTTTGAGGCGAGCCAAGACCAGGGGCAAACCTTTTAAACTAGCCCTTGTCGATGCCCAAATGCCCGGGATGGATGGCTTCACCCTGACAGAACATATCAAGCAAATCCCGGATTTCGGCAGACTTGTCATTATAATGTTGACGTCACTCGGGCTTCGCGGTGATTCAAGCCGTTGTCGTAAGCTGGGCATTTCAGCTTATCTGACGAAGCCTATAAAACAGTCCGATCTTCTGGATGCCATAAGGCTTGCCCTCGGAACATCTTCCGCAGAAAAACGACATGCTTCTCTGATCACCAGGCACTCTCTGCACAAACCCATCCAGCGCTTTCGCATACTTCTGGCCGAGGATAACGTCATCAATCAAAAAATAGCCGTGCGAATCCTGGAGATGAGCGGACATACCGTCACGGTGGCCGGCAACGGTCAAGAAGTGCTGGCAGCCCTGGAGAAGGAGGTTTTTGACCTCATCCTGATGGATGTTCAGATGCCAAAATTGGACGGTCTCCAGACAACGGTCTGCATTCGAGAAAAAGAGAAGGCCACGGGTGCCCATCTGCCGATCATTGCCATGACGGCCCATGCGATGAAAGGAGATCGTGAGAGCTGTCTAAGCGCGGGCATGGATGGCTATCTGGGTAAACCCTTGAAGCCGAATGAAATCCTGGAAACGATTGATGGCTTAATGACCAAACTCAAAAAAAATCCGTTGAAAAAAAATGAATAATCCAAAAAAGACGCTCATTTTGGTTGTGGATGATGATCGAGTGACTCTCCAATTGACAAAAAGAATACTGTCCGAAGGCGGCTATCAGGTGACCACCGCCGTCGGCGGCAGAGATGCTTTCTCCAGGCTCAAGGATGTCAAACCGGACGCCATCCTGCTCGACGTCATGATGCCGGAGATGAACGGCTACGAAGTTTGTTCCAAATTGAAGGAAAACAAGGAAATGGCTTTTATCCCCGTCATATTTGTAACCGCCCTTGAGAAAGAACGGGATAAGGCCAAGGCCTTCGCCGTTGGAGGCGCTGATTATCTCGTAAAACCCATCGACAAAGATACGCTTTTTAAGACAATAGAAAAGCATTTGCAGATAAGATCCAATTGGGGCCCCCTAAAAAAAGAAACGACTGCCTGGGATATTGCTCAGCCTCTAAGTTTTGCTAATTTCAAGGATTTATTAGGCCGACAAATAAATCTTCCTCCGGACAAAAGGGAGGAGTTGTCTCGAATCAAGGTTTCTGAAATTTATTCTGCGGCAAAAAAATATGAACTCAGCGCCGCTCAAATCGTCGAGTACATGGCCCGGTTTTCGGGCCTGAATTATCTTCCGACAATAAATCCGGAGAGCATACAGCTCGGAAAATTGCCAACGCCTTTTTGCGAGAAAAACAATATTGTTCCGATAAAAGACGAGCCCGGCAGGGATGTTTTTGTGCTGAGCAATCCTTTCGACTGGGAACTTCTCGATTTATTGAAGACCGCTTTTAAAAATCAGCCCTACGACCTGGCCTTAGCGAACCCCGACACGATTTCATCTCTCTTCTTTGAGGAAAGCCCGGAAAAAAAGAAAACGCCGGATATAAAAGACGCGCAGGACAAAGAGGACCTGCTCAAGACATCCTCGGCCCATGTCTCTGAATCAAAAACTGTCGAGAGACCCATTGTCTCTATAGCCGACACCATGCTTAGGTTGGCCGTCGCAGAAAGAGCCAGCGATATTCACATCGAGCCTAAGGAAGAGCGAACCATCATCCGTTTCAGAATTGACGGCGATTTGAGCGAAAAGTTCTCCATCAAAAGAGAGACGGGAATCATGCTCATATCCAGGCTTAAAGTGCTGGCGGATATGGATATCGCCGAGAAGCGCAAGCCGCAAGATGGAGCGTTTTCGGCAGCCATAGATGATAAAACCTATAACCTAAGGCTGGCCTCGACTTCTACCATTCATGGGGAAAGCCTTATTCTAAGATTGCTGAAAGCCTATGCCAAGCCTAAAGATCTTAAAGAACTTGGCCTGACAGACGAACAATCCGGAAACTTGATCAATTTGGCCAACCGAAGCCAGGGGCTCCTCCTCGTCGTGGGGCCCACCGGCTCGGGAAAAACCACGACGATTTACAGTCTTCTCAACAAAATGGACTATAAAGCCAGGAGCATTATATCCGTCGAAGACCCCGTAGAATACCGGATTCCCTTTATCAACCAGGAACAGGTGAAGGAAAAGGGGAAAGTAACCTTTGAAGCTCTTCTCAAGTCGGTCGTCAGACAAGACCCGGACGTGCTCTTCCTGGGGGAGATCCGGGATAATGCTTCTGCCTCAACGATAATGACTTTTGCGAGCACCGGCCGCTTGAGCCTCAGCACCCTCCATACAACCAATGCGACGACTGCGATTTTCCGTCTGGAGCGCTTGGGAATAGACAGAGGAACGATGGCCGATTCCTTCCTGGGGATTGTTGCTCAACGATTGCTAAAAAAGCTCTGCTCCCATTGCAAGGAAATCGTGCCGATATCCGAAGAAGAAACGAAGATGCTTTCGTCGTTCACAAATGAAATTCCTCCAAAAGTCGCGCATGCTGTCGGCTGCCCCCGGTGCAATAACACGGGTTATTTTGAGCGTGAAGCGATATATGAAATTATAAACTTCGATCCAGAGATAGCCGAAATGGTCCGCTCCAATGTCTCCATCTCAGAGATAAGATCTTTTGCCTATAAAAGAGGGGACTATTTGATCGGTCGTCATGCCCTCGATAAAGTCAGGGACTTTGTTTTTCCCCCAAAGGATGTCTATGAAAAAATCCTGGTGGAGGAGGGAGGCCTTCAGAAGCTCACCCTCAAGATTATTGCCCCCCGAACACAACCCGACCGAGAGAAGCGAGAAGAGCGGAAGCGAATTCTCGTCGTTGAAGATGATCTTGTGACAAGCGCTCTCTTGGCCAGGCTCCTGGAAAGCGAAGGCTACACACCGACCATAACAAGAGACGGAACAGATGCCTTGTTGCATATGGAAGAGAATGAGTATGACCTCATTCTTTCGGATGTGAATATGCCTAATTTGGATGGTTTTAAATTGCTGGAGATGAATAATCAAAAGGGAATCACGACTCCTGTTATATTTTTAACGGCCAAAAGTGATCCGGAAGACGAGAAAATGGGATTCGAACTGGGTGCCATGGATTATATCAAGAAACCTATCCAACGAGATATACTCTTGTTTAGAATTAAAAAGGTGATCAAAAAATAATGAGGAAGCAAAATGAAAATGGCCGTTCAAAGGAAAGAAATGGCCGAAAACAAAGACGCTTCCAAAAATGATGCTCCCCTTGACTTTCCCTCAGCGCTGGAAAGGGTCGGCGGTGACGAGCCTTTCCTTGAAGAACTCCTGAATTTATATTTCGAAGATTTTCGAGAGAAATACAATCAGCTCCAGAAAGCGGTCGAGGGAAAAAACTTCAATTCGATCCGGGAACTTGGACACGGTCTTAAAGGCTCGTCGGCCAATCTCAGCCTGAATTTTCTTCAAGCGGCTTCCTCTCAAATGGAGGAGTCCGGAAAAGAAATGAATATTGAGAAGGCCAAAGCGACTTTGGCTCTATTAGACAAGGAGTTCGAGATATTAAAGGATTATTTGTCCGGGAAGAAAGCTCGACTTTAAGAGGGGGACGGCTTATTTTCCGATGAGTTCCCGGGCGATGACCAGCCGCTGGATCTCGCTTGTCCCTTCGCCGATCGTGCAGAGCTTGGCGTCGCGCCAGAATTTCTCCGCCGGATATTCCTTCGTGTAGCCGTAGCCTCCGTGAATCTGGACGCCTTCCTCCGCCACTTTCACGGCGGCTTCGGCCGCGTAGAGCTTGGCTTGAGACGAGATCAGGGTGGTTTTCCGTCCTGCGTCTTTCTCGTCGGCGGCATGCTCGGTCAGGAGGCGGGCCGCTTCGACGAGAGTGGCCATGTCCGCCAGCTTGAATTGAATGCCCTGAAAGGATGAAATCGGCCGGCCGAACTGGCGGCGCTGCCGGGCATAGGACAGGGCCGCCTCAAAGGCTCCGCGGGCGATGCCGACGGCCAGGGCGGCGATCGAAATCCGGCCGCCCTCAAGAATCTCCATGGATTGAATGAAGCCGTCCCCTTCTTTGCCGAGGAGGGCGTCGTTCCCGACCCGGCAGTCTTCGAAGATGAGAGACGCCGTGTCGGAAATCCGCATCCCGACCTTGTCCTCGTGCCTCCCGACCGTAACTCCCGGCGTATCGAGAGGGACGAGAAACGCGGAAATGCCGTGATGGTCCGTTCCCGGCCGCGTTCGGGCTATGACAACAGCCACGCCGCCCAGGCCGGCATGGGTGATGAAATTTTTCGTGCCGTTCAAGACCCAACCGTCGGCCTCATGGACCGCGACGGTCCTGGTCCCGCCGGCGTCCGAGCCTGCCTCGGGCTCCGTCAGCCCCCACGCCCCGATGACTTCCCCGCTCGCGAGCCGCGGCAGCCATTTTTTCCGGACATCGTCTGTCCCGAACAAATAGACATGATTCGTGCACAGGGAATTATGGGCCGCGACCGTGAGGGCGAGGCCGCCTTCGACCGCGCCGAGCTCTTCCAAGACCGCGACATAATGCCGGTAGGAAAGGCCCGCTCCGCCGAACTCTTCGGGGAGGAGAATTCCCATCAAGCCCATCTCCCCCAGCCGGCGGACGAGATCGCGTGGAAAATAGGCCTTTTCATCCCATTCCCGAACATGGGGCGCGATTTCAGCCCGGGCGAAGTCCCGGACCATCTCCCGAATTTCTTTTAAGGATTCCAGCTCTTCAGGCGTCATCGTCCTCCTCCCTTTTGTCTCGTTGAGACAGACTCTTTATGGTTGGCGATGAGATCGCCACGCTTCGCTCGCGATGACAAATTATTACAGAGAGCATCAAATAGATGTCATTCTGAACGAAGTGAAGAATCTCGTTTTTGCTGCAACCATGAGATGTTTCGCTTCGCTCAACATGACAGGGATGCAAACAATAATATGCTCTCCTTAATAAGATTGTTGCCTGCGTGTCATTTTTTCAATTCGAGCTCGATCAGCGGTTTTTCCGAATCGACAAGCTCGCCGGCCGCCGCATAGATTTTTTTGACGACCGCGTCGATGGATGATTTGATCTCATTCTCCATCTTCATCGCTTCGACGATGACCAGGGTCTGGTTTTTCCGGACTTCTTCGCCCTCGGCGACGTTGATTTTGATGACCTTGCCCGGCATGGGCGCCGCAATGCGAAGCTGCGCTTCCTGCGTTTTCTCCTCGCCCTTGTGGAAAGCCTTGTCTCCCTGGCCCGGTTCCCGGATCGCAACCTGCCGGCCGCCGAGCCAGATGAGCTTTTTATCCTTATCCTCGACGATATAAGCCAGATAGGACCGGCCGTCAACAAGGATCGAAACGGAATTCTCGGAGACCGGCCGGATGTCCGCTTCAAACGACATTTCGCCGTCACGAAAAATCAGGATGTCGTTCTTCTTCTCCAGGGAGATCTTGCGGATGACGCCGTCGACCAAGAATTCGAATTCCATGCGCTTATTCCCCTCCGATTCTCCACTTCCCCACCGTCTGCCAGGGAGAGGATGTTTCTTTGCGGGATGGACCGTGGGCTTTTTTTGAAATGCCGGCCGCCTGACGCATCTCATCAAACGCGGCCGCGGCCAGCGCCAGTTGGAGCGAGGCGCCGTCTTTTGCCGGCCCTCCCCAGCCGTCGAAATATTTTTTGATGAATCCCGTATTCGTCCGCCCCGCCCTGAACTCGGGATGGCCGATGACATCCTTGAGAAAAGCAATCGTCGTCTGGATGCCGAGGATGACGTACTCGTCCAGAGCGCATTCCATCCTCCGGCAGGCGGCTTCCCGGTTCTCAGCCCAGACAATGAGTTTGGCCAGAATCGGGTCATAGTAGATCGGAACATCCCAGCCGCCGTAGATGCCGCAGTCGTGACGGACGCCCGGGCCTTTCGGCTCTTTCAGGAAAAGGATTTTTCCGGAGGACGGGAGAAAATTATGGACCGGGTCCTCGGCATAGATCCGGCATTCGAGGGCGTGGCCCCGCTGTTTCAAATCATCCTGCCGGAAGGCTAATTTCTCGCCCGCGGCGACCAAAATCTGCTGGCGGACAAGATCCACGCCCGTCACAAGCTCGGTCACCGGATGCTCGACCTGAAGGCGGGCGTTGACTTCGAGGAAATAAAAGCTTAGGTCTTTGTCCAGGAGGAACTCGACCGTGCCGGCGTTGTTATAGCCCGCGGCCCGCATGGCTTTGACGGCGGCCTCGCCCATCTTTGTCCGGAGTCCGGCATCCAAGGCCGGAGAGGGCGTCTCCTCGACGATCTTCTGGTGGCGCCTCTGGATCGAGCACTCGCGCTCAAAGAGATGAACCGTCGTCCCCTCATTGTCGGCCAGGACCTGGAATTCGACGTGGCGGGGCTCCTCGAGATATTTTTCAAGATAGACCGACTCGTCGCCGAAGGCGGACCCGGCCTCGCGCCTCCCGGCTTCAAGCGCCGGCTCCAGCTCCTTTTCCTCACGGACGATGCGCATCCCTTTTCCGCCGCCGCCGGCCGAGGCCTTGACGATCACAGGATAGCCGAGTTTCCGGGCGGCCGCCCGGCATTCGGCGACACCCTTGGGGATGGATTTCATGCCGGGGATGATTGGAATCCCGGCTTTGTCCATCGTCTGGCGGGCGCGGACTTTGTCGCCCACAAGCTCCAGGGCTTTCGAGTTCGGCCCGATGAAGATGATGCCCTCCTTTTCACAAAGCCGGGCGAAGGCCGCATTCTCGGCCAAAAAACCGTAGCCGGGATGGATGGCCTCGGAGCCGGTTGCGCGGGCCGCTTCGATAATCCGACCCATCTTGAGATAGCTCTCCGCCGCCGGGGCGGGGCCGATGCCGACCGCTTCGTCGGCCATCTGAACATGAAGGCCAACCCTGTCGGCATCGGAATAGACGGCGACCGCGGCGATCCCCATCTCGCGGCAGGCGCGGATAATCCGGACGGCGATTTCGCCCCGATTGGCGATTAAAATCTTTTTGATCATTTCATTCCGTCCACTTCGGCTTCCTTTTCTCGAGGAAGGCGGTCATCCCTTCCTGGCCTTCCCGGCTGACTCTGAGTTCGGCGATCATCCTGGCCGTGTAGGCCTTGGCTTCTTCAACGGCCATGCCGGGAACCCTCCGCAGCAATTCCTTACAGCGGGCCAGGGCTTCCGGGCCCGAGGAGAGGAGCGAATGGGTGAGCTCCTCGATTTTTTCGTCGAGCTTCTCGGCCGGCGCCACGATATTGACCAGGCCGATCTCCAAGGCTCGCCGGGCGTCGAACCTCTCGCCCGTCAGGAAATATTGCCGGGCCTTGCTCTCGCCGATGCGGCGCAGGACATAGGGCGAGATCGCGGCCGGGACGAGGCCCATCTTGACCTCGCTCAGCCCGAACTTGGCCTCCTCCGCAGCGACGACGATGTCGCAGGCCGATAAAAATCCGGTGCCGCCGCCGATGGCCGTGCCGTTGACCCGGGCAATCGTCGGCCGCGGCAGGGAATAGATCAAGTCATGAAGCTCGGCGATGGCCAAGGATTCTTCAAGGTTTTGCTCGAAGGAAAAATGGACGACCTCGCGCATCCAGTTCAAGTCCGCCCCGGCGCAGAATGACTTCCCCCGGCCGGAGAAGACGACGACCCGGACCGCGTCATCTTGAGCGATGCTTCGAAATGCGTCGAGGAGCTCCCGGATCATGACGGCGTTAAAGGCATTGTGGATTTCGGGCCGGTTGAGCCAGACTCGGACGATCTTCCCCTCGCGCGACACGACGATTGTCTCGTATTTTCTTTCTTCCATCACCCGGCCTCGAACCTTATGCCTCTCTGTCTTTGCCCGCAGGTGAGGGCGGAGGCATTAATCCCACCCTCACCTGCCCTCTTCCTTCATGGGAGAGGATTTTATTTTTTGGTTCTCTTCCATTTAGTGTGGCTAAAAATGAGGGAGAAGGTCCGGGAACGGCCGCAGCGACCGTGGAAGGTTTAGCCTTCTCGAACCGCCCTTGAGGGAACCCGGCCAAGCCGGGCGCCGCGGATGTCTGAGCTTCCCGACGGACGACCGTAAAATGAAGGAAAAGATTCCGGAGACGCTCTTTAAGAATTTTCCAATGGATCTCATCTCCCCTTCCCCTCTTGTAGCCAAGAGGGGCCCCGAAAAAGGAAAGCGTCTCCGGCCGAGGTGGCGAGTACCGCGGCGCCGAAAAGGGCGGTGAGAGAACGGCGTTAAAAACCTGGATGGGAGCTAGGCCGTTTCCGGACCTTCTCCGATCATCCTTACCCACGCGAAATGGAAGAGAACCATTTTTAATAATCATCGATGATTGTCGTCTCAACTTTTTTCCCTCAATCCTCACATCCTGAAGATCCCGACTTTGTAGTCCGGGATCGGCGCATTCAAAGACATGGCGATCCCCAGGGCCAGCGCTTTGCGCGTCTCCAGGGGGTTGAGTAAGCCGTCATCCCAGAGCCGGGCCGTGCTGAAATAGGGGCTCGCCTCTTCCTCGTATTTTTCGAGGATCGGCTTCGTCATCTTGTCTTTCTCTTCTTCCGTCATCCGAACGCCCTGCTCCTGGAGGCGCTTGATCTTGACCGTGACCAGGACATTGGCCGCCTGCTCGCCGCCCATGACGCCGATCCTGGCGTTGGGCCACATCCAGAGCAGCCGCGGGTCGTAGGCCCGGCCGCACATGGCGTAATTGCCCGCGCCGTACGAGCCGCCGACGATCACCGTGAATTTGGGCACGTCCGCGTTGGCCACGGCATGGACGAGCTTGGCTCCGTCCTTGGCGATCCCGTGGTGCTCGTACTGCTTGCCGACGATGAAGCCGGTGATGTTTTGCAGAAAGATGAGCGGGATTTTCCGCATGGCGCAGAGCGTCACGAAATGCGCCCCCTTGAGAGAACTCTCCGAGAAGAGGACGCCGTTATTGGCCAGAATGCCGACAGGATAGCCCATGATCCGGGCGAATCCGCAGACGAGGGTCTGGGCGTAAAGCTCCTTGAATTCCTGAAAGCGGCTGCCGTCCACGATCCGGGCGATGAGCTCTTTAATGTCAAACGACTTGCGCAGGTCTTTGGGCACGATGCCGCACATTTCCGCAGGATCATAATACGGCTCTTCGGGCTCGGTCCTATCCAGTTCGAACTTCCGCGGCGGGTCGAGCGTCTCGACGATATTCCGGGCGATCTCGAGCGCATGCTCGTCGTTCAAGGCGTAATAGTCCGAAACGCCGGAGATGCGGCAATGGACGTCCGCGCCGCCGAGGTCCTCGTCCGTAACTTCCTCGCCCGTGGCCGCCTTGACCAGCGGCGGGCCGCCGATGAAGATCGTCCCCTGCCGGCGGACGATGACCGTCTCGTCGCTCATGGCCGGGACATAAGCTCCTCCGGCCGTGCACGACCCCATGACGACCGAGATCTGGGGGATGCCGAGGGCCGAGAGCCGGGCTTGGTTGTAAAAAATCCGGCCGAAATGCTCCTTGTCCGGAAAAGTCCCGGACTGATGCGGGAGGAATATCCCGCCGGAGTCGACAAGATAGATACAGGGAAGACGGTTTTCGAGCGCCACTTCTTGGGCGCGGATATGCTTCTTAATCGTCATCGGGAAATAGGTCCCGCCCTTGACCGTGGCGTCGTTGGCGACGATGAGGACTTCGCGGCCGTGGACGAGGCCAATCCCCGTGACCATACTTGCGGCCGGAGCTTCGTCGTCATACATCCCTAAGGCGGCCAGCGGGCTGAGCTCCAGAAACGGGGTGTTGCGGTCGAAAAGTTTGTCCAGCCTTTCCCGGACGAGGAGTTTTCCGCGGGATTTGTGCAGCTCGCGGTATTTCGCCGGCCCCCCCTCCTGAATTTTGGCCAGCCGCTCTTTAAATTCGGCCATGACCCGCGTCATGTGCTCGACGTTTTGTTTATAATCCGGACTCTGGATATCGACTTTAGATTCGATCCTGAACATCGCAGCTCCTCTTTGAGACGTTCACTCGAAGAAAGAGGGCCCAAGTTTCAATGACGGTCTTGACTTTATTCCGGGACGAATTTATAGCCGTAATAGATGACGCCGGCCTGTCCTTCTTCATAGATCTTCCGGAACTCGATTTTCACTCTCATCCCGATATTCAAATCCGCGAAGTCGCAATCGACGACCTGGGCCGTCAGTTTCACGCCGTCATCCAGCTCAACGATGCCGACGGCATAGGGCGTCTGGTCTTCAAACTGGTGCGGCGCGACCCGGATAATCGTGTAGGTGAGGATTTTCCCCCTGTCGGCGAGTTTGGCCGGCTCGAATTCGCGCGCGGCGCATTGAGGGCAGACGAGGCGCGGCGGGAAGGAGATCGTCCCGCATTTCCTGCATTTCCCGGCTTCCAATCTGTACCGCTGAGGGATTTCTCGCCAGTATCTTGATGGAGTCGGCATGCTCTCCTCCTCTTACATCGCTTCAAAGATATGAACGACCGAGCTTCCGCCCGTCCCGCCCATATTTTGGGTCAAGCCGAGGCTGGCGGCCTTGACCTGTCTCGCTCCCGCCTCTCCGCGAAGCTGCTTGACGACTTCGACGGCCTGGGCGACGCCCGTCGCGCCGACGGGATGGCCCTTGGCCTTCAGGCCGCCGCTGGGGTTGACCGGAAATTTTCCGGAGAGCGAGGTCAGGCCCTCTTCGACGGCCTTCCCTCCGCGTCCTTTTCCGACGAGTCCTAAAGCCTCCGTGACGCAGATCTCGGCGATCGTGAAACAATCATGGACTTCAAAAAAGTCAATATCCTCGATTTTCCGGCCCGCCATCGACAGCGCCTTCTCGGCGGCCAGATGAGTGGACTCGATCCAGGTCATGTCTTTTCGGGAGCTGAGGGCGATCGTGTCCGTAGCTTGGCCGCTTCCCGCGATTTTCACGGCCGGCTTTTTCATCTTTTTGGCCATGTCCGCAGGACAGAGGATGACTGCGGCCGCGCCGTCGGTAATGGGAGAGCAATCCAGGATCCGCAGGGGATCGGCCACGAGGACGGAGTTGAGGACGGCCTCCACGGTGATCTTGAAAGGAAATTGGGCCAGGGGATTTTTCGAGCCGTTTTCATGGTTTTTGACCGCAACCATGGCCAACTGCTCGCGTGTCGTGCCATATTTGGCCATGTGGGCCTTGGCCATCATGGCATAGAGCCCTGGAAAGGTTAGGCCGTGATATCCTTCATATTCCTGGTCGGCCGCCGTCCCCAGGGCATAGGTGGCTTCGCAGCCCGTGACGTCGGTCATTTTCTCGACGCCGCCGACCAAGACGACATCGCTCATCCCCGAAGCGACATCGATGAACCCCTGCCGCAAGGCCAGCCCTCCCGATGAACAGGCGGACTCGACCCGGACGGTCGGCACAGGATTCTTTCCCAAATAGTCGGAGAGGAGCGAGGCAAGATGCTCCTGACCGACGAAGAGGCCGGACGACATGCAGCCGACATACATCGCCTCGATCCGGTCGAGGCCGGCATCCTCCAGGGCCAGAAGGGCCGCCTCGACGAAAATCGTCCTCAGCGATTTCTCCCACAGTTCACCCCACTTGGTCATACCGACGCCGACGACAGCAACGTCTCTCATCGCGACCCTCCTATTCCGCCTTCCGGATCTTGCGGCGGTATTTGGCGTAGACGCCGTACTCCAGGTAATTCTTGTTTTTGTCCAGAAGATATCTTGTCCGCGGCGCCAAGTCCCGGACTTCATCGATTCGCTTGGTCGTCCGGAAAATGAAGGCATCGCTGCCCGCCCCGGATCCGTAGGAGACGATGAGGATCATGTCTCCCGGCTTGGAGATATCGAGCGTGGCCGTCAGCCCCAGCGGCGAAGACCCGGAATAGGTATTTCCCAGCTTCGAAACCAGCCAGCCGGGTTCGATCTGCTTTTTCTCGAATCCCAGGATCTCCCCGACCCGGAACGGGAATTTTCCGTTGGGCTGGTGGAAAATGACATAATCAAAATCGGAAGGCTTCTTCTTGACCTTGGCCATGATGCCTCGGGCGGCGCCGGTGATGTGTTTGAAGTAGGCCGGCTCGCCCGTGAAGCGGCCGCCGTGCTGGGGATAATATTGATACTCGCGCCTCCAGAAATCCGGGGTGTCCGTCGTGTAGGAATAGGTTTCGAGCGTCTCGGCCACGATGTCGTCTTTCCCGAAGAGGAAGGCGGCGGCGCCGGCGGCGGCCGAATACTCGAGCGCGTCGCCCGGCGCGCCCTGCGAGGTGTCGGCCCCGACGGCCAGGCCGTACTTGACCGCGCCCGCTTGGACGAGGTTCAAGGCCACGAACATCCCCTCGGTCCCGGCCTTGCAGGCGAATTCCAAATCGGCCGTGTGAACTTCGGGCGTGGCCCCGAGGGCTTCGGCCAGGACGGTGCCGCTGGGCTTCACGGCATAGGGATGGGATTCCGAGCCGACATAGACGGCTCCGATCTCCCGGGGATCGATGCCCGCCCTCTTCAAGGCGTTCTTCGAGGCCTCGACGGCCATGGTGATCGTATCCTGGTCGGGAGAGGGAACGGATTTCTCCTCGAGCATCAAGCCTTTCTTGTAGCTGGGGGCGTCCGCGCCCCAGACTTTGGCGATTTCCTCGACCTTGATCCGATTGCGGGGGATGTATGCCCCGTAGCCGATGATCCCGACCATTGTCCGGCCCTCCTTTTTGTGATAGAGAAAATCACCCGCTCTTTAAGGTGTGATAGCGGGGCGTAAATAAATAAAATAATAAAGATTCAAGAAACTCAAAACAGAGGTATTATCCTTCCATAACTCAATATTGAAGTCAAGGTATCGGGAACCTGACCGTAGTACAGTTTAGTGCGGGTCCTGTCGGACACTCTTGGAGGGAAATCCTTCGAGCGGGTTCCCCCTCCAAGGTGACTCTGGGGCGCCCGATCGGCGCCACCCGATTGAACTATGATCGCGGAATTGGAGATGCTTGCTCCAACGAGTAACGGAATTCCGGGACATGACCGGAAAATTCATGGGACACAATCCCTTTTCGAGAGAAAAGGGTTATGTCCCCAATTTTCCGGATCGTGTCCCTGGAATTCCAGTCTTCCAGACGGGATGCGTTTCTATCGGCTGTATCGGGGACCGAGCAAAATTGAAAATTTAACGGCGTTATTATATATTGCAATTTAATTATATTTTTAGATCATATAAGGAGAGGGCATCATGAATTACTTCTTGACCGAAGAACAAAAGATGTTGCGCGACATGGTGGCGAAATTCGCCAAAGACAAGATCGCCCCCGTGGCCAAAGAGAACCAGAAGGAAGGCCGGTTTCCGGCGGAGATCATCAAACAGGCGGGCGAATTGGGGCTCCTGGGAATCGCCTACCCCCCAGAATACGGCGGGGCGGGCATGGATAACGTCTCTTATATGCTCGCCATCGAGGAAATCTCGAGAGCCTGCGCTTCAACCGGCGTCATCATTTCCGCTCATTCATCGCTCGCGATCGGCGCCATCCACCTTTTCGGAACAGAAGAACAAAAGAAGAAGTATATGCCGGATTTATGCTCCGGGAAAGAGCTCGGCTGCTTCTGCCTGACGGAGGCCGGGGCCGGCTCCGATTCCGGATCGATCAAAACGACGGCGAAGTTGAGCGGCGACCGATGGATTCTCAATGGAGCCAAACAATTCATCACTAGCGGCAAAGAGGCCGAAGTCGCGATCATCTTCGCTTTAACAGACCCTCCGGCTAAAACGCGGGGGATCTCGGCCTTTATCGTCGAGCGGCAGACCCCCGGCTACAAGATCGGGAAAATCGAGCATAAACTGGGAATCCGGGCGTCGACGACGGCGGAAATTCTCCTTGAGGAATGCGCCATCCCGAAAGAGAACCTCTTGGGAGAAGTCAATAAGGGCTTCAAAATCGCCATGGCCTCGCTGGATGGAGGACGGATCGGCATCGCCTCCCAGGCCCTCGGAATCGCCAGGGCGTCCATTGAAGACGCCGTTCAATATGCCAAGGAACGGGTCCAGTTCGACCAGCCGATCTCGAATTTCCAGGCCATTCAATGGATGATCGCCGACATGAAGACCGAATACGACGCGGCCTGGCTGCTGACCTACCGGGCGGCTGTCCTCAAAGACCGCATGATACCTTTCACCACGGAAGCCGCCATGGCCAAGCTCAAAGCGTCGGAAACGGCGATGTTCTGCGCCGCGAAGGCCATCCAGATTCACGGCGGCTACGGCTACACCGAAGACTTCAATGTCGAACGCTACTACCGGGACGCCAAGATCACCGAAATCTACGAGGGAACGAGCGAAATCATGCGCTTGATCATCGCCGGACAGCTCCTAAAAAAATAAAAACGGATCTCATGAATAAAATTAAAATCGTCACGGCCGCGGCCCTCTTCGACGGACATGACGTGTCCATCAATATCTTTTCGAAGCTGATGCATCAACGAGGGGCCGAGGTCATCCATATCGGACACAACCGCTCCGTGGACGAAATCCTCACCGTCGCCATCCAGGAGGACGTCGACGCGATTCTCGTCAGTTCCTACCAGGGCGGCCATAACGAATTTTTCCGCTATCTTGTCGACAGCCTCAAAAAATTCTCCGCGGAGAGGATCCTCGTCTTCGGCGGAGGGGGCGGCGTTATTTTGCCCGCGGAAATCGAGGAGCTTCAGGCCTACGGCCTGGCCCGGATCTACCATGCCACGGACGGCCAGAAGATGGGGATCCAGGGGATCGCCGATGATATCCTGGCCAGGATCCGGCAGGCCAAGGCGGAGCGGCTAAAACCATCCGCAGGCCCCCTCTCCGGAGACGAGATCGAAGAGCTGGGAGTCCAGGATCCTTTGAAAATCGCCCGCCAAATTTCCTCCATCGAAGATCATATCGATGACGTCAAAAAAATCGAGGAACTCAGAAACCTTTATCGGAAGCACGATAAAAAAAGATCGTTCGTCTTGGGCGTGACGGGAACGGGGGGCAGCGGGAAAAGTTCGCTCATCGACGAGCTCATCAACCGCTTCTTGAAGATCAGCGAAGATATCCACATCGGGGTCCTGGCCGTTGATCCGTCCCGGAGATTGACCGGCGGCGCGTTCCTGGGCGACCGCATCCGGTATAACAATATCACCAGCCCGAGAGTCTATTTCCGGAGCTTCGCCACGAGAGAAAGCTCGACCGAGCTGAGCCGGGCCACGGCCGAGGCCGTCCATCTTCTCAAAGCCTGCGGTTTCGACCTTATTTTCGTGGAAACGAGCGGCATCCGCCAGGGCGACAGCTCCGTCACGGACATCAGTCAGCATTCGATCTACGTCATGACGGCCGAATACGGCTCGGCCTCGCAGCTCGAAAAAATCGACATGCTCGATATGGCCGACTCGATCGTCATCAACAAAATCGAAAAGGTCGGCTCCGAAGACGCCGTCCGGCAGATCGCCCAACGCTACGCCAAAAACAAACAGATCAAAATACCGCGCCAGGCCTCGGTCCTGGATCTCGAGCTTCCGGTTTACGCCACGAGCTGCAACCGATTCAACAATCCCGGCGTAAACAGGCTTTTCAAAGATCTCTTGAAACGGATCGCCGCCAAGAACCGGAGAGAGGTCCGTATCAAGAACCAGCTTTTGGATCTATTGCCGACGGAAGCCGGGCATGATATGGGATTGATCCCCCAGCGGCGCAGCCATTACCTCACGGAAATCGTCGACACCGTCAAAAAATACCATCAATCCGGTGAAGAGCAAGCCACCGCGGCCGGCGAATGCTTCGCCCTGAAGCAAAGCCTCAAACATTTTGAGCGGGAGGAAGCGACGAAAGCCGCCCTCCGGAGGGAATTCGACAAAAAATGGGAGCTCTTGTCCGAAGAGACGCGCTCGTTTATAAAAAGCTGGGAAAAGGTCAAGAAGGAATACGCCCAGGACTCCATCCATTACAAGATCCAGGACGAGGAATTCAAAATCGATCTCACGGCCAAAAGCCTCTCCTCATTGCGGATTCCCAAGGTGGCTCTTCCCCGTTACCGTTCCTGGGAAGAATTGGTCAAGTTCCACTATAAAGAAAACCTGCCGGGATCATTTCCCTATACGGCCGGCGTCTTTCCCTTTAAGAGAACGACCGAAGAGCCGAGACGCCAATTCGCCGGCGAGGGAAGCCCGGAGAGGACCAACAAAAGATTCCATTACCTAAGCCGGAACGACTGCGCTAAAAGGCTGTCCACGGCCTTCGACGGCATCACGCTCTACGGAGAGGATCCCGAGAGCCGCCCGGATATCTATGGGAAAATCGGCGAAAGCGGCGTGAGCATCTGCACCATCGAAGACCTGGACAAACTCTACGAAGGCTTTGACCTGACCGCGCCTTATACCTCCGTCTCGATGACGATCAACGCCCCCGCCCCGATCATCCTGGCCATGTATTTCATGGTCGCCTACCGGAGAAAGCTCAAAAGCCTAGAGGGCGAAGGGAAACTCTTGAGCGAGGCCGAGAAAGAAGAGCTCAAGATTGCGACCTTCAGAAACCTGCGGGGAACCGTTCAGGCCGATATCCTCAAGGAAGATCAGGGACAAAACACCTGCATTTTTTCGGTCGACTTCGCCATGAAGCTCCTCGGGGATGTCCAAGTCTATTTCTCGAAAAACAACATCAAGAAATATTACTCCCTGAGCGTCAGCGGCTATCACATCGCCGAAGCCGGCGCCAATCCCATCACCCAGCTGGCTTTCACCCTGGCCAACGGATTCACCTATGTCGAATATTTCCTGAATCGCGGCCTGTCGATCGACGATTTCGCTCCCAACCTGTCCTTCTTTTTCAGCAACGGCATGGAGCCCGAATACTCGGTGATCGGGCGGGTGGCCCGGAGAATCTGGGCCATCGCCCTGAAGCACAAATACGGGGCCAACGACAAAAGCCAGAAATTGAAATACCACATCCAGACCTCCGGCCGGTCCCTTCATGCCCAGGAGATCGATCTCAACGACATTCGAACGACGCTCCAGGCGCTGCTTGCTTTTTATGACAACTGCAATTCCCTGCACACGAATTCTTATGATGAAGCGATCACAACGCCCACGGAAGAATCCGTGAGACGCTCGATGGCCATTCAGCTGATCCTGACCCACGAATTCGGAATGGTGAAAAACGAAAACCCGAACCAGGGATCGTTCCTCATCGAAGAATTGACGGATCTTGTCGAGGAGGCCGTCCTTGAGGAGTTCGACCGGCTGTCCCGCCGGGGCGGCGTCCTGGGAGCCATGGAGACGCAATACCAGCGGGCGAAAATCCAAGAAGAATCCCTCTTTTACGAGGAGCTCAAAGCCAGCGGCGAATATCCGGTCATCGGCGTCAACAAATTCGTCAAAGAGAATCCGGAAAACCTTTATGACCGGATGAAAATCACCCGGACGACCGCGGAGGAAAAAAACGAACGGCTCCGGAAGCTTCAGGAATTTCAGGAAGGCCATCGAGAGCGGGCCGTCCCGGCCTTGGAAAAATTGAGAGAAGTCGCTCTTGGCGACGGCAATATCTTCGAAGAGCTGCTCAACACCGTTCAGTTCGCCTCCCTGGGGCAGATCACCCGTGTCCTTTATGAAGTCGGCGGCAAGTACCGGAGGGGATTTTAGCCGCAGGCTGAAAACCTATAGATCGGAATGGAAAACAACCTGGATTGTCTTTCCCGAGACAGGCTCCTCGAGCTCTGCAAGGTTTACGCCAAGAATTGGCTGGCCCACGACGGATCCTGGTTTCTGTCCATCGAGGAAAAATGCGGCCTGGCGGCGGCCATCGAAATGGATATCGCAGCCTGGCGAAAATTCACCGTCATCGAAGCCAAGCGGCTCATCGCCTTTCTGGGATTGGGGAAAAACGCGGGTGTCGAAGGATTAAAAAAAGCCCTGTCCCTGCGGCTCTATGCGACATTGAACGAGGATGAAATCGTCATCGAAGACGAACGGACCCTGCTCTATCGCCTGAAAACCTGCCGAGTTCAGGAAACGCGCCGCCGAAAAGGATTGGGCGACTTTCCCTGCAAGCCGGTCGGCCTGGTGGAATACGGCCTCTTCGCCAAAACGATCGACGAACGATTCGAAACCGAAGGCCTCAGTTGTCCGCCCGATATCTCCGATCCGGCCTGCTTTTGCCTCTGGAAATTTAGACTGCCTGAATAAAATGACATTTTGGCTCAGGCGTCGGCATCTGTTTCTGAGATGAATAAATCGGAGCCAAACGGAGGGCGAGCATGACGCGCGAAGAAAAAATTGAACAACTGAAGAAAAAACGGGACGAGGCAAAATTGGGAGGCGGGGCCAAGCGGATCGAAGAGCAGCATAAAAAGGGGAAATGGACCGCGCGGGAAAGGCTGGAGGTCCTGCTCGATGAGGGGAGCTTCGAAGAGTTCGACATGTTTTCCGCGCACCGCTGCCGCGATTTCGGGTTGGACAAACAAGTCTATCTGGGCGACGGCGTGATTGCGGGACACGGCACGATCGACGGCCGGCTGACCTTCGTTTTTTCCCAGGATTTCACGGTCTGGGGCGGCTCTCTGGCTGAAGCCCACGCTGAAAAAATATGCAAGATCATGGACATGGCCATGAAAGTCGGAGCTCCGGTCATCGGCTTGAATGACTCGGGAGGGGCCCGGATTCAAGAAGGCGTGGTGAGCCTGGGAGCCTACGCCAATATTTTCCTGCGGAACACTCTGGCGTCGGGCGTCATCCCCCAGATTTCCGTGGTCTTGGGCCCTTGTGCCGGCGGCGCCGTCTACTCTCCCGCCATCACGGATTTCATTTTCATGGTCAAAGGAACGAGCTATATGTTCGTCACGGGTCCGAATGTCGTCAAGACCGTGACCCATGAGGAGGTCACCTTCGAGCAATTGGGCGGACCCGAGGTTCATTCGACCAAAAGCGGGGTCGCCCACTTCACCTGCGAAAACGAGGCCGAGACCCTGCTGGCGGCCAGAAAGCTGTTCAGCTTTCTTCCTTTAAACAATTTGGAAGATCCTCCTCAAAAAGAATGCCTCGATCCTGCGGGCCGGCAGGACGACGAGCTGAATTCGATCGTTCCCGAAAACCCCAACAAACCCTACGACATCAAAGCGGTCATCAAGAGGATCATCGATGACGGCGATTTTTTCGAGGTCCACGAGTACTACGCCCAGAATATCGTCGTCGGCTTTGCCCGGCTGGGCGGAAAACCCGTCGGCGTCATCGGCAACCAGCCTGCCGTCCTGGCCGGAGTCCTGGATATCGATTCGTCCCTCAAAGGGGCCCGTTTTATTCGCTTCTGCGACGCTTTCAACATTCCCTTGATCACGTTCGTCGATGTCCCCGGTTTCCTTCCGGGAACCGCTCAGGAATTCGGGGGGATCATCAAACACGGAGCGAAATTGTTGTATGCCTACTGCGAAGCCACGGTTCCCAAGCTGACGGTCATCACCCGGAAAGCCTATGGGGGAGCCTATGACGTCATGAACTCGAAACACATCCGGGGAGACATCAACTATGCCTGGCCAACCGCGGAGATCGCCGTCATGGGGCCCCAAGGGGCGGTGGAGATCATTTTCAAGAAGGAGATAGCGGAATCCCGCGATCCGGAAAAAGCGACCGAAAAAAAGATCGAGGAATTCCGCGAGAAATTCGCCAACCCTTACATCGCGGCCCAAAGAGGATACGTGGATGACGTCATCGAGCCGAAAACGACCCGGCCTAGGTTGATCCGGGCCTTGGCCATGTTGGCTACAAAAAAAGACGCCAATCCGCCCAAGAAGCACGGGAACATTCCTCTTTAAAGATGTTCAAAAAAATACTCATTGCCAACCGGGGGGAAATCGCGGTCCGGGTGATTCGCGCCTGCCGGGAGATGGGCATCACCTCCGTTGCGGTTTTTTCCGAGATCGACCGCAAAGCCCTGCATGTCCGGCTGGCCGATGAAGCTTATTTGATCGGCCCGCCGCCCGCGAGTCAAAGCTACCTCTCCGCGGAAAAGATCATCAAGACGGCCAAGACCTGCGGGGCGGAGGCCATTCATCCCGGCTACGGTTTCCTGGCGGAAAATCCGGATTTTGTGGAAAAAATCGAGGGCGAAGGGTTGATTTTTATCGGACCGCCGGCGAAAGCGGTCAGGCTGCTGGGGGACAAGTTGGAAGCGCGAAAAACAATGCTCTCCGCCGGCGTCCCCGTCGTTCCGGGAACGACGGAAAAGATCGAGTCGGAAGAGCACGCTCTTGCTTTGGCCGAACGCCTGGGTTTTCCGGTTTTGATCAAGGCCGCCGCGGGCGGCGGAGGCAAAGGGATGCGCCTGGTCCAAAAAAAAGATGACTTGAAATCTGCCATCCGCGGCGCTTCTTCCGAAGCCCATTCGGCCTTCGCCGATCCACGCCTCTACGTCGAAAGATATTTTGAAAGACCGCGTCATATCGAAATCCAGATTCTGGCCGACCGCTTTGGAAACGTCATCCATTTGGGCGAACGGGAATGCTCGATCCAAAGAAGGCATCAAAAAATCATCGAGGAATCCCCGTCTCCCCTGGTCGACGAGGTCCTGCGAAAAAAAATGGGAGAGACGGCGATCAAGGCCGCCCAAGCCGCGGGATACGTGAACGCCGGAACCGTGGAGTTCCTGGTGGACCGCAACAAAGAATTTTATTTTCTGGAAGTGAACACCCGCCTCCAGGTGGAGCATCCGGTCACCGAATTGGTGACCGGCATCGATATCGTCAAAGAGCAGATCCGGATCGCGGCCGGGGAACGGCTCTCCATCCGCCGGGAAGATATCTGTGGGAGGGGCTGGGCCCTGGAATGCCGGATCTATGCCGAAGACCCGGGCAATGATTTTCTCCCCTCCGCGGGAACGGTCGAATCCTACCTCGAGCCGGCCGGCCCGGGCGTCCGCGTCGATTCGGGACTGTATGAAGGCTCGGAGATTTCACTGTACTATGACCCCATCGTCGCCAAGCTCATCACTTGGGGGAGAAACCGGGAGGAAGCCATTCAAAGAATGAAGCGGGCCCTTTCGGAATACAGGATCACCGGCGTCGCGACGACCATCCCCTTTCACCGCGACGTCATGAACAATCGGAAATTCTTGAACGGGGACATCTCGACGCATTTCATCGAAGAAGAATTCAACTCGCGGGGACGGATGTCGGGGGACAAGGACGAAGAAGAATATCGATTGGCCGCTATCATCTCGGCCCTGGCCGATTTCGAGGAGAAAAAGAGATTGAGGACCGGGCCGGCGGAGAAAAAGCTCATCGACTCGCCCTGGACACGGGACGCCAGACAAAGAGGATTGAGACGGCGTCCCTAGGGGAGGCCGGCGAGACAGGTCATGAAATACCGGGCTAAAATCGAAGATAAAAGTTACCTCATCGAGATTCTTGAAACGGACGGGGATTGGGACGTCCGGCTCGACGGCGAGAAGATTTCCATCGATGTTGTTTCCGTCAAACCGCCCCGCCTGTTCTCTCTTTTAAAGGCCAATCGATCCTTCGATGTCGAAGTCGTGAAAAATTCCGAAGGCTATGTCGTCCATCTCGAGGGCCGAACCTATGAATGCGTCCTGGAGGACGAAAAAATCGCAAGGCTCAAAGGCCTGACCGTAGCGGGGAGTTCTTTGCACAAAGGAAAAGAGCTCAAGGCCCCCATGCCCGGCTTGATCCTGGCCGTTGAAGTCAAGGAAGGGGATGCGGTCAAACCCGGGCAGGGGCTGGTCATCGTCGAGGCCATGAAAATGGAAAACGAAATCAGGGCGCTTTTCGAGGCCAAAGTCAAAACCGTCAAGGTCAAACCGCGACAGGCCGTCGAACGAAATGAAGTCCTGATGGTCTTCGAGTGAAGGGAGTCGACCGCCATGAAAATCATAGGGCTCGACCATATCGGCATCGCCGTCAAAAGCTTTGAGGAGGGATCGAAGTTCTACAAAGATATCCTGAAACTAGATCTTTCCGATAAATATGAGCTCCCGGCCCAAAAAATCAGGATCTCTTATATTGCCCTCTCGGGAACCAAGATCGAATTCCTTGAGCCGACGGACAAAGAAAGTCCCATCGCTCGTTTCCTCGAAAAAAGGGGAGAAGGAATCCATCACCTCTGTTTCTTGGTGGAAGATATTGAAAAGGCTCTCGAGGAATTAAGGTCTCAAGGGATCAAACTCATCGACCACAAGCCTCGGACGAATCCCCACGGCGAAAAAATCGCCTTTATTCATCCCAAAAGCGCTGGCGGCGTTCTCCTCGAGCTGAAGGAAAGACCGGTTTAACGGTCACCGATCCTTCCCTCCTCCTTTCGGCTCTCATCCATACACTACGGAGATCGCAAAATAGGCGTCATTCCGATTTAAAATAGTTATTTTTTATGATTCTCTTCCATTTAGTGTGGGTAAAAATGAGGGAGAAGGTCCGGGAACGGCCGCAGCGACCGTGGAAGGTTTAGCCTTCTCGAACCGCCCTTGAGGGAACCCGGCCAAGCCGGGCACCGCGGATGTCTGATTACACAGCATGATGAAAGAGACAGGACAGCTTCCCGGAGGATTTGTCCGTCCCAAGAAAATGCGTTGTTCTATGCTCCTTGAAAGGGTGGCAGGGAGCAAAAAGCGACCGTTGGA
>Ga0315282_10001690_pt1 | contig 41326 bp, 38 predicted proteins | sample YL17G07_20_MG_FD_203693 | JGI IMG/M metagenome (GOLD analysis project Ga0315282, IMG submission 203693) | Sediment microbial communities from Yellowstone Lake, YNP, Wyoming, USA - YL17G07_20 | ecosystem: Environmental > Aquatic > Freshwater > Lake > Sediment | place: USA: Wyoming | collected...
CTACCGGAATGCTCGCCAGGCCAGTGGCACGCGGTATCGTGCTGCCATAGATATTCATAGTGCAGCCATTATACTGCCCTCTCATGCTTTATGAAGTGTCACCTATCTATCTGGACGAGCACATCAATTACCAGGGTACAGAATCAAGAATCTCTGATATATTGAGTCAAGCGGCCATGGTACGTTGAACTGTAAAATATTGACATCTCGGAGGAGGGTAAGATATACTATTCTACGAATAGTTCCATGGCGCAAATCCTGGAAGAAATTACTCATGAGCTTGTGGGTAGATGTCACTGATTTGACAGGACACCCACATTTTTTTTGAGGAGAGGGAGAGCAAGATGAAGAAAAGAGAGCACTATAAGATCCTTATCACTGATCCTTTGGTCAAGGAGATGGTTAACCAGGCGAACAAGCAGTTCCCCGAATATACATCCAAGATAGATTGGATGGTGGCTGAGAAGGGCGATGAACAAGAGCTGGTAGCAAAAGCTCCCGGCGTGGACATCCTGGTGGGGGCCAGAAACAGAATAACCAAGAATGTTTTCGACAAGGCTGACAAACTGATCTTCATCCAGCAGTGCAGCGCAGGCTATGACAACGTAGACCTCAAGTCAGCCCGGGAGAAAGGCGTTAAGGTCTCAAATGCTGGAACGGCAGGAGTCATACCTGTAGCTGAGCATACCATAATGCTGATGCTGGCCATATCCAAGAACCTGGCGAGAGCCCACGAGACTATGAAGGCTGGCGAGTGGATATTCGGCCAGTGCGTGACGAAGGTCTATGAGCTAAGGGACAAGACATTGGGTATTATAGGGATGGGCAAGATAGGCGCTCAGGTGGCCAGGCTGGCCAACGGATTCGGGATGAAGATTCAATATTTTGACCCTTACCGTAAGGACACCAAAGACCTAGATTTCCCTGTCAAATCGGTTTCTCTGGATGAACTGTTGAAGACCTCCGATTACATCAGCATTAACGCCTTGCTCACCCCTGAGACCAGAGGCCTTATTGGCAGAAAACAGCTTGAGATGATGAAGCCCACAGCATATTTGATAAACACCTCCCGGGGCGCCATAGTGGATGAAGAGGCCCTGGCTGACATACTGGAGCAGAAGAAAATCAGGGGGGCGGGGCTGGACGTTTATGGTGAGCATGGCGATCCGCCACCCAAGAATAGCAGATTACTGAAGCTGGACAATGTTGTGCTCACACCTCACATCGGCGGCGTAACTGCCGAGGATATCTTCCGTAATTTCTATGTAAATTCCTTGGGTAATATCATCCGTGTCGTCAAAGGTGAAGAGCCTCAGTGGGTTGTAAGCTAGTCTAATAGTGAAGGTTATATTCAGCGGAGGTCGTTAGTATGATACAGATAAGGGTGCACGGGAGGGGAGGACAGGGTGCGGTAACATTTGCCCATATTCTATGTGCTTCTGCTACATACGAGGGCAAGTACGGGCAATCATGCATGGCTGCTACAGTGGAACGACGCGGCGCTCCCGTAGAAGCTTACGGCAGGATCGGAGAAAGACCCATTGCGGAGCGTGGCGTGGTTCTAGCCCCTGACTATGTAGTAGTATTGAACCCCATGCTTGTAAAGGCGGTGAATGTCGAGGCGGCTATGAAAGATGGTGGCAAGCTGGTGGTCAATTCCCCCAAGGATTTGGGGCTCAAGCACGAGACAACTTACTTAGACGCCACCACCATAGCAGTAGACATCCTGAAGACCCCGATCACCAATACAGTGATGCTCGGAGCATTCGCCGCTGCTACAGGGCTGATTTCGCTGGATTCCCTGGAGAAAGGCACCCGACTTATCCTTTCCAGATTCTCCAAGGATAAACTAGACCTTAATGTCAAGGCCATTAAAGCTGGATATGAAGAGGTGAAACGTGGCAAAGGTGTACATTAGAGGAGCGGGCATCCATGCAACCGGCACCATCGCCATGGTCAACAAGACCGGGAGTTGGAGATATTTCCGTCCGGTACATGAAGAGAAGATGCCTCCATGCAATAACGCTTGCCCTGCTGGTAATAATATCCAGGGTTTCATCAAGCTAATCCGCGATGAGAAGTTGTTGGACGCTTGGCGATTAATTAAACAGACCAGCCCCTTCCCGGGCATATGCGGTCGAGTTTGCCCTCATCCCTGCGAGAAAGAGTGCAATCGCGGGAAGTATGACGAAGCCATGTCCATACATGCCTTGGAAAGGCTGGTAGCTGACTATGCCATTAGTCAGAAGATAACCGAAAAACCATGCGGCTCACCAAAGAAGGAAAGAGTAGCTATCGTTGGTTCTGGGCCAGCAGGTCTCTCCTGCGCCTACTTTCTGGCCAAGGAGGGCTATCAGGTAACGGTCTTCGAGGCTCTGCCGGAGATTGGCGGCATGATGAGAGTGGGGATACCCAAGTATCGTCTGACCAGGAAAGTGCTGGACAAAGAGATAGCCGATATCAAGGCGCTGGGTGTTACTTTCAAGGCGAGCGCCAAGGTTAAGGATATCAATGAGCTCAAGGACTATGATGCTGTCTTCATTGGCACCGGAGCCCATGTAAATAGAAAGTTGGATGTGCCCGGTGAAAATGCAGCCGGGGTGATTTCAGGCACCGAGTTCCTGAGGCAATTAAACCTGGACGGCAAGGCCAAAATAGGCAAAAACGTGATAGTTGTTGGCGGCGGCAACACAGCCATCGACGCTGCTAGGTCGGCCCTCAGGCTTGGCTCAAAAGCTACGATTGTATATCGCAGAACCAGGGAGGAAATGCCCGCTGTAGAAGAAGAGATTGAGGCAGTTGGCAAAGAAGGCATTGAGATTGTCTACTTGGCAGCCCCCACCAAGATAATAGCTCAGGATGGCAAGATCAAAGAAGTGGAATTCGTCAGGATGAAACTGGGGGCGCCGGACGCCAGCGGCAGAAAGAGGCCGGTGCCCATCGAGGGCTCCACGTTTAAGGCGAAGGCTGATACGGTAATCACTGCCATTGGCGAATCATCAGACCTCTCCCTGCTGCCTAAGGATTTCAAGCTTGCAGAGAAAGGTGGCAAGTCCAAGGGTATGCAAATATTTGGCGGAGGCGATGCTGTTACGGGCGCTGGCAGGGTGGTAGATGCCATAGCTTCCGGTAGGAGAGCAGCCCTCTTCATCGGCAATGCCTTGCAGGGCACGCCGGTTGAGGAGAAGCAAGCAAAAGAGCTCGCTAAATATGAGGAAATCAATACCGCTTATTTCCCGCGGCAGGCAGCGGTGAGGATGCCCGAATTATCGGTTGCCAAGAGGACTTCCAACTTCTCCGAAATCAACCGTGGCATCCCGGCAGAGAAAGGTGTAAAGGAAGCCAAGAGGTGTTTCTCCTGCGGCATTTGCAGGGAGTGTAATAATTGCCTGTATTTCTGCCCCGATATCTGTGTTTCGCTAAAAGATGGCAAATACGAGTTTGACTACGATTATTGCAAAGGGTGTGGGATTTGCAGCCACGAATGTTGCGCTGGGGTAATCCGAATGGAGCAGGAGGCTTCGTAATATGGAGATGTTTCTTTCAGGAAATCAATGTATAGCCCACGGTGCCAAGTTATCCAGGGTGGAGGTAATAAGCGCCTATCCCATTACACCTGCTACTCCAGCCTCGGAAGAGCTTCACGAAATGGTTGCGGCCGGTGAGCTGGACGCTGATATTGTGAATGCCGAGTCTGAACTGGGTGCCATGGGTATCTGTGTTGGCGCTTCAGCGGCGGGATGCAGGACCTTTAACTGCACCTGCTCTCAAGGTCTTGCCTTGATGCGCGAGATGTTGTGGGCTGCCTCAGGCATGGCATTGCCCGTAGTCCTGGCCATAGATAGCCGAGAGGTAGGCATACCTCAAGGATTGCTGAGCGATTATTCCGACTCGCTCTCAGAAAGAGACGCCAGCTTCCTCCAATTCTATTGCGAGAACGGGCAAGAGATTGTAGATTCAGTAATAATGGCATATAAAATCAGCGAAAACGATAAGGTGTTATTGCCTTCCTTTGTGGTATCAGAGGGCCACAGAGTGAGCCACAGCTTCGAGCGAGTGGACGTACCAGACCAGGCCAAGGTGGACAAATTCCTGCCCAAATACCAGCCCAAGCACGTTTTCGTTGACCCGAATTATCCCATGACGCAGGGCCCTGCGGTAATGACTCAATACCCTAGCTTCAAGTTGCAGCAATACCAGGCAATGCAGGATGCTAAGCAGGTAATAAAGGATGTCTGCAAGGAATATGCCCAGATGTTTGGCCGAAGCTATGACCTGGTGGAGGCATATAAGACCGAAGATGCTGAGCAGATAATAGTGGCGATGGGCTCAATAGCCAGCCTCGTCAGAGAGAAGGTAGATGAGTACCGGCAGAGGGGCGTGAAGTTAGGCATGCTGAAGCTCAGGGTATTCAGGCCCTTCCCCGACGAGGATGTCAAGAAATATCTCTCCAACGCCAAGAAGGTATTAGTGATTGACCGGGCCTGCACCCCGGGGAACATTTGGGGAATATCCTGCCTTGAAATAAAATCAGCTATCCGAAAATCAACGATATCTATATCCAATTACATCGTCAGCGGTAAAGACATGAGCTTCCAGGACATTGATGAAATGTTCGCAGCCTGGTCGAAGAGAGATGACGAGTTTGTGGAGTGGTTCAAGGTAAGCTTCGATGACCGGACTGCGACTATCAGCGGCTCTGATAACTGGGAGAAGCTGCTGAAAGGTGAAAAGGTAGAGAGACAGGTCATAAAAGAAGGCGAGGGCTGTCTGAGCAAGGGCACGGCCTCCTGTGCCGGCTGCTTGAGCCTTCATGCCATCAGGCTGGTCTTGAGCGCCTTCGATAAGAATGCAGTGGTTGTCAACAATGCCGGATGTCTTTCCGCGGTCGGCACTTTCTATCCGCTAACTGGTTGGAAGGTACCTTTCTTCTTCTTCACTTATAGCCATGCCGGGGCTGCAACCAGCGGCATGGAAGTCGCTATGAAAAGAAAGGGCATCAATGCCGATTTGGTCTTAGTAGCAGGTGACGGTGCCATCTTCGATATCGGGCTGCAGACATTCTCCGCAGCCCTGGAAAGAGGACATAGGGTAATCTACCTTTGCTACGATAACCAGGCTTATATGAACACCGGTGTCCAGAAGAGCGGCTCCACCCCCTACATGGTAAGGACAAAGACAACCTTAGGGGGGAGGCCGGGCAGGGCGAAGAACATTGAGCAGATTGTAGCTGCTCATGGTGATATTTATATTGCCACCGCCTCATCAGCCTATCCCGAAGATTTATTGGCGAAGGTCAAGAAGGCGAAGTCGCTGAACAAGCCCTCTTTCATCCACATAATCTGCCCGTGTCCTCCGGGATGGGAATACGACCCCGCCTTGGGTATAGAGATCGCTCGCCTCGGAGTCGAGACGGGGAGCGTGGTTCTATATGAATACGAAAATGGCAAGCTAACCGTCAATGTGGTTCCCGATAAGAGGAAGCCGGTTGAAGAGTATATCAAGAAACAGGGAAGGTACCATAATCTGAGCAAAGCCCAGATCGCTGCTATCCAAAAAGAAGTCGATGAAAATTTCAAACATCTGTTGAGTGGCACTCTGGCGTAGGAAGGAGAATAGATGTTAAAGTCAAAAAAGGACGATACCCTGGGAAAGCTGCTGGATAGAGCAGCAACACAGTTCCCCAAGAACGAGGCCATAGTCCAGGGTACTACGAGAATAACGTATGACAACTACCTGGACAAGGTAAACTGCATGGCCAATGCCCTGCTCAAACTGGGCGTCAAGAAGGACGATAAGATAGCAATTTGGATGGCCAATATACCTGAGTGGGTTTATGCTCATTTCGCTGCTGTGAAACTAGGAGCCCCTGTTATTCCCATCAGCACCCGATACAGGGTACATGAGTTGGAATATATCCTCAAGAAATCTGATACCACTACTTTCTTTGTTCAGGACCGCTTCCTGAAGTCAGATTATATTCCTATGATTTATGAGCTCCTGCCCGAGCTGAAGAAATGCAAGCCTAATGAGCTGCAAAGCGAAAAACTGCCGTTACTCAAGAGAGTGATCATGGTTAGCGGCCAGAGCTATAATGGCATGCTCGACTTCAATAAAGTGCTGGAGATGGGTAAGGATTACGCCAACAGTGCTGAGTTGAAGAAGGCGCAGCAGGCAGTGAAGCGCGATGATGTCTACATCATCCCCTTTACTTCAGGGACAACTGGCTTCCCCAAGGGAGTGGTAACTACTCATGACCAGTATATCCAGGTCATCGAGGGTTTCAGTGAGAGATTCCAGATGACGGATAAGGACCGCATTCTGGTCGTATCACCGTTTAATAACAACATGGGCAACATGACGGGCATGACACTGGGGGCATCTCACGGCGCCTGCATCCTGCCGATGCTTCAGTTCGACCCTGGAGAGGCTTTGAGGTTAATAGACGAAGAGAAGGCTACTAATTTCACTGGCTCGCCAACAATGTACATCATGATGATGGACCATCCCGATTTCCCCAAGCGTAATACACGTTCCATAAAGAGCTGCATCGTTGGTGGTTCCGATGTTGCCCCCGAGCTGGTGAGAGCTATGATGGACAAGATGGGTATCAAGGATGTCATCTCCGCCTACGGCATGACCGAGAACTCTGGTATTAGCACCTGCTCTCGACGTGGAGATCCGCCTGAGGTGGTCGCCAATACCGCCGGCAAACTTATGTTCAAAGGCTGCGACCTGAAGGTCTTGGATCCCGAAACTGGCAAAGAGGTTCTGCGGGGAACTCAAGGCGAGATATGCACCAAGGGCTGGTTCGTCATGAAAGAGTATTACAAGATGCCCGAGGAGACTAAGAAGGCCTTCGACAAGAATGGTTGGTTTCACACCGGTGACCTGGGAGTCATGAATGACAAGGGTTACATAAAGATCACGGGGCGCATCAAGGATATGTTTATCACCGGCGGCGTGAATGCCTACCCGGCGGAGATAGAAAACTTCCTATTTACCCATCCCAAGATTGCTATGGTTGCAGTGACCGGCGTGCCTGATAGAAGGATGGGCGAAGTCGGCATGGCTTTCATCAAGTTGAAGGAGGGCCAGACCGCCACAGCCGAAGAGATCATAGCCTTCGCCAGAGAGAGAATGGCAAACTATAAGGCACCGAAGTACGTAAAGTTTGTTACTGATTTCCCTATGACACCAACAGGCAAGATTCAAAAGTTCGTTTTAAGGGACCAAGCCGTAAAGGAAATGGGGCTAGATAAACAATGATGATCTCTGAGTTCCAAGAGGCTTATCGCAACAGGCATAAATTAGCGGAGGGATGGAAAAAGACAGGTAAAAAGATATTCGGGTACTTCTGTAACTATACCCCAGAGGAGCTTATCTATGCAGCAGGTATCATTCCTGTGCGCATTAGAGGAAGCTCGGAAAATATAGAACTTTCTGATGCGCACCTACCAAGCATCTGCTGCTCCTTTATGAGAAGTGCTCTCGACCAGGCACTGAAGGGGCAATACAATTACCTCGATGGAGCAGTTTTCCCCAAGTCCTGCGACATGACTCGAGCCCTCTACAGTATCTGGAAAAGGGATATAAAGCTCTCTTACTATTACTACCTATCGGTCCCTGGCAAGAGCACAGACATAGCTGTTGACTTCTTTATCGAAGAGCTACGCTTATTTAAGGAATCTGTGGAGAAATACACCAACAAAAAAATCAGCGAACAGTCGTTGAGGCAGGCGATTAAACTCTACAACGAGAACCGTGCCCTGGCACACGAGCTGTATAACCTCGGGTTGCGTGATAATCCTCCCCTTTCCGGTAGCGAGATGTTCGCAGTCCTTCGGTCAGGGCTTATTATGCCCAAAGAAGAGCACAACGCCATGCTGCGCAAGCTGCTGCCGAGCCTTTCGGCTGCGAAGGGCTCTCAGGACGGCAAAGTGCGACTCATGATAGCAGGAAATACGTTCGAGACTATTGAGCTGCTGCAAGCAGTAGAAGAGAGCGGCGGCAATATTGTGATTGACGATATAGATATCGGCAGCCGCTACTATTCCTCTGCAGTCGATGAAAATGCCGAGCCTCTGAGAGCTCTGGCGGAGCGCTATTTGAGGAAAGTCCCCTGTCCGTGCAAGCATCCTGCTGAGCCCAGGTTGTATCACATGCTGGAGTTGGCCAAGGAATACCGTGTCAAGGGAGTCATCTTGCTAACTCAGAAGTACTGTGATACCCATCTTTACGACCGCCCCTGGCTCGAAAGCAGCCTTAAAGAGAATGGTATTCCGGTCCTGGTAGTTGACCATTCAGATACCGGTTGGGCGGGCGGCAAATTCAAGACTATGGTTCAGGCATTTATGGAAATGGTGGGATAGTCTAATGGAAATCAAACAAAATAAACCTGTAGCGACCCCCTTCAAGGCAGTCAGGCTGGCCTCTTCGGCAGCCTTAGGCACCCTTAACGATATTTACTACAAAGCGCTGGCTAGCGCCAAGCAAGATGGCAAGCCTGTAGTATGGATAACCTCGATGACTCCTATCGAATTGGTTTATACCTTTGATGGAATCCCCTTCTTTCCGGAGAACTATGCTGCGCTCTGTTCTTCCAGAAAGGTGGCGGAGGAACTCTGCAAGGCCGGGGAGGCTAAAGGTTATTCACAGGACTTGTGCGCTTATGCCCTGTGCACCTTCGGCATAATGTTTGAAAATAAAGGAGCTTTCGGTGATCCCCCTCCAGCTCCAGATATTTTGATCGCTACCGAGGGCGCATGCGCTACCCATCCCAAATGGTGGGAGGCCATGCAGAGGCATTACAAATGCCCCATGATTGTTATAGACGCAGCTTACACGGTGGATAGTGATACACTGAATCCGCACCACAAAGCATACTATGCACAGGAACTGAAGGAAGCTGTCAAGGTAATGGAGCAGGCCACTAAAAAAAGGTTTGATATGGAGAAGCTCCGCGAGGTGGTGTCCTACTCAGACCAGGCTAGTGCCCTCTGGGACGAGATAGATGCCATGCGAGCGGCGATACCAACTCCTATAAGTCAGATTGACGTTTTTACCTGCCTGTTCCCCTTGGTTACATTGAAAGGCACCAAAGAAGCGGTGGATTTCTATAAACAGCTTCGAGATGAAGTTAAGACAAGGGTAGATACCAAGGTGGGCTTCGTTCCCAACGAGAGGTTCCGCCTTATCTGGGACCTCTTCCCTATCTATCACAACATGCGTTTGCTCAATTACTTTGCAGAGTTCGGTGCAGCATTCGTTACCGACCTCTACGGAAATGCATTCAGCGGACGCGTCGACCCGTCCGATCCCTTCGGTAGTCTCGCGAACAGATACCTGAGCTTTTTCATGCGTGCAGCGTCCTGGGGGAAGGCGGAGCTTTATAAGAAAAGGGCGAAGCAATATCATGTGGATGGTATAGTTTTTCACTCCAATAGGTGCTGCAGGAATTTCACTGCGGAACAACCGGACATAGGCGCAATTCTTAGAGATGAACTGGGTCTCCCCAGCATGTCGTTCGAAGGCAACATGGTTGACCCCAGAGGGTACGACGATGCTGGCGTCAGGTCGAAGATTGAATCCTTCATCGAGATGTTAGAAGCCCGGAAATACCCCAAGAAGTAGAGTAGAAACAAAGCAAAAGGGAGGAAAGTCACTGTGGATTTCACGTTAACTGAACAACAGCAAATGTTCAAGAACTCGGTGAAAAAGTTCACCGAGCAAGAGCTTACCCCTCTGGTTGATATCATGGATAAGCAGAACAATTTCCCCCATGAGATCCGGCCTAAGCTAGCGGAGATGGGTCTCTATGGAATCCCCTTCGACCCGAAATATGGAGGGGCTGGATCTGACCATGTGAGCCTGGCGCTGGCGCTGGAGGAAATTGCCAAGGTTTTGGCTGCCTTGGCCATACACATACAGTTACAGCATGTCGTGGAAGACAGGTTCAACAAACTCGCCACCGAAGCCCAGAAAAAGCAATGGATGATCCCGATCGCGGAGGCCAAGAAGGTCGGCTGCTTCGGCTTTACCGAGCCAGATACTGGTTCAAACCCCAAGATGATTAAGACTGTGGCCAAGGAAGTGAAAGACGGTTATATCATAAACGGGGTGAAGAGATTCATCACCAATGCCCCCTGGGCCGACGTGATGTGCGTATTCGCTAAGCTTGAGGGCGACATCAGCCTGTTTTTCATCGAGGCGAACAGAAAAGGGTTTTCCACCGGCCCCAAGATGGATAAGCTGGGGCTGAGGGGCACAGACCTCTCCGATGTGTTCTTTGAGGATGTTCATGTGCCCAAGGATCACCTCCTGGGTGGCAAGGGCGGTAAGTTCGATGCATTGAAGGATGCTATGACCATAGGCAAGCTTTGCCTCAGTGCTCAGTGTGTAGGGCTTATGCAGGCTTCTCTGGAAGAGGCAATCAAATACGCCATGCACAGAATGCACTTCGATGAGCCGATATTCAATTTGCAGGCCATTCACTGGCTGTTGGCTGAAATGGCATCTAGGCTCGAGGCATCGCGCTGGTTGACCTATCGGGCGGCCTTCTTGAAAGACCAGGGTCTCGATACTATAAAAGACATGGCTATCACCAAGCTGTTCGTGACCTCAACCGCTACAGATGTCTGTAGATGGGGCATGCAGGTACATGGTGCCTATGGCATCAGCAAGGAGTACAAGATCGAGCGCCTGTTCAGGGACGCCAAGATGTACGAATTGCTGGAAGGCACTTCAGAGATACAGAGAGAGTTAATAGTGAAGCGTCTGCCCAGGTGAGGCAGGCTCATCTATGTGTTTCCTCTGGCGGCAGGTTCCTAAAGGCTGGTCAAGGAGGCCATACTATGGATTTCAAGCTTACTGATGAACAGATTAAGCTGCGCAAAGAGTTTTACGACGTTTGCAAAGAGCTGGAGAAGAAGAAGCCCAAAGGATTCGCCGGACTGGAGAGTCTCTACGATACCGACGAGGGTTGGCAGTATCACCTTTATTGTGCCAAGGAGTACGCCAAGAGGGGCTGGATTTCGATTGGCTGGCCCCCTGAGTATGGCGGTAAAGGCACAATCGGGGACAAGGTGTTCTTTGCTGAGGCCAGGGGCTATTATGACCTTCCCGGTATAGACATCTTCGGTCCTGAGATGCTTGCCCCCACGCTTCTGGGAGTGGGCAACGAGGAGCTAAACAAGAGATTTCTGCCTGGAATCGCCTCAGGCGAAGTGCAATGGTGTGAACTGTGGAGCGAGCCAAACGCGGGCTCAGACCTGGCTTCCCTGACCACGTCGGCAGTGCGAAAGGGAAACGAGTACATCATAAATGGTCAGAAAATCTGGAGCACCGGCGCTCATCGCGCCCACTGGGCGTTTGCTCTGGTAAGAACCGACCCACATGCTCCCAAGAAGCAGATGGGGATAACATTCCTCCTCTTCGATATGAAGACGCCGGGTGTTACTGTGAAACCGCTTTATTACATGGACCAGGCGCATGTGTACAATGAGGTCTTCCTCGATGACGTGCATGTACCTGTAGAGAACGTCGTCGGCCAGGAAAACGAGGGCTGGCGGGTTACCCAGCTTCTGGCCGGCTTCGAGAGGTCAAGCCTGGGCGCTATTATGATGATGCTTCGCCAGTTAGAAGAGTTGGTGCAATACTGCAACGAGACTAAGGTAGGCGGCAAACTGCTGGCGCATGACCCTCTAATTCGTAGCAGGCTTTCCCAGATGGCTTGCGAGATTGAGGCGCTTCGCTGCCTTGGCTACAGGATAGCCGACGCTCAGGAAAGGAACGAGATGGCTGGGTTCGAGGCTTCCGGGGTGCATATACTTGCCAGCGAGCTGCAGGAACGCCTCTCTTGGCTAGGAGCCGATATACTGGGCCCATACGGGCAGGTCAAGCGCTCTAGGTGGTCGCCGTTCCAGGGCTGGTACGAGAAGTGGTACCAGCAGTCCTTTGTGCTGTTCATTGCGATGGGTACTAACGAGATACAAAGGAACATCATATCCTGGTACGGCTTGGGTCTACCCAGGATGAAATAGACAGAGTCATAGGTTTTCCCGAAAGTCATCCACTCCTGACGGATGCAAGGAGACTTCATAATGGATTTCAAATTTTCAGACGAACAATTAAAGCTGCGCAAACAGTTTTTCGATGTTTGTGCAGATTTGGAGAAAATTAAGCCCAAGGGTTATGTAGGCCTGGAGAGCAACTACGATACTGATGAAGGCTGGGAATACCACATTCACTGTGCCAAGGAGTTTGCCAGGAGAGGATGGCTGGCTCTGGACTGGCCATCTGACTATGGCGGCAGCGGCACGATGATGGACAGGGTGTTCTTTGCTGAGGCTAAGGGATATTACGATGTAGGCGGAGTAGATGTCTTCGGTGTGGATATGCTTGCTCCCACAATTCTGGGAGCAGGGAACGAGGACATAAAGAGAAGGTTTCTGCCAGGTATCGGTGCCGGAGATGTCATGTGGTGCGAGCTATGGAGCGAGCCTAACGCTGGTTCTGACCTGGCTTCGCTGACCACAACTGGTATACGCAAAGGCGATGAGTATGTGCTGAATGGTCAGAAGACCTGGAGCACCGGTGCGCATCGTGCTCACTGGGCCTTCGCTGTAGTAAGAACCAACCGTAATGCGGAAAAGAAGCACCAGGGCCTCACCTTCATGTTGTTCGACATGAAAACTCCAGGTATCACTGTGAAGCCACTCTACTATATGGAGGGAGGCCATTATTATAACGAGGTTTTTCTTGACGATGTACGCGTTCCTGCAAAGAACGTTGTGGGCGAAGAGGGCAAGGGCTGGCAGGTCACCCAGATGCTGGCTGGCTTCGAGAGATCTAATCTGGGAGCCATTATGTGCATGCAGCGCCAGCTAGAAGACCTGGTTAAATACTGCAACGAGACCAATGGGAAGGGTGAGTTGCTGGCGAAAGACCCGCTGGTTCGAAACAGGCTGGCACAGGCCGCCTGCGAGCTTGAGGCAGCCCGTTGTCTCGCCTACCGCATAGCTGATGCCCAGAGCAAGAAGGAGATGGCCCCGTTCGATGCCTCGGCAGTGAAAATAACCTCAGGTGAGCTACAGGCGCGCATGGCTCACATGGCAACAGAACTGGTAGGTCCCTACGGTCAGATAGAGATTTCCAGGTGGGCCAAGTTCAATGGATTTTTCGAGACTTGGTATCAGCATCACTTCAGACTGAACATAGCTATGGGCACCAACGAGATACAAAGAAATATCATTGCCTGGAATGGTCTGAACTTGACCAGGATGAAATAGAAGGACTTCGAGGTAAAAGGAGTAATACCATGAACATAGCCTTCACTGAAGAACAGGAAATGCTGCGAAAGGCAGCGAGGGATTTTCTGACTACAGAATGCCCCAAGAAAATGGTGAGAGAGCTTGAGGAGGATGAGAAGAAGGGGTACTCACCTTTGATTTGGAAAAAGATGGCGGACCTGGGATGGCAGGGGATGGTAATCCCTGAGAAATACGGCGGGCAGGGGATGACCTTCCAGGACTTCACAGTGCTTCTGGAGGAGATGGGAAGGAATATCCTGCCTGGCCCCTTTATTTGCACCGTGATCGAAGGTGCTTACCCTCTTATGGATGCCGGAACCGAGGAGCAAAAGAAAGAGTTCTTGCCCAAGATAGCCAGTGGGGAGTCTATATTTACAATGGCTCAACTTGAGCCCAATGGACTTTTCGATGCATCCGGGGTTACGCTCAAGGCTACGCATAAGGGCGACCACTATATCCTCGAGGGCACGAAGGTATTTGTGGAAATGGCAAACGTCGCCAATTATATAATCTGCGTTGCTAGGACTGGCAAAGGGGCTTCAGGGGATGATGGCATCACAGTCTTCGTAGTTGATGCTAAGAGCCCGGGAATACGCGTAGAAATAATGCCCACCATAGGCATGGACAAACTCTGCGAGGTGCAGTTCAAGAACGTATCAGTTCCCGCAAAAAACATCATAGGTAAAATGGACAAGGGTTGGGGCATTGTCGAGAACGTGATGCGCCGTGGTGCTATCGCAAAATGTGCTGAGTCCGTAGGTGGCATGCAGGCTGCCGTGGATATGACTGTGGCCTATTCCAAGGAAAGGGTGCAGTACGATAGGCCCATCGGTGCATTCCAGGCGTTGCAGCACATTATGGCCGACATGTGGACAGCTATGCAGACCAGCCGCTATATCCTTTACCAGGCAGCCTGGATGGAGTCTGAAGGCATGCCCTGCACCAAGGAAGTGGCCATGGCTAAGGCTTATGTGAACGAGAAGTACAAGTGGGTTAGCGAGAGAGGCGTGTTGCTCCATGGCGCTATTGGCACCAGCAGAGAGCACGACATACCGCTATACTTTAGAAGGGCTAAGTCTGCGGATATACGCTATGGCGGCACGGATTTCCAGAGAGAAATCGTGGCCAACAAAATAGGTCTGGTTTCCTAGGATATATGGAGCGGGAGAAGGGGCTCGAACCAGCTTCTGTGATGTTGGTGTGAGGCGCATGTGACTAGAGCCTGACATTTTTCCCGTTCACCTCATATCTTGTTCGCAATCTATCTTTTCTAGCAATCACAAAGCTATTTGCCACACAGCACCTCCGGTATATCAGTGTCTGTAGTAATGACGCCTTCTATGAGTAAGTCGGCAATCTCATCGTCGGAAAGCCCGAGAATTTCCTTGTAGACATATTCATTGTCTTCACCGAGGCAGGGTGCTGCTTTCGTAATCGAACAGGGAGTCTTGGACAGCCTGTATGCCGGGGATTGATAGGCGTGAACTCCAATCTCCTTATGCTCCAGAAACCTGAAATGCTCCCTGTGTTTCAGTTGGGGGTCATGGAAAAGGTCTTCAGCGGTCTGCACCACCCCTGCCGGTACCCTGGCCTCCTGCAGCATGGTCATAACCTGCTCTGCGGTGTAGTTGCGAGTCCATTGCCCTATAAGCTCTTCCAGTTCATCCTCATTTCCCTTCCTGCCTAGCATGGTGGAGAACCTGGGGTCTTTGACCCACTCTGGATTCCCGATTACGGAGCAGAAGCTTTGCCATTGCTCATCGTTTGTTATGGTAATTGCTACCCAACGGTCTGTCCCGCTGCACGGGAAGACGCCGTGCGGGGCCATATCTGGGTCTCTATTACCCATGCGGTAGGCAATGCGACCGTTCACGATATAGTCCATCAAGGCAGGCGCCAAAAAGCCCACCCCCACCTCCACCTGCGATTGGTCCAGGTACATCCCTTTCCCCGTCTTGCGTCTATAGAGAAGTGCCGCAATAAGCGCTGGGATTAGATAGTATGGCGAAATGAAATCGCTATAGTTGTTGAAAAGCGGCAGCGGGTCTCTGTCAGGCCAGCCATTAAGATTACCGTAGCCGGCGTAGGATACACCTATGAAGCCGTAGCCCTTGACCTTGTTAAGAGGCCCATGCTGCCCCATCTGGGAGGTGCTATAGTAGATGACTTCAGGCTTTATCTTCTTACAGCTCTCATAGTCCAGACCCCATTTAGCCATCGCACCTACAGACATGCTATCGCTGACAATATCAGCCCACTGGACTAACCTCTTGGCAATCTCCTGCCCTTTGGGCATATTCAGGTCCAGGCTTATTCCATATTTGTTGACGTTGTATGCCGCCGTGAAGGCGCTCCGGTTAATGCCTGTGATGCCATCCTTGAATGGCCCCGCTGTTCTGGTGGTCTCCGGCCAGCGATGGCACTCGATACGGACCACCTTGGCACCATAGAAAGCAAGCTCCCTGGCGATCTGAGGCCCCGCCCCTACCCAGGAGAAATCAGCCACCTTTATGCCTTCAAAAACTTGCCTCGCCATCGAACCTCCCTCCCTGCTCATCACCGGAAGACTAAATGACGCCGTTATTCTTAAGCATGATTAGCTTCTCTTTCGAAAACCCTAGTTCCTTCCCGTAAATCTCCTCATTGTGCTCCCCTATGAGAGGGGCTCGGCGCTGTACCTTATATGTTTTTTCACTGATTTTGATGGGATATCCCGGGTAAATGATAGTTGCTCTCAGCTCTGAGTGCTCTACTTCCTGCCAGAATCCTCGTGCCGCAAGCTGCGGGCTCTCCGCTACGTCTTTCACTGTTGTGAGTGGAGCGAGCAGAATACCTTTTTCCAGCGCCAGACTTGACAGCTCTGCCTTGGTCTTGGTTCTAATGAATTCGCATATGGCGTCTGTGAGCCTGGTGAGCTCCTCCTGGCTTATGGTTGCTGCGTCTATGGTCTGCCAGGGATAGTCCTTCAGTTCGAGGGCTATTCCCTCCCGGTTAGCCATCTCCACCAATGCCCGAGAGGAGGCTACCATGCCTGCCTGAGACGCGCCGGTCACCAGTAGAAAGACATGCCCGTCCTTGCAGGGGTAGATCACCTGGCTGAACAGAGGTAGACCTCCCGGTCTAGCACCTGCGTAGAATGGCCCCATTCCCCTGTAGTTGTACTTCAGCATGTCCCATATCTCTGCAACGATCATCAGGGATAGCACCACTGCCTGCTGACAGGAGACGTCCACGTGTTGACCCTCGCCGGTGAGCTCTCGATAATAGTGAGCCACCATCGAGCCGGTAGCGCCGTGGAGCCCTCCCAGAAAATAGAATTGAGGACAGCTAAGCCGATTTGGCGGGCGGTCCATTTCACCATAGATGTATACCATCCCACCCATGGCGACTCCGGTAAGATCAGTTGCTTTATAGTGAGCGTAAGGGCCCGTTTGTCCAAAAGGGGTGACAGAGGTCATGATGATTCTGGGATTGATTTTCTCAAGCTCTGAGTAAGCCAAGCCGAGACTTTCCATGTATCCTGGCTCGAAAGACTCCACCACGAAGTCAGCGGCTTTAACAAGCCCCTTGAAAATCTCTCTGCCGTCAGAACTCTCGAGATTCAAGGTGATGCTTCGTTTATGAAGGTTGGTGTAGAACCAGAAGAGGCTTTTCTCAGGGTGTGGTATGTCTTTGTAAAACGGGCCTAAATTTCTGGCAGGGTCTCCTCCAGGCGGCTCGATCTTGATGACATCTGCCCCCAAGTCGGCCAGGAGCTTGCCGCAGAGCACTCCTTTTTCGTCAGCCAAGTCCAGGACACGGCATCCAGACAGCAAGGAATGTCCCTGTTCCGCCATGCTACCCCCTCCGCTGTGAATTTGGATGCCTCTGTTAAGAGAATAGGAACTAGCTTATTACACCTTTCTGACGCAACGCTCTGATACTGGCAGATTCATAGCCGAGCGTTTGCATTATCTCAGCAGTATGCTGCCCGAATCGCGTGCTCCAGTTCCTGATTTCGCAGGGTGAGTTTAAAAGCTTGAACATAAAGCCCACTTGCTTGATGTGGCCTAGAACCGGGTGGGGCATTTCCTTAATCATCCCGCGAGCGGACAGTTGAGGATCTGAAACCAGCTCTTCGATGGAGTAGACCGGGGCAGCGCAGGTATCTTTCTGTCTCAGGATTTTTACCCACTCGTCTCTGGTTTTGGTCAGGAAGGTCTTTTTGAAATACCGGAAAATCTCCTCTCGTTTTTTACCTTCCGCATATTGATGCTTGATAAAATCCTCACGGCCCAGAAGCTGGCACAGGTTGGCATAGAACCCAGCTTCGAGGGCGCCGATGCTGATGTACTTCCTGTCCCTGGTTTCATACACGTTGTACCAGGGCCACTGGCCACTGAGCCAGGTTTCGCCCCTCTGGCAGGCTATGCCCCAAGAGAGGTAAGGGTTTATCCATATAGACATCAGACCCACCATCGTGTCTGTTATAGATACATCAACAAACTGCCCCTTGCCTGTCTTCTCTCTCACCATTAATGCCGCAAGTATTGCTACCGCAGCAGACAAGCCGCCGCCAGCGAAATCTGCTATAGGAATACCCGGAATAACCGGCCGTCCTCCGGGAATTCCCGTAATACCTAAGAGGCCGCCGACGGATATATAGTTGATGTCATGCCCCACGAGGTCACGGTAAGGGCCATCTTGCCCGTAGCCTGTCAATGAGGCGTAAACAATTGCTGGGTTCTTCTTTTTGATGGTGTCATAGTCAATGCCCAGCCGTTTCGTAACTCCTGGCCTCGAGCCATCTATCACAACATCAGCGGTTTTGGACAGGTCGTAGAAAATGTTGCGCCCTTCCTCGATTTTTAGATTAAGCCCTACGGTCTTACAGTTCCTGAAACCGGGGAAGTCGGGCGAGTTAGGGAACACCTGCAAAATAAGTCCTCCACGTTGTTCAGGATGGGGTTCGTGTATCTTTATGACCTCAGCGCCAAGATCGCCAAGAAGGGTAGTGCAAAAAGGGCCAGGGCCCACCCAGGTCATGTCCAGCACCTTTATCCCTTGTAAAGCTGGGATTGTTCTCTCTTGTCTAACCCATTTTGCTATCCTGTTGGTATTGGTAGAGCTTTTTCTTGCCAAGGCTCCTTGCCCCATTTCTTTCTGTCTCTCCTTGACTAGCGGGCGAGAAAGGTCTGCCTGCGTTTGGCTACCAGATCGCCATTCTGGTTGATAAAGGTGAGTTCCATGGTAATGAAGACCATCTTCGCCCCATCTTTGCCCACGCGCTCCTTGGCATCGGCGAACCTGGCATACCAGATCAGCGTGTCGCCGGCGCGAACGGGAAGGTAGAAATCATATTCCACACCACCATCGAGGATGCGAAGCAAGCCTGCCTCGATCAAGGTGCCAAACACTTTGCTCATCATCTCCACTGATTCATTACTGACTTTTTTAGCCCAGCCGAAGAATCCCGGCGGACAGATAATCTCTTTATGCTTGCTCTTTCGGGCATACTCGATATCGCTGTAGAGTGGATTCGGGTCGTCTACTGCTTCGGCATATCTCCGGATAGCGCCTCTTTCCACTTCATTGATGACAGGACCTGTCGTGGTACCGAGCAATCCTTTGAGTTTGTCCATAACCTCTGAGCCATCTCCCATTGCCAGTACCTCCCTAAATGCAGACTCAGTTGTCGCTTTGTTCGCGCTACCAGCTTCTGGGCAGTCCCAGACCCAGCGAACAGACAAGGTTTCTCATGACCTCTGAAGTGCCTCCGCCCATGTTTAGCCCCACGCACAGCTGATAGTCCTTCTCAAATTTGCCCTGCAGCGGTGCCCATCTGGACTCGCCTACTTGGCCGTAGGGTCCCATAATCTGGCAACCCAAATAGGAAAGACGCTGGTTCAGCTCAGTGGCCATGACTTTTGCTGCTGCCGCCATCGGGCCAGCCTCCACCAAGCCTTTCTTAATCTGACTCCAGACCACGGAGTAAGCAAAGGCGCGTCCTGTCTCGACCTCGATCGCAAGCTGGGCCAGTCTGTGTCGAATAAAGGGATTTTGAGCCAGAGTCTTTCCACCGATTTTTGTCTCCCCGCAAAACTCCACCAGCTCCTCTAGCTCTCGTTTGCAGAAAGAAAATACATTAATCATAGAACGTTCGAAGTTAGACGACATCTGAGAAGCTATCCAGCCCTGGTTCTCCTCGGCTACCCTGTTGCGTGCCGGAATCCTGACGTCATCGAAAAATACCTCGTTAAACATATGTGAGCCTTCCATGCTGCGGACAGGGCGAACCGTGATACCGGGGGTCTTCATATCCAATAAAAAGAAGGAGAGTCCGCGGCCCCTTTTCTGGTTGGGGTCTGTCCTGGCCAGCAGGTTACACCAATCGGCGCGGTGTGCCCCTGTAGTCCATATTTTCTGCCCATTAACGATGTAGTCCTCGCCTTGCCTTACGGCCCGTGTGGTGAGGGATGCCAGGTCGGAACCGGAGCCGGGCTCGCTCCAGCACTGGCACCAGAATCGCTCCCCTCGTGCCATAGGCGGCAAATGTTCTCTCTTTTGTTCCTCGTTCCCGCTGATTAGCAAGGAAGGGGCAAGCACACTTACACCGAGGGGGTCGACCCCTGCTCCCCTGTGATATCCCTGCACCTCACTGAAGATGAATTGCTCTATTAGAGGAGCATCTTCGCCACCGTATTCCTTGGGCCAGGGCCGGGAGAGCCAGCCTCTGGCACCCAGCTTCCTCGCCGTTTGTTTATGGAATTCCCAGCATTCGTCGCTCCCGTAGATGGCTTCGAATGATGTCCCCCATTCGGGCGGGGCATTCTTCATCTCTGCTCTATAGAAGTCGTCGAACTGTTTTCTTAATGCCTCTTCCTTAGGAGTGAATCGAAAATCCATTTCTACTCCTTCGAAGCTGTCGATTAAAGCCCCACGATTACGCAAGAGACTACGTTATCCGCCGGGTGCCCGCCCATGTTCTCGGTCAGCCCCAGTTTCGGGTTCTTAACCTGACGGGGCCCCGCCTTCCCCTGAAGCTGTTGACACATCTCGTAGAGCATCCTGAGTCCTGTGGCTGCTACCGGATGCCCAAAGCACTTCAAGCCACCGCTGGCCTGCACCGGCAATCCTCCGTCGAGATTGAAGAAGCCAGACTCGAGGTCATCCTTCACTTTGCCTCTGGGGCTGAATTGAAGGTCTTCCATAACGATAGCCTCGTTTATGGAGAAACAGTCATGTACCTCGGCCATGCTGACCTCTTGCCGCGGGTTCTTTATGCCCGCCTCTTTATAAGCTGCCAGCCCGGCGCGATAGCATGCCTCGATATGCGTAAAATCGAAGTCGTTTCTCCTGGCACCGTCGGCGGGGTTGGCACAGATTTGCAGCGCTTTAATATAGACTGGGTCAGGTCTGAACTTCTTGGCCTCGCTTGCCCGCACCAGGATAGCGGCCGCCGCCCCATCGCTCGTTCCGCAGCAATCGAAGATACCCAGCGGCCAGGCGATTATAGGAGAGTTCATTACCTGCTCCAAGGTTACCTCTCTCCGGAAGTGGGCCTTGGGGTTCATGGCTCCGTTATGGTGGCTTTTCACAGGGATGTGAGAAAGCATCCTTTTCCCTTCCTGGGGACTGAGGCCATAGCGATGAAAATAGCTTGTAGCCATCATGGCGAACAGGCCCGGCGCCGAGATAGCAGTTATTAAGTTAGGAGTGCCCAGCGGCACCTGGTTGGGAAGTCCGGCGATACCCATATCCTTTAGTTTTTCAGCGCCTACGACCAGGACCATGTCATACACCCCGCAGGCTATGGCATAGGAAGCGTTTCGGAGACAATCCGAGCCTGTAGCGCAGGCATTTTCTATCCTGGTTACCGGCTTGTACTGAAGTCCCAGTGTTCCGGACAGCCCCAGCCCTGTCATCCCCGAAGTTTCGCACCAGTGTCCTATCCATGCTGCGTCGATGTCCTTAAGCTCTACCCCCGCATCTCCGAGCGCTTCATAGGTAGCATCGACTATCATATCTGAGACGCTTTTGTCCCACAGCTCACCGAAATTGGTACAGCCCACGCCAATTACGGCTACTTTATCCTTTATGCTTTCTGCCATCTTTTTCCTCCTAGACTCTCACCGGTCTGGCTTTCCAGTAGTAGTTATGGATGCCGCGGTCGAAGAAAAGCTTCCTGAAGGTCATCTCCACAGGCATCCCTACCGACACCTTGTCCGGGTCGCGGTCGGTGAAATCGAACATGCCCCTTCCTCCGCCATCGAAGTCGATGATGACGTTGGTGGCCGGGGGGTCGGGGGTAGTTGCTATATAGTCATGGGTGAAGTTGAACAGCTTGCCCTTCTTGTCGGCGAACTTATAATCCTCGAACTGGTCTTTAGCCTGGCATATGACACATATCCGGGCCGGCGCTCGGCCTCCAGCCCAGGCTGGAGGCCGGTACTCCGGAGTGCCGCACTTTTTGCATTTGACCCCGTAGAGTGGCAGGATTGCCTTGCGGTCTCTGCGCAGTGCTGAGATGGAGGTGGGTGTCAGCTCCGGGCGCTGTGCGGGCTCCAGAGGTATAAGTCCTCTCCATCGGAGGTATGTTTCATAGTTGTTGACCATCCTTTTGGACGCCAGATGCGCCTTGATTCCTCGCCGGTCTCTGACCTTTTCAATGGCGTTGGTTACTTCGAGGGCGAAGGCATCGGCCCCGTTTCCGTAGCTGGCGAAAAGTATCTTATCTCCGGCTTTGGCTTCCTCGAGGGCTGCTACCAGCATCATCATGGCTTGGGCGGTACCGGTATTGCCTACCGTCATGAACATGGTATCCTGGACCCGCGCCGCATCGAATCCCAGGCTCTTCGACAGCTTGATATGCGCCCTGACATCCAGAGGTGAATCATATACCGCACAGGCGAAATCGGTGGCCTTAAGGTTACATTTGTTCATCACGCCAGTGATGGCCTCGGGGAGGATTTCAGAGTACCCTCTATCCATCACCATTCGGTCTTCCCAGGAGCGAACGAAGGAATCGGTATGAGCCCGCCATACCCCTGAAAACTCATCGCAAATTGAGTAGCTACCCTCGATAGTGGCGATGACATTCTCATTGCCTAGAAGAAGAGCGGCACCACCGTCACCGAAACCTTGCTCCATAAGCCCTGAAGGAGCTGAGGGACGGGTATCAGCAGCAGCTACTATGATGCGCTTCGCCGATTTAGCTTTTATCGCATCAATAGCTGCAGTCATGGCGATTGTCCCTGTCCTTAAAGAGCCTGCAAAATCCGCAGCTCTAATGTTGCGGCCTAGATCGACTGCCGCTGATATTATGGCCGAGCTTTGCTTCTCGCTATAAGGGTGAGTTGTAGAGGCGAAGAACAATCCATCAATAGTCCTGGGATCGGTGGCTCCCATACAATCGATGATTGCTGCTACTGCCATGGTCACGCAGTCTTCGTCGTAGCTGGCTACTGCCTTCTCTCCTGGCACAGACATGCCCAGCATGCCGACGCCACTCCAGGCCCTGAAGAGTTCAGCCCTGGCTAAGCGATGTAGCGGTACGTAAGCTCCGTAAGAAGTTATACCTATCATTAACGTCTCCTTAACAATCTCTTTTCACCGGATTCGGATTGCTCCAATCGCATTTTTGAAAATTAATCGGTAGTGGATTTAGCTTTGACTGCGTTTTCTCTCAGACAGGCAATTTGGAGCTAGATAGATAAAACAACGGGTAAAATACCCGCAACTGTAACCCCTCTTTCGAGGATGCAAAAAATAGAGTAGTTAGAAATAATCTGCCAGGAAGACCATCCTGAGTGAAGCCAGATGAATGACAAATTTATATCATCATCATCGAGCTTTGTCAATGCTCTTCTTTCTAACAGAAGTTGTAAAGTACCCAGGTTATGTAGTAGAATACTCTCCCAGCATAAAGAATTGACATTCTCGCCACCTAGCGTCACGAGCTTCGAGAAGCGTGAGAACGGCTTAAGCGTCTCTGTAGCCATTATAAAGGCCTGAGGGTAGGAGGAAAAGGCACTGAGTCGAATAACTGTCCTACTTGTTGTAATAGCACTGGCTTTGGGCCTGCTAGTATATGTTGCAAGCCCGCTTCCTGTTCTGGCTGCCACGGGAATTTCCGTAAGCCCGCCGACTGGAGTTGTGGGAACCTGGGTAACTGTTACCGGTTCCGGTTTTGTTGGCAACCAAACCGACATTACCGTAACCTATGACAGCACCACCGTTCGCACAGGTATCACCGCCGATCCCTCCGGTGGCTGGACCGCTAATTTTGCCGTGCCGGCTTCAGCCTCCGGTTCACATAGCATCGACGCACGTATTTCGGGCACCTCGGTGGCGAGCGCCAGCTTCACTGTAACTCCAAGCATATCCCTTAGCCTGTATAGTGGGGCTGCAGGGAGTTCGGTAACTGTTACCGGCTCCGGTTTTGGCGCCAGCGAATCTGGCGTTGCCGTGACCTATGACGGCACTACCGTTGCTTCGAATATCAGAGCCAGCTCCCAGTGCCTGGAGCACTGCCTTCCTTGTGCCGGCTTCAGCCTCCGGTTCACATAACATCGACACATCCGGCTCGGTCACCACGCCGGCGATTGTCCCCGATCTAACCTTCACTGTAACTTCAGGCATATCCCTTAGCCGGCAAAGCGGGGCTGTGGGCAGTTCGGTAACTGTTACAGGTTCCGGTTTTGCCGCCAGTGAAACAGGCATTACCGTAACCTATGACGGCACTCCCGTTGCCCAGGATATCACTGCCGACTCTGGGGGTGGCTGGACCGCTGACTTTGTCGTGCCGGCTTCGGCTTCCGGTGCGCATACCATCGACGCATACGGCTCAACGACGCCGATGGCGAATATTCCCAATAAAACCTTCACTGTAACTTCAGGCATATCTATTAGCCGCTCAAGCGGGGCTGCAGGGAGTTCGCTAACTGTTATCGGTTCCAGTTTTGGCGCCAGCGAAACCGGCATTACCGTAACCTATGACGGCACTCCCGTTGCCCAGGGTATCACCGCCAACTCCGATGGTGGCTGGAGCGTCGCCTTTGTTGTGCCAGCTTCAGCCTCCGGTTCACATAGCATCGACGCCTATGGTCTCGTCACCACGGCGGCGAGCGTCCCCAATATGACCTTCACTGTAACTGCAGGCATATCTATTAGCCGGTCAAGTGGAACTGCAGGTAGTTCAGTAACTGTTACTGGCTCGGGTTTTGGCGCCGGTGAAACTGGCATTACGGTAACCTATGACGGCACTCCTGTTGCCCAGAGTATCACCGCCAATTCCCTTGGTGGCTGGATCGCTACATTTGAGGTTCCCGCATCAACCTCGGGCTCACATAAAATCGGCGCCTACGGTTCGCTTACCCAGACAACCAGCGCTAGCGAGGTAAACTTTAACATCGGAGCCGCCGTCTCAGTAAGCCCTAACAATGGAAATGTGGGAGAAACGGTTGACCTCACATGCTCCGGCTTTGCTGCAAACGCGCCTCTCACACTTAGTTACGACAATCAAACAATCACTGCGCAAGGGGGAACCACAGACTCTTCTGGCAGCTTCAGCGAGTCAATCACAATTCCCAAGTCAGTCCACGGTTCCCACACTATAACGGTTACGGATAATCAAAACAATAAGGCTAAAGTCACTTTCACCATAGAAAGCACGCCGCCTGCGGTACCTCGGCTGCTATCCCCTGGGGACGGCGCCAGGATAGGTCTCCGGGGGGGAATCAAACCGACCCTGAAGTGGACTGGCGTCACCGATCTCAGCGGGGTTACATACACCCTTGAAGTGGATACAAGCTCCGACTTCTCTCAGCCAATCCTCCAGATAACAGACATTACCGGTACCAGCCATACGCTCACCTCCGCGCAGGCCCTGCCCAAAGGCGAGTACTATTGGCGGCTGGAAGCCGTTGACGGTGCCTCCAACGAGAGTGGCTGGTCCCAGCCATGGTTGCTTAAGTCTGGCCTAATGGCGCCCTGGGCTTTGGCTCTCATAATTATCTTTTCGATAGCAGCGGCGAGTGCAATAGCATACTTCCTCGTAGTTCGTCTGCGACGGAGAAGGGCTCAGTTTATTCCGGTTCCTGCAGTCGATATTTCCGAGGTTATGCTGGGGCGGCTGCGATTGCCCCAAGCTGAGGAGGCTATCAAGAACAAGGCTTTGCCCCCGAGACTAGCTCTCCCACAGCCTACGAAGAGGGGAAAGATGATGTCTGGTGAAGAGCTTGCCAGCCTCAAAGTCATTTTAGATTTTGCGCAGTCATTGCCGTTGGCGGAGCCGGGCTATACCGTGAACTGGCTGGTTGATTTGCTGCAGAGCAGTACGGGGGTTGAAGTGTCCGTTTCTGTCTACGAACAATTGCTCGAGGGCGAAGTCCAGGTGCATTATGAGCCGACATGGATGCGCCATCCCACTTACCGGGAGCTGACAACTTTGCTGCGTGGGCAACCTCTGTTACAAGACTTGAACGCTTTCATTGACTTGGTTAACCGCTGTGCTTCGGAATCTACTGTGTTACTTCAAGAAATCTATCAGGATGCTATAGCAGAAATTCCATCAGACTTTCTGGCAAAGGGTGGCTGGGAATTCATCTCTGCGGTTTACTCCGATGCGCTCAGCTGGTTCCTAGGCAAGTCTTTGCGTGACCCTGCGGAACAGGACTATATCTTGAAGCGCGGTGAAGAGGGCGGAACGCTCTGGTTATGGGGCGGGGACAATACGTCTTTCGCTGTGCCCCTCATACAGGTGCTGAACGAGAATGAAGCCTCAGCAGCTCGAGCTCTTCATTTAAAGCTACGCCGCGCTTATAGGAACAGCGACAGGGCGAGGCAAATTGTCAGCATGATGACTCAGATTGAGGTGCAGCGGTATAGGCTGGCGAACGCCTTTAGCCAGGCCTTTAGCGAATTTTCTCGTTCTATTCAATAACCCGAAAGGCAGGGTTCCCCCGGCTATGCCCGTGAGTGAATGCGTGTTTGCTCAAAGGGCGTCGAGCAAAGCTTGTTTATGATAAGTGCCACGGGCTCCGTCCGTGGCTATCTACGCTGGAGCGGGAGACGGGACTCGATCCCGCAACCTTAACTTCGTGCCTCACCTTCTCCAATTTCTGTGATGTGGGTGTGATATGTCAGTGAACCGGGTGTGATATGCGAATCTGACAGTGCTCTGGAAACACTTCTCCACGGGTGTAAGTCTATCCATGGCGGTACTGCTTGCTTGTAAGCGTCAGCTTTGTATATTAGCCTTTTCCGAACTGCCTTTTCGCACGATGCCATTTAGCTCAAATTTGAACATATGTAGTGGGAAAATTCGCATTTTCGTGAAGAAACGCTGGAATTTTGGGGTTAAAACGCCCTGAGTTTCGATGACGGATAGAGCTGTGCCCTTTTGCCTTATTGATAAGATATGATAAAATTCCTGTAGGAGCAATGTGGGCAGCAGAATAAGCATGGACAGGCCAATGCCACAATGAGGTTAGGGAAAGTGAGTGAGGCGGGTTCTTTCCGCAGGCTTGATTTAGCTTTGTTCAAGACGCGACAGTTTTATATATTACTGCTTCTATTTATCGTTTGCAGCATATTCTATTATTTGGGTGAGATTGTCACCTTCTCCGGGTGGGCAAAGTCATTCTTTAACGGGGTGCACGATGTCCATCGCATGCTTTTTATTGTCCCCATAATCTACAGCGGTTACTACTTCAGGATAAAAGGGTCCATAATCGTCACATTCGCTGCCTTAATCGTTTTTCTACCTAGAGGTCTCTTCATATCCACTTTCCCCGACCCAGTGCTCAGGCCAGTGCTATTCAGCATAATTGCAGGTACTGTAGGTGTTCTTACCGGACTCGCGCGGAATACATTTGAGCGAAGCCGACATCTTGAGACCATAGCAAGAAACGAGAGGGATAAGCTCCTACGGTTACTGGAGACTATGGAAGATGGAGTTGTAATAATCGGCCCGGACTATAGGGTGAGGTTCGAAAACCCCAGCATGTCAAGGGAATTCGGTGAGGGTATGGGCTCATATTGCTATGCGTATTTACACCACTTGGAGGAACCGTGTGGTGATACCTGCCAACTAAAAACTGTCATAGATGGAGCAACTAAGAGATGGGAATATAGCCTCTCAGATGATAAGACTTATGAGGTAGTAGGTTCACCCATCATTGATTCCGATGGGGCAGTTTGCTTGCTTGCGGTATATAGAAATATCTCACATTATAAGTGGATCGAGCGAGAACTTGTGAAGATTAACGAACTTAAGTCTGAACTCCTGTCTAATATGTCTCACGAACTCAAATCACCACTGACTTCGATAAAGGGAATCGTTACTAGTCTGTTACAGAGAGATATTCAATTGGACAATGACACCAGAGAGATGCTTCTAAACGGAGTCAATGAGGAGACAGACAGGCTGGGCAGTCTGGTTACCAATCTGCTTAACATGAGCAAGCTTGAGGCGGGGATCTGGAAGCCGGAAAAGGAGCCTTGCTATATTCCGGACATAGTAGATGAGGTGCTGAAGCATCAAAAATGGGTTCATATGAACCACATCTTTCGAGCTAACTTGGAACCTGATTTGCCGGAAATACAAGCTGACTATGGTCAGATAAGGCAGGTCTTGATCAACTTGCTCGAGAATGCCACAGCCTATTCTGACGAGGGGACCGAAATAGATATTAGGGCCAAGGTCGTCGATAACAATATAGAAGTATCCGTATCTGACCAAGGGGTTGGTATCCCACCGGAAGAGTTACAAAGGGTGTTCGAGAAATTTTACAGGGGTACCCAGAAACGTAGGGATCACGGCGGTGCTGGTTTAGGGCTTGCTATATGCCAGGCTGTTATTCAGAGCCATGATGGGCAGATTTGGGTTGAAAGCATAGTGGGGCAGGGCTCGACATTCCATTTTAGATTGCCAATTGCCCAGCTTAGCAACAATTGAGGATTTTTTATTTCTATGTCCCCAAAAACCAAGATACTGGTTGTCGATGATGAGCCTAAAATACGCATGTTTATTCGCGCTAACCTGCAAGCGCGGGGCTATGATGTGTATCTGGCTCAGGATGGGATCGAGGCGCTGGAAGTAGCAGCGCGTGTCTTACCGGATGTGATCGTACTTGATGTGGCTATGCCAGGGATGGACGGTATCGAGGTCTGTCACAAGATAAGGGAATGGACAGATACGCCAATCATAATCTTGAGTGTGAAAGAAGACGAGAAAATCAAGGTCAGAGCCTTGGATGAGGGTGCTGATGACTATATAACTAAACCTTTCAGCTTGGAGGAGTTGTTAGCTAGAGTTAGAGTCGCGCTAAGGCATGCCGCAGGTGCGCCAGTTGCTGCTCGTATATTGTTCACAGCAGCAGGCCTGGAAGTTGATATGACAAGGCGTATAGTCTATCTCCGAGGAGAACTGGTTAAACTGACCCGAACAGAGTATGAGCTGCTGGCATATCTTATTGATAACATCGGAAAAGTTCTGTCACACAACGAGATACTGCAAAATGTATGGGGGCCAGAGTATGGTGGAGAGAGTGAGTATGTGCGTGTTTTCATCGGGCAGCTCAGGCGCAAAATTGAAGATGATCCCTCAAATCCCAAATTTATTGTGACCGTGCCACGGATCGGCTATCGCTTTGTGAATCCAGAAACGTCTCAACCTAAAGACCGCGTCACTTCTTAAAATCTCCGGGTAATAAACTACCCCTCCTTATTCCAGGGCTCAAAATCCTTACAAAATCTTTATAAATTACTACCAATTATTTATGCCTTCCTTATACTTTCTTGTCCATAATTAGCCACAACCTAGTCGTTTGAAAATGAGCAACAGTAAGTTGGACCAGCTTTGTGAAAGTGGGGAGGTCTGGGGGTGGCAAAACAAAAGGTACTGCTTGTAGAAAACGACCGGCTTCTTTCGAAGGCTATTAACATATGTCTGATTAAGAAGGGTTATGAAGTCGAAGTCTTCCAGAATGGGGAGCAGGCGGTTAAATATCTGGAACAGGTAAAACCAGACACAATTGTAGTGGACCTAGAGAGGCTTGGCTGCGATGTCGGGTTTCTCGCGGAACCCTTGGAAAAACTCGGATGGACGAAAAGAGTGCCTCTTATTCTATTGTCCGGCCTGGAAACCGAATTGGGAAAGGTAACCGAGAGCAGGCATTGGGCTCACATTCAGAAACCTTTTGATATGGGAGAACTCGTACAGACCATAGAAAGAAGCTTAAAGAAGCCTAAGCTCTCGTCAACATTATGAAACACTAGAGCTCACGGACAGGAGAAATAGACAACCTTTCATAACGGCAAGGAGGGTAAGATGCAAGCAACAACCCCATCAAAAGAGGCCATAGATGTCATAAAGGAGGCAGGAGGAGAAAAGCTAGACCTGTGCTACCAATGTGGTCTCTGCACTGGAAGTTGCCCTTGGAATTTGGTGAGGAGCTATCTTGTTCGCAGAATAATGCATCAGGCTCAGTTGGGTGTAATCGATTTTGCATCCGAGGATATATGGCTGTGCACCACTTGCCGTACTTGTGTATCTCGCTGCCCCCGCGGTGTAGAAATAATAGACGTTATGAGAGCTATGCGTAGAGTCATTGCGGAGATGGGAGTAGCTAAGGTACCTCAGGCACTTCGGGTGGCTACTACAAGTATTGCGACATTAAGAAATCCGTATGGAGAACCAGCGGAACGACGAGCCGCCTGGTCGGAGAAACTAGGGGTCCAGGCTTACACTAACGGAATTGGGCTTCTGTATTTCTCCTGTTGTGTCCCTGCATATGACGCGAAGGTCACGAAGGTGGCAAAAGCCACAGCAAATGTCTTGAAGAAGTCCGGCGTAAGCTTCGGCATCCTGGGCTCAAAGGAAGGCTGCTGCGGTGAGAGTGTTCGTAAAGCAGGTCATGAGAGTCTGTTCCAAAGCTTAGCCCAAAGCAACATCCAGGCTTTTGCGGAAGCTGGAGTTAAGCAGGTTGTGGTTAGCTCTCCTCATTGTTACCACACCTTCAAAAATGAATATCCCAACCTGGGAGCAGATTTCAGTGTCATGCATATCACTCAATATCTGGCGAAATTGTTAAGTGATGGAAAGCTGAAATTTTCCAAAGAAGTCAAGAAAAAGGTTGCTTATCACGATCCGTGTTATCTGGGGCGTCATAATGGAATTTATGATGAGCCTCGTGAAGTCTTGAAGAACATCCCCGGCCTTGAGATAGTAGAGATGCCTGACACTCGAGAAAATGCCCTTTGCTGTGGTGGAGGGGGAGGCAGGATCTGGATGGAAACGAAAAAGAGTGAGAGGTTCTCTGATTTGAGAATACAGCAGGCTCTCGATGTGGGAGCAAATGTCCTGGCAGTGGCCTGCCCCTACTGCATGCTTAATTTTGAAGATACCCTGTTAACCAATAATAAGGAAGGAGTTATCGAAGTCAAGGACGTGGTGGAACTGGTCCAAGAGGCACTTTAATACATTTGTGAGGTAATGATATGAATGACGAAGCCAAAATCGGGGTGTTTGTCTGTCACTGCGGACACAATATCGCCGGCGTTGTCGATGTCCCGGAGGTAGTCAAACATGCCCAAGGGCAAGAGCATGTGACCGTGGCTAAAGACTATATGTATATGTGCTCAGAGAAAGGGCGTAGTCTGATACGCGAAGACGTAAAGAAACTGGGTATCAACAGAGTCGTGGTAGCAGCGTGTTCACCCCGTCTGCACGAGGAGACCTTCCGCGGCGCCCTCAGAGAATCTGGCCTCAATCCACACTTGTTGCAGATAGCCAATATCAGGGAGCAGTGCGCCTGGCTTCACGAGAAGGGACCAATGGCCACAGAGAAGGCGAAACGGCTGGTTACTGGTGCCATAAAACGGGTGACTTACCACACCCCGGCTGAGGAGAAATCCGTTCCCATATTTCCAGCTACTCTGGTGATAGGGGGAGGCATTGCAGGTATGCAAGCCGCTCTGGAGATTGCCAGCTCCAAACACGTCGTGTACTTGCTGGATAAGGAGCCGAGTATCGGAGGGCATATGGCCCAGTTCGATAAGACGTTCCCCACATTGGATTGTTCTGCATGTATTCTTACTCCTAAGGCCAGTGAAGTTGCCAATAGCCCTTACATCAGGTTGCTCACTTATAGCGAGGTCGTTGATGTCTCGGGTTTCATAGGTAGCTTCACCGTTAAAGTGAAACGTAAGGCACGCTATGTAGACGAGGGCAAATGTATCGGCTGCGGCGTTTGCCAGGAGAAGTGCCCTTGGACCGCCCCCAGCGAGTTCGACTCTGGTATCGGTTTGCGTAAAGCCATTTATACTCCCTTTCCCCAGGCGATACCGAATGTACCTGTTATTAATCGCGAGAATTGCGTCTATTTCTTAAGGGGGAAATGCCGCGCCTGCGAACGCTTTTGCGAGCCAAAAGCTATAAACTTTGACCAGCAGGATTTGTACATAGACCTGCAGGTTGGCGCAATTATCGTAGCTACAGGATACGACGTCTTTGACCCAACACCGATATCACAATACGGATATGGGCAGCTACCGAACGTTTTCACCAGCCTTGAGTTCGAACGACTATGTTCTCCTTCTGGACCGACTGGCGGTAAGTTGAAATTGGCCGACGGACGAGAGCCGCAAAGCTTGGCTATTATCCATTGTGTTGGCAGTCGTGACCACAATTATCACGAATACTGTTCACGCTTGTGTTGCATGACGGGTCTTAAATACGCCCACCTCTTCCGGGAAAAGACCGGAGGCGACGTCTATCAGATGTACATTGATATGCGCTGCTTTGGAAAGGCATACGAGGAGTTTTACCAACGGGTACAGGGAGAGGGTGTCAAGTTCATCAAAGGTAAAGTGGCAAAAGTTAGCAGCAACGGAGCCAGTTCGGAGGACAAGGACAAGCTGACCATTATCTGTGAAGACACTTTGTTAGGAGAGATGGTTAATATTCCTGTAGATATGGTAATCCTATTAACTGCTCTTGAGCCGAGACATGATGCAGAGGAGATAAGAAAACTGCTTCGCTTAGGCCAAAGTCGTGACGGCTTTTTACTTGAGCGTCATCCCAAATTAGACCCTGTGGCTACCATGTCCGAAGGCATCTTTATCGCAGGGTGCTGCCAGGGGCCCAAAGACATACCTGATACGGTGGCTCAGGCATCGGCAGCCGCAGCTCGGGTTCTAGCCGTTATTGCTAGAGGCAGTGTGGAAACAGGGGCAGTAACAGCTTTCATTGATGAAAACAAATGCTCCGGATGCAAGGTCTGTAATGCTCTGTGCCCTTACGGGGCTATTTCCTTCGACGCAAGCGCGAAAGTGTCACAAGTAAACCAACTGCTATGTAAGGGTTGTAACGTCTGTGGCGCTGCCTGCCCTAGCGGCGCTATTTCAACCCAGGATTTCACTGCTAAGCAAGTTATGGCAGAAATTGAGGGGGTGTTGTTATGAGCTTCGAACCTAAGATTGTAGCTTTCCTCTGTAACTGGTGTTCATATGCAGGAGCAGACCTGGCTGGGACCTCACGAATGAAGTGCGCGCCCAATGTGGTAGGGATTCGCCTCATGTGCAGTGGAGGATTGGAGCCTGCGTATGTTTTGAAGGCTTTCAAAGAGGGCGCTGATGGGGTACTGGTCTGCGGATGCAACCTCGGTGATTGCCACTATACTGATGGTAATTATAAGACACTGCGGCGCATGTCCCTCTTAAGAAAATACCTTGACCAGATGGGCATAGAGGAGGCGCGGGCTCGGCTGCAGTGGGTTTGCGCTTCCTGTGCGGATGACTTCACAGAGGCCGTCGACAAAATGACTTCTGAGCTCAAAGAACTGGGACCTGCAAAGATAAAAGTGTGAGAAACGGGTTATCTATATAGTTAGGCTTAGTTTGACAAAATTGCACAGGATTGTAGGCCAAGGTCAAATAACAGAAAGACAGAACAAAAGAGGGGAGGTAAAAGACATGACTAAGTGGCAATGTGTGGAATGTGGCTATTTCCTGGAAGGAGAAAAACCGCCGGAGAGGTGCCCGGGCTGCAAATTACCCTGCGCATATACTGATGTGACCTGTTATCGCCCTGAGTGTGGAGGTCCAGTCAACCCAGATCCCACGATCATGGGCATGATCACCCAGCGAATTGGGTTGAAAGCGCCGCTGCGTCCAGCCGCACCTTCAGAGTCGACCAAAGATAAAACGAAGACGGTCGAAGAGAAAGTAGTCTATGCTGAGAAAATAAGAAGGGAAGCTCTATTCCAGGGGCTGGAGGATGACGAGATTAAAAAAGTCCTAAGCGTTGGTCAGCAGAAATACTACCCGAAAGGCAGTGTCTTGTTTAAAGAAGGTGAAGAAGCTGAAATATGTATCGTTGAGTCTGGTAAACTGTCTATCCGCAATGAGGAGGGGGAGGAAATCTATACCGCTTCAACCGATGACGTTCTCGGCTGGTCGACTCTGATATTACCTTATATGCGGACTGCCTCTGCAATTGCCATACAGCCGAGTAGTGTTGTCACTATCAACTCGATGAAGCTGAATGACTTTTGCGAAGAGAATCCCAGTATAGGTTACAAAATTAACCGTAGTGTGGGTCGTATGCTGGGAGCTAGGATGAGAACATCCAAGGCAATGTCGGCGGATCAGATCTACGGCTAGTGTGGATTTGCATCGTTACAGAAGTTGGTCTATAGAACCACCTCTTATTGGCATAGAAATGAGGAGGAGTCACTATGAAACTGAAGTTAGCTCTGTATTGGGCTGCTAGTTGCGGGGGCTGCGAAATCGCTCAACTCATGATTGGCGTAAAGATCCTCAAGCTGGCTGAAGTTGCCGACATAGTCTTCTGGCCAGTAGCCATTGATGCTAAATACAAAGATGTTGAGGCTATGCCCGATAAGAGTATAGACTGTTGTCTATTCAATGGGGCTATCAGGAATTCTGAGCAGGAGCATATGGCCAAGGTGCTTCGTGAAAAATCCAAAGTTTTAATTAGCTACGGGGCTTGTGCCAACCTTGGTGGTATACCCGGGCTCGGCAATCTGTTCAATCGGGAAAAGATATTCGAGCGTGTGTATTTCGAGACCCCGTCCACTGATAATCCTCAGCGTGTGACTCCTCAGACAAAGACTCGCGTGGCTGAAGGCCAAATCACCATCCCCGAGTTTTATGATACGGTCAAGAGTCTGCCTCAGACAGTTGATGTGGACTATTTTATTCCTGGGTGCCCGCCCGAAGAGAGAACAACCTGGCTCGCTCTAGAAGCGCTTATCCAGGGCAAATTACCACCCAAACATACTGTGATCAGCCACAGTGCTAAAGCAGTATGTGACGATTGTTCCCGTAAGAAAGAGTCAAAGAAAGTGAAAGCCTTTCATCGGACCTACCAGATCTTCACCGATCCGGAGAAATGTCTCCTTGAACAAGGTATCCTCTGTGCTGGCATGGCCACTCGCGGGGGTTGTGGCGCACCCTGTCCTAAAGCGAACATGCCATGCACCGGATGTTATGGGCCTGTAGAAGGCGTTATTGACCAGGGAGCTCACTTCCTGAGCGCTGTCGCTTCCATCATCGACTCTAATGACCCGGAAGAGATTCAAAGAATAGTCGATAGTATCCCCGACCCGGTAGGTACGTTCTGTCGTTACAGTCTGCCGGATTCTCTATTAAGGAGGGCAAGAATATAATGAAGAAAATAACCATTGACCCTATTACCAGGCTGGAAGGTCATGGCAAAATAGATATCTTCCTTAACGATGCCGGCGAGGTTGAAAATAGCTATTTCCAGGTCCCCGAACTCAGGGGATTTGAGAAATTCTGTGAAGGACGACTTGCTGAAGACATGCCTCAGATAACCCAGAGGATATGTGGGGTTTGTCCCGAAGCCCATCATATGGCCTCTGCGAAAACACTGGATGACGTGTTCCATGTTGACCCCCCGAGTGCAGCCAAGAAGCTCCGAGAACTCTTCTATAGCGCCTTCTTTGTTACTGACCACACTACCCATTTCTATATTCTGGCCGGGCCTGATTTCATTATGGGCCCGGACTGCCCTGTGGCAGAGCGTAATATATTGGGTGTGGTTGCCAAAGTGGGGTTAGAACTGGGTGGAGCGGTAATCAATACGCGCATGAAGAATCACCATATCATCCAGATGCTCGGCGGAAGAGCTGTGCATCCTGTTTTCGGTTTGCCCGGCGGCGTGAGCAAGGGTCTTAACGAAGAGGAAAGGAGAGAAGTTGAGCAGATTGCCAAAGATTCCGTAGAATTTGCCAAACTCTCCCTTAAGGTGTTCGATGATATTGTCCTTAAGAATAAAGCTTATGTAGATATGATTCTCAGCGATGCCTACACTCACCGCACTTATTATATGGGTCTGGTTGATAAGAATAACAAGGTCAACTTCTATGATGGCAAAGTCAGAGTAGTTGACCCCGAAGGTAAAGAATTCGTTAAATATGCCCCCAGGGATTACCTCAACCACATTGCCGAGCACGTTGAGCCCTGGACTTACATTAAGATGCCTTATCTCAAAAAGATTGGATGGAAAGGGTTCGTTGATGGAAAGGATAGTGGTGTCTTTAGGGCAACTCCTCTTTCCAGACTGAACGCTGCCGATGGCATGGCGACCCCCTTAGCTCAGGCAGAATATCAGCGATTCTATTCCACACTCGGCGGCAAACCTGTACATCAGACCTTGGCGACTCACTGGGCACGCCTCGTCGAGCTTCTATATGCTGCTGAAAGACTGCTGGAACTCAGCAAGGACCCTGAGATTACCAGCACTGATATTCGCACTATCCCGACCGCAAAACCGGACGAAGGCGTAGGTATTGTGGAAGCACCCCGAGGTACTTTAACGCACCATTATATTACCGATGAGAGGGGCGTGATTAAGAAAGTCAATCTAATCGTAGCTACTGTTAATAATGCAGCGCCGATTAACATGTCCATTAAAAAGGCTGCCCAGGCTTTGATAAAGCCAGGCAAAGAGATAACTGAGGGGCTGTTAAACCGTATTGAAATGGCATGGCGTCCCTACGACCCCTGCTTGGCCTGTGCTACCCACGCTTTAGGCCAGGCACCGATGGAGGTAACCATCTATGACAGCAGAGGTCAGGTGGTGCAAAAGCTGAGTCAGAATCTGCATTAGACAGTTTGTGGGGATAGAAGTTAGACAGTAAAACATAATCTCAGTCTAGAGAAAGAGGAGGGAGTGTGAGATGGTCAATGCATTGGTTCTGAAGGGGTTTGGACTCTTCAAAGGTCTAGACGAGAAAGAGTTGGCCCAAATAGCAGAGCTCTGCAGCGAGCGCGCCATGAATAAAGGCGAGAATATTTGCTCGGAGGGAACGAGGGCTAAAAATATACATCTTTGTCGTAGCGGCCAAGTCGATATCGTGATGTGGGTCCGAGAGCCCTGGAATAAGAATGTTGAGGTTCACAGAGCTGAGGCGGGAGAAGTCTTTGGATGGTCTGCTCTGGTAGCGCCACATACCTTTACTGCCTCTGCCGAATGTGTGGAAGCGGGTGAAGAAATCCGCATCCCGGGCCCGGCGTTGCTGGAGTTGTTCGACCAGAATCCTCATATCGGATATGTTGTTATGAAGAATCTTAGCACCGAGATCAGTGCCAGGCTAACCCAAATCAGACAGAAGTTCAGCATCGAATGGCTAACCTCCGGGATACCGTCGGATTCAAGCTCCAGCACCTGGGGTGAACCCGGCAGGAGAGGAAGCTTGACATAATCGAGCAGAGTGCTGCCGCAGATATTATCGGAAAGTTGGGTATCAAAGTCTTTTCATAAGTTCCGTTTGTCCGTTTTTTGTTAATATATAATTGCTAGCCCGAAGCGTCATAGTATGCTTCGGGCATGTTGTGGTATAGTTGGATTCGAGACAATAAGTAGTATATGCTCTGCAAGAAGGCCAACAAATGAATAAAGAGGAGATTGACCGCATAGTTCGTGAGGAGATGTTACACATCTCTTTTAATACCGCCAACCCGTGGCAGCGCATGGTTCGAGCTCTATATAACATGCTTCGCCGCCAGCACTTAACCGAGAACCCATCAGCCGAACCACGCGAATCGCTCATAAAGTGCGTGGAGGAACTGAAGCAAACTGATCCCGATTTTCACCCCTTCGATTTGGACTTCGATACAACTTTCTTTGGCGGTATGCCTGCGGAATGGGTGGATTCAGGAATGAAGAGCCGTAAGGAACGGCTACTGGCGATACTTGAAAGAGATAAAGTCCTGAGGACGTGGAAGAATTTTGCTAAGCAGAACAATTTGGAGTTGGCCTGGTTCACTGACCTGGTACTTCGGGCAGGGTGTGTCGTGCAACAGGATGGGGGTTGTCCCTGTTTGCCCGAAGAACGCAGCGCGTGTCCCTGCGAGGAAGTCCTAAGGGAGTGCCAAGAGAAGGGGCAATGCCACTGCAGGGTTTTTCTGTCCCAAGACTTTAAAGATAGAATAATGGCAAAGGGTTGAGAAATTTGAAAGCTGCATTCTATCATGCTTCTCTCCTTTTCATAGTCTCTAGTTTGATGTCTATCAACTTGCGGGTGTCTTTACCGAGTGTATAGATTACTCATGGAGAATGAGGCGTAAGCATGAAAACAGTCTATGAGAGAGTGAAGACGATTGTAGTCAGGCAATTGGGTGTTGAGGAATCAGAGATAAAGCCTGCTTCCTCTTTTAAAGAAGACCTCAATGCTGACTCCCTAGATCTGGTGGAGCTGGTGATGTCATTAGAGGAGGAATTCAGTAATGGAGGGAAACAAATAGAGATACCTGATGAGGATGCAGAGAAGATAAATACCGTGCAGGATGCAGTTGATTACATAGAAAAACGATTGAGTACCCACTAAAGAAGAACAGGTGATTTACAAATCGAAATCCTGAGTGGTGACAACTTAACTCGTCGAAAATCAAAGAAATTCTGCTTGGGAAACCCGTCAATTTAAAGCTGGAGCGGGAGACGGGACTATACGATTAGACCTGATGCCGTTTTTGCCCCGGGGGAGAGGGCTGGATTTACTTTGAAGCGTCAGGTCTTTCATGGAACGTTTCTAACAGTACATACGAAGTTCGGTACAGGATAGCCGATGTTAAGGTATATGGTCCCGACGGTGGGCTTTGCATGAGTGAGACAAGCCCGGTTGACCATCACCGAACACAACTGGACACGGTTCCCATCTATCTAGGGGGTGCCTTGTACGTAGAGCTAGTGCCGGGTGCGCCTTCTGGATATTACAGAGTTGAACTGGCGTTCCAGGATGTCCTCTCCGGGGAAACAGATTCAATCATAGCCTATTTCAGCGTCCAAACTGGGTGAACTCGCGCAGAGCGGGAGACAAATGATGATAGGGGAAAACGTTGTCCTGAAGAAATTCATCAGGACCTGCAATAAGTCTGAAATAATCTTTAGTGAGAACAGTAACGGGAATGAGATGTACATAGTATGCTCAGGGAGGATCAAGCTGTATACCGAGTCTCAAAAAGGGCGGCGCACTGTACTCGCTGTCCTCAAGCCAGGTGATCATTTCGGAGAGATGGCCCTTGTAGATAGAAGCGCTCGCTCGGCCACTGCCGTGGCTATCAAGGATAACACCAAACTGGTGGTCTTGGACAAACCTAAGTTCCTGTATTTGGTACAGCAACAGCCCGATTTCGCCTTAGCTATCATGGAGACGCTCTGTATGCGTCTGCGCGATACAAATGCCCATCTGGCCAGGATCAAGGCTGAGCGTCCGCAGACTCGGAGACGACTTGTTCGAAGGGATAAAGCAGATGGCAGATGACATACCTATGGAAATAGCGGAGTTGAGACCAAATGTCTACAAATTCAAGGCCGAAAAACCGGGCAGCCATGTCTATCTGATTAAGGGTAGCAAAAAGAATGTGCTTATTGATACAGGCACGACTGTCTTTTTTCCTCATTTAAGGACATTTTTACAGGAGTTGGGCCTCGGACCGAGGGACATTCACTTTGTGATTCTTACCCACGAGCATTTTGACCATATTGGGGCCACCACATTCTTCTTTGATACTGCGGCGGTTGCTGCCCACCGTCTTGCAGCCAATAAGATAGAGATGCAAGACGAGTTCGTGACGATGATGAAGCACTGCAACATATCCTGTAAGCCCTTTCGCGCTGATATTTGGCTGGAAGACCAATGCATCATCGATTTGGGCAACTACAAGCTTCAGGTTCTGCATACCCCCGGTCATACCTCCGGCTGCATATGCCTCTATGAGGCCAAAGAGAAGATGCTTTTCAGTGGTGACACCGTTTTTGCCGGTGGTATCCTTTCTGGTATTTCCTCTTCGGGGAATATCAGCGATTACATGAACTCCTTGCAACGGCTCACTTCTTTGAAAGTAGACCATCTCTGTCCGGGCCACGGCAAGACATCGGAGGACCCTGAAGGAGATATTCTGCGAGGTCTCGAAGCGGCCCGATCCCTTATGGAGGATACAAAGACAATATTTGATGCCCTATCGCGGAAATGGGGCAGGCAAGAGATGGTAGACCGGGTTTTGAGGCGCCTCTCCACTGGTAGCAAGGACAAATAGGAGCAAAACCCTGATTTCGACCCTCTAACTCGTTTTTGTCTCTTTCTTCTACCTCCACGAGTTAGGACTCATCACCAAGACCCTCGACCGCCGGTATTATAAAAAAGAGGGGCTTTTTCTGCAATTTCTGTGATGTGGGTGTGCTGTATCTGTGACGCGCCTGTGATAACAAGTCGATGACCAGTTAAGGAGTCGTGGTATGGACAATTCTAGACTCCCTGCCTTGGCGAAGAAAAAAGATAGATGAAGCTAATGCAATGAAAAGATAATTCAGGAAATTTCCCAATTTCGAAGCTGGAGCGGGAGATGGGACTCGAACCCGCGACAACCTGCTTGGAAGGCTCTACAGAGATACGTTTTCCACTTCAGGCCGGAACCTGTGTACGAAGACCAGGATTATCTTTTCCTGAGCCTAGAAGGAAAGCAAATGACCAACAACGCCGTCCAACTCATATTTTCGCGGCTTGCTCGGAGATCGGGGGTAAAGCGCCTCCATGTGCACCTCTGTCGCCACACCTTTGCAACGAATTATCTCATTAATGGCGGGGATGTCTTCTCCCTCCAGCAAATCCTCGGCCACACCAGCCTGGAGATGGTGAGAAGATACGTCACCCTTGCCTCAGCCCAGGTCAGGGTTCAGCACAGGAAGTTCTCGCCGATGGATAGGATGAATCTGGGGAGGGTCAGCTGGGCAAACCAGGGGCGAATGGGGGCAAGACAGACTCAATTAGCATTTAGACTCTTAGGTGTTTTCACCAACCTGAAAACCCGACCGGCGGTTTACGAAGCAGAAATTCAATCCTGCAAAACCCCGCCGGCCCAAGACACAACATATGGTATTTAGCTAATTAAGAAACACTATATATTGTGCCTAACGCCCCTTGTGATTTTCCTCGGTTTTTACGGGTTAGGGTGTCAACCTCCTGACCAATTGCGAGGATATTGTAAAGGAAATGGACGAAAAATCAATGGGGTGTGGGGGCGACGAATGCCTTTAACCTCGAACACGTTGATTAGAAGGATAAAAGGCTTGTCTCTGAGCGTTTGGTCTGTCATAGTGGTCAGAAGTTCGTTAGAAAAGATGTCGGCAAAGGTTTGTATAGAAAAGGCTAGTGAAAGACTACCCTATGGATAAGAAGTAAGAGAAAGAAGGCTACCCTACGGTTGTTGTAGCAGTATGGGCGTGAGGTCTGTAATTGCCGGAAGTAAATAATCCAGAATCTTGTCGGTAGCCTTCACGACTCCGAGTTCGGGCACATATTCGGGCGGAGTCATCGCTTCACCTGGGTACCGCGCGAATTGTTCGTGAGGGAACGATACCGTGCCAAGAAGATATAGGCTTATCGCAATAGAGAGAGCTGTAGTTTGTGGAGGTGGAGATGCTGATTTTGCCTTGACATTCGCTGCCAATTGACTCATCTGAAGGTGCATCGCTCCATTGAGTAGGC
>Ga0315282_10001692_pt1 | contig 41283 bp, 45 predicted proteins | sample YL17G07_20_MG_FD_203693 | JGI IMG/M metagenome (GOLD analysis project Ga0315282, IMG submission 203693) | Sediment microbial communities from Yellowstone Lake, YNP, Wyoming, USA - YL17G07_20 | ecosystem: Environmental > Aquatic > Freshwater > Lake > Sediment | place: USA: Wyoming | collected...
CCCGCCGTTCAGTCGGGGGCTGGGGGGCACAAAAAATTAAATTGACTTGCGGTCATTGTTGTAGTAATCTTGGATTGAGTAAGTTAATTGACAAATAGCCTTTTGGGCATTCCTCAGACGAAGGGCATTATTATTGAAAGAGGGGCTCAAGGCCCCTCTTTCTTGTTTTTAATTCCCCCTACTATTTTGCGATATAAATGGTATAATTAAATAAAAGGTCGGATGGATGAAGAGAGCCAAATTTATAAGCATACCACAGAAGCTGGCGGAGATTAGTTTCCCCAGTTATTTCCGCGCAGGGCTTATTGCTGCCGGTTTTATTTGTCTCCTGGTATTGAGGCAGGCATCAGGAACCTTCGGCGTTTCCCTGGGCTACATATATATCGTCCTTATCTCATTGGCCGGATTCTGGTTCGGCCTCCGGGGAGGGATAATATCGGCGATATGCGCCAGCGCCATATTCCTAATTGAAGTAGGGCTATATCCCTCTTGGCCTGCCAGGGAACTGGTTTTAAGGGGGGCCGGCTTCAGGCTAATGGTTTATCTCTCAAGCGGCTTCATTTTGGGTTACGTTTCCGAATTGCAGAAGAGACTAAGCCGGGAGATAGAATACTCCGCTTACCACGATAAGCTCACCGGTTGCGTAAATTACACCTGGATAGTTGAGTTCCTGGAGAAAGAAATCGCCCGCAGCCGGCGTTTTATCAAGGAATTCTCCATAATCCTGATCGATATAGACCATTTTAAGTCCATAAACGATACCTACGGCCACCTGGTGGGGAATGACGCCCTGGCTGCCTTTGCCGGTGTCATAAAGGATAATTTAAGGAATATGGATATTGTAGGCAGGTATGGGGGGGAGGAATTTTTAGTTATCCTGCCCGAGCTTGGCTCCGGCGGGGCGCTGGTAGTCCTGGAGAGGATCAAGAGAAAGCTCTCCGAGGCCAAAATAACCTCCCGCCATCTAAAAGAAGGGATAACCATCTCTTTGCAATTCAGCGCCGGGATATCCTCTTTTCCCTATAACGCCAATAACTCCAGGGACCTGATCAAGCTGGCCGATGATGTCCTTTATCAGGCCAAACAAAAAGGAAGGGATAGGATACTTGTAGAGAGAAGGAGATGTATCAGGCTAAAGCCCGCCAAGGGTTTAAGAGTAGAAATGTCCAGGTTGTCCGATAAGGAGAAGTTAAAGATCAAAGATGTAGAGAATATATCCGAGCGGGGGATATTGTTTCTCTTCCCCCAGGATATCCCGGACAAGGAATTTTTATGCCGCATCTCTTTGCCGGGCCAGGATTTCACCCCGGAGTTTACCTGTAAGGTAGCTCATAAGAACAAAACGGAGGACGGGGTGTACCGCGTTGGTGTTTATTTCGTGGATATCCCCACCTATACCCGGGGGACATTATTCCATTTTGTCCGAGAGGAAGAAAGTTAGGCCGGGTAAAGAATTGAAAGAAATGGGGTCAGAATTATTTTTTGTATAAAAAATAATTCTGACCCCATTTCTTTTGCTCTTTAAGCGTAAAAAACTTATATTTTCTTTACGTTAGTTGCCTGGTCGCCTTTCGGCCCCTGGGTAACCTCAAATTCGACCTCATCGCCTTCTGCTAAAGATTTATATCCTTCTCCAGTGATGGCGCTGAAATGCACGAAAACATCCTTGCCATCTTCAGAAGTAACGAAACCGTAACCCTTTTGATTACTGAACCACTTTACTTTGCCTTTTGCCATTTTCTACTTCTCACCTCCTCCTTAAAATAAAAAAACCCGCAAAGCGTAATTATGGGATATTCCTGCTTTGCGGTTTATACATGAAACTAAGCAATTTCTTTGTTTCTCCTCTAATCTTACCTACATATTACATATACCACGAATTTACGGTTTGTCAACTATTTTTTGAGCACCTTAAGTTCTTATTTAGCGAAATCCTGCCGAGTGGTAAAGAGTTTATTGCGGGAATCTTGGTGCTTGCTACGAGGCAGGATCTAACTAACAATAGAACTTCTCCGCAAATTCAAATTGATAAAAGATTGGGATGTGGTAAACTAACTAATAATAGGAGAGCAGAAAATGAAACGCGGTTTCACCCTTATTGAACTGATCATAGTCATAATCATTGTAGGGATACTTGCAGCCGTAGGCATCAGTCAATACTCCACTACAGTTGAGAAATCCCGCATTGCCGAAGCCAAAATACGCATAGGCGTCATGCGCCAGCTTGCTTATGAATATTACTTGAATAATGGCTCCTTGACCGGTATAACCAATAGCGACCTAGGGGTGGACGATACCTGTACATCCGCAGGCTTCTACAGGTACAATATTTGGGGGGTACCCTCTGATTCCATAACGCTTAGGGCCATTAGGTGCCAGAGCGGTGGAAAGACCCCTGACTGTTCGTACTTTTATGGAATCTATATGACATATTATCCGGGCACCGATCAGGGCGTATGGCATTGTTATTTGGCTGGTTATACAGGTCCGTGTTTTGGCATGGCGCCTTATCCGTAGTAGGAAGTTCTGGGGATACAATACTTAATTATAATTTTGCGTTATATTCTCCCTCTTTCTACTGTTGACAGAAGTAGAAGGAGGGATTTTTTTATTGTTTTCGCGCTCAGGATATTGTTCGCGTGCGAAAACAATAAAAGTAGCCAAGCGCTCATTGACTATTGTCCAGGAATTGGTATAATATCTGGCAAATTGCCGATGTAGCTCAGTTGGTAGAGCAAGTGTTTCGTAAACACTAGGTCGAGGGTTCGAATCCCCCCATCGGCTAAAATGTCAGGTTCTCCCGCATTTAATTTTTGAGAGTATGTGATGCGGGATCCCGCATTGTTTAATTAAAATGGTGAATGCGGGAGATTCCACTCATCGGCTTTAATTTTTTATGGCTTTGGCTATCGGAAGCCAAACCATGGTTCTCTAACCTATGGCCAAGATCCGCGAAGTTCTAAAAAACCGTAACTTTTTCCTTTTGTGGGTGGGGCAGATCATCTCGCAGTTGGGGGACAGGCTGGATCAGATGGCCCTGATCGCCTTTGTTTACCTGCGCGCCCCCGGCTCACCCTTAGAGATCGCCAAGATACTCTCCTTTACCATTATTCCGGTATTCCTTATCGGCCCCCTGGCAGGGGTTTATGTTGACCGCTGGGACAGGAGGCGGACTATGTATATCTGCGACTTACTGCGTAGCCTGCTGGTCCTGACTATTCCCTTGTTTTTATTCTACATGAAGAGTTTAGCCCCTATTTACCTCATCATTTTTATTGTTTTTTCCATCGGCAGGTTCTTTGTGCCGGCTAAACTATCCATCATACCGGATTTAGTGGATAAAAAGGACCTGCTTATCGCCAACTCCCTCGTTAACACCACGGGAATGATCGCCGCGATCATGGGATTCGGGATAAGCGGCGTGCTTGTGGAATGGCTGGGGGCAAAAAGCGGTTTTTACCTTGATTCCTTAAGCTTCTTTATTTCAGGAATGCTGATCTTTCTGGTCTCTAAGAGGTTCTCGGCGACAATCAATTTCAAGGAGGTAGGCAAGGAGATAGTTGATGTTATCAGTAAATCCGTATTCCAGGAGATAAAAGAGGGCCTGTTCTATTTTATCCGCAAGGAGGATATCCGGTTCACCGCTTCCATTATTTTTGCCCTTTGGTCGGCATTAGGCGCGGTTTATGTGGTGATCATTGTTTTTGTGCAAAAAACATTACATTCGGCAACCAAGGATCTGGGGCTCCTGGTGATGTTTTTGGGGATCGGCCTGTTCCTGGGCTCCTTAATTTACGGCAAGTTCGGCCAGAAAGTTTCGCATTATAAAATTATATTTTCTTCTTTGGTCTTGAGTGGTATAATGCTGGTCATCTTTGCCCTTGGGATATACCATTACCCCAATTTTATCCTGGCTGCGCTGCTTTCTTTATGCCTGGGTCTGATCATAGCGCCGATCATGATCGCCTCCAATACCATTATTCATAATGTCAGCGATAATGTGATGATGGGCAAGATCTTCAGCTCCTTGGAGATCGTTATGCATCTGGGCTTTCTTCTGTTTATGTTCATCAGCTCGATGCTGGCTGAAAGATTTTCGCATTTATTGATCCTGGTTATCGTGGGTTGCCTATTAGGCATCCTGGGCCTGGTGAATCTTTTCTTTAACCGAAAGGCAGCATGGTTAAGTTAGCGGAAAATAAAGACCGTTCCGAACACAAGGTGATCGAAAGGCTTCCTCTGCCGGCAAAGGTGTATCTTCCTTTGATCCAGCATCTGGGAAAGATCTGTGTCCCGGAGGTAAAAGTTGGTGATCCGGTAATCCTTGGCCAGAGGATCGCCAATATCCAGGCGAATCTTTCCGCGCCTATCCACGCCTCAATATCCGGTAAGGTGCTGGCGGTACAGGATTGGCCGCATCCGGTTCTGGGCAGGGCCAAGGCAATTGTCCTGGAAGGGGATGGCCGGGATGACGCTGCGACTTTTGCTTTAAAGAGCCGGGAGGATGTAGATAAGCTTACTCCCGAAGATATCAGGAAAATTGTCTTAGATGCCGGAATAGTCGGCATGGGAGGGGCAAGTTTTCCAACGCATATTAAATTAAATCCCCCCAAGCCGGTGGATACCTTGGTTATTAACGGGGCTGAATGCGAGCCTTATTTGACCGCGGACTCCCGCCTTATGGCCGAGAAGGCCGAGGATATACTCAAGGGTATTTCAGTTGTATCTAGGTGCCTGGGGATAAAAGAGGTTTATATCGGGATCGAGGATAATAAACCGGAAGCGATAAAAATATTCTCTAAGTTTTCCGGGATCAAAGTCAAGGTTTTGAAATCGGATTACCCCCAGGGAGGGGAGAAGCAGCTGATCCAGAATATATTAGGTAAGCAGATCCCCCGCGCTAAGCTGCCTTTTGATATCGGTGTATTGGTGCAGAATGTCGCTACTATTTATGCCATTTATGAAGCGGTATATAGGGGTAAACCTTTGATAGAGCGGTTAGTAACGGTCACCGGGAGCTGTGTGGAGAATCCCAGGAATTTACTGGTGCGCCTGGGAACACCCATAAAGGATTTGATAGAATTTTGCGGCCCGCTTAAAGAGGAGCCGGCAAAGATCATTATCGGAGGGCCGATGATGGGCATTGCCCAGTATACGGATGAGGTCCCGATAATAAAATCCAGCGCAGGGCTTTTGCTTATGAATAAAAAAGAAGCCGAGGATCTGGAGGAAGATCCTTGCATACGCTGCGCAGCCTGCGTGCGCGGATGTCCGGTAGGGCTGATGCCCTGCCAGATCAACCTGGCCTCCCAGAAATCACTTTGGAAGCTGACTAAAGAGTACGGGGCGATGGACTGCATTGAATGCGGCATATGCAATTATGTTTGCCCTTCCAACCGCATGTTATTGCAGACGATTAAAAGGGCAAAACTGGAGTCGGGTAAATGAAAGAAATGATCCGTTATGGTTTTATCCTGGCATTGATCTGCGCTATTGCCGCGGGTTTATTGGCCGGTGTCAATGAGCTTACCCGCTCAAAGATCGCTTACCAGGCTTACGCCGAGGAGCAGGCAGCGCTTAAAGAGGTTATGCCGCAGGCAGCCAAATTCGCGGAGGTAAAGTCAGGGGAAGAAATATTATATTATAAGGCGCTGGATAATCAGGATAAAGTTTTAGGGTTTATTTTTAAGGCCGGGGGAAAAGGATATTCCAGCGTCATCCAGACATTGGTGGGGATATTCCCCGACGGAAAGATAAGCGCGATAAAAGTGATATCGCAAAATGAGACCCCGGGCCTGGGGATGCGCGTAACCGAGAAAAAGTTTACCGGACAATTCAGCGGACAGGACAGCTTGAGTCTTTCCGGGGTGCAGGCGATTACCGGGGCGACCATCTCCAGCCGCGCGGTAATGGATTCGGTGAAGAAAAAGTCAGCCGAAGTAATGGAATTGATAAAGAATGAGAAATAATCTCATAGTTTCGGGTTCTCCGCACATCCACAAAAAAGCCTCCGTTAGCCGGATCATGTGGACTGTAGTGCTTAGCACTATCCCGGCGGGTATTGCCGGAGTGATCATTTTCGGGTGGGATGCTCTCTGGATCATTCTGGCCGCTACAATTGCTGCTGTATCAACCGAGTGGGTCTTTGAGTTAATTACCAGGCGCAAGGTTACCATCCTGGACGGTTCAGCCGTGATCACCGGAATATTACTGGCCTATAATCTTCCGTCAGGGGTTCCTTTGTGGCTGCCTGTAGCCGGAGCGATATTTTCCATTATCGTCGGCAAGGCGGTCTTCGGCGGATTGGGCCAGAATATTTTTAACCCCGCGCTTGTCGGCAGGGTCTTTCTTATGGCCTCCTGGCCGAAGTATATGACCGCCTTCCCCAAGCCGTTCAGTTATGATGCCGTGACCTCCGCAACCCCTCTGGCATTGCTTAAAGAAGGTAAGCTTGTGGAACATATTTCATATTGGAATTTATTCCTGGGCAATCGCGGAGGATGTATCGGTGAGGTTTGTATCCTGGCATTATTGATCGGTGCTGCAATCCTGCTGATCAAGGGCTATATCACCTGGCATATACCAATAACTTATATCTTTACCACTGCTTTGCTCACTTATATTTTCGGGGCAAAGCAGTTTTTTCACGGGGACTGGCTTTTTCATATATTAAGCGGAGGATTGATCCTGGGCGCGTTTTTCATGGCTACTGATTACGTGGCAACCCCGCTTACGCCAAAAGGCCAGGTCATCTTCGGAGTAGGATGCGGCCTGATCACCGTGGTCATCCGGCTATGGGGAGGATATCCCGAAGGGGTCTCCTACGCCATATTAATGATGAACGCGGCAACCCCATTTATTGACCGTTACACAAGGAACAGGATTTACGGAACCTGATGAAAACACTGATCAAAGAATTTACCAGAGGCATAATCAAAGAGAATCCTACCTTTGTCCTGGTGCTGGGCTTGTGTCCTACGCTGGCAGTTTCCGTAACGGTAGCTAACGGCATCGGCATGGGGATCGCCGCCACATTTGTGCTCCTGGGCTCAAGCGTGATCGTCTCGCTGATCAAAGACCTTATCCCGGACAGGATCCGCATACCTTGTTATATCGTGATCATCGCCACCTTTGTTACCATTGCCGAAATGAGCATGAAGGCCTACAGCCCGGTATTGGACCGGGCCCTGGGTATTTATGTCCCGCTTATCGTAGTGAACTGCATAGTCCTGGGCAGGGCGGAAGCTTTTGCCTGCAACAACAGCATGTCCAGATCTTTCTTTGACGGGCTGGGTATGGGTTTAGGTTTTACCCTGGCGCTTATACTGATCTCGGCGATAAGGGAGTTTTTAGGTTCAGGCCAGTTATTAGGGCATACCCTGGTTAAAGGTTTTGAGCCGATCTTTGTTTTTGGCATGCCTTCAGGGGCGCTGTTAGTGATCGGGTTATTGCTGGGCTTTTTTAATTTTTTAAAGAATAGAAAGACATGAACATCCAAGAGTTCCTGACTATATTCATCTCCGCGGTATTCATTTATAACGTTATCCTTTCGCGTTTCCTGGGGCTTTGCTCATTTATCGCTATCTCCAAAGAGACAAAGCCGGCATTGGCAATGAGCTCGGCGGTACTGTTCGTCATTACCATGTCCTCAATAATCACCTGGTTCGTTTACCGTTTTATGCTCTTGCCGTTTAACCTTACTTACCTGCGCACTATTTCTTTTATCCTGGTCATCGCTACTTTTGTGCAGCTGGTGGAAATGGTGATCAGGAAGTTCAGCCCCCAGCTTTACCGGGCTTTTGGTATTTACCTGCCGTTAATTACCGTGAACTGTGCGGTATTAGGAGTAGCGGTATTGAACATCGATATGTTTTTCGGGAACGGCAAAGCTGTCGCCGGAAGTTTCTATTATTCTATTTTTCAGGGAATATGCGTAGGCCTAGGGTATACTCTGGCGATGCTTTTGATGTCCGGGATAAGGGAGAGACTTGAGCTCTGCGATATCCCCCGGTCATTGAAGGATTTCCCCCTGGCATTTATAATTGCGGCGATCTTAAGTTTAAGTTTTATGGGGTTCAGCGGGTTCTCCCGCTAATCTCCTTTTATAAATCAGGCGCGGGATCCCGCTTGTTGCAGGAAATAGTTTGGCGGGAAAATTTATAGGGAAGTCAATCTTGTTAAAGTAAATTATGGAAATCTTAATTGCCATATTAATATTGAGCGTTTTAGGCCTGCTCTTCGGCATAGGATTAGCTGTTGCCTCAAGAAGATTCGCTGTCCAGATTGACCCTAAATTGGAGGCTGTGCAGCATCTGCTTCCCGGGTCAAACTGCGGCGCTTGCGGCAACCCGGGATGTTTTGGCTTTGCCGAAAGCCTGATCAGCGGCAAGAGCACCGTAGACGGTTGCCGGGTATGCAGCGAGGAGGTCAGGGAGAAGATCGCTAATATCATGGGCCTTGCCGTCTCCAAGCAGGTTAAAAAGGTGGCTACCCTCCATTGCAACGGCGGTTTGAAGGTGAAGGATAGATATATTTACTCCGGAATAAAAGATTGCGTGGCTGCCAGCCAGGTCCTGGGAGGACAGAAATCATGCGTTTACGCCTGCTTAGGGTTCGGCACCTGCGTAAAGAGCTGCCCCTTTAGCGCCATCAGCATGTCAAGCGAGGGCCTTCCGGTAGTGGATATGAAAAAATGCCGCGCCTGTAACAAATGCGTGTTGGCCTGCCCCAAGAAGCTGTTTTCTCTGGTGGCGGTCAACAATAATGTTTATGTGGCCTGCAGTTCGCATGACCTCGGGAAGGATGTGAGGGCGGTCTGCCCCGTAGGATGCATCGCCTGTAAATTATGCGAGAAGGCATGTAAATTTGACGCCATCCACGTAATAGATAATCTGGCGGTGATTGACTACCATAAGTGTACCTCCTGCGGAGAATGCGTCAAGGTCTGCCCCACCAAAACCATAAGGATAAGAGAGTGAATTTAGCCATATTCGCTTCAGGCAACGGAAGCAATTTCTCGGCGATTATTAAGGCAATAAAAAAAGGCAGGATTAAAGCCGGATCAGTGCTTCTGGTTTGCGATAAGCCGGATGCCCGGGTAATCCGCCGGGCGCAAAAGGCAAAGGTCGGGGTAATCCTGGTCAGGCGCGAAGATTTTGCCGGGCGGGCTGACTTTGAAGCAGCGATAATCCGGAGGCTTAAAAGCTACAAGATAGACCTGATCGCCTTAGCCGGGTTTATGCGGATGCTTAGCCCGGATTTTGTCAGGAAATACTGTAACCGGATCATCAATATCCATCCTTCCCTGCTTCCCGCTTTTAAAGGGTCGCATGCCATAAAAGACGCGCTGGACGCGGCCGCCCACTTTACCGGGGTTACTGTGCATTTTGTTGATGAAGAAATGGACCATGGCCCGGTTATCCTGCAGCGAGAAGTCCGGATCGCAAAAAAAGATACGTTAGTTTCCCTTGAAAAGAGGATCCACTCCGTAGAGCACAAGCTCTACCCCCAGGCAATCAGGTTGTTTTCCGAAGGGAAGATAAAGATAAAGGGTAGGAAGGTAGAAATTTCTAATCCCTAGGATTGGCCAGGATCGCAACCTGGTTAAGGATGGTCTTTGCCCCGCTTTCCAGGTTTACCAGCTCAACAATATTAAAATCCTTATAACCGTAGGTATCCAGGGTGTGGGCGACTATCTTTAAGACCTCCTTATCAATATCCGCGTTCTTCTCTACCTCTGGTTTCTGGAATTTTAACCTAATGCGGTTGCGGATCTGATAAGTGATGAATTCCTCCAGGGTGATATCCTTGTAAAGCAGATGGCCCCCTTCTTTATCCCCGATAATCTCGGGAGAGACGTTGGTATCCTGGACAATGCGGTGCTGGTATTCTGTCTGCGAGATAAAGCCGTAGGATAATTTCTTTAGGTCCAGGCAATGAAAGATCTGTTTTATTTCAAAGCCGTTCTTGATATCCGCGGTAACAATACAGAAGAAGAGGGGGGTATATTTTTCGGAGTTATCTACGCTGAAAAGCACCCTGCGGACAACCTGCAGGACATTAAAGATCTTTTCATTTGCCGCCTTCTCTAAAGTCATCTCCTGCGTTTTTTCAGTTTCCTCAACAGGTTTGATAAGATAGCTGACCTCTAATCTTCCTTCGTTTAACGTATTTTCTTTATCTTCAACCAGGAACCTCTCAATGTATTTTTCCGGCTTTTCCGGCTTGGAGATTATATCTTCAAGAGGCATATATACCCATAATGTCCGGCCGACCAGCCTGGCTGAAACATCAAGCTTATATTCCTTTTTGCAGATATCCTTAACTGCCTGGGGTATGCTTTCTTTCGGGAAGGAAGGTGATGTGGAGGCGGTGCAGGCGGATAAAAGAAGAGTTAATGCCAGGGTTAAGCTAAACAGGAGCCCGCTTTTTACCGAATTCGTTGAAAATCGCTTCAATTTCGTCATAGTTAAGCTCTTCTTTCAGGAGGAGTTCTTTGGCTAGGCGGTCAAGCAGGGCTTCTTCTTTCTTAAGTAACTCGGTAACTTCTTTAAGGCAGGATTGGAGTATTTCCTGTACATCGCTGTCAAGGCGGGATTTCATTCCTTCGGATAGCTCAGTAACGCCGCCGATTTTTTTCCACCAGTCTAAAGCCATGAAGTTTCCGATTAATCCGGATTTACCCATCCCGACCCGCCAAACCATCGAATGGGCAGTGTAAAGCGCGGTACTAAAATCTCCGGATACCCCTGCGGTAGTAAGGCCGAATTTTATCTTTTCTGCCGCGAATGAACCTAGCGATATTTTTATTTCATTCAATAGCTGATTTTGATCTTCAATAAAGATATCTTCTCTTTCAGGTACCCAGGTTACCCCTCCCGTATAGCCACGAGGAGTGATCGTTATCTTAAAGACGTCTTTTGACGGCACAAGCAGATAGGTAACCAGGGCATGGCCTGCCTCATGATAAGCAATTTGCGTTCTTTCTTTCTCGCTTAACTTAACCCTGCGCTTAAGGCCCAGGTATATCCTTTCCCTGGCGTCATCCACATCTTTCATAGTTACAAGCTGTCTCTTATTGCGTATGGCGATTAATGCCGATTCTCTTACTATGTTAGCAATGTCTGCGGGGCTCTGTCCTACCGTGATGCGTGCAAGCCGGTCAATTTTTACATCCGCATTGTCATATTTAATTTTTTTCAGGTAATACGCAAATAGCTGTTCTCTGTCTGCAAGGCTTGGTTTGTCCACATAGATTTTGCGGTCAAACCTTCCCGGCCTAAGGATGGCCCGATCAAGAAAATGTTCGGACATATTAGTTGCGCCGATGATGACGATATTCATGTCCTTTTCCTTAAGTCCGTCCATCTCCACAAGCAATTGATTCAGCGTGGTGTTGGTTTCGGTCTGTCCTCCGAAACCCGCGTCGTTTGCACGCTGGGCGCCTACGGCATCAATCTCGTCAATAAAAATAATGCACCCGCCTGTTAGCTCGGCTAACTGGCCCGCTTTTTTAAACAGGCTGCGTATCCTTCCGGCGCCTACGCCCACAAACATCTCTACGAATTCTGAACCGGACATTGAAATGAACGGTAACTTTGCCTCTGTAGCGATAGCCTTAGCCAGGTATGTCTTTCCGCAACCCGGCGGCCCAAGCATAAGGATGCCCCTTAAAATTTTTCCCCCTATACTTTGCAGTTGCGTACGATCTTTGATAAGATTCACTACTTCCAGCGCTTCTTGTTTTGCCTCATCCATGCCTATGACATCGTTCCAGGTAATGCCTATTGTTTGGCCGTCAATTGATTTTTTGCTGGTTTGAGAGAATGAAGAGGCCCCGCGCTTAAAATAAAGCCAGTACATTAAATAGGTATAGACAAAGCCGAAGATAAGGGCCATGATGATCTGAAGGTACAACTGCAACGGGATCATTGCCAGCTGCGACTGCCTCAGGTAGGATTCGGATTCATTCCAGGCGCGGATACCGATAATGATAAAAATAAAAAGGGATATGCCTAAGGCCAGAAGAGCGGCAAAGAGGAGCGCCTTTAACCAGTGCAGCTTTATGTAGAACCTGATCTTCTTCCAGTTCATGATCTCTCCATTTTTTGGTAACTTGGATACTTAGAAAATAACATATCTAGTATCTCAAGTCAAACCTTTTTTGCGGCTGGACTTCTTTATGCCCAGCGGGTGCCGCAGTGGCAGGACCCGCTGGGCAGAAGCATCTTGACTTGATTCCTTTTGCGTGTATAATTATTGAGCTGTCTAAAAATATTAAAATAGGTAGGTTCCCGCCTCATAAAATATCCAATATATTCTAGATAATTGGCATATTCGGCGGGATTTCGCTAAACAAAAACATGTGGTGCTCAAATTCGCGCAGATAACTTACGTTCACTATCGTTCCGTAAGTTATGCGCTCATTTAAAGGAGAATAAAGATGGCAAAGATCAAGAGGGTTTTAGGCCGACAGATTCTGGATTCACGAGGCAACCCGACGGTTGAAGTTGATTGCATCCTGGATAACGGGATCCTGGGCAGGGCAGCGGTTCCTTCCGGAGCTTCTACAGGCGAGAATGAAGCGCTGGAATTAAGGGATGGGGATAAAAAGAAATATATGGGCAAAGGTGTATTAAAGGCAATTGCCAATGTCAACACCGTAATTAACCCCGCGATTAAAGGCGTGCTTGCGGATTTTGCCAAAATTGACAAGCTTTTGATCAAGCTGGATGGGACGGAGTTTAAATCTAATTTAGGAGCCAACGCTATCCTGGGAGTATCCATGGCTGTGGCCAAGGCAGCGGCATTGGCAAGAAGTGAGCCCCTTTACAGGTTTTTAGGAGGAGAGAAGGCGAATGTTCTGCCCGTACCTTTAATGAATATCCTGAACGGGGGTATGCACGCCGATAATAACCTGGATATCCAGGAGTTTATGATCATGCCGCAGGGCGCGTCCAGTTTTTCGGAAGGCCTGCGCATGGCGGCCGAAGTATTCCACAACCTGAAATCAATCCTCAAGTCCAGGAAACTTTCTACCTCCGTCGGAGATGAGGGAGGCTTTGCCCCCAGCCTCAACTCAAATGAAGAGGCCTTAACCTTGATTATCGAAGCGATCAATAAGGCGGGTTACACCCCGGGAAAGGATATCTCTCTGGCCCTGGACTGCGCTGCCAGCTCTTTTTGCAAAGATGGCAGATATACCTTTGAAGGCTCGGAGAAAACCTCCGCCAACCTGATCGCAATTTATGAGAATTGGCTTTCGCGATACCCCATCTTATCCATAGAAGACGGTCTTTCCGAGCATGACTGGAGCGGCTGGGCTGAAATGACCAGGAGATTAGGAAATAAAGTGCAGCTGGTAGGGGACGATATCTTTGTCACCAACCCCAAAATATTCAAAAAGGGGATCGCGGAGAAGATCGGTAATGCCATACTGATTAAGGTCAACCAGATCGGCACGCTTTCCGAGACCCTGGAGGCTATCGCCATCGCCAAAAGGAACAAATACAATGCGGTAATTTCGCACCGCTCAGGTGAAACGGAAGATACGACCATCGCGCATCTGGCGGTAGCGACCTGTGTAGGCCAGATCAAGACCGGTTCCTTGTCCCGCACCGACAGGATCTGTAAATATAATGAGCTTTTAAGGATTGAAGAGGAGCTCGGTAAGTGCGCCATTTATGCGGGGAAAACCTGGAAAAAATAAATGCTCTCCACGTTAAGAAAGGCATTCTGGCTTTTTGGCTTAGCGGTCCTGGTCCTGGTTTTATTCCTGCCGGGCTATACGAAGTTGCGGGAGCTAAGGACTAAAAACCGCCAACTGGAGGAGCAATTCCGCAGGATGGCCGTGGATAACTCTCTTCTGCAGGAGGAGCTTAGGCGGGTAGGGAATGACCCGGTTTATCAGGAGAAGATCGCCCGGGATAAGATGGGGGTGGTAAGGAAAGGAGAGATCCCCGTTAAGATCTTCCAGAAAAAAAGATAAATTTTGCTTTATTTTTGGCAATTAATGATATAATAAAATATCGTTCTGGTGCGGGCACAATAAGAAGTTTCTCGCACCACTGCGAAAATTGCCACGATTTATTATTAGGGCAATTTTCTTGTTTGAAAAGTTTCGCGGGGTGGAGCAGCCTGGTAGCTCGCAAGGCTCATAACCTTGAGGTCATGCGTTCAAATCGCATCCCCGCAATAACTTAAATAGCATTCTCCCGATTAATAGGGCTATATGAGGAGAAAAGGAGGGCAATGATGAAACAAGGCTTTACGCTTATTGAACTGATCGTAGTCATTATTATCGTCGGGATCCTGGCTGCCGTGGGTATGACCCAATATACCAAGGTCGTGGAAAAAGGCCGCGCGGCAGAAGCAAGAATTATTTTAGGCTCGCTCAGGAGCACGGAGATAGCCGAGTATTTTGAGAACGGCGCCTATGCGACGGTGGCTAACTTAGGCGTGTCGGCTCCTACGGCATGCGCGACCACGCATTATTTTTCTTACACCTGCGATACGGGTACCGGCACCTGCACAGCCAGCAGATGCGCTTCAGGCGGTAAAACACCGAATACCACAACTTATACCAAGACTTTGTCCATAGCCGGTGTTTGGGGCGGGGATACGGGTTATTAATTGCTCAATTTAAATGATAGGCTGGAGAAGTCCTTTTGATTATCTTTCAGCCTAAGTGAAGTGCTGGAAAAATCCCTCTGGTTATCCCGTAGATCAAAGGATAGCTTTGAAAAATCCTCCTGGTTATCCTCTAAGCCAAGTGAAGTGCTGGAAAAATCCCCTTGATCACCATTTAATTTAAATGATAGGCTGGAGAAGTCCTTTTGATTATCTTCCAGCCTAAGTGAAGTGCTGGAAAAATCCTTCTGACCGCCGCGCAAATGAAATGACAGCCTGGAGAAATCTCCTTCAGCAAAAGCAAATTTGATAAAAAAACAGGAGGAGAGGATGATCAGGCCGGCGGCCATGTATGGTTTCTTATCCACAATTGCTCCCTTCCGCTTCTAAGCAAAGTAAAATCAGCTTTTATTATACCCTAAAATTTGTTTAAAATCATCTAAAAATAGTTTTTTACTTGAATATACCCGCCTATTATGCTAACTTAATTTCCTATGGAAAAACTCTGGAGTTTTACGGATAATTCAGGAAGTTTTTATTCGCCTGCCGCGGATAAGATAAAAAGCCTCTATTTCCCCCTGGCTAATGAAAATATCATGTCGGCAGTTACTCCCGACCTGCACGGGGATATCAAATCCGGGCAAAGCTCATTCCTGTTAACTCCTGTTTCGCGCGTTGACCTGCAGGCCTCGCGTTCTTCACGCAACTTCTGGGTCCGCGTCGGCCAGGATAAAATCTGGTCAGCTGCCGGGGTCTCTAAAAACCTTAAACAGATAAACCAGGATGAATTTTCCCTGGAGGCCGGCATGCTCTGGCAAAAGATTACCCGCCGGAATAAAGGTGTCGGCCTCAAAGCCCGGATACTTTCATTTGTGCCGGCAACAGGCGAGCCGGTTGAGATAATGCGGGTTGAGCTTACCAATATTTCACCCAAATCAATAAATTTTACTCCTATCGCGGCAATCCCTATGTATGCCCGTTCAGCGGATAATCTCCGCGACCACCGCCAGGTGAGCAGTTTGCTGCAGCGTATAAAACTGCACAAGTTCGGGGTGATCTCCTGCCCGACCCTGGTTTTTGACGAATCCGGGCACCGGAAGAATAAGGATAATTATTTTGTCCTGGGCTGGGATGAAAATGGCGTTCCTCCACAGAGGATCTATCCTACGCAGGAGATCTTCTGCGGAGATTCCGGTGACCTGGAGGCGCCTGAGGCGGTATTCGGGAATATTGCTGCCGGATCAAATGATACCCAGGGTAAAGAGGCCATGGGGGCTTTTAGCTTTAAGCCAGTTTCTTTAAAGCCGGGGCAATCAAGAACCTATACGCTGATCATGGGGATAACCCAAAACTATCCGGAAATAGCAAGGATGATTGCCAAATTTAACCGGCCGGATAAAATAACCGTTGCCTTGCGGAAAACCGAAGAATTCTGGGAAAATATAAGCCGGGGGATAGATATTACAACGCAGGATAAGGATTTTGACAACTGGCTGCGCTGGGTGAACATCCAGCCGGTGCTAAGAAAGATATTCGGGTGCTCTTTTCTGCCGGATTTTGATTACGGCAAAGGCGGAAGGGGCTGGCGCGACCTCTGGCAGGATTGCCTGGGATTGATCCTTAGTGATCCGCAAAAGGTGCGGGGGCTGCTGATCAATAATTTCCGCGGGGTAAAGATCGACGGCTCTAACGCCACCATTATCGGGAAATCCCCGGGAGAGTTTACCCCGTTAGAGGCAAGACGTCGGAGACGTCTGACGCTTGCCTCCGGCAAGCTGCCTCTAACGGGGTTTATCGCCGACCGCAACAATATCAGCCGGGTGTGGATGGACCACGGAATCTGGCCGTTATTGACTTTGGATCTCTACATTAATGAAACCGGGGATTTTAATATTTTATTTGAAGAGGCGGCTTATTTCCGTAATCATGAGGTAAAGCGGGCCACGGAGATCGACCACAACTGGAGACCTGCTTGCGGGAATAAGTTGAAAACCGCCTCCGGCAGAATTTATTTAGGATCGATCCTGGAGCACCTGTTGGTTGAGAACCTGGTGCAGTTCCTTAACGTGGCTAGCCATAACCATATCCGTCTTGAAGGCGCTGACTGGAATGACGGCCTGGATATGGCCAAGGAGAACGGGGAGAGCGTGGCATTCAGCGCGATGTATAGCCAGAACCTGGAGACGCTTTCCGGGCTTCTGCTTAAGTCCGGCAGAAGGAAAATAGAGGTAGCCGAAGAAATAAGGTTACTGCTTGCGCGGATAAATTATGGAAGTATTTCCGCAAAACGCAAACTTTTGGAGAAATATTTCTCCAAAGTATCAACTTCCCTCTCCGGAAGAAAAGCTTCTTTGGAGGTTGCGGAATTAGCCAAAGGGCTTAAGGAGAGATCCGCATGGATTAAGGAGCATATCCGGAATACCGAATGGCTTAAAGAAGGGTTTTTTAACGGTTATTATGATAACCGCAGGAGGCGCCTGGAAGGCAAGAGCGGGGGCCGGGTGCGTATGATCCTTACCGCACAGGTCTTTCCCATAATGTCGGGCCTGGCCTATGATTGGCAGGTGCGTAAGATCTTGCTAAACGTGGACAAATATTTAACTGACCGGAAAAGCGGCGGCATACATCTTAATACGGATTTTAAAACTGAGCTTCATGACCTAGGCAGGGCTTTTTCTTTTTCCTACGGGGACAAGGAGAACGGCGCGGTCTTCAGCCACATGGTCGTGATGTTCGGTTATGCCTTATATAAACAGGGTTATGCCGCAGATGGGTGGAGGGTTTTAAGCTCTCTTTATAAAATGGCAATCGATACCGGCCGCAGTAAAATTTACCCCTGCCTGCCGGAGTATTTTGATCTCCGGGGACAGGGGATGTATTCTTATCTGACCGGCTCAGCCAGTTGGTTTATGCTTACTATGCTCACCCAGGTTTTCGGGGTAAGGGGACGGGACGGGGACCTGGTTATCGAGCCAAAATTAAGCGCGGGACTCTTCCATAAAAGCGCAAGCATCAGTATAGAGCGTCTTTTTGCGGGGAGGAGGATAAAAATAGTTTTTCTCAATCCCGCCAAGCTTGATTTCGGCAAATACCGGATTACCAAAGTGCTGCTTAATTCGGAAAACCTGCCGATCGATAAATCCCGCTATTTGATCATCACCCGCGAGGTAATCCTTGCCCTGCCAGCGAATAAACTGAACCTGCTTGAGATCCATCTGCGTTAATTCCCGCATATCCTTCCTATAACTATTGACAGAAAATATTCTGTACAGCGGGTGACACGGAGGCGCTTCCCCTGCCGCCCGCAACGCCAGTGAGGACGGCAGGGTGCCGCAGTGGCAGGACCCGCTGACCGCGTCGGTTAAATAATTTCTTAAATAATTTCTTCTGTAATCGCAATATAATAATGTCCTAAATTAGCAAAGTAAGAATGTCCTATTGTTAGATTGCTATAATGCTTCCTAAAGAAGGGGGGTATTATGGTGCAAGAGGAGATTCTTACAATGAGCCAGAAGGAACTAAAACGGTTACATCTAATACGTAAGGCGATTGAAAAAGGAATAACGCAAGCTAGGGCAGCAGAGGTATTGGGGTTAAGCCAACGGCAGGTGCGCAGGATTATCAGGCGGGTGCGGGATGAAGCGGATAAAGGGGTTATCCATCAGTCTAGAGGCAAGATCTCGCATCGGGCGACAATAAGAGCAGTAAAAAATAAGATCCTTGGGCTTTGCAGGGGCATATACTCCGGGTTCAATCCAACATTTGCATCAGAGAAGCTCTTTGAGAGAGATAAAATAAGAATAAGCCGTGAGACCTTAAGGCAGTGGTTCATCGCCGAAGGTATCAGGTATGAAAAACGAAAAAACCGCCCGCACCGGCAGTGGCGGGAGCGTAAGCAGCATTACAGGGAGATGGTGCAGATGGATGGTTCCCATCATGACTGGTTTGAAGGGCGTAGCAAGCCGTGTGTATTGATGGGTTACATAGACGATTCTACCAGCAGGGTATACGCGCGGTTTTATGCCTATGAAGGAACATTTCCTGCAATGGATAGCTTTAAACGGTATATCGTTAAGCATGGAATTCCCGCCAGTATCTATCTGGATAGGCACGCTGCCTATAAATCAAAGGGCAAGGCAACGATAGAGGAAGAATTGGCAGGCCGAGAGCCAATGAGCGAGTTCGAGAGGGCGCTTAGCGATTTAGGGGTACGAGTGATATTTGCGCAGTCTGCTCCGGCCAAAGGCAGGATCGAGCGGTTATTTAAGACATTTCAGGACCGTCTAATCAAGGAGATGCGCTTAAGAAGGATTAAAAGCATCCCGGAAGGGAATGCATTCTTAAGGCAGTATCTGCCTGGATTTAACAAGAGGTTTTGTGTTGCTGCGGCAGAAGATGAAGATTTACATAGACGATTGCCCGTAGGAATTGATTTAGACGGGGTGTTTTCGCCAAAAACTCCTCGAGCCCTACGGAATGACTTTACGGTAGTGTATGAAGGCAAGCTGTATCAAATTGAAGATACGCTACGAGCAGATAAGGTTATTGTGGAAGAGCGCCTTAGTGGAGTTTTGGTGATAACGCATAAAGGTAGAGCGTTGCGATATCGGCAGATAACCCAGCGCCCTGTTAAGGAAAAGGAACGGGTTAAAGCGGCTAATCTGCCTATTCAGCCTAAGGATAACCCTTGGAGATATTTTAGGCTTGCGGGGTCGAATCCTACGAAAGCCAGGGAAGAAGCGTTGGCCGGCGCTCTTTAAAAACATAAAAATAGGACATTTTAAAATTGCTAGGAATAGGACATTTTAATCTTGCTAATGCACTTAAATAATTTCTTCTTTACAATCCATTAATATGCAGATATAATGAAACTCCAAATCAGCGCATTCTAATAAAGGAAGCTTACATGAAAAATAAAGTCTTAAAACTCGGTTTACCTAAAGGGAGCCTCCAGGAGTCTACCTTTAAGATGCTTAAAAAAGCCGGCTTTAATGTGAACTTATCAAGTTCACGCTCATATTTTCCGTCCATAGATGACCCGGAGATCCAGGCGGTCATATTGCGGGCCCAGGAGATGTCCCGTTATGTCCAGGACGGGGCGCTTGACTGCGGGATTACCGGCAATGACTGGATACTGGAGAACAGGTCCGACGTAACCAGGGTCACCGACCTTGCTTATGCCAAGCAGGGTTTGAATAAGGTCAGGTGGGTCCTGGCAGTGCCCCAGGATTCCGGGATAAAAAGCGTTAAGCACCTAAACGGCAAGCGCGTAGCCACTGAGCTGGTAAATGTCACAAAAGATTATTTTAAGAAGAATAAGGTCAAGGTAGAGGTTGAATTCAGCTGGGGGGCGACCGAAGTCAAGGTTTCAGCCGGGCTTGTGGATGCCATCGTTGAATTGACTGAAACAGGCAGCTCCCTTCGCGCCAATAAGCTGGTTGAGATCGCTACCCTCTGCGAATCCACCACCCAGTTCATCGCCAACAAAACTTCTTACAGGGACGGCTGGAAGAGGGCTAAGATGGAGCAGCTCTCCCTGCTTTTAAAGGGCGCTATTTGCGCCGAGGAAAAAGTCGGCTTAAAGATGAATGTAAGAAAAGAGGACATTAAAAAGGTGCTGGCGAAATTACCGGCATTAAAGACGCCCACCATTTCCGGTCTAAGCGGAGGCAGCTGGTTTGCCATTGAGACGATCATCGACGAGAAGGTCGTCAGGGTGCTTATCCCGGCATTGAAACAGGCCGGCGCCCAGGGGATCATTGAATATCCGTTGAATAAGGTAATATACTGATTCTAGTAAACAGTAGTTAGCAGATAGTAGGCAGCAGTTAGGAGGAGCAGGTAAAATGCCTTGCGGGAAGAAAAGAAAAAGACAAAAAATCAAGACACATAAGCGCAAGAAAATGCGCCGCCGTCTTCGTCATTTGAAGAAGAGGGCTTGGGGTTAACCCTTTGAAGTTTAGATATTTTCTAAGTGTACTCTGCCTTTGCCTTTCATTGGCTGCGCCTGCTTTCCGGGGGGAGGCCTTAGGAGCGGATAAGGAATACGTGCAGTCTTTAAGCCGATATATCATGGGGGTTTATTGCGAGGATCTCGGTGATATAGACAGGGCAATCCGGGAATATCAACAGGCGATTAAAGGGGATCCCGCCAGCTCATTGCTACATTTGAGCCTGGCGTCAGCTTTTATCAAGAAAAATGACGCTGCTTCAGCGATCAGCCAGCTTAACGAAGCTGCCGGCCTAGCTCCCGAAGCAGTAGAGCCGCACGCAGTATTAGCCCTGGTTTATGCCAGCCAGAATAAACAGGAGCTCGCCGGACAAGAATATGAACTAGCGCTTAAAAATGCCAGTAAGCTTGAGCCGGGAAATATCGAGATATACAAAAGTCTTGGCCTAATCTACCTGCAGTGTAAGAAATTAAAGGAAGCCGAAAGCATCTTCAAGCTGATCACCGGCATGGCGCCGGCTGACGCCGAAGCGCATTTTTACCTGGCCAGCGTTTATTATGAAACCAAAGATTACGGCCCGGCGGAAAAGGAATTGAAAGCCGCGCTGAAATTAAAACCTGATTACCACGAAGCCCTGAATTTCCTGGGTTATTTTTATCTGGAGCAGGACAGGAATATTGATAAGGCAGGGTCGATGATCAGAAAGGCCTTGAGCTTTGATCCGGAAAACGGGGCCTATATTGACAGCCTGGGATGGTTTTATTTCAAAAAAGGGAAGTTTAAGGATGCCTTGGGCCAGCTTGAAAAGGCGGCATCTCTTTTAAGCGACCCCGAGATTTACGACCATCTGGGGGATGTTTATTTAAAGTTAGGCAACCGCGGTGACGCCAGATTAAACTGGGAGAAATCCCTGAAATTAGAGGCAGATCAGGAAAAGGTAAAGCAAAAACTCTTTAAGCTCACCAATGGCAAATAAGCAACTAACGGTAGCGGAATTAGAAGCTAAAGCAAAGGAGATCCGGCGCCTGATCATTGAAATGCTTAGCCGGGCAGGAAGCGGCCATCCCGGAGGAAGCCTATCGGCAACGGACCTGGTCACTGCTTTATATTTCAACGTTTTACGTTTTGACCCCAAAAATCCCCAATGGCCGGACAGGGACCGTTTTCACATGTCCAAAGGACACTGCTGTCCGCTGTGGTACGCGGTACTGGCTGAAACCGGTTATTTCCCCAAAGAAAAATTATTGACTTTACGCCAATTAGGCTCTATCCTCCAGGGGCATCCTGACCGCGGCACCCCGGGGATTGAATCCGCATCCGGGTCGCTTGGCCAAGGGCTTTCAGTAGCTCTGGGTATGAGCCTGGCGGCAAAGGTGGATAAAAAGGATTACCGGGTTTATGTACTGCTGGGAGACGGAGAGTCGCAGGAGGGTAATATCTGGGAGGCAGCCATGGCAGCGGCTCATTTTTCTGCCGATAACCTCTGCGCCATCCTGGATTATAACGGTTTTCAGATAGACGGAAGGGTTAAGGAGATCATGAACCTGGAGCCGCTTTCGGCAAAATGGCAGGCCTTTGGCTGGAATACCATTGAGATCAACGGCCACAATATGCGGGAGATCCTCTCCGCTTACGAAAAGGCAAAGAGCGTAAAAGGCAGGCCTACCATAATCATTGCCCGCACAATCAAGGGCAAGGGGGTATCTTTTATGGAGAATGTCGTGGGTTTCCACGGCCGCGCCCCCACCAAGGAAGAGGCGGCGAGGGCCTTAAAGGAATTAGAGTAATGGCAGAAGAGCTTTATCAAAGGGATGTTTACGGCCAGACTTTATTAAAGTTGGGCAGTCAGGACAAAAATATTATTGTCCTGGACGCGGACTTATCCTGCTCGACCAAGACCTGTTTTTTTGCCAAAGAGTTTCCCGGCAGGTTCTTTAATTTCGGGGTAGCCGAGCAGAATATGATGGCCGCGGCTGCTGGGTTAGCGGCTTGCGGCAAAACGGTTTTTGTTTCCACCTTCGCGGTTTTTGCTTCCGGGCGCGCCTGGGACCAGGTGAGGAACTCCATCAGCTATAATAATTTTAATGTCAAGATCGTCGCTACGCATGCAGGGATTACCGTCGGCCCGGATGGCGCCAGCCACCAGGCCCTGGAAGATATCGCGCTGATGCGGGTGTTGCCGAACATGAACATAGTTGTCCCCTGTGATGGCCCGCAGACCGCCGACGCTATCAACGCTGCGGCAAATAATCCCGGGCCATTTTATATCCGCTTAGGCAGGCCAAAAATTCCCACCATTGAAAATAAAGGGGAATTTAAATTAGGCAAGGCCCAAACTTTAACCAGCGGCAATGATGCGGCTATTATTGCCTGCGGGGTGATGGTCAGCGAGGCGCTTCTAGCGGTAAAGGGCCTGGCGCAAAAAGGCATTAAGGCGCGGTTAATAAATATGCATACCATCCGGCCGCTGGATAATGAAATTATCCTAAAAAGCGCCAGGGAGACCAAACTTATAGTTGTATGCGAAGAGCACAATGTTATCGGCGGCCTGGCCTCGGCAGTGCAGGAAGTGGTTGCCGAGAATTTACCCAAAAAGGTCATCTGCCTGGGTATCCGCAACCGTTTCGGCCAATCCGGCGAGCCGGCTGACCTTTTGAAGGAATATAACCTGACTGGCGCGGATATAGAAAAGGCGGTTTTATCCGGCATCTCCTAAAAGCCTAAGCATAAGTTAATGAAGCGCCCCCGTCCTCCCTTATTCCTCTATTCCTTCGCCAAAATAAATCTCTATTTACAGGTTTTAAACAAGCGTGAGGATAATTTTCATAACCTGAATACTTTATTTTGCCGCATTGGCCTGGCAGATACCATTGTTCTTAAAGAGCGTAAGGACAGCCTGATCAAGATAAAATGCAACAGCCGGCAGGTGCCCAAAGATAAAAGCAATCTTTGCTTCCGCGCGGCGGCATTATTAAAGCAGGCGCTTAAGTTAAGCTTTGGCGTGGAGATAGAGATAAAAAAACGTATTCCTGTAGGCGCCGGCCTGGGAGGAGGCTCTTCAAACGCCGCCAGCGTGCTTTTGGGGTTAAACAAGTTTTGGGATCTGAATCTGCCGGAAACAAAGCTGGTAAAGTTAGCGGCTGAATTAGGCAGCGATGTTCCTTTCTTCGTGGCTGGAGAGAAGTTCGCATTAGGAAGCCGAAGAGGCGAGGTGATCAAACCATTAGCATCTTTAAAAAAGGTTAAACTTTGGTTTATCCTGGTTTACCCGAATGTCAAGGTTTCCACCCCTTTGATCTATCGTAAATTTGATGAATATATCTCTTTATGCCAAGCGGGTGACACGGAGGCGCTTCCCCTGCCGCCCGCAACGCCAGTGAGGACGGCAGGGTGCCGCAGTGGCAGGACCCGCTGGCATCAAGATGTATTTTCTCAATTGACAAGGCCTAAGCATGATGTTAAAATATTAATTTCCGAGTTGTCAAAAGGCGCCTTCCGGGTCAAGCCGGAACATCTTTTTAACAGCCTGGAGCCTGTTACGACCAGGATATATCCTGTGGTTGATCAGGTTAAAAAATCCCTTTACGGCATGGGTTTAGAAAAAGTAATGATGTCCGGAAGCGGGCCGGCGGTATTTGCCATTTGCGGTTCGGCAAGGCAGGTCCGGGACGCAAGCAGAATATTGCGCAAGGAACATAAATCTTGGCAGATCTTTGTAAGCTCGGTAGTCTAGTGCTACAAGACACCCGGCGCTAATCGGCACCCGACGCCAATAGGTATTGCGTCGGTGTGCGCTAGGTAGCGCAAAATTGCGCCGGTGTTGTGTCTGCACACAAGGAGGCCAATAATGGAGATAACCGAAGTCAGGGTGATCTTAAAGGATTCTCCGGATAAGAAATTGAAGGCATATGCCACGGTTACTTTTGACAACGCCTTTGTGGTGAGGAATATCAAGGTCATTGAAGGCGCAACCGGCCTTTTTATCGCCATGCCTTCCCGTAAGGTAAAGAACCCTTGCCCGAAATGCGGCTTTAAGAATGAATCGCGCAGTAAATATTGCAATCAGTGCGGCCAGGCTTTACCGGTTGAGGCCAGCCCTTCAACCGCGCAGGAAGCAGGGCCGGCTCAATCCGAGCATAAGGATATTGCTCACCCCATAACGCAGGCATTCAGGGAGCATCTACAGAAGAAGGTGCTTGAGGCTTACGAGCAGGAGAAGAATAAGCCGGCTTAATTACAGTAGCTGGAGCCAGATTAAACGCATCACGATATCTGGGACGTCGTCCAATGGTAGGACTCCAGAATTTGGGTCTGGCTATTATGGTTCGAATCCATACGTCCCAACCAAATAGACACAAAGAGTAAATAAATATGAAAAATAATATCGCGGTAATAATCTTAGCGGCGGGAAAAAGCACGCGCATGAAATCCGATATGCCTAAGGTGCTGCACAAGCTTTGCGGAAGAGCCATGCTGGGCTATGTCCTGGAGTTGGTCGCCAGCCTTAAGCCCAAGCAGGTAGTCGCGGTCTTGGGGTTCAAGCAGGAGATGGTGCGTAAGATCATACCCAAAGGGATTAAGATCGCCATCCAAAAAAAACTTATCGGGACCGCCGACGCGGTAAAGGCCGGTTTATCCGTTTTAAAAGGTTTCAAAGGCACGGTACTGGTCCTTTACGGTGACAATCCTCTTTTAAAGAAGGATACGCTTAAGAAGCTCCTGGATTATCATATCAAGAATAATGTTGACGCTACCCTGTTGACCGCGCAATTGAAGAAGCCGGCCGGTTACGGGAGGGTGATCCGTGATAAATACTTCAGTATCTGTGCAATAGTAGAAGAGAAGGACACCGATGAGGTAGAGAAGGATATTCAGGAGATCAATACCGGGATTATGGCTTTCAAGAAAGAAAGCCTGGAGAATAATTTAAAACATATCCGTCCTAATAACCGCAAAAAAGAATACTATCTGACCGATATCATCGGTATCCTGGCAAAGAAGGGCTGTCTGGTTGAGGCGGTAAAGGCAGAAGATGCCCAGGAGGCCCTGGGAATAAATACGGTAGCTGAATTAGCCGGGGCCAACTATGTCATGCAGAAAAGGATCAACGAGAAATTCATGCGGCATGGTGTTACCATAGTAGATCCGGGGACCGCCTTTATCAGTTTCGGCGCTAAAATAGGCCGGGGCACGGTGATTTATCCCTTTACAGTAATTGAAAGGGATGTTAAAATTGGAAAACGTTGTTCAGTGGGCCCTTTCGCGCACCTGCGTGAAACAGTCAGGCTGGGAAATGATGTTACAGCTGGCAATTTCGTTGAGATGGTGCGCGCCAAGATCGGCGCCAAAACTTTCATCAAGCACTTCTCCTACATCGGAGATAGTTTTGTCGGAGCTTCGGTTAATATCGGGGCAGGGACGGTCACCGCTAACTTCGATGGCCTGAAGAAGAACTACACGATCATTAAAGACAAGGTCAATATCGGTTCAGACACCGTGATTGTCGCTCCGGCAAGGATCGGACGCTGCGCCTCAACCGGCGCCGGCTCGGTGATTACTAAAAATGTCCCGGATAACGCGGTTGTAGCCGGAGTGCCGGCGAGAACCTTAAGGAAAAAGAGGTAGACATGGATAAACTAGCTGTTTTTAGCGGTAATGCCAACCTTGATCTGGCCAGGGATATTTGCAAGGATTTAAAGGCCGCGCTTCAGGATGCCTTAGTCGGCAGGTTCAGCGAAGGGGAGATCCGCGTAAAGATAAATGAGAATGTGCGCGGCAAAGATGTCTTTATAATCCAGCCGACCTGCCCGCCGGCCAATGACAATCTCATGGAATTATTGATCATGATCGACGCGTTACGCCGGGCCTCGGCCCAAAGGATCACCGCGGTCATCCCCTATTTCGGTTATGCCCGTCAGGACAGGAAGGACCAGCCGCGCGTGCCCATAACCGCGAAATTAGTGGCTAACCTGTTGACTGTCGCCGGTACAAGCAGGGTATTGACTATGGATCTGCATGCTGGACAGATCCAGGGGTTTTTTGATATTCCCGTAGACCATCTCTTCTCCGTAGGGGTATTTGTGGATTATTTATCTAAGATGAACCTTAAAGACCTGGTGGCCGTATCGCCGGACGTAGGCTCTATCAAGATGGCCAGGGCGTATGCCAAAAGGGTTTCTGCGGGGCTAGCCATAATTGATAAGCGCCGCGTTTCCCCGGAGAAGGCCGAGGCCATGCATATTATGGGCGAGGTTGAGAATAAGAACGTGATCATCGTTGACGATATGATTGCCACCGCTAGTTCCCTAATTGAAGCGGTAGAGGCATTAAAGAAGGCTGGGGCCAAGACCATTTACGCGGCGATCACCCACGGTGTTTTATCGGGGCCGGCGATCCAGCGTATAGACCAGTGCAAAGGTTTAGAGAAGCTGTTGATCACCGACAGCATTCCTTTGCCCGAAGAGAAGAGGCATCCGAAGATCCAGGTGCTTTCAGTGGCCGGGCTTCTGGCGGAAGCGGTAAAAAGAATACACAACGAAGAATCGGTTAGCTGCTTATTTGATTAATGAGGCGGGAAACACGGTTATAATAAGGAGAATCAAAACAAATGGAAGAGATACTTTTAGAAGCGCAATTACGGGAGGAAAAGGGAAGGGCTAAGGTCAAGGACCTAAAGGAGGCGGGTTTCCTGCCGGCGGTGGTTTATTCCCGAGGCAAGGATTCCTTGCCTATAAAATTATCCAAAAGCGCGCTTATAAAATTAATGCATCAGCACCGCCTGGAGAACAGTATTATTAACCTGAAAATCAAGGATGACAAGAAGGCTAAGCTGCGCCCCTGCCTGATCAAAGAGGTCCAGTATGACCCGGTGCATGAAGACATTATCCACGTGGATTTGAATGAGGTCTCTCTTACTGAGGCGATCAAGATCAATGTCCCTGTTGAGGCCAAAGGTGAAGCTGTCGGCGTCAAGCAGGAGGGCGGTTCTTTAGAGCATATACTTTGGGAGATTGAGGTGGAGTGCCTTCCTACGAATATCCCCAAGAATATAGAAGTGGATGTCAGCGCTTTAAAGATGGGGGATGCTATCTACGTCAAGGATATAGTTTTCCCTGCCGGGGTTAAGCCTTTGAATGACCCGGCGGCAATCGTCCTGCACATAACCGCTCCGATGAAGGAGGAGGTGCCGGTAGAAGCTGTTGAAGGGGAGGAAAAGCGGGAGCCTGAAGTGATCAAGGAGAAGAAGGAGGTTCCTGAAGAAGGCAAGGCACCTGAAGAGCCCAAAGAAAAAGAGAAAGAAAAGAAGTGAACCCCGTTACAAATTTGTAATTAAGGGGTAACGGAATTTGGCAACAATAAAACTTGAGAAAAGAAATTTGTAACGGGGTGAAGTTGATCGTAGGATTGGGTAATCCGGGTTTGATCTACAGGGGTTGCCGGCATAATATCGGATTTTCGGTGATCAAATCTTTAGCCCGTTCTTTAAAAGCAACTCTTAAAAGAGACCGTTCGGTTTTTTCCGTAACAGACGTATCCAGCCTCGGAAGGCACAGTATAATATTGGCCATGCCGCAGAATTTTATGAATTTAAGCGGCATAGCGGTCAAAGCCCTGCTTAAGAAATACAGGGCTACTTCCGAAAACCTTCTGGTGGTCTGTGATGACCTGGACCTGGAGCCGGGCAGGATAAGGCTTAAAGGCCGCGGCACAAGCGGCGGTCAGAAGGGCCTGGAGTCAATCATTAAACATATCGGCACGCGGGAGTTTGCCCGGCTGCGTATCGGAATAGGCCGGCCGCCAAGATCAACGGATGCCGCCGGATACGTGCTTACCGGTTTTTCAAGAAGAGAAAAGCCGCTGATCGACCAGGCAAGAGAAAAAGCCGTCCAATGCAGCCTTACCTGGGTGGAAAAGGGGATAGATGAAACCATGAATATGTTTAATGCAAGGAGCTTAAAATGAATAAGTATGAAGCGATGGTGGTTATCAAGCCGGATTTATCCGACGAAGATAAAAAGGCGTTATTCAAGCAGATCGACGACGCCATAATCAAGCATAAGGGCCAGGTCACCCAATCAGGGGTCTGGGCCGAGAGGCGCAAGCTCTGTTTTCCGATCAATAAGTTCGGCGAGGGGGTCTATTACCTGGCGGCTTTTACCGCGCCCTCTCCGGCGATCAAAGATATCCGCCATGCCTACAAACTTAATGAAAATATATTAAGGGTGCTTTTTACCCGCATGGATGCTTAAGGGGGAATTTATATGGCCAGCTATAATAAAGTATTGTTAATGGGAAATCTTACCAAGGACCCGGAGTTACGCTATACCCCGCAGGGTACGGCAGTGGTTAACCTGCGCCTGGCGGTGAACCGCAAGTACCGCACCAAGGAGCAGGAATTAAAAGAAGAGGTTTGTTTTATAACGGCAGTAGTCTGGAATAAGCAGGCAGAGACCTGCAATCAGTACCTGCATAAAGGAAGCGCTGTTTTCGTTGAGGGGAGGCTGCAATCCCGCTCCTGGGAGGATAATACCGGGGCCAAGCGCTCGGTAATTGAGGTCAGGGCTGAGCGTGTGCAGTTCATGGGTGGCGGCGCGCTTGCCGCTAAAGCTCAAAGCGGCCAGCAGCCTGTTCAAGCGCAGTCAGAGCAGCCGGGGCTTGAGCCCAGCAGTGAATTAACATGGTTGGCAGAAAGCGAGGAAGAAGCGAATGAAAGTTAAGACCAGGGGTTTTGGAAAAGACAAGAAGATCATCAAGAAAAAGAAGGACCTGCGCGGACCGATAAGAAAGAGGTTCTGCAGGTTCTGCGCAGATAAATTAGGCAGCATAGACTATAAGGATATAAAGAGGCTGGAGGTCTTTATTACCGAGAGAGGCAAGATCGTATCCAGCCGTTTTTCCGGTAATTGCGCCAGGCACCAGAGAAGGATCAGGGAGTTGATTAACAAAGCCAGATTTCTATCGCTTATTCCTTATACCCGCTGACCCCGTTAGAGACAGGTTGCCAGAGGCAACCGTCAGGCGTCTCTGACGCCTTGTCTCTAACGGGGCTGATAAAAGTCATGGAAGTGATCTTAAAAAAGGATGTGGAAAAAATAGGCAAGGCAGGCACGGTGGCAAAGGTCAAAGAAGGGTTTGCCAGGAACTTTCTTTTTCCCCGTAACCTGGCTGTGCTGGCAACGGGAGAGGCTTTAAAAAAGCTGGAGCATGAGGCCGGCTTAAAGTCTGCGCAAAGCGCCAAAACCAGGGAGGAGGCTCAAGCGCAGCAGGCCCGCTTAGGCAGTTTAACCTTGAGTATCTGCGCCTTGACCCAGGGAGAAGAAAAATTATACGGCGGCATAAATGCCAGTGATATTTCTTCTGCCTTGAAGGAGGAGGGTTTTTCCGTAGATAAAAATCTTATTGACCTGGCTGAACCGATAAAATCTTTGGGTATATATGAAATTCCGATAAAGTTGCATCCGGAAGTAATTGCTAAACTTAAACTATGGGTAGTCAAAAAATAATATCCCCGCAGGACGTAATCCTGGATAAACTCCCCCCCCAGAACCTTGAGGCAGAGATGGCGGTATTGGGCTCTATGCTTCTGGATGAAGAGGCGGTATCAGTGGCCGTTGAAAAGCTGGACGCCGGATGCTTTTACAAGGATACGCACAGGAAAATATTTCAGGCGATAAGCGGACTTTTTGGCGCCAATAAAGCGGTGGACCTGATCACCCTTATTGAGGCCTTAAAGCATGACGGCTCTCTTGAAGCTGTCGGCGGGGCTAGCTTCCTTACCTCCCTGGCCAACGCGGTGCCTACCTCTGCCAATATCAACCATTATGCCAATATCGTCCGCGAGAAGTATATCTTAAGGACATTGATCAATAATTCAACCAAGGTTATCTCCCTGTGCCATGAAAGCCAGGGCAATATCGCCGAGGTCGTGGATAGCGCCGAGCGGCTTATCTTTGAGGTAAGCGACCGGAAAAACCAGGGCACTTACCTGCATTTAAAGGAGATCGTCAAGGATTCCATTGAGACGATTGACAGGCTTTATCAGAACAAGGCGCATGTCACCGGTATCCCTACCGGTTATGTGGATTTTGATATTAAGACCGCGGGCTTGCAGGCTTCGGACCTGATCATCATTGCCGGCAGGCCTTCAATGGGCAAAAGTGCCTTTGCCTTAGGGATCGCCGAATATGCCGGGGTCATTGAGAAGGTGCCTACCGCGGTCTTTAGCCTGGAGATGTCCAAGGAGCAGCTGGTGCAGAGGATGCTTTGTTCCCACGCGCGGGTGGACGCGCATAAAGTAAGGACCGGTTATCTGGCTACCAGCGACTGGCCGCGGCTGACCGCCGCCGCAGGCAAACTCTCCGAGGCGCCGATCTTTATTGACGATACGCCGGCGATCTCCGTGATGGAGCTGCGCGCCAAGGCCCGGCGCCTGAAGTCGCACCACGGCATAAAATTGATCATCCTGGATTACATGCAGCTGATGCGCGGTTCAGCCATGAATATGGAGAGCAGGCAGCAGGAGATCTCCGAGATATCGCGCTCGCTGAAGGCCCTGGCCAGGGAGTTGAGTGTCCCGATTGTTGCCATCAGCCAGCTCTCCCGCGCGGTGGAATCGCGCACCGACCACCGGCCGCAGCTTTCGGACTTAAGGGAGTCCGGTGCCATTGAGCAGGACGCCGATGTAGTCGTGCTTATTTTAAGGGAGGAGTATTATAATCCTTCGCCTGATAACCAGGGGGTAGCCGAGGTGATCATTGCCAAGCAGCGTAACGGCCCGGTGGGCTCACTGAAGCTGGTTTTTATCAAGGAATTTACCAGGTTTGATAACCTGGCCCGGGGGGCAGAATAATGCGCAGATCAATCTCAATATTTTTAACCGTCTTCCTCCTCCTGCGTATCGGTTGTTTTGCTTTTGCCGAAGAAAATGCCGGCCGGCAGCTTGAGCAGGCCCAAACTGCCCCCTCCGAATCCGCTCCGTCAGCCTTAAAAAATGTTACCGCCATAGAAGTCAAGGGCAACAAGGCCATCTCTACCAATGTCATCGTCTCCAAGATGAAGACGCGCATCGGCTCACCCTACCAGGAGAATATTATCAGCGACGACCTGAAAAGGCTCTATCTCCTGGGCTTCTTCAGCGATATAAAAATTGACACGCAGGATTATAAGGGCGGACTGAAAGTTATCGTCACGGTCAGCGAAAGGCCGATCATTGAAAAGATCAGCTTTTCGGGGATCAACCGGATCACCTTGAAGGATGAGAAGTTGAAGCAGCAGCTTAAATCCCGCGAAACGCAGTATTTGGACTACCCTTCCCTGGCCGAAGATGTGCGCACATTACAGAAGATGTACGAAAAGATGGGTTTCAGCCAGGTGGATATTACCTATAAGGTTGATGTTGATCCCCAGACGAACAAGGCCAAGGTCTATTTTAATGTCGTAGAAGGCAGGAAGGTGCGTATCAAGGATATCATTATCCAGGGCAACAAGTCCTTTTCAGCGGGGCGTATCCTAAAGCTCTTGAAGACTAAGCGCGCCTGGCTCTTTAATGCCGGGGTCTTAAAAGATGAGGTGCTCAAGGAGGATATGGAGCGGGTAAAATCATTTTATCAGCGCGAAGGCTTTACGGATGTTGTAGTGGATAATGAAGTAAAGGCCGATCCCGCCAAAAACTATTTGTTATATATCACGATCAAGATCATGGAAGGCAAGAAATATCTAGTGGGCTCGGTCATTATCCAGGGGAATAAGGATATCAGCGAGAAAGAGATCTTAAGCCGCCTGACTGACTGCCTCCCGGGAAAGGTTTATAGCGCGGATGCGATGAAGAGGGATATTATCAGTATCCAGGGCCTGTATTTTGACCGCGGTTATATTTCCGCGCAGGTCCAGGAGACGACCATCGTAAATCCGGAGACCGGCCGCGTGGACATAACCTACACGATTACCGAAAACCAGGTCGCCTACGTTGATAAGATCAAGATACGCGGGAATATCAAGACCAAGGATGTGGTTGTCCGCAGGGAGTTGAGGATCCATCCGGGCGATAAATTTGACGGCGATAAATTACGCCGCAGCAAGGAGAGGCTGCAGAATCTAGGGTATTTTGACGAGGTCAGCTATGATACCGAGGAGACTAAGGAGCCGGATAAGAAGAATTTAGTCGTGGATGTGAAAGAGACCAAGACCGGGTCATTCAGCTTCGGCGGCGGTTACTCTACGGTTGACCAGTTCGTGGGTTTTGTGGAGATAGAGCAGAAGAATTTTGACTGGAAGAACTGGCCCTATTTTACCGGGGCAGGCCAGGATTTAAAGGTGCGCGCCTCCATCGGTAACTTAAGCAACGGTTTTGATTTAAGTTTTACCGAGCCCTGGCTCTTTGATTATCCCGTCTCCTTCGGGTTTGACCTCTACCGCCGCACGCATAAGCGCGATACTGACGTAGGATACGGTTATGATGAGAAGGTTACCGGAGGGGACCTGCGTTTAGGCAAAGAGTTGTCAGAGTACCTGCGCACGGATATCATGTACCGCTTGGATGAAATAGATATCAGTAACCCTTCAGATGATGCCACTAGCGATCTCAGGGATGAAGTGGGTAAGAATACGGTCAGCGTTGTTTCCCCCAGCTTGACTTATGACTCAAGGGATAATGTTTTTGAACCCAGGAAGGGGAACCTAGTTACTGCCGGTTTTGATTTTGCCGGCGGCCCGGTAGGCGGGAATAAGGATTACTGGAAATTCACCGGCCGGGCTTCGCATTATTTCCCCATGCCCCGCGGAGCAGTGCTTGAGGTAAGAGGAAGGCTTGGCCTGGCTGATCCCTACAGCAGCACCAAGAAGATACCCATTTACGAAAGGTTCTTTGCCGGCGGCGCTTACACCATCAGGGGCTATGAAGAAAGAAAGGTCGGCCCGATTGATCCGGGCTCTAATGATCCCTTGGGCGGCGACGCCATGGTGGTGGGCAATATAGAATATACTTATCCCTTATTCAGCTTCTTAAAAATAGCGGCTTTTTATGACGTAGGTAATGTGTGGGAAAAATTGGGGGATATTTTTTCCTCCAAGAATACAACCAGCCCGCTCAATACCGGAAGGCTTAAATCCGGCATAGGTTTAGGCCTGCGGATCAAGACCCCGATCGGCCCGATAATGCTGGATTACGGTATACCTATGGATAAAGTTCCCGGCGAGCAAGACCGCGGCAATGGCCGGTTCCACTTCAGCGCCAGCCACGGGTTTTAAAAGCCAGCAGGTAGAATGTAGAATATAGAATGTAGGTAAAGGAGGAGGAAAGATGAGAAAGGCAATAGTGGTTTTATGGGGAGTGATCTTTTCTTTGGTTTTATTCCTGGGCCAGGCGCAGGCAGCGGATAAATTCGGCTATATTGACCTGAGCCGCACCTTCAGCGAATACAACAAAACCAAGACATACGATAAAACCTTAAGCAGCAAGGAAAAGGTTTATACCGATGAGCGGGATAAGAAGGTTGAAGAGATCAAATCATTTCAGGATAAGCTAAACCTGCTTAATGATAAACAAAGAGAAGAAAAGCAGGGGGAGCTTCAGTCCAAGGCAAAAGCCCTGCAGGATTTTGACCGCCAGAAGCAGGCAGATCTGCGCAAAGAGCAGGAAGAAAGAATGAAGGAGATCCTCAAGGATATTGAAGAGGCGGTGAAGAAGTATTCCGAGAAGGAAGGATACACCATGGTTTTTAATGACCGGGTCCTGGTCTATCAGACTAAGAGCTTAGATATTACCGGCCAGATCATTGATATATTGAATAAAGGCGGAAAATGAAAGGTAAGATCCCGACTCATAACCTTGCGTAAAATTTTATCAAAAATTTTACGCATTCGTCGGGATTTCGCCAAACAAGAGCATAAGGTGCTCAAATTCGCGCAAATAACTTACGTTCACTGTCGTTCCGTAAGTTATGCGCTCATTAAATGCAAAAGACACTGAAGGAATTAGCCCGGCTCATTGACGGCAAGGTCGTCGGCGACGGCAATATTGTCATTACAGGCGCCTCGGGGATCAAGGAGGCTGCTGAAGGCGATATTACTTTTTTAGCTAACCCTAAATATATGCCGCTTATGGAAAAAACTCGCGCCGCGGCGATCATCACCTCGGAGGAGGCGCAGAAGACCAGTAAGCCGATTATTTTAACCGCCAACCCTTCCCTGGCTTTTGCCAAGGTCATCTCCCTGATCACTCCCGATGAAGCCGGCCATCCTAAAGGCTTGGATTATACCGTAGTCATGGGCAAGAATGTCTCCCTGGGCAAGGATGTGGCGGTCGGGCCTTACGCGGTTATTGGAGACAACGTAACTATAGGGGACAACACCATAATTTACGCAGGATGTTTTATCGGCCACCACACCAGGATAGGCGCTAACACCTTGATCTATCCGCATGTGTCCATAAGGGAGCGCGTCAGTATCGGCAACCGCGTGATCATCCATTCCGGAACCGTGATCGGTTCCGATGGTTTCGGATTTGCCACCATCAAAGGCCTGCACCATAAGATCCCCCAGGTGGGGACGGTGGAGATTGCCGATGACGTGGAGATCGGGGCCAATGTTACTATTGACCGGGCGCGTTTTGATAAAACAGTCATAGGAAAAGGCACAAAGATCGATAACCTCGTGCAGATCGCCCATAATGTGATCATCGGAGAGAATTCCCTGATCGTCGCCCAGGTGGGCATATCCGGCTCTACCATCATCGGCAATAACGTTACTTTAGCCGGCCAGGCCGGCCTCGTGGGCCACATTACCGTCGGAGATAATGCCGTGGTGACTGCGCAGTCAGGGGTGAGCAAATCTGTCCCACCCGATACCATGGTTTCAGGCTATCCTGCCCGGCCCTTTATGACCTCGCAAAGAGTAAATGCCAGCCTGCAAAACCTCCCCAAGCTGTTCGATTTGGTCAAGGAGTTGAAGAAGAAGATTGAAGAGCTGGAAAAAAAGCTAGAAAAGAAATAAATGGAAAAACAAAGGACTATTCTTAAGGAGGTTGCGCTTAGCGGCGCGGGCATCCATACGGGAAATAAGGTGAACATAATACTTAAACCCGCCGAGTGCGATTCCGGGGTGACCTTTATCCGCACGGATATCAAGGGTTCTCCCAGGATAAAAGCCGATGTGCGCTCATTGTTCTTGTCCCCTAAATTCAGCCGCCGTTCCTCAATCGCCAGGGAGGGTGCTGAGGTGCAGACCGTGGAGCATCTTATGGCAACCCTCTCCAGCTTAAGGGTCGATAATATAGACGTAGAAATAGACAGCAACGAAGTCCCCGGATTAGACGGAAGCGCCGTAAATTTTGTGGAAGGGATTGAAAAAGCCGGGATAAAAGAGCAGGATAAAGAGAGTTATGTTTATGCCGTCAAGGAATCAATCTGCGTGGAAGAGGCTGGTTCTTCAATCACCATTGTCCCTTCGGAAGAATTTAAGGTCTCCTATACCTTAAACTATGACCATCCCCTGCTTGAGGTGCAATTCCTGGAGATAACCGTTAGCCCTGATTCCTTTAAGGCCGAAATCGCCCCGGCACGTACCTTTTGCCTTGAGAGCGAAGCAGCCGAATTACAAAGTCAGGGTTTAGGCCTGGGGGCAAATTACGAGAACACCCTGGTCGTGGGCAAAGAGGGAGTGATCAAGAATGTTTTGCGTTTTAAGGATGAGTTTGTCAGGCACAAGATACTTGACCTGATCGGAGATCTTTATCTGGCCGGCTGCCCTATCAAGGGCCATGTGATCGCCTTAAAAAGCGGGCATTCCCTGAATTTAAAAGTCGCCCGCAAACTTTACGAGGAGAAAATGAAAGACAAAGGAGCCGATTCTATGGATGGAGCTTTGGATATCAATGAGATCATGAAGATCCTGCCGCACCGCCAGCCATTTTTGTTCGTTGACCGCATAACTCACCTGGAAAAAGGCAAGCGCGCCGTGGGGATAAAGAATGTGACCATAAACGACTATTTTTTCAAAGGCCATTTCCCGGGCCGGCCGGTTATGCCCGGGGTGCTTATCCTTGAGGCCATGGCCCAGGTCGGCGGGGTGATGATGCTGGCAAGTGCGGCGAACCGCGGGAAGTTGGCTTTTTTTATGGCCATTGACAACGCTAAATTCAGGAAAACGGTCGTGCCCGGGGACCAGCTGGTTTTTGAGGTTCAGGCAGGCAAGATGCGCTCCAAGATCGGCTCTGTGCACGGCAAGGCCTTGGTTGACGGAAAGGTGGTAGCGGAGGCCGACCTTATGTTCGCGCTGGTTGAGAATGACTGAATAATATGAATATACATCCTACTGCCATAGTTTCACCTAAAGCAAAATTAGCCGACAGTGTCAGCGTCGGGGCTTTCAGCGAGGTCTGCGATAATGCCGTTATCGGCGCGGATACTAAAATCGGCAGCCACTGCGTGATTGAAGGTAATACTACTATCGGCAAGAGCTGTGAAATATTCACGGGCGCAGTGGTCGGCAGCCGTCCCCAGGACCTTAAGTTCAAAGGGGAAAAAGTTTTCCTGGAGATCGGCGATAATAATATCATCCGCGAATATTGCACCCTTAATCCCGGGACCCAAGACGGGGGTAAGACGGTGGTGGGGAATAATAACCTGCTTATGGCTTATTCGCATATTGCCCATGACTGCGTGGTGGGTAATGGTTGCGTTTTGGCTAACAACTGCACTTTGGCAGGCCATGTGACTATTGAGGATAAGGCAGTGGTCGGCGGCATCGTCGCCATACACCAGTTTGTCAGGATAGGCATGCTTTCAATCATCGGCGGATGCTCCAAGGTGGTTCAGGATATCCCTCCGTTTTCCACCTGCGACGGCCACCCGGCGCGCGTATATGGCTTGAACCTTATCGGCTTAAGGCGCAGTGGGATCTCCAATGATTCCATCAGGAAGATTGATAAGGTCTTTAAGATATTCTTTAACTCCGGCCTATCCCTTAAACATGCCGTTGAGAAAGCAGAGAAGGAGCTGGAGAAGACCGAAGAGATATTGTATCTGGTGAATTTTGCCAAAAGTTCAGAGCGAGGCATGGCCCGCTCCGCTAGGTAGGGACGTTTCTCAACCCAAAGCAGGACCGTTTCTGAACCCAATCGGAGAACTGTCCCCTTCTAAGGGGTAAAGATTATGGAAAAGATCGGTTTGATCGCCGGCAACAGAAAATTTCCCCTGCTTTTTGCCGCCAGCGCCAGGAAGAAAGGCTGCTGCATCATTGCTGTCGCCATTAAAGGGGACACCTCACCTAAATTAAAAAATCTCGTGGATAAGATATACTGGCTCAAGCTTGCTGATTTCCCCAAGATGTTCAACATCTTCAGGGCCGAAGGGGTCAATGATGTGGTTATGGCCGGCCAGGTCAACCCCGGCAGGTTATTCAGCGGGGAGATCAATAAAAGCGAAGAACTAAAACAGATCTTAGCCAGTCTCAAAGATAAGCGGGCCGATACATTATTCGGAGCGGTAGCCCAGCGCCTGGAGGAGGCGGGGTTAAACCTTCTGGATTCCACCACATTTATTGACGAGCACCTTCCCAAGAAAGGCACCCTTACTAAAGGCGAACCCGGTTTTGATACCTGGGAGGATATTTATTTCGGGTTAGGCCTGGCTAAGGCCGTGGCCAACCTGGATATCGGCCAGACAGTCGCGGTCAAATCCAAGGCTATCGTCGCGGTTGAAGCCCTGGAGGGGACGGATAACCTGATCCGCCGGGCGGGAAAAATAAGCCGCGGGGGCATGGTTATCGTCAAAGTGAGCAAGCCGAAACAGGACATGCGTTTTGATATTCCCGTCGTGGGCTTAAATACCGTAAAGAACCTGGTTAAGGCCAGGGCCGCTTGTCTTGCCTTTGAGGCAGGCAAAACCCTTTTCATAGATAAAGAGGAAAGTATCAGGCTGGCGGATAAAAAAGGCATTTCCATAGTAGCGGTCTAAACAAAAGCCTTGACAGCACTTGATTGTGGTGCAAAAATAAATATATTAACAGGTATATAAAAAGGAGGAAGCTATGCCACGGGTAGCTAGCGGGACAAAGCCAACAGAGTTCAAATTATACGCCCCTGAAGCCAAGAAGGTCGTGCTTGCAGGAAGTTTCAACAAGTGGGATGAGAAGAAATTGTTCGCTAAGAAGGACAGTAAAGGCAGCTGGTTAGTTAAGCTCGGGCTTAAGCCGGGAAGATACGAGTATAAATTTATCGTAGATGGTTGCTGGATGAATGACCCGCGCTGTACCTCCTGCGTAGCCAATGCGTTAGGCTCGCATAACTGCGTGGTTGAGGTAAAATAAATATTTCTTTTGCCGATCCGATTGAGGCTAAAAGATCAAAATAAAGTTTAGGGCGCTCACTTAGAAATAGGTAGCGCCCTAATGCTTAGGTTAGATCCTTGCGCTTCGCGCAAGGATCTCGCCAAATAAAAGCTTATGGTGCTCAAATACATATACGGACCGATAAAATCGCGCAGGCTTGGGCTTTCCCTGGGTTTAAGCCTAAGCCCGGGCAAGACCTGCAACCTTAACTGTATTTATTGCCAGTGGGGTAGGACCGTAGAGACCGTCTCCGCAAGAAAAAAATACGCCAGCGCGGATGAAATTATCGCCGAACTAAAATCCTGGATGAGGAATAATCCCCAGACAGCCAAAGAGCTTAAATTTGTTACCCTCTCCGGTCTGGGGGAGCCGACTTTAAATACGCGGATCGGTGAATTGATTGAGCAGGTAAAGAAGATCACCGACTGCAGCATCGCGGTAATTACCAACTCCACGCTTTTGGGAAACCCCCGTGTGCGTAAAGCCCTTTTAGGGGCTGATCTGGTCGTCCCTTCGCTGGATGCGGTTGATGAAAAGATATTCAGGCGCATAGACCGGCCGCATCCCGCTATAAAACTGGATAAGATCATCTCCGGATTGATCAGTTTCAGCAAGGAGTTCCGCGGTAAGCTCTGGCTTGAAATAATGCTTGTTTCAGGAGTAAACGACGGCATCGGGCATATCAATAAATTAAAAGAGGTGATCCGGGCCGTAAACCCGGACAGGGTCCAGCTTAACTCACCCGTGCGCAAGACTGCCGAAGAAAATGTCCTTGCCGTCCCGCGGGTTAAGCTTGAAAAGATCAAAAAGATCTTAGGCGATAAAGCGGAGATAATATAATAATGCGCTCGTAGCTCAATGGATAGAGCGCTAGCCTTCGGAGCTAGGCGTTGGGAGTTCGACTCTCCCCGAGCGCGGTCAATGAGCACAAGCGCTCCCCTTGAAATTCGGGGATACTTTTCCCAGGGGTTTGTTATAAGTATTTTTGAAAAGCACAACTATACACTTGACAAATTTAAAAGATTGTGATAAAAGTATAACAAATACGTCATTTACTTCCTAAGGAAAGATATTATGGCAAGATTCAGAAGCGAAGTTCCGAAAGATTTGTTCAGGGTTCCCATTTCGATAAGAAGAGAGATGGAGGTGTGGCTCCGGGAGTTGGGCAATGAGATGAAAGCCTCCGGGGGCTATAAATTGCCTAAGTCTTACGTGATAAGGGCCCTGCTTGACGCCCTGAAAAAGCTGGACATAGACGTTTCCGGGGTGAAAACCGAAGAGGAGCTTTCAAAAAGAATTCTTAACGCGATAAAGCATTATAAGGGGTGAGCTATTTATTTTTTTAGATTTGAAAGGCATAGTTGAACAATACAAAATAGAGGTAGAGACATGGAAAGAGGGAAATGGACCTCGGTAAGCCTGAACAAGAGCCAGATTTGCTTTCTTGACGGGATTTCCAAGACCTGCAAATTTACCGGCGGCAGGAAACTGACCAGGGCCTCCATCATAAGGGCGCTCCTTAGGGTGGGAAAGAAGCTGGACATCGATGTCAACGGCGTGAAAACCGAGGAAGAGCTCAAAGAAAAGATACTTGCTTCCTTCAGGGCAATTCCCTGATTTTTTTATCTCTGAAAAGCACAATACAGCATTACGATATAAAGAATATTCAGGGAAAGGAGGGGGTGATATTCCAGGAGACGGTGTTTTTCAGGCAAATTTATAATAATCTTTTTCAAAAACAGAGGGAGGTCTAATGAGAGCAAAATCGATGATTGCGGTTTTGGTATTACCAGCATTATTTTTGACCGGTTGCGCCAGTTTTGTAGGTAAAAATGTATTCCCGTTGTCGATCAATAGCAATCCGGATGGAGCAAATATCGTCGTTCAAGATGAAAGAGGGAAAAAGGTGTTTTCAGGGATAACGCCGACGACCGTCACATTGGGTGCGGGTGAGGCTTATTTCCACAGGAAGACCTACAATATAACTTTTTCAAAAACCGGATATGCGGAACAACACGCTGTTGTCAAAGCGACCTTAAGCGGTTGGTATTTCGGTAACATTCTTTTGTTTGAGATCGGAGCGATTGGTGCGCTAATCATTGATCCTCTGACAGGCAAGATGTGGAAATTGCCAACCGAGGTCAGTGTTGATCTCTCTCAGAAATTATCCTCAAACCGAAATCAATCGACGCTAGAGATTTTAACGCTGAGCCAGGTTCCTGAAAGCGCGAGAAAGCACCTGGTTAGGCTTAACTATTGAGTTACGCAAAAGTAATGGAATATTGTTTTTAAATGTGTTATCATGGTTCCATGAGACCATATGGGACCCAAAAGCAGCTTGAGCAGCGGCGCCGGCGCGCTGTGGAACTGCTGGGACAAG
>Ga0315282_10001693_pt1 | contig 41282 bp, 33 predicted proteins | sample YL17G07_20_MG_FD_203693 | JGI IMG/M metagenome (GOLD analysis project Ga0315282, IMG submission 203693) | Sediment microbial communities from Yellowstone Lake, YNP, Wyoming, USA - YL17G07_20 | ecosystem: Environmental > Aquatic > Freshwater > Lake > Sediment | place: USA: Wyoming | collected...
TGGTTGTATGGCGGCCCTCGCGGGAAGTACTACTACAATTACGATTACAAGTAGCGCCCCCTGCCGGCGATGACTAGTACCTCTGCCCGTCCAGTCCTGAGGGCGGATGGCCCCAGAGACAGACGATATGAGACGGCTACTGTACGTGGCTCATCGCGTGCCTTACCCCCCCGACAAGGGGGAACGCGTGCGCGCCTTTCATGAGATCACCGCCCTTTGCTCGCACTTCGAGATCACCCTGGCCGCACTTGCCCACGACCCGAGCGACGCCCGGGCCGCCGAATGCCTGCGAGAATGGTGCCCGGAGATCATCCTGGCCCCCGCCGGGGGCGCACTTGGCAGGCTCCGGGCGGCGGCGAGCATGCTTGCCGGGCGAAGCGCCACCGAAGGCTTCTTCCACAGCCCCCGGCTCGGGCGCCAGCTTGCCCGCCGGGCCGCAGGCGAGCCGTTCGACATCGCCTTCGCATACTGCTCGAGCGTCCTGCCGGCCTGCCTTCGCGTAAAGGCAAAGGCCCACGTCATCGACCTGGTGGACGCCGACAGCCGCAAGTGGCTGGCCTACGCCGGCGACTCGCGCTGGCCCGTGAACCGGCTCTACCGTAGCGAGGCCCGCGCCGTGGGCGGGCTCGAACGCCAGGCCGTCGAGAGATGTCAGGCCGTGTTCATCACCAGCCAGGCCGAGATCGAGGCCCTGGGCCCGGGCGCCGAGAGCCCGCACGTCCTGGCCGTCGGCAACGGAGTGGACACCGACTACTTCTGTCCGGACCCCTCCCTGCCCGCGCCGGACCCGCAATCGCCCTGCCTGGTCTTCACCGGCTGGATGAACTACCGCCCCAACGTCGACGGCGTCTGCTGGTTCGTCCGCGAGGTCATGCCGCCGCTGCGCCAGCGCCTGGGCGGGCTGACTTTCCGGATCGTCGGGCGCAACCCCGCGCCGAAGGTCATGCAACTGGCCCAATGCCCCGGCGTCGTCGTTACCGGCTCGGTTCCCGACGTCAGGCCCTATTTGGCCGCCGCAACCGCCGCGGTCGTGCCGCTTCGCATCGCGCGCGGAGTGCAGAACAAGGTCCTCGATGCGATGGCGATGGGCAGGCCCGTGGTCGCGTCGTCCGCCGCCCTGGCCGGCCTGGACCTGACGGACGGGCAGGAGGCCCTGCGGGCGGATTCGCCCGATGAGTGGATCGAGCACATACTGGCCCTGGCACGCCCCGCCTCCGCCGACATGCCGTCGCAACTGGGGGCACGGGCCCGGCAGTGCGTGGTGGCGCGGTACAATTGGGCCCAGCGCCTCAAGCCGATGGTGGACGTCTGCCTGAAGCTCGCCGGCGGCCTGGAGCCTGTCAGCCAAGACGCCGCCTGTTCGCACCCGGCAGACGCCCGCGAGGGCCTTCATGCACGTACCGAGGTGAAGCCCGGGAGGGCCTTCAAGGCATGATCGAGGGCCGGACCATCCTGTGCTTCGCCAGTGGTTACGATGCCCCGCCGACCAGCAAGCATCACGTGATGCACATCCTGGCCGAGCACAACACCGTGCTGTGGGTGAACTACCACGCCTCGCGCGCCCCGACGGCCAGCGCGTCGGACCTGGCCCGCATTGCCCGCAAGCTCCGCCAGGTCTTCGCGGGGCTCAAGAATCCCCGGCCGAACCTTTACGTCCTGACGCCGATGGTCATTCCCCTGCCGGCCTCGCGCCTGGCCAGGAAGCTCAACCGGGCGATGCTTGTCGGCCAGATCCGCCGGGCCCTGAGGAAGGTCCGCGGCGGGCCCGTGCAGCTTTGGTCCTTCACGCCGGACGTCGCCTACCTCCTCGGGCGGTTCGGCGAGGAAAAGGTGCTATATTACTGCGTGGACGATCACGCTTCGTTTACGGGTTACGACCGCGGGCAGGTCCTGCGCGACGAGCAGGAACTCTGCCGCCGGGCCGACATGGTCGTGACGACCTCGATGGCGCTCCAGGAAGCCAAGAAGCCCTGGAACCCCAACACGGTGCTGGTCCCGCACGGCGTGGACTACGAGCATTTCTCCAGGGCCGTCGCGGAAGACCTGCCAGAGCCAGCCGACATCGCCGCGATCCCCCACCCGCGGCTGGGTTTCTTCGGCCTCATCCGCGACTGGGTGAACCTGGACATGCTCGCCGAGGTCGCCTCGCGCCGCGCCGGCTGGCACTTCGTGCTCATCGGCGACGCGGACTCGAACGTCAACCTCGGCAAGTACGCCGCGGTGCCCAACATGCACTTTCTCGGCCGCCGCCCCTACGCCGACCTGCCCGCATACTGCCGGGCGTTCGACGTGGGCCTGATCCCGTTCAAGATCAACGAGTTGACCCTGGCCGTCAACCCCATAAAACTCCGCGAATACCTCGCCGCCGGCCTGCCGGTAGTCTCCACGCCCATGCCGGAGGCGAAGCTTTATGAACACCTGATTCACGTCGCGGATTCCGCGGACCCGTCTCTTGCGGCGATCGAGGCCTGCCTGGCTGAGAATGGCGGCAGCCGAACGCAACGCTCGGCGGCCATGAAGCAGGAAACCTGGCCAAAAAAAGTGGAAACCATCTGCGACAGGCTAAACCCACGGACCCATTCGGCCAGTGCTGAGGAGGTCGGAAGATGAACGCGCCCAAGGCGAACAAGGTCGCAGTCGAAACCGCTTTCTGGGACAGGCACGTCGGAGTCCGGCGGCGGAAGTGGTTCCGTCGCAACTGGTACACGCAGACCAACCGGTACCTGTGGAGCTACACCATGGAAGCGGTTGGCGACCTCACCGGCCAACGCGTCTTGCTGGTTGGTTGTGGTGAGGCGGCCACGGTCGCCAAGGAGATGGCTCGTCGCGGCGGGGATGTCTGGTGCCTGGACATTTCGCCGGGGTCCATCGAGAAGTTCATGCAGCATCCCTTTGAGGATCTGGCGGAGAGGATTCATCCAGTCGTGGGCGATGCCGAGGAAATGCCTTTTGACGCCGGTTCATTCGACGTCGTCGTTGGAAAGGCCATCGTCCACCACCTGGATATCGGCAAGTTCATGAGGGAACTCACAAGTGTGTGTGTTCCGGGAGCCCGAGTCATCTTCTGTGAGCCACTGGGAACAAACCCCGCCATCAACCTGTTCCGATGGCTGACCCCTTCGTTGCGGGTGCCCACCGAGCACCCGCTCAGACGGGCGGACATCAAGCTGATTCGAAGCCACTGCGAGCAACTGACAAGCCGGCACTGCGAGTTCCTGACCGCTCTGTCCTTTCCCTGGTTCTTCCTGGGCATCATGCGGGTCGGTCACCTTGTCCACAGGATCTCCAGGGCAATGGAGTCCGCCATTTTCCGCGCGATCCCGCCCACACGATGGCTGGCCTGGGCCATCATCCTCGCGGGTCGGCTGTCCTCACCGAACCGGGAGGACAAGGCATGATTTGCCACCCGGCCGAAGAAAAACCGTCCATCGGGACTGTGACTTCCTGGCGACCCACAGACCTCTTTATGCCAGACCTCGGTCTGCCTTGGTAAGGAAAGAATGAGCGGCGCCGGACAACACGCCAGGAACCTCATGACCAACTGGTCCGCCCTCGTGGTGAACCTGGTGGTCATGTTCTTCCTGTCGCCCTTCGTGGTCCACACCCTGGGCAAGATGGAGTACGGCATCTGGAGCCTGCTGACCGTCCTGACAGGGTACATGGGAATCATGGATCTGGGCGTACGGGCAAGCACCGGCCGGCACGTGATACTCTACCTCGGCAAGGACGACCACGAGAAGATCGATCACACGATCCGGACCAGCCTGGGCTTCTTTTCCCTCACCGGGGGAGTCGTGTTGGCGGTCGGGCTGCTGGGCGGCTGGGTGGTTCCCAGGGCGTTTAGTTCCATCCCGCACGATTACCACGGGCTGGTGATGATCCTGCTGCCGGTCATGGCGCTGAACGTCTGGTTCTCGGCGATATCGGCGGTGTTCTCCAGCGTGATCCTGGCCCACCAGCGCTTTGACATAATGCGGGCGATCGACATCGGCACGCTGGCAATCAGGGCCGTCGGCACGATCGTCGCCCTGAAACTGGGCTACGGGCTGCTTGGCCTGGCGATCGTGGTGGTGGCAACCAACGTGGCGGGGCTTGTCGCCAATTGGGTCATTGCTCGCCGCATCTACGACCGGCTTAAGTCCTGGCCGCTCATGCTGGACAAAGCAAGCGTCCGCGAACTGCTGACCTACGGAGCGGCCGCGTTCATCGGCACCATATCCGTCAAGATCATTGGCCAGACCGATATCGTGGTCGTCACCGCCGCGATCAGCATCCCAGCCGCGGCGGTCTACTCCGTAGGCGCGACGCTCATGTATTACTCCTCGAACTTCATGGGCAATATCGGTACGACCTTCTTCCCCTCGCTCCAGATTGCAGCCGCACGGGGCGAGGCGGGCTCGGTCAGGTGGTTTTACCTGCGCCAGGTCCGCCTGGCAATGATACTGGGCATCCTGCTGAATGTCGGGTTCATCGTATTCGCTGAACCTTTCATGAAACTCTGGATGCTCGGCCCGAAGTTCCCACTTTCGTCCGTCCAGCAGGCCGCGACGGTCATGGCGATCCTGGCGGCCTCCAAGCTCCTGCTGCTGCCGGAAGGCGGGGCAACGGGGCTGCTCGCCGCCACGGGGCGCGTGAACATCATGGCCGCGATAACCCTGGTCGAGGCCGTCGTCAACCTGGGGCTTTCGTTGGCGTTCGTGCTCGTGCTCAAGTGGGGTTTGGCGGGTGTTGCGGCCGGCACGTTTTTCGCCCGACTCATGGTGCGCACTTTCGTCATGCCGTACTGCGCCTGCGGCGCGGTCGGCCTGCGCTTCTCGACGTTCGCCATTCGCGTCGGCAGTTCGGCCATTGCGTCAGGATGCCTGTTCGCTTTCGCCTGCCTGGGCATTCGGGCGCTGATTCGAATAGACTCATGGCCGACGTTCATCCTGGCATCCGGTCTGGCGCTGGTTGCCTACGCGCCCATCGCCCTGCTGCTTCTGGTGCCCGCCGACGATATCAGGCGGCTGGGCCGCAAGATCAGGCAGGCCATGGCAGGCAAGGCCGGGACAGAAGCGTGCGAAGACCCAAGGATAGAATAAAGATGCGATACGAATATCCCGTCGGCATCAGAACCGACCCAAGGCGCTCGGCGCGAAGGAGCATGGGCTTATGGCGGCAAGGCTGACATTAGGCGAGGCCAGGGACCTGCTGGCCCAGGCGCCATCTCTGGTTTTCCACTGGCTGCTGTCTTGGCTTTTCAGCGCGCGGATCCTGCGATGCAAGGCAGCCGCGACACCATACCCCCTGGTCAGAAGCCTGCTGCTTCGCCGCTCCGGCGTGCTGATAGGTTCCCAGGTGTACATGGGGTTCGGCGTCATGCTTGTCGGCATCGCCAGGCGGCCGGCCCCTTTGACGATCAAAGACCGCACCGCCGTCGGGCCGTACGCCTGCTTCATCACAAGCAGCTATCCTGATTGCTCGTGCCTGACCAGCCACCCGGAGCTCAAGGGCGCCATCACGCGGCTCGGGCCGATCGTGATCGAGCAGGACGCATGGATCGGCGCGGGCGCCAAGATCATGCCCGGCGTGACGATAGGGCGAGGCGCCGTCGTGGGGGCCGGCGCGGTGGTGCTGGGCGACGTGGAGCCCTGGACCGTCGTGGCCGGCGTTCCGGCCCGGCTTGTCAGGCGACTGGCGGAAACGCCGGAGTCTGCCGAGGCAACGGGCATGACGTCAGCAGGAGCGGCGAAATCACCGTGAACCCGCCAGCCGAGCAGCCCGGTCAAGGCCGGCACGAAAGCGTCACCACCGACCCGGGAATTCCCGCCGAGGTGATGACCATTCGTCCTCGCCTTGTTTCAGCGTGGCCCAAGCTGGCATGGGTTGCCCGCGTGGAGGAAGGTTCGCGCGCCATCGAGGTTTTTCACGGCCCGATGGTTGAAACCGCCGACGACTGGCTGGCCGAGGCGGTCTGGGCCGGGCGGTTCTCCTGCGGCGACTTCGATCAGACGGACCTCGTGTACGGCAGCGGCGTGCGGTGCCGCGGTGACAAGGCGATCTTCGTCACCCCGGGCGCGGGCGTCGGCTGCCTGTGGCACGTCCGGCGATGCGGCGTCCTGCATGTCTCGAACTCGCTGCCGGCGCTGCTTGCCATGGCCGGACTGTCGCTCTGCGAGGACTACAAGGGCTACACCGTGGATCTGATGAATGTCGAGATCCAGGGCATCTATGGCTGCGTGAAGTCGATCCCCGTCCGCGAGGGCAAGGTTCGGCTGACGTACTTCAGCAACCTGCTCTACGACGGCAAGAACCTGGCGGAAGTGGAAAAGCCGGGGCTGCAACGGCGATTCGACTGCTACGCGGACTACCGCGGGTTTCTATCGGAAACCGCCAGGGCGCTGGGCGCCAATTGCCGCGACGAGGCTCGCCGAAACAAGGTGGCTGGCCTGGCGGGAATCTCCAGCGGCTACGACTCGCCCGCCTGCGCCGTGATCGCCCGCGAGGCCGGCTTCACGCGCACAGCCACCATTGTCAACTCCACAAGCTTCTGGCGAGGGTCGGACTCCGGCGAGGCAATCGCCAAGCGGCTTGGCATGTCCTGCCAGGTCTGCCGCAGCCGCCCGAGGCACTATCGCAGCGAGATCGAGATCTTCTCGACCACGGGCCGGGACGCGGGGTTCAACCTGACGGTCTTCGACTACCCCCAGCCCCTGTGCCTGTTCTTCGACGGCTCATACGGGGACAAGGTCTGGGACCGCCTGCCGCACGACCTGTCCAACCCGCTGGGCGACATGGACGCAGCGCTGGGAGAGTTCCGCCTTGCCGAGGGCATATTCCATACCGTCGTTCCCTGGTGGGGCATAAGACAGGCGAACCAGATCAACGCCCTTGGCGCGGCCGGGGAAATGGCGCCGTGGGCCCTGGGGACCGATTATGACCGCCCGGTGGCCAGGCGCATCGTGGAGGAGGCGGGCATTGAGCGGGGCACGTTCGCCGTCCGCAAGAAGAACACCTCGTCGAACAGCCCGTTCCGCTGGCCTCACTCGCGGCGGGCCAGGGCCGGCTTCGCGGCGTATCTCGCCCGGCGCGGCCTGCGGGCGATGCCCTCCTGGATCATACGCCTTTTCAGGGCCGTCACCATTGCCGATATACTCATCCAGAGGAACGTGTTGTCCCGGCTCGGGCTCAGGCGGCGACGTTGGCCCCTTAGGCACACCAGGGCCAACTCGCTCTTGTTCCATTGGGCCAATGCCGAGTTGAGGAAATCCTACGAAGACGGAATACGGGCCGCCCGCCAATGCCCGGCCGGGATTCCTGACCGCCGAGGAGACAGGACATGAGGCCCGGGCCTGATCGACGCCAGATCGAAATCGAAGCCGCTGCCGCCCCGCGAGCCGACACGCGGGAGCCAGGTTCGCCGGCCGGCCCGTCGCGCGAGACGCGGCGGTCGGGCGAGCTCCACATGCTCCGGGTGGCAGGCTTCGGCCTGATCCTGCTGGCCCATTTCCCGGCTTACGGGAATCTCGATTACCTCGGCAATGCGGAACTGTATACCGTAAGCACCGGGCTGGGGCTGCTGTTCTTCGTTTCCGGCTTCGCTTGGGCCATGCGGCACGGGCGAATGGAAACAGCCGCCCAGATGCTCGGTTTCGCCAGGAAGCGTGTGCTGCGCATCATGCCCCTCTACTGGGTGGCCCTGGCCACGTTCGTGGTCATGTTCGTCGTCGGCAAGGCCTACCACAGCATTGACTTGGACCCGCTCGCGCCGAGCCTGCTCATTCACGCGGCCGCCCTTCAGGTTGTCTTCGAGCCCCGCATGCCGGCCATGTTCACGCTTTGGTTCATCGGCGACATAATGCTTTATTACGCCTTGTTCGCATTCCTCGCCCGTTTCGCGGCCTCGGCGGGGCGTGTCCTGCTCCTTTCCGCTCTGGTGCTGCTGCTCTGCGCCTCTGCGCGGCAGGCTCTGGGCCTCTTCGGCAACAGGTTCTTCATCTACTGCCCGGTGTTCATCCTGGCATCCGGGCTGGCGCTGGTTGCCTACGCGCCAATCGCCCTGTTGATACTCGTGCCGAGTGAAGACAGGAGACGCTTGTTCAGGACAATCGGATTGCCCGCCGCCGACCCGGGGTGACCGTGGCGACGATTGTTCGCTTCTATCACGCCTGCGAATAAGGCGCAACGATCGATAGGTTGATATTGAATGAATACCGTGAGATTGTTCTGGAATCAAGCGTGATAATAGGTGTCGAGTTGGACGCCTCAATGACAAGGACTGCGTGCACAATGAATCTGAATGCGATGATCGCATCACAAATACGGAAACGCCCGAGACTTGCTGCGCTCCTTGTGAGGGCCGCACATAAAGTGTCGCCCGAACGGGTTGCCGTATTGGATTATCCCCTTACCCTGCGCCAAAGATGGGATTACGCAACTCCACATCGGGCGATGTACGACATCATCAACAGAAACAGAGAGTTATACCGGTCCAGCTTGCGGGCGTTCTTGCCATTGTCAGACTATCTCGCCCGTATACCTGAACGATACACCGCCGACTCCAAACTGAGCGATCCATGCTGGAGCAATCGATGGATGCCCGCCCTGGACGGAATTTCGATATATGGCTTCCTTGCGATCCATAAGCCGAAGATATACATGGAGGTTGGCTCAGGCATGTCCACGAAGTTCGCTCGCAAGGCCATTGTTGATCACAACCTCGATACGCATATAGTCTCGATCGACCCATGTCCTCGCGCGGAGGTCAACGTATTGTGTGATGAAGTCATTCGCCAGCCGGTGGAAGAAGTGGACGTAAGGGAATTCGATCGCCTGGATGCAAATGACGTGTTGTTCATTGACAACTCACACAGGGTATTCATGAACTCCGATGTGACGACGATGTTTCTGGACGTACTTCCCGGGTTGAAGCCAGGGGTGTTGGTGGAGATACATGACGTCTTCCTTCCGTACGACTATCCCAAGGAATGGATTCATAGATACTATTCCGAGCAGTACCTCCTGGCGGCATACATACTTGCCCAGGGCAATATGTTCGACATAATCCTTCCGAACACATTCGTAAGCCAGGATGATGAACTGAGAAGCATCATGTGTCCTCTTCAGGGCAACAGGGCAATGAAGGATGTCGAGATGCGCGGCTTGTCCATGTGGATAAGGATGAACCAGGCAGAAGAGAATGGACGACTGGGCCAAAGGCGTAAGGCCGTATAATAGAATGTCGAAGCAGCGCCGTCATGGCATACTTGCACCAATCGTCAGGAGCGCCTCATGATCAAGAGATTCATGGTCCACTGCTATAAGGGCATTGGCAATTTCAGCCTTAAGAAGGGCAAGGTCTGGACCGCTATCGGAAGCTACATCAGTTCTTACCGGACCGAGAGGAAGCTCAGGAATATTGTGCCGTTCGCGTAAGATGCCGTTTGTTAAGGAAGACGGCGCCGTCATTCCAGCCAGGGCCGTCCCTGGCCTTGAGGGCACGAGATGCATCTTGAGTTGTGCAGAATAGATGGCTGGCCGAAGTTGGCCTGGGTCGCTCAAATCCCAGCCGGCTCCCAGACCGTGCGCGTCCTGCACGGCCCGATGGTCGAGACGATGGATGATTGGTGCGCCGAGGCCGTGTGGGCGGGAAACTTCGCCGAGGGCGGCTTCGATCGAACAGATCTGGTCTTCGGCAGCGGCGTCCGCGTTCGTGACGGCAAGGTCGTGTTCGTCAGCAGCGGGACGGTCTTCGACCGCCTTTGGCATGGCTTGGCCGGGCAGTATCACTATGTCTCCAATTCCCTGCCGGCGCTTCTGGCTGCGGCCGGACTGTCGCTGCTGGTGGACTACGCGGATTACTCGCGCGACATTCGAACGATCTCCAGGGGCCTTGGCAACCGGGCCGCCGCCATCCCGCTCTCTTCGGGCGAGGCGGTGTCCACCTACTTCAACAACCTCGTCTACGACGGAAAAACTCTGCACGAGCAGCCCAAGCCGGACCCCGCTCCGGAATTCCGGACTTATGCGGACTACTACCAGTACCTCGTGCGGACAGCCGAGGCCCTCGGCGCCAACCTCTCGGACCCGGCCCGTCGGCACGGGGTCGTTCCTCTTGCCGGCATCTCCAGCGGGTACGACTCCTGTGCGACGGCCGTGATTTCACGCCACGCCGGCTGCACACGGACGGTGACGATCAGGGATCCCGCAAGCCTCTGGCGCGGGTCGGATTCCGGAGCACCGGTGGCCAGGCGGCTCGGCATGGATTGCCGGGAATACCCTCGCAAGGCTCGGAATTACCCATTGGAGCCCGCCATCTGGGCCGCCGGGGGCAGGGCAGGCATCCTGTCGTGGGCCCTGTTTGACTTTCCGGAGCCGCTTTGCCTGTTCTTTACCGGCTGGCACGGCGAGAAGATGTGGGACCGCGTCAGCCACGACCATCCGGATCCCTTCGTTCGCCGGGACCCTGGCTCGCTGGACTTCTGCGAATACCGGCTGATCAAGGGCGTCTTCCAGTGCCCGGTCCCATTCTGGGCGGCCAGGCACAACCATGAAACGCGCGCCGTCACGCTCTCGCAAGACATGGCCCCGTGGTGCACGAACAAGGACTACGACAAGCCGATCGCGCGGCGAATAGTCGAGGAAGCCGGCGTGCCCGGCAACCTGTTCGGCACGCTGAAGAAGAACACCTCCCACGAGGAGCCCTTCCACTGGCCCTACTCGCCTGACGCCCGAGCAAGCTTTGTCGATTATCTGGGCGAACTGGGCATACGAGCACCATCCGCGATCACGGTCCGGCTTCTGAGGACCGTCAACATTGCCGATGCGCTGATTCAGAGGAACGTGTTGTCCCGACTGGGGCTCAGGCGGCGAAGCTGGCCCCTGAGGCACACCCGGGCCAACTCGTTCTTGTTCCATTGGGCCAATGCCGAGTTGAAGAAGCGCTACGAAGAGGGCCTGCGGTCCTGTGGGCAATCGCCGGCCCGGCCTTGCCACGAAGCCCGCGGCGGTGGCCAAAGCCCCGCGGGCGGAAGGTGAGTCGATAAGCAGCCATGTATGAGGAGAGGCCATGTTTCTGTTTGACATGCTGAAGGCTCTGGTGTGGACTGCCCGCCAATGCGAACAGTACCATAGGGATTGGACCGAGATCCTCGCCAAGGTGGGCCCCAACTGCCGGCTTGGACCAGGCATCCGCATCTCGCATCCGGACCGGGTGCAGGTCGGCGAGGGCGTCACCATCAACGCCGGCACCGTGATCAACTCGTTCGCCGGAGTGTCGATCGGCAGGCCATGGCCGGGAGTTTCAGAGTGATGAGCATCAAGGTACAGTGCCACAATCATGTGAACCCGAAAACGTGGGATGAACAGGCCGCCACGCTGGGCGGCGGATTCTTCCACTGCCACGCCGCAACAATCTACCGCGCGCGGGTCCTCGGGGCCGAGCCCCTGTTTATCAGAGCGATGAACGAGAGAGGACAGTGCGTCGGGATTGCCGCGGGGGCGGTGGCTTCCTCGCGGATCTGGCCCTTCTCACGCTATTGCCGGCTCGCGTCTTTCGAAGCCACACCCGTGGCGGGGGGAGACGCTCAGTTGGAGATCGATCTTCTCAAGACCGTCGAAAGATACCTGCGCGACCTCGGGGTTTTTCGCATCGGTTTCTCATCTTACCACTCGCCCAACAGCAACCGGCTGCTGCCGGAGGGGGACTATGCACTGACGCGTCGTGCCGAATACAGCTTCGATCTAACGCGGAGTCTGGACGAGTTGTTCAACGCGTTTCATTCCACGCGCCGAAAAGAGGTTCGTCGTGCCGAGAAACGTGGCGTGATTGTTCAGGAGGTCAATATGACTGAGGCCATGAACATGGTCCGCCATTTTCGTGACCTGTCCATGCAACGGCGAGGAATACCCGTATCCCCGCCGAAAGACCCGGTGATTGCAGCCCGTCACGAGTTGCTATCCAGTGGGCGCGTTCACGTACTGGTGTCCTATTGGCAGGGCCAACCGGAGGGGGCAATGGTGCTGGGGCTCTTCAATGGCCAGGCTTACGGGCTCGAAAGCGGATCGTCCGACCAGGGAAACCGGAATTTCAGCATGACGCACTTGACATGGACAGCCGTCGGCCTGTTCAAGGAGCGTGGCGCGGTTTGCCTGAGTCTTGGGGGAGCCAAAGAGGATGAGGAGGGCCTGAGGAAGTTCAAGCAGGAGTTTGGGACGATTGAAACGTCCCAGCCCGCGGGATACAAGATCATCTCGCGCTTCGGTGGGAGGTTGGACGCCCTTCGTGCATGTTTACGGAGGAAAGGCGGGGCCCATCGGGCGAAAGGGCATGTGCAGTCTCGTCGGTCATCGGGGCCGGCCGGCCCGGGAGAAGTGTCTTGCGACTCCGCGTCGCGCAAAGTTCCGGAAGGCGAATGAAAATGAACACCAGCGAGAAACCCTCGACCGCCGCGCGGTCCTTGAGCGTGGGATTGTCCGAACTCGATCCGGCGTGGTGCAGTCTGCTGGATTCGCAGGGCGTGTCGTGCGTCCGGGTCGCATCCGACGGTGCCGGCCAGTGCGCCCCCGAGGTCTTGGTCCTGACTGCCGCGTGCCCCGCCGCGGTTCGCCGCCGGTGCTGCGACCTGATCGCCGCCGGCGCCTCGGCCATCGTCGAACCGGGCGCCATTGATATGGACCAGTTGCAGCAGCGCACGCAGTGGTCCGAGCCGTTCGAGTCGGGGACGCTGTGCGCCCTTGACGATGCCGACGATCCCGAGGCGCTTGCCATCGTCCGCGGCATGCTGGGCCGGGGCGCGGTGTTCGTTCTTCCGTTCCGACTGGGGCGCCTGTGGGCCGATCATAGCTACGCCAGGCGCCACGTCGTCGTCGGGCCCGGGCGGCTGATTTACGAAGAAATGGCCGCCGTCGTCAAACGAAACGTCCGCCGGGTCGTGATCGGCCTGCTGCGGCGCAGCTTCGTCGAGATCGGGCTGCCGTTTGTTCACAAGTGGTTTTACCCGGGGCGGCACCGTTCGGTGTTCTGCATTCGCGGTGATGCCGACGGGGGCCCGCGGGAGAACCTGGAGAAGTTCATCGACGCGGTGGCCAATGCGTCGCACTGTGCATCGCTGTTCTTCTGCACCAGCCGATACAGAGACAAGCAGGACCTGATTGCCAAGGCGCGAGACCTCGGCATCGAGATCGGGAGTCACAACCATTGGCACATCGTGTTCCCCGACCGCTGGACCAACGCACGGTCGCTGGGGCGGGCCGAGCGCCTGCTGACAAGCCTGGGCTGTCGCCCGCGCGGCTTCGTGGCGCCCGCCTACTTCTGGAATCCGACGCTGTACCACCTGCTGGAGCAGCGTGGGTACGCCTACACCTCGTGCTTCCGGCTCAGCCACGACAGCCTGCCGTATTATCCGGTGGTCCAGGGACGCGTCGGGAACGTGTTGGAGATACCGTTCCATTGCCTGGGCGATCGCTTTGCCCGGTTCGACATGCCCATGGCCTCGTACGAGGTACGACGGTTCTTCGAGCAACTGCTCGACGCCAAGTACGCCGCGTGCGAGCCGATGCACATCCACGGGCATCCCGACGTGGTCGGCCGAATGGGCGAGGCGCCGGAACTGGTTCGCTTCATCATCGAGACCGCCTGCCGGCACGCGGACGTCTGGACGCCACACCTCATCGACTACACCCGGTGGTGGCAACAACGCCGCGATGTGGTGTGGCACCCGCAGATCACCCTTGACAGTGGCCGCATTGCCTGCCGCATCGAATCCGGCGGGTCAGCCGATGGCGCGCTGCCGCGGCTGTGCGTGGAACAACAGGGCAAGACGTATCTGCTCGATACATCGGGCCTTCCGATGTCCGGCGCCATACCGGACGAAGTCGATGCGCTCTCGTCGGTGCAACCCACCTCTCCGACGGGTATCGGCGAGGTCGTCCGATCTGAAGGGCGCGTCCCGCCGGGGCAGATCAAACGGACCGTCAAACGTTTTCTGTGTGCCTACTGGCGCGCGTACGTGTCCGACCCTGACGCGGCCTCGGCCAAAGTCAATCGTCCCGTCCAAGACCTTCGCGGAGGCTCAAAGAGTTGAACATTCTTCACCTGTCAGCCTTGCCGGTCTGGCCCATAGCGGGCAAAGGAGGGATGCCTTCGCTCGAGCAGACCCTTCTGGGCCACGCCAGGGCCGGGCACGAAGTGGTGCTCGTCATGCCCGAGTACCACCTCTTCTCGGAAGAGCTGGAGGTTCTCCGGCCGCCCACCCGGACGCCCTACGAGGTTCACGTCGCCCCCTGCCCGTGGTTGCCCGCGATCCTGGCCCTGCGGGCGGCGGGCCGGCGGCTGGGAAACCGCAAGGAACTGCCCTTCGCCATCCGCTGGGTCCTCAACGCCCTCACGTGCGTCCTGCTGACGGTCAGCCTGGTCCGGGCGGCCATGCTGTTGCGCCGCCGCGGCCGGCGAAGGTTCGATCTCGTCTACGCGCACAACCAGTACGCCGCCCTTGCCGGACGGATCGTCGCGAGGATGCTCGGCGCGCCGAACGTGACGCGCCTTTACGGCACGTTCCTGGCCGACCTCATGAAAAAGCCGCTGGTCCGGCTGCGTTATCCCGTCGCGGCCGCGGGTTACCTCGTGCCCCACGACCTGCTGATCTGCTGCAACGACGGCACCCGCGGCGACGTGGTGGCCCGCGAGCTTCGCATCGACCAGTCGCGGTTTCGGTTCTGGCCAAACGGCGTGGACCTGCCGGCCGAGAAACCAGGCCTCACGCGGGCGGACCTGCTGGAACTGTTTCCCGCGTCGGGCCTGCGGCGCCAGAGCCCTTGGATTCTGTCATGTTCGAGGCTAAGCTATTGGAAGAGGATCGACCGGATGCTCCACGCGGTGCGCTACGCCCGCGACCGCGGCTGCGACTGCCAGCTTGTCGTCGCCGGCGACGGGCCGGAGCGCGGGCGGCTGGCGAAGCTGGCGGCCGAACTTGGTCTGGAGGCGGATGCAGCCTGGCTTGGCGCCGTGTCGCACGACCAGATATGGGCCCTGATGCACGCCTGTGACGTGTTCATGATAACCAACGACGTGACCAACCGCTGCAACCCGCTCTACGAGGCCATGTGCGCGGGTGTGCCCGTCGTCACGGTCCGGGATCCCTCGTCGGCGGACCTCGTGGAACATGAGGCAAACGCCCTGCTGGCCGACCGTGACGACACCCAGGAACTGGGCCGGTGCCTGGTGAGGCTCCTGACCGACGCCAAACTGGCCGGCAGGCTGCGCCAGGGGCAGTTGGAAAGGGCCGCCGGGCTGTGGAGCTGGCAGGAACGGATGAATGAGGAAGTCCGGGAGTTGGAGCGGCTTGTTGCCCGCGGACCGCTAAACCCGTGCTGGAATCCTGTCGAACTTATAACAGGGCGCGGAAGGCCCCAGGCTTAAAAGCAATGGAAATAGGCATAAAGACTATCATCTTCGCGGGGCTTTTTGCCCTGTGCGCCGTCGGCGCGCTGTTCAATCCCCTGCTGGGCGTGCTGGGCTACGTCGGCCATTACATGGTCGGGCCTGAACGCCAGTGGTGGGAAAGGCCGATCCAGGACCTTGGCATACGCTACTCCTACGCGCTGGCCCTGGCGACGTTCGCGGGCATCGCCTTCAATTACCGCAAGCTTCGGTTCGGAAAGTCCGCTCTGTCCGGCCAGGAAATGCTCCTGATCCTTTTCCTGGCGGTTGTCTGGCTGGTGACGCTGATCAACCCCGATACCGTCGGTCGCTACTCGAGCGTCGACCATCCCTCGGTGAAGTTCGTCAAGGTCGTGATCTTTGTCCTGATGCTCACCCACGTCGTCACGGACATCAGGAAGCTGGACTACCTGCTCTGGGTATTCGTCGCCGGCGCGCTGCTGCTGGGGCTCCAGGCGCACGACAAGTCCCGCAGTTCGTTCCTTCACGGCCGGCTCGAGGGCGTGGGTGGGCCGGACTTCGCCGAGTCCAACTTCCTCGCGGCGTACATGGCGGGCATGATGGCTATTATCGCCATTCAGTTCATGCGCAGCGGGTGGCTGGGCAAGCTGGCCTGCCTGGTCAGCGGCGCCTTCACGGCCAACACCATCGTCCTGACCCGCAGCCGGGGCGCCCTGGTCGGCCTGGCCGGCGGGGCCGTCACCGCCATGTTCCTGGCCCCGCGCAAGTACCGCCCGAAGATACTCGCCGGACTGATCGTCGCCGGACTGGGCATGTACTGCGTCACCGACCCGCAATTCCGCGAGCGGGCCTTGACGATCACCCGCGACGAGGAGCAGATGGACACTTCCGCCTTGAGCAGGGTGGTTCTCGTCAAGGCCGGCCTGAGGATGCTCATGGACCACCCGATGGGCGTCGGGGTCGGCAATTTCTACCAGAACATCGGAAGTTATGTCCCCGAGTACGCGGGAAAAGACGCCCATAACACCTATATTCGCTGCATGACGGAAACCGGCGTGCCGGGAATCTGCGTCTTCGCCGCGATCATCGTCTACGGGGTGGTCTCGCTCAGGCGGAGCATAAAACGCTGCCACCAACTGCGGGAGGACAAGCAGGGCGACCTGTTCTACATGATCTACGGGCTCTGCGTCACCATGGTCACCATCCTGGCCTGCGGGCTGACCATCTCGCTTACGTATACCGAGGGGATTTGGTGGTTCCTGCTGCTGCCGACGGCCCTGAGCCGGGCCATGGACAACTATGAGGCCGACCTTGAACTGACGACAAAGCCGCTCAAGTCGGAAAAGGACGCCGGCAAAGAGAAGTCCAACGACCGGCGCCGGCCGCCGCGGCGGCGACCGACGCGACAACTCGATCCCGCAGGCACCTGAACGAAGGCGCCCGGCGGAGCGGTTCAAGAATGTTGTACATTCTGCCGCTCAGGAAATCCAGAATCCGAAGCACGAAACCGGCCCGCCGGCAGGCAGGTTTCGAGATTCGAGATTCGGGTTCTTGATTATTCGGGAACTCATGGTGTCTTGGGAAGAACACGGCAGCCTTGGCACAGACGCGATCCAACAATGATCCGGCCCGCGTCGCCGAGGCCGGAGGCGACTTAGTCCGGCCGGCGGTCGAAAGGGTTGCGCTGGTTATCAACGAGCTGGCGCCGGGCGGCGGCGAGCGAGTCGTGGCGCACCTTGCCGGCGGGCTGCCGGCGCGGTCCGTGCAGACTCTGGTGGTCTGCATCGCCCGAAAGGGCCTGCTTGGCGACCAGCTCGAGCGGGACGGCGCCGCCGTGACGGTGCTGGGCAGCACCAAGGGCTACGACCTGGGCGCCATTGCCCGGCTTGCCGGAACGCTGCGCCGTTTCTCCCCCACCGTCATCAACTGCCACGACCGCTCCAGCATGCCCTACCTCGTGCTGGCCAACATGCTGGCCGGCCGCCGGCCCGTCGTGTACTCCGCGCACGGGCTGCTCTTCAACGCCGGCCGCGAGCCGCGACTGCGCCACCGCCTGGCCATGAGGGGCGTCTCACTGGCCACGGCTGTGTCGGATCAGGTCGCCCGGCGGCACGCCGAATACCTCGCCTGGTCCAAAGGCTTCACGATCATCCCAAACGGCGTGCCCGACGCTGCCGCCTCCGACGAGCGGAGGCAGACCGTCCGCCGGGAACTCGGCATAGACGCCGCGGCATTCGTGTTCCTGGCCGCCGGCAACGCCAGGCCGGAAAAGGGCTTCGAGGACCTCCTCGACGCCGCCGCCTCGCTGGCTCAGGCCATGCCCGGCCGGGACGTTACGGTCCTGATCGCCGGAAAGATGTCCGACAGCCCCTACTGCCGCGACCTGCTTGCCCGCCAAAAGCGGTTGGGCCTCGAAGGCACCGTGCGATTCCTGGGCTACCGCGGCGACACCAACGCCTTATACTCAGCCGCCGACGCGTTCGTGCTTTCCAGCCGCAGCGAAGGCCTGCCGATGGTGCTTCTGGAGGCGATGACCGCCGGCCTGCCCGTCGTGGCGACGCGTGTGGGCGGCGTGCCGGACGCCGCGACGGACTCTGCCGCCCTGCTGGTGGATCCCGCCTGCCCGCAAGGGCTTGGCCGGGCCATGGCGAGGCTGGCCGGCGACCACGACTTGCGGCGGCGCATCGCCGCGGCGGCCCGCCGCAGGGCACTGGCCAACTACGGTGTCGAGACGATGATCTCTCGATACCTCGACGCCTACTCGTGCGCCGCCGAAGGCAAACGCCGTCCCGCCAAGCCGTCCGCGCCCGCGGCCGGCGGCGAAGACAGCCCTACAGGAGGCGCCAGGTGAGAATCCTGTCCTTCTCATACTGCTTTCCCAACCACGCCAGCCCAACCTGGGGCGTGTTCGTTCAGCAGCGGCTGGCCGCGCTGGCCCGGCGGACGGAACTCCAGGTGGCCGCGCCCGTGCCGAGCTTCCCCATCCTCTCGCACCTGCGGCCCTGGCCCGGGCCGGCGAAGGAACAATGGCAGGGTCTGACTGTGCATCGGCCGCGGTTCTTCTGCGTGCCGGGGCTGTTTAAGAACCACGACGCCCGGCTGTACGCCAGGGGCCTGCGGGGCTGGCTGGCGGGGCTTGTCCGCACGTGGCGGCCCGACGTGCTCGACGCACACTTCGCCTGGCCCGACGGCGTCGGGGTCTCGCTTCTGGCCAGGCGCTTCGGGCTGCCCTACGCCATCACGCTCCGCGGCAAGATCTACCCGTGCATGGACATCCCGTCGCAGCGTCGCCAGTGTAGCGAGGCCCTCATCGGCGCCGCCGCGGTCATTTGCGTTTCCGGCCCGCTGGCCGAGGCGGCCCGAGAGCTGGGCGCCGACGCCGGGCGGGTCTTCGTGATCCCCAACGGCGTGGACACCGAGCAGTTTTGCCCGCGCGACAAGGCCGAGGCCCGGCGCGAGCTGCACCTGCCCGCCGAGGGCCGGCTGCTGGTGACCGCCGCCCACCTCGGCCCGCGAAAGGGCCACCGCGAGGTCATCCAGGCCCTCAAGCTCCTGCCGCCGGACGTGCGCCTGGTGATCGTCGGCGGCTGTGCCCACGGCTCAGGCGGGGGCGAACTGCTGGCCCTTGCCGAGGACCTTGGCCTCGGCGGGCGAGTGATCCTCGCGGGCAGCCAGCCTTACGCCAAGGTGCCGCTTTACTTCAACGCCGCCAACGCCAGCGTGCTGGCCAGCTACCGCGAGGGCTGCCCAAACGCGGTCCTCGAAAGCCTCGCGTGCGGCACACCCGTCGTCGCCACGCGGGTCGGGGCCGTGCCGGACCTGGTGACTGCCGGCCTAAACGGCGAGATCGTGCCCCCGCGGCAAGTCCAGCCCCTGGCCGAGGCGCTGGCGGTAACCCTTGAAAGACTCTGGTCCGCCGAGGCCATCAGCCGCTCGCCGTCCGTCAGGACCTGGTCGGCCGTCGCCCAGCAGGTCCACGACGTCCTGGAACGCGCACTAGAAGCGCCGGCGTAGTCCAGCGCAATGTCTCGTTATTTATGAGCAGGTAGCCGGTGCATAAATCCAAAAACCCGAAGCACGAGACCCGAAACAAATTCAAAGCACCAAATAAAAAGCACCAAATAAAAAACAAGGACCAAGAGCCAAATCCAAAATCACGAACGGCCAGGCCGAGCGCCGGTAGTGCCTCCACGTTTAGGATTCTCTTGTTTTGCCGTTTGGTTCTTGTTTGAACCTTGGTGCTTGTTTGGACCTTGGTGCTTGTGATTTGGAACTTGTTTGTTACTTGGTGCTTGTCGTTTGGAATTTGTTCATGGTCCGCTGGACGCGGCACTCTGCTATGAAGCGGCCCGTCCCACCTGACCGATAAGGAAAGACATGATGATAGAGATTTCGCCACCCCGCCCGGCGGGCCTTTCTTCGACGCCGCGACACCGGCGCGTGCTTGCCATTGTCGGCGACACGCAGGTCGGCCTGTGGGTGGTGCGGTCTCTCGGCCGGGCGGGCCTGGAGGTGTATAGCGTCTGCCGCAGCCGTCACGGCCACGCCGCCCACAGCCGGTACTCCGCCGGCGCATGGGCGGTGGACACCCCGCCGGGCGACGGCGCGTTCATCGATGAAATCCTTGGCCTGGCCCGGAGGCTCGACGCCGGCTCGGTCATGACGATCTCCGAGGGCTACCACCTGGCGCTGATCGCCGCCCGCGAGCGCTTCGAGCCGGCAATCCACCTGTTTTGCCCGCCGAAGGAATGTTTCGACAAGGCCGTGGACAAGGACTACATGCAGAAGCTCTGCACCAAGCTGGGCATACCCGTGGCGCGCGGCACCACGCTGGATGAGCTGATGGCCGGGCGGAAGAAACTCGCCTTCCCGCTGGTTCTCCGCGGCAGAAAGCAGAACGAGGCGGCCGGGCGGGCCCCGTGGAAGGCCGCCTACGCCGAAAACGAGACGCAGCTCCTCTCGCTCTATGAGGGCGTCAAGGCCATCGCCCCAAACGTGGTCGTCCAGGAGTACCATCCGGGCGTGGAGGACCACGTCCAGGTGCTCATGCACGACGGCGAGGCGTTCATGGTCGGCGATTACATCGGCGAGCACCACATGCCCTTGGCAGGCGGGGTGACGGTCCAGCGGGTCTCCTGCCGCCACGAGGGGCTCATCCGCGACGCGGTCCGCCTGCTCAAGGCCGTCAAGTGGCAAGGCGTCGCCGGCGTGCAGTTCCACTACGACCCGGCCACCGACAGGTACATCTTCCTCGAGATCAACCCGCGGTTCATCGGCGGGCTGCCGACGGTCATAATGGCGGGCTTCGACGCGCCATACCTGCTCTGGCAAAGCCGCTTCGAGCCCGAGAGGATGAAGCCCGGCGAATACCGCGTCGGCCTGCGCACGCGGATACTCGGCGGCGACGCGAACTGGATGTTCGGCATGATGCGCGGCGACCAGTTGCCGCCGGGCCAGAAACGGCTCAGCAAGGCCGGCGCGATCGCGAGGTTCCTCTGGAACTGCGGGCCATGGACAAAGGACGACACGTTCCTGCTGAGCGACCCCAAGCCGTTCTTCGTGGACTTCGCCCAAATGCTCAAACGCCTGCGGTCCGAGACGATCGACATCATCGGCAACCCCGAGTCGCAGGACAGACCGCGATGAAGCCAGGCGTGTACATCACGTTCGACGTCGAGTGCAGCATGGGCGGCGCGTGGCAGGACGGCGCCCGCAAGCCCGTGCCCCCGTCGCGCGCGATGATGGGCCGATTCGGCCCGGACAGCTTCGGCCTGCCGCTGATATGCGACATCCTGGCCGACAGCGGCCTGGCGGCCACGTTCTTCGTCGATCCCTTCGCCGACGAGCAGGGATATCCCGGGCAGACCGAGCCGGCGTGCCGCCTGCTGCTCGACCGCGGGCACGACGTGCAGCTTCACATACATCCCAACCACTACCATTACGGCCTCAAACGCCAGGGCAAACACTTCCCGTTCACCGATCAGATGGCCGACCTGTCCGCCCAGGCCCAGCAAGACCTCCTGGCCGAGGGGGCCAAGCGCATCGCCCAATGGACCGGGCGGAGGCCCGCGGCGTTCCGCGCAGGCAACATGGGCGCCGACGAGCGGACCCTTGCGCTTTTGCCGGCCGTCGACATGCGCATCGACAGCAGCTACACCTTTGCCTATCTCGGCCGGCAGTGCCGCTTCGCCGACCGCGAGGCCTACAACGGCTCGAAGTGGTACGGCGGCGTCCTGGAGTTGGCCCTGTCCGGCTTTAGCCAACTTCCCCTGCCCGGCCTGCGGCGCGCCAAGCCGGTGGACCTGATGGGCATCTCCTTCGCGGAATGCCGAGACGCCATAACCAGCATCTGCCGGGCCGGGGCCGACGCCGTGGTGATCCTGCACAGCTTCAGCCTGATGAAGGTCCGCAACGTACAGTACGACGGCGGCAGGCTCAACGCGATCGTCGCCGGCCGATTCCGCAGGCTCTGCCAATGGCTGGCCCGCGGCGCCGAGGAGTTCCCGGCCCGGACGTTCAGCCGGCTCGCCGAGGCCGTCGAGGCCGGGCAGTACCAGGCAAAGGCCGTGCCGCCCTGGAACTGCCCCCGCGTGATCCGCCCGTACCTGCGGACGGCCGTCCAACTTTACAACAGGCCCTATTGGACGTGACTAGTGTAGTGATTCAGAATTGTAAGCATTATGCCGCTTGGCAAATCCGAAACACGTACGCGGTGAGAAGCGCCAAACAGCAAGCACCAAATAGCAGACAAGGACCAAATACCAAGAGGATAAGCTCCAAACGGCCGCGGGCAAGATCTGGAGCCGGCGGCGCGCGGGCGGAGTATTCAAGCGTAAAACCATGAAGCGAGATTGCCCCTGTGCATGTTTGTGTCTTGGAACTTGTTGTTTGGTCCTTGTTTGAATTTTGGTGCTTGTTATTGGTCCTTGTTTGAGTTTTGGTGCTTGTTGTTTGGTCCTTGTCTGAGTTTTGGTGCTTGTTATTTGGTGCTTGTCCAGGCTCTTGAATTCATGATAATTCACAATCCATTCGAGGCACTGAACCAGCAATGAACCCCATCCTCGCTAGAACGATGTTCCGCTTGCAGGAGCGCCTGCTCGGGCGGCGAAGCTTCGCCATCCTGGCTGAGCTGCGCCAATCCGATCGCTGGCCGCGGCAGCGCCTGGAGGAGCTCCAAATGCGGCGCCTCCGCGAGGTCCTCGCCGCGGCCCGCGAGCACACGCCCTACTGGCGCGGCGTGATGGACGCCGCCGGCCTGGCCCCCGAAGACGTCCGCTGCATGGACGACCTGCGCCGCATGCCCCTGCTGACCAAAGACACCATGCGCAGCCGCCGCGAGGACATGGTCTGGCGCGACGAGGGCAAACGCCTGACGATGGTCCGCACCAGCGGCTCGACCAACGAGGCCCTGCCCTTCTACACGAACTCCAACCGCGAGGCGCACATCAACGCCGCACGTATGCGCGGGCACGAGTGGATCGGCGTGCGCCGCGGCGACAAGGAGATGTACTTCTGGGGCTCGCCCATCGAACTGTCCAGGCAGGACCGCGTCAAACGCTTCCGCGACTGGCTGATAAACGATGGACTGACCAACGGCTTCGAGATCCGCCCCGAGTCGATCCCCGCGTACTTCGAGTTCTGGAAGCGGTGGCGCCCAAAATGCGTCTTCGGCTACCCGTGCAGTTTCTCCCTGATGGCCATGTTCGCGCGGTCGCAGGGCATCGACCTTACGGAACTGAAGAACCACGGCCTCAAGGTGCTCAGCACCACCTCCGAGCTGCTTACCGACGTGGACCGCCAACTCATCACCAAGGCGTTCGGCGTGCCGGTGTACGACTCTTACGGCCTGCGCGAGGGCGGCCTGGTCGGCCACGAGTGCGAGCACTTCACCATGCACTGCATGGACGAGCAGGTGATCCTGGAGACCATCGACCCCGACACGCTCGAGCCGACCGGCGGCCAGGGCGAGTTGGTGCTGACCAACATCGTCAGCAAGGTCATGCCGGTCATCCGCTACCGCACCGGCGACATCGTGACGCTCTCCAGCGCCCCCTGCCCGTGCGGCAGGACGCTGAGCAGCGTCAAGGTGAGCGGCGGACGGGCCGCGGACTTCGTCGTCACCGGCGACGACAAGTGGGTGGCCGGGTATTTCATCATCTACATATGCCGATCCGTACCCGGCATCGTGAAGTTCCAGCTAATCCAGCGGGAGAAAGGCCGGATGACGGTGCAGCTCGTCACGGACGGCGAGTTCCCGCCCGACGGGGCCGAGAGGGTCCGCCGCGGCGTCCGCCAGCGCCTGGCAAGCGACGACGAGATCGCCGTCGAGCTCGTGCCCGACATCAAGCCCGCCCCCTCCGGCAAGTACCGGCCGGTAATAGGCGACCTCGCCCGCCAACTCCGCGCGGAGGCCGAAGAGAGGGGTTCGCCTTTCGACGTAAACGGCGTAAGGTCCAAGGCCAAGACGGAGGACATTCTGTCCGCCATCCGCGAGGTGCGCGAGCGAAACAAACAGTAGGAACCGGGCATTGCTGTTCCCTATGACCTAAGACCTATGAGCTAAGACCTTCTTCTCACACCGGCGTCTGCCGGGCGGCGGACGCCAGAATGTCGATCATCTCGGCGAGTTCGGCCTCGTTCGTCGTCAGTGGGGGCCAGAGGTAGACGCAGGGCCCGAGCGGGCGGACGAAGAGGCCCAGTTCCAACGCCCGCGCGGTGATGCGGCGTGCCCGCGGCGCGCCGCCGAGCGCATCGTCCAGTTCCACGACGGCCATCATGCCCAGGCTGCCCCGCGGGGCGTCTCCGGCGGCGGCGGCCACGTCGTCAATGCCGGCGGCGAGTTGTGCGATCCTCGGGCCGCAGGACTCCACCACCGACTCCTGCTCGTAGACATCCATCGCCGCCAGTGCCGCGGCCGCCGCGATGGGATTGCCCCCGAACGTGTGACTGTGATAGAAGGTCCGGTCGCAGCCGGGCGCGGAGCGGAACGCGTCGTACACGGCGTCGGTGGCGAGCACGGCGCTCATGGGCAGGCTGCCGCCGGTCAGGCCCTTGCCAAGCGTCATCAGGTCCGGCGCCACGCCGGCCTGCTCGCAGGCGAACATGGTGCCGCATCGGCCGAAGCCGACGGCGATCTCGTCGGCGATCAGGAGCAATCCCCGCTCGTCGCAGCTCTTCCGCAGGCGGCGGAGGTATTCGGGCGGGTACATGCGAAGCCCGGCCGCGCCCTGGCATAGCGGCTCGACGATTACGGCGGCGCACTGGGCGTGGTGCTCGTCGATCAGGGCCTGCATGGAAGCAAAGCACTCGACGCCGCAGGACCCGGGCGTCTTGCCCATCGGGCAGCGGAGGCAGTGGGGGCTGGTCGCGCGCAGCGACGGGCGGACCACGTCGCGGAATGGGCCATGCAGAGCCGCGACGTACCCGACGCCCACGCAGCCCAGCGTGTCGCCGTGGTAGCCGTCGGCCAGGGCGATGAACCGCCCCCGCCGGGCCTGGCCGCGATTGTGCCAGTACTGCACGGCGATCTTGAGCGCCGCCTCGACGGCCGACGAGCCGTCGCCGGCAAAGAAAGCGTGGCCCAGGCCGCCCGGCGCGATCCCCGCCAGCCGCTCGGCCAGCTCGATGGCCCGCCCGTGCGACATGCCGCCGAGGATGCAATGCTGGAGCTGCCCCGCCTGGCGCCGGATGGCCTCGACGATCCGCGGGTGGCTGTGCCCGAGGTTCACGCACCACCACGACGAAATGCCGTCCAGCAGCGCCCGCCCACCGCGCTCGTATAGGTACGCGCCGTCCGCACGCTCGATGATCGGAAAGCCAGAGCCCGCCAGGGCCTCGATGTCCGTGCACGGGTGCCAGAGGTAACGAAGGTCGAGTTGTCGAAGGTCGTCTGTCATGTGCCCTTCAGCCGCTCCAGTATCTTCGCCATGCCCGCAAAGCCGGCAGCGATGGGCGACCAGGCTTCGTCGCCCCCGCCGGCCAGGCCGCCCGCGTGCGGGAGACTGCCCAGCACGGCCAGGCCGCCGAGCCGGGCGATCGTCTCGGGATTGTCGCGCCTGATAAACTCATCGGCCTCCGCCGGCGCATCGGGCTGGTTGAAGACCACGCCCAGCACCTCGATCCCCGCCGCACGCAGGGCCGCCAGCGCAAGCAAAGTGTGGTTGATCGCCCCAAGGGCGTTGGCTGCCACCACAAGCACCGGCATCCCCAGCATGGCCATGAGGTCCAGCATGGTCCGCGATTCGTTCAGCGGCACCATGACCCCGCCTGCGCCCTCGACCACCAGCGCGTCGTGGCGGGCAAGCAGTGCCGCGGCGCATGAGCAAATGGAATCAAGGTCCACCGGCCTGTCCTCGATTCGCGCCGCCAGGTGAGGCGAGCACGCGGGCTTGTAGAGCACCGGGGCCATCAGCGCCGCCTCGTCGGGGCGCGCTTTCAATCCCGCCGCCGCCAGGCAGAACTCCACGTCCGGCGACCGCAGGCCATCAGGCCCGTCGGCTGCGCCGGTCTGCACCGGCTTGAACGGAACCGCGTCGATGCCGGCACCGCGGGCCGCGCGAAGTATCGCCGCCGTAACGACCGTCTTGCCGACGCCCGTGCCCGTGCCCGTGATGAATACGCCTCTGATCATCGCCCGTCCATCATACCAGCCCGACTTCTCGCGCGGCGGTGATGATCGTCCCCGCCGCGGCGGCGAGCTCATCGTCCGTGTGCGCGAGCGTCACCGACAGCCGCAGCCTGGCCGTCCCGGCCGGGACCGTGAGCGGGCGCACCGCCGCAGCCAGCACGCCGCGATCCCAGAGAAGTTGCGAGAGCCTCACGGCCTCGTCGTTGCCGCCGACGTGCACGGGCAGTATCTGTGATTCCGTCACCCCCACGCCGAGGTGCCCCGCCGCCAGCAGGTCCCGCAGCAGGTGGGCCTTGGCGAGCAGTTGCCCGCCCATTTGCGGCTGGGCCGCCAGCACGGCAAGCGCCGCCCGCGCCGCGCCGATGCAGCCCGGAGGCAGGCCGGTGGAATAAATGAAACTCCTGGCGCGGTTGATAAGCAGTTCGCGCATCGACGCCGAGCAGCCGACGAACCCGCCATAGCCGCCGAGCGATTTGCTGAGCGTGCCGACCACGAAGTCCGGCCGGGCCTTGCAGGTGGCCTCGCGGCAGAGCCCCCCGCCGCCGGCGCCCATCACGCCGATGGCGTGCGCCTCGTCCACGACCAGCATCGCCCCGTGCCGCGAGGCAACCTCCGCAATCTCATTCAGCGGCGCGCGGTCGCCGTCCATGCTGAAGATCGAGTCGGTCACCACCACGCGCCGCCGCGCCGCGGATCCCACGCCCCCCCCGCTGTCGTCGCCGTCGGCCGCCGCCTTTGTCAACAGGCTCGCAAGGTGGCCGGCATCCTTGTGCCGGTAGCGGCGCCATCGCGCGCCGCTAAGCTGCATGCCGTCGGTGAGGCTGGCGTGGTTGAGCCGGTCGGCGAAGACATAATCCCCCCGCCCCACCGCGGCCGACATAACGCCCAGGTTCGTCAGAAAGCCGCTGCCGAAGACCAGCGCGGCCCGCGTGCCCACCAGCCGGGCCAGGTCGGCCTCGAGCTGCTCGCAGAGCTCCAGGTCACCCGCCATCAGCCTCGACGCGCGCGCCGAGCAGCCGAGGCGCTCGATGGCCTCGACCGCCCCGGCCTTGACTCGCGGGTCGTCGGAGAGGCCCAGGTAATCGTTGGATGAGAGGTTCAGCACCACCCGCCCGTCGGCCAGGCGGATTCTCGCGCCGCACTCCGGCAACGCCCGAAGCTGCCGCAGCAGGCCGTCCCGCCGAAGGTCCGCAAGGTCGTCGCTGGGATTCTCGGTATGCATGTCTCTTCTCTGAAACCATTTTCAACGCAGAGAACGCGGAGAACGCGGAGAATAAGAAAAAGAAGAAGCTTTTGAAGATTCTTCTTCTTCCTTTTCTTCTTCTCTGTCTTCTTGCTCTGCGTTCTCTGCGTGCTCTGCGTTGGAGTCTTCTTCTTCTCTGCCGCCGGTCATTCCGTGACGATCTCGAAACCCAGGTCGCGGATCATCTCTCGCGCGGCCTCGGCGGACTGTCCGCCTGTCGTCAGGTAGCCACTGACGAAGATCGAGTCCGCCGCGTACAGGGCCAGCGGCTGGAGGCTGCGAAGGTGGTGCTCCCGCCCAGCCGAGGCGCGAATCTCCGCCGCCGGCAGCAGCAGCCTGGCCAGGCAGAGGACCTTGAGGCACTTCCGCGGGTTCAGGTCGCCAGCCCGGTGCGCAAACGGCGTGCCCGCGATCGGCACCAGGAAGTTTATGGGCACGGCTTGCGGGCCGATTGCCCGCAGGGCCAGGAGCATGTCGATGACGTCCTCGTCGCTCTCGCCCTGCCCGACGATGCCGCCCGAGCATATCTCCAGCCCCCCCGCCTGGCAGTTGGCGATGGTGTCCAGCCGGTCCCGGTAGCCGTGCGTCGTGCAGATCTGCCCGTAATACCCCTCGGAGGTGTTGAGGTTGTGGTTGACGCGGTCCAGCCCGGCACGTTTGAGCCGCCTGGCCTGGTCAACGCTCAAGAAACCAAGCGAGCCGCACAGCGACAGCCCCGCCGCGGCGGCCTTGATCCGGCCCAGGGCCTCGCACAGCCGATCCAACTCCGCCTCGCTCGGCGCCGAGCCGCTGATGGCCATGCAGAACCGCCTCGCCCCGGCCGCCTTGGCCCCAAGCGCCCCGGCCAGCAGTTCCTCGGGGCTTATCATCGGGTATCGGTCAATGTCGGCCGTCGAGACGCTCGACTGCGAGCAGTACCGGCAGTCCTCCGGGCACAGGCCGCTCTTTGCGTTGCTGAGGACCTGGACGTGCACGCGCGTGCCGAAGTGCCGCCTGCGGACGCGCCACGCCGCATCCAGCAGGGCCAGGATGTCCTCATCCGCGCAGCCCAGCACCAGACCGCACTGCCGGCGCGACAGCGCCTCGCCGGCAAGCGACGCGGCGCTGAGTTCATCGAAAGCCATAACAACTCCTCGCCGGACCGGCAGTGCGGGCCATGACTCATCGCACAATACCTCATGCCCAAAAGCCGCGCCCGGCCGCGACCCCTCACTCTACCCGCCCAGGGCTGGGGGGTCAATTGTCGAAGAAACGCCGCGGAAGCCGGGCTTGTGCCGGCGGCTTGCACAAGTCATAATTGCCGCCATGCCGGGGACGTGCTCATTCCATTTGGGAGCGACGCATGACGAGGCTGGCTGTTATTGCCGCGATGTTGACTATCCAAGGTTGTCATCGTGCATACACCGAAGCTGAGTACTTCAACGGCTTCGGTCATCAGCCGATAATCGAGAGGCCCGGATGGTGCAGCGTAGAGGTCACGCCGCGCCACGGCCTGACCATGTTTCGCCTGGTGCATTCCTATGCGGCCTTGCTTGATTGGCAGGCGCCTGCCGCGGAGTATTTGGAGTTCGTGCTGCCTTGCAAAGACGTGAGCATGGGCAAAGTCTTCGAAATGGAGAAGTCCAACGCATGGTCCGTTGCCAGGCCGTACTGGATCGGGAGCGGGAAAGTCAGTGACGGCACAATCCGGATCGTTCGCCAGGGCAAAGCCGAGATCGAAATCGAGATATCATCTTCCCAGCTTCGTACGCCCATCACCGGCGTTCACATATTCAAGCTCTGCCAGGACCCGCCCGGCCCGCTGAGAGACATGCTGATCGACAAAGGCCCGTAAACGGGCCTGAAGATAGCATTGACAGAAGAGGGGCTCCCTCCCGCCAGACAACTTGTCGTGGGCGTGATAAACGCAGGTGCAACCGGATTCTATCTTGCAGGTTGGGAATCAATTCCCAAGTTGCAAGGTCATTCTGCCTTCACTGTCGGCGGCGCGAAAAAGCCCCGCGCGCCTGGCGGCGGCAATGGCGTAGAATGTACAGGACATTACCAGATGCCCTCTTGCCGGGGCAGAGAGGAAGATTCATGAGAGCAGCTTTAATGGCCGTCGCGGTTCTGGGCGCCGCATTAGTTGCGATCGATCGGGCGATGGCGTCCGGCCCGGCGGCGGGCAGTGCCCAGGCCGCGGAGGCGGTCGACAAGGCCGCCCCAAACGCCGCAAGCTCGCAGCCGGCGGACCCGCTCAAGGCGCGGTACGACCGCGTGATGGAGGAACTGAACCTGCCGGCCGACAAGGCGCCAGCGGTCCGAAAGATCCTCGACGACAATTACAAGGCACTCACCGAATGGATCGCCAAGGTCGATCCCGAGGTCGTCAAACTCCAGGCCCAGATGCGGGCGATTCACGGCTCGAGCGACGCCAAGACCATCGAGCAGGCCCAGGCCGCGATGAAGCGGTATCGCCAGCTCCAGGCCGAGATGACCGAGAAGATATCGTCGGCCCTCGAGCCGCTGGGCAAGGTTCTCACGGCCGAGCAGGTTGCCGCCGCCAGGTCGATCCTCCTGCCGCAGCCCGCGGCCCGGCCCAGCCCTCAGCGCGGCATGCCGGACAATCCATTCCATCTTCTGGCGAAACTCAATCTCAGCCAGGAGCAGGTGGGCAAGGTCGGGCAGATCATGGACGCCGCCCGCGCCGCAAAGCAGAAGGACAAGTCCTCCACGCCGGTGAACTACGACAGCCAGGCCTGGCAGCGGATCGTCAAGGAAGTTCTGACGGACGATCAGCGGGCCAAGTTGGCGGCCGCCAGCACCGAGGCCGCCCACCGCCGCATGGCCCTTGCGATACTCGGCGGGCTGGAGCTGACCGACGAGCAGACGGCGAAGGTCGACGCGATCTGGAAGCAGGCCTACGAGGCCGCCGGCAAGAAGCCGCAGGACCGCATCGATATCTACAGCAAGGCCCAGGACAAGATCGTCGACGAGGTGCTGACCGACGCGCAGCGAAAGCAGCTCCAGGCCAACCGAGGCGGCGCGCCCCACCCCGTCCCGCCGGGAATGATGGGCAACTGATAATCCCTTCGGCAGGAACGAAGGTAGAGCCCGGGCTTGACCTGCCAACGCGCGAGTTGTTGCGGTTACCCGGCCTCGCCGGGCAGGTTATACTCCCGCATCTTCCGCCAGAGCGTCTTGCGGTCGATTCCGAGGGTGATTGCGGCCGCGGTTCGGTTGCCCGCGTGGTGCTCAAGCACCTTGGCGATGTGTTCCTTCTCGATGCTGGCCAGGGATGGCAGGACGCCGCCTCTTGTATCGGGCTTGAGCAGTGGGCCGTAATACAGCAGGTCGGTGGGAGTGATCATGTCCCCCCGGGCCAGGACGATGGCCCGCTCGATGGCGTTCTCCAGTTCCCGCACGTTTCCCGGCCAGTCGTGCTTGTTAAGCGCATCCATCGCCGCGGGGGTGAAGTCCCGGATCGTCTCTCGCCGCCGGGCGCCGTGCTTGGCCAGGAAGTGTTGCGCCAGCAGCGGGATGTCCTCTTTCCGTTGGCGCAGCGGCGGCAGGACGACCGGCACGACGCACAACCGGTAGAACAGGTCCTCCCGGAAACGCCCCTGGCGAATCTCCTCCGGCAGGTCCCTGCTGGTGGCTGCCAGTATGCGGACATCGGCGAGGATCACCTGCGTGCTTCCCACGCGGATGAACTCGCGCTCCTGGATGAGCCGAAGAAGCTTGGCCTGGATGTCGGTGCTCACGTTGGCAATCTCGTCAAAGAAGATCGTGCCGCCGATTGCCAACTCGACCCGCCCGTGCTTGAGGCTCGACGCCCCGGTGAATGAGCCCTCGACGTGCCCGAAGATTTCGCTCTCGAACAGCGTGCCGACGAGGGAGCCGCAGTCCACCACCACCAGCGGGCGGCTGCGGCGCGGGCTGAGGTTCCGGATCGCACGGGCGGCCAACTCCTTGCCCGTCCCGGACTCGCCCATGATGAGCACGGTGCTGTCGGTGGGCCCGACCCGCTCGATCAGGTCGCGGATTTGGCGCATGACCTCGCCCTGGCCGATCAGGGGGTACTCGGCCTGCTGGTCCTGTCCGAACTGGGAGCGAAGGAACTGGTTTTCCCTGGCCATCCGCGCGGCCTGGATGGTCCGCCGGACGGTCAGGCGAAGCACCTCCGGAGTGAAGGGTTTGGGCAGGAAGTCGGCCGCCCCCCGCCTCATCGCCTCCACCGCCGACTCGATGCTGGGGTATCCGGTGATGACGACGGTCGCCGTGCCCGGACTGCTTTGCTGGATCCGCAGCAGCAGTTCCAGGCCGCCCACGCCGGGCATCTTCAGGTCCACGATCGCCAGGTCCGGCGATTCGCCCCGCAAGACCTCCAGCGCCGCCTCCCCGGACGAGGCTTCCGTAACGGTGAACCCCTCGGCGGTGAGGATTTGGCGGCACCCGTCCCGCATGGATTCCTCGTCGTCGACGATGAGGATGGAGGCCAGGTCGTTCATGAGCCGGCCTCCGCGGTCCGGCAGGCCGGCAGCAGCACGGTGAACGTCGTGCCCCGCCCGGGCGAACTGTCGACCTTCACGGTCCCCCCGTGCCGCTCGATGATGCCGTAGACGATCGCCAGACCGAGTCCCGTGCCGTGGCCTTGCTGCTTGGTGGTGAAGAACGGTTCGAATATCCGCTCGACGTCCTCCCGGCGGATTCCGCAGCCGGTATCGGTAACGCTGACGGCGAGCATCCCGCCTGGCTCGTCGGCCGAACTGCGGACCGTGATCAGCCCCGGCCCGTTGACGGCCTCGGCGGCGTTGGCCATGAGGTTCGTGAACGCCTGCTGGAGCTGGCTGGCGTCGCCGCGAACCACCAGCGGCGAGGCGTGCAGGTCGAGGCGCACCTCCACGTCGCTAAAGGACGCCTGACCCTTGAGCAACTCGTGGGCCGACCGGACGATCGCGTTGAGGTCCGCCCGCTGGAACGTGCCGCCGGCCGGGCGGGCGAAATCGAGCAGCCCGCGGACGATGTCCCGGCAGCGGACCGTCTCGCGGCAGATGTTCTGAAGGTTCGTCCGGCCGGGGAAGTCCTCCGGCGACGTCTCCAGGACAAGGTGACTGTAGACCATGATGGCGCCCAGCGGGTTGTTGATCTCGTGAGCGACGCTGGCTGCCATGCGGCCCAGCGAGGACATCTTCTCCGACTGCACCAGCCGCGCCTGGATCGCCTGGAGTTGGTGGTAGGCCTCGGCCAGTTTCGCCGCCTGCTCGCGTTCGGCCTCGGCGGCGGTCTGGGCGTCCACCAGCAGGCGCTTCATCTCCCGCAGGTCGGTCGCCACCAGCAGGGCGCCGATGACCACGCCCAAGCGGTCGCGCATCATGGAGGCGTTGAGGCTGACGGGCACGTCCTGCCCCGAGAGGGTCCTCAGGACCGTCTCCACGCCGGTGGCGCTGCCGCCGGCGCGGCACTTCTGCCAGAGCTCCGAGCCGCGCCAGAAGGCGTTGGGTGAACCGTCCGCGAAGATCATCCCCACGCTTTTGCCCAGCAGGTCATCCCGCGCGTAGCCCAGCAACTGGCAGCACGCCTCGTTGGCGATGGTGATCATCCCGTCGCGGTCCGTGGCCACCAGCGAGTTGATCATGCTCCGGATGATCGTATCGGTGAACGTCTTGGCCCGCAGCAGTTGCTCGTTCTTGCGCTCGGCCTCCGTCTGCGCCCAGGCCAGGTCCGCGTACAGCGATTCCATCCGCTGGATGATCTCCACCCACGGGCCGTCCGCGGCCTGCGGAGGGGCGTTGTACGATGCTTCCGTCATGCTCGAATCCCTAAAACGAACCCTAAGTTGCCTGCAACAATGCTTGCACAGTATTCCAGAAAGTAGAGAGGAGGGAGTAGACCGCAGTCGACCATGGACCTTCGGTTTACCCGAAAACATGAAAAGGTGCTGCTTTCGGTCCCAGGGATTGCTATCCCTGGGCTTGCGAGGTCTCTCTTCCTACTACCTGTTACCTACTACCTATTGCCTTCTTTCAATGCACCGTGCAGAACAGGCATGGGTCGAAGGACTTCACCACGTGGGACATCAACACCGGCCGGTCGGGGTCGCTCACCGGGGTGCCCACCAGGGCGGCCTCCAGCGGCCCGGGCTGGTCGCGGGAGTCCCGCGGGGAGAGGTTCCAGCCGGTCGGTGTGACGATCTGGTAATTGCGGATTCTGCCGCCCTCCACCCGCAGCCAGTGCCCCAGCGTGCCGCGAGGGGCCTCCACCAGCCCCACGCCGGATCCGGCCTCGATCCGCGGGGCCGGATTGCAAAACGGCTCCTCCGGATCGATCCGCTCCAGCCAGGACCCGATCTGCCCGCCCAGTCGGATGACTTCGTGCATCCGCGCCATCTGACGCACGAAGGCGGACGGGCCATGCCGTCTGAGCAGGTCCGTCACGAGCCCGTCGCGGTCGTTTACCATGCGGGCCAGGGGGCCGGTCTCGGCGGGCTCGCCGGCGTAACGGGGGGCCTTGGCCCAACTGTAGGCATCGCTGCGCTGGGGGGCGGGGTCGGTCTCTCCGTCGAAGGGAGACACGCCGCCCTCTTGCGGGTCGTACCATGGATACTTGACGTGCTCGGTGATCTGCTCGGGGGAGAACTCGCCCGGTTGGCCGTCGTAGAAACCTGGCCTGCTCCAGACCTCATCCCGCGGTCCGGACCATCCGCTGGACAGGAAGCGGGCCGGCCAGGCGCCAATTAGCTCCAGTCCGCGCTGGAACGACAGGCGGATGAACTGCCCGACATCGCCGGCCTCGTGGTCGCCCTGCCCCATCCAGCGGTCGAGGTCAGCGGCGCTGCGCAGGGCCAGCCACTCGTCCACTTCGCATCCGAGGACCTGTCGGCGGAGGAACTCGACGAACTCGCCCAGCAATCCGCGGGCGCGCCGGATCTCGCTGGCGTCGACGGGGCGGGTGACGCCGCCCGGCTGAATGGCCAACGTGTTGGGCCACTTGCCCGCCAGCAGGCCCAGCACGCCCAGGATTTCCTCCCGCGCCAGCATCGCCCGCGCCAGCGACTCGCCCGCCGGCGGCAGGAACCGCCTCCGTGCTTCCGCGTCGACCGGGGGATCGGCGAAGTCCGGGGCGAACGAGAGATAGAAGTGCGTTAGGTGGCCGATCACCGTCTCGATCGCCAGCATGACGTTGGTTGCCAGTTGCGCGTTGGGGGGCGTCGAGACCCCGGCGGCCGCACGAATCGCCGCCGCCGCCGCCGTCGAATGCGCCAGCCCGCACTGCCCGCACAGGCGGCAGGTGATCACCAGCGCGTCCGTCGGGTCGCGCCCGCGCAGCATCGGCTCGAAGCCCCGATACAGCGTTCCCGATGCCTGGGATCGCGCAATAATCCCGTCCTCGATCTCGACCCGGACCTGTAGGTCTCCCTCCAGCCGGGCAAACGGGCTAAACGAGATTGTCTTGGCGACCATCGCTTGTCCGCTCCCTGTCCGTCGAGGCGACGGGCTTGAAGGAAACCGCGTTTCGCTGGAGCCGCCTGGGGCAGGCCAATCTCGACAGCCCGCTGATCCCCACGTACCAGGCCTTGGGCACGTCCAGCGGCAGGCTGGTCGGGATGCCGGCGATCTTGGCCGTCTCGAAAAACGGCACGAACCCGTCCGGGAACATCGGCGAGGTGCACGAAAGGCAGGGGAAACCGCCCCGCGTGCAACTGCCCGTCCGGCCCAGCCAGAGCCTCTCGTTGCAGTCCGATTCGCACAGGGTGCCCTTGCAGCCAAGGTTCTCGAAGAGGCAGCCCTGCTGGGAATAGGCGACCGCGGAGGCCTTGAACTCGTAGTACTCGTTCCGGGGACAGGCGTGGTGGGCGAGCTTGCCGTAGAACACCCGCGGGCGGTTGAACCGGTCGAGCTGGTCCGCCGACAGCCGGTGCGCCCGCAACGCCCACAGCGCCCCGATGATCCAGTCCGGATGGGCCGGACAGCCCGGGACGTTCACGACGGGCAGCCCCGCCCGACTTATGTAGTCCGCGCCGAGCAGCCCACCCTTCCGGGCGCGCGAGTATTGCAGACCCGTGGCGGCCATTGGGTTGTCTCCGCAGGCCATGATCCCGCCGAACGACGCGCAAGTGCCCGCGGCGACCGTGTAATCCGCGACCCGAGCGATTGTGGAAATCCAGTCCGAAAGGGACTTGCCCCTCGACCACGCGGCCGGCTGCGCCGGGCAGAGGTAGGTGGCTCCCTCCACCACCAGCATGTCCACGTGCGTCTTGCCGCCGGCACAGTCCTCCAGCAAATCCTCCATGCTCCCCGCGGCGGGCTGATGCAGATACGGGTGCCCCAACAACGACACGTCCAGCATCCGCAGGGCGGCATGAAGGTGGGGATGGTCCGAGTTCAACAGGGACGCCGTCTCACCCCCACAACATACCGCCTGTATCCAGAGGAGATTTGCCACAACACTCTCCTTGCCAGCCGGGGCATTTTGCCGCACCACATCCGGTATTGTCCTCCGAGTTAAGGCATATGTCAACCAGTAAGTTGAAATGCAGGCCGCACTTTTGTCGGCTGCTCTTTCACTGGAGGGGTAGAGCGTAGAGTTGCTGCGGTCGAATCAGGGACACCGGTTGCCCGGCGCTGCGTCCGTGGATTCCGGCAACTGGCGGCTGTCAACTGGCGACCGGCGGCTGGCGGCTGGCGGAGGGTGATGGTATCATGGCGGTGTGGATGAGCGTCAAGGGTATCTGGCGGCGGACGATGCGAAGCTGCTCGGGCAGTGCCAAGTGCACACGTACAAGTCATCCGGGCCCGGCGGGCAGCATCGCAACAAGGTTTCGTCGGCCATCCGGCTGCATCATCGCCCGACGGGGATAACCGCGCTGGCTAACGAGTCGCGGTCCCAGCATGACAACAAGCTCCAGGCGCTGCGGCGGCTTCGGATGAACATCGCGCTGCAACTTCGCCGCCCGGCTGACCTGGCGGACTTCCGGCCGCCGGCGGTGCTCGGCGAATGCCTGTTCGTCGCCCGTGGCGGCCCGGCCGCGGGGACAAGGCGCCTGGGGATCGGGCGGAAGGATGGCCGGTTCTGGCAGGTCGCGGCGGTGCTGCTGGACTTGCTGGAAAGTGCGGCCGGCAGGCTGGCGCCGGCGGCGGCGGCGCTTGGGATAACCACCGGCAATTTCACGTCGGTGATAAAATCCGACCGTCACCTGCTCGCCGCGGCGCAGCAGATCCGCAAGGCTCATGGCCACGGCGCGATGAACTGACCATTATTGAGTCTTGACCCTGGCACGTCGGATCGTGTAAGATTCAGTATGCGTGATGCAGGAGAGTCCGGTTTTCCGCGGGACCGCGGCACGCCGATATTCGGAGTCTGCTCCTGAGGACAGATGGCAACTGGCAAATGGCAATAGCGTCCCGGCAATGAGCGAGTGTTATGGCAAGAAAACAGCGACAGCGTCTCGGTGAGATTCTGGTCAAGTGGGGAGTTGTGACGCAGTCCGGGGTCGACGAGGCCCTGGAGCATGCCCGAACGGAGGGCTTGAGGATCGGCGAGGCCCTGATTGCCCTGGGCCTAGCCGACGAGGAAGATGTCACCAAGGCCCTGGCCACCCAGTACGACATGGAATACATCGACCTCGACCGCAACGTGGTCGTGCCGACGGACCTCCACCTGATTCCCGACGACATCATAAAGCGCCACCTCGTGCTGCCTCTGGGCAGGGAAGATGACAAGCTCAAGATAGTCATCACCGACCCGCTGGACCTGGAAACGCTCGACATGTTGAGGTTTCGCCTCAACTTCGACCTCGAACCATGCCTGGCCTCCAAGAGCAAGATGCGAAACTACGTTGAGCAGTTCATCCGCTCGGACATGAGCCTTGACCACCAGGTTCACCTCATGGAGGAAAGCGAGCGCAATGGCGCCAGCGAAGGCGACGAACGGCTCGACGAGGACTCGGCCCCGATCATCCGCCTTGTCACCATGATAATCGGCGAGGCGGTCAAGATGCGGGCGTCGGACATCCACATCGAGCCGATGGCCAACCGAGTCCGCGTCCGCTACCGCGTGGACGGCGTGTGCCTCGAGCGAGACAACATCCCAAAGCGAATGCAAGGCCCGGTCATTAACCGCTTTAAGATCATGGCCGGCATCGACCTAGCCGAGCGCCGCATGCCGGGCGACGGCCGAATCAAGATGAATGTCTCCGGCTCGGACATTGACTTCCGGGTTTCCTCCCTGCCGAGCTACCACGGCGAGAGCGTTGTGCTCCGTATTCTCCGCCCGGACTCGGCCAAGCTGGGCATCCAATCGCTTGGCTTTGAGGCCGACAACTACGCGCAGTTCCAGAGGATCATCCGCCGGCCTAACGGCGTGTTCCTGGTCACCGGCCCGACCGGCTCGGGCAAGACCACCTCTCTGTACGCCGCCATCAACGAGCTCAACCGACCCGACCGAAAAATCATCACGGCCGAGGACCCCGTGGAATACAACTTCACGGGCATAAACCAGTGCCAGGTCAACGAGTCGATCGGCCTGACTTTCGCCGCGATCCTCCGGTCCATGCTGCGACAGGCCCCAAACATCATTCTGGTCGGCGAAATCCGCGATATGGACGTGGCTGAAGTCGCAATTCAGGCCGCGCTTACTGGACACTTGGTATTCAGTACACTGCACACTAATGACGCTCCATCCGCAATTACGCGTCTGATCGACATGGGTGTTAAGCCTTTCCTGGTGGCCAGCAGCATCCAGGCGGTGATGGCTCAGCGTCTCATCAGAATCATCTGCCCAGACTGCAAGGAAGTGTACCCGGACCCCGATCCCAGGATCCTGCGGGTGCTGGGGTTCCGGCCGGATGAGATCCAGGGCCGAACCTTTTATCGCGGAAGAGGTTGCACCAGTTGCAGTGGCTCCGGTTACAGGGGCCGGCAGGGCATCTTCGAGTTGATGGAGATGAGCATCGCGATTCGCGAGATGGCGTTCAACCGGGCACCCTTGAATGAGATCCGCAAGACCGCCCGGGCCTCGGGCATGCGAGGCCTTCTGGAGGATGGGAGGGCCAAGATCGTAAATGGCGTAACCACCCCTGATGAACTGGTCCGCATCACCCAGGCGTCGGATCTGATTTCGGATTAGGCGATGTCGCATGAAAGCGATATCCTCTTATTAAATATGTTGTTATGCCGTTTTCCCCAACAGCGGAGCCTCAGGGCTCTTGTCAAGCGAGTTAAGGCCGACGAATAATCAATTGAGGAACACCCATGGCGACGATCAGCATAGAGAGGCTGCTGGAGACGTGTATCAAACGCGGGGCTAGTGACTTGCACCTTCACGTGGGGCGCCCGCCGACCTTGCGGCTTCATGGCAGGCTCCGCCCTCTGGAAACGAAGGTTCTGGATGCCGATGACACGATGGCCCTGATGAAGGCTATCACTCCTGAGCGGGCCAAGCAGGAGATTCAGGAGCAGGGCGGCACGGACTTCGCGTTTGAGTTTGGCGGGGCCGGGCGGTTCAGAACCGCGGTTTTCATGCAGCGCGGGCAGTTGTCGTTGACCCTTCGCCTGATTCCGTCGCGCCTGTTTAGCTTCGAGGAGATCGGACTGCCTCTAATCGTCAAGAGCCTCTGCCGCCGGCCCAGGGGGTTGTTCCTGGTGACCGGCCCGACCGGCTCGGGCAAGACCACCACCCTCGCGACGATGATCGACTACGTCAACGAGCACTTCGACAAGCACATCATCACCATCGAGGACCCGGTGGAGTATTACCACTCGCACAAGAAGTCGATGGTCAACCAGCGCGAGGTGGGCGTGGACGTGCCGAGCTTCACGGAGGCCCTTCGTCGCGCCCTTCGCCAGGACCCCGACGTGATCCTCGTCGGGGAGCTTCGCGACCTGGAGACCATCGAGTCGGCCCTGCGTGCGGCCGAGACGGGCCACCTCGTCTTCGGCACGCTTCACACGACCAGCGCCCAGGGCACGGTCACGCGTATCGTCGACCAGTTCCCTGTCGCCCAGCAGGAGCAGATTCGCATCCAGTTGTCCACGTCGCTGATCGCGGTGCTCTGCCAGACTCTGATTCCGCGGCAGGACACCCGCGGGCGAATCGCGGGCTTCGAGTTCATGGTGGTGACCAACGCCATTGCCAACCTCGTTCGCGAGAACAAGGTGTACCGCATTCCCTCCTCGATCCAGACCGGCAAGAAGTTCGGCATGCAGTTGCTGGACGATCACCTGATCCAACTCTTCGCCCAGGGCAAGATCTCGGAGGAGGACGCGGTTGACAGCAGCCACACCCCGGCCGAGATGCGCGACAAGATCGAGAGCTTCCGCAACGGCCGGATCACGATCCAGCAGGCCTCGCCGGAAGAAGCGGTTTCGGAATTGAGGAAATAGGCCATGGCAGAACTAATGCCCAGCAAGGTGGACGTGAGCGAGTTGAAGGGCCAGCGCATCGGCCGGATCCTGGTCAAGATCGGCGCGGTCACCCGTCAGCAGGTTCACGAGGCGTTGGACGTCCAGAAGGAACGCGGCGGCCCGATCGGGCAGATCCTGATCGACCTGGGCTACATCGACGCCAAGGCGCGGACGCTGGCGCTTGGCTACCAGGTCGGGATGGAGTACGTCGAGTTGACGTCGCTGGACATCCCCGCCGACGTCATCGACAGGATTCCCTCGCAGATGGCCAACGCCTACCAGGTGGTCCCGCTGGAGTACGATCCGCTGACCAACCACCTGGTGGTGGCGCTGGGTTCGGCGGACAATTTCCGGGCGACCGACGACCTGCGGACGTTGATGGGCTTCACGGTGACGGCGAAGATCGCCGACCCCGACCAGCTCGCGATGGCGTTGATGAAGTACTACGACGTGGAGCCCGAGTCGATCGGCGAGATCATCAACGAGATCGCCGGCGACGACCAGTTGGCGCTGCTTCAGGACCGCGGCGAGAGCATCGACCTTGACACGATCAAGGAGATGGCCGAGGCCAACCCGGTCAAGCGCCTGGTGAACATGGTCCTGCTGGAGGCGATCCGCAACCGGGCCAGCGACGTGCACTTCGAGCCGTTCGAGACGGAGTTCAAGATGCGCTACCGCATCGACGGCGTGCTTTACGAGATGCTTCCGCCGCCCAAGTCGATCGCGGTGGCCATCGCGTCGCGCGTCAAGGTCATGGCGAACCTGGACATCGCGGAGCGGCGGCTTCCCCAGGACGGGCGAATCGAGTTGGTCGTCGACGGCCAGCCGGTGGACCTTCGCGTGGCCGTGCTGCCGACGATGTTCGGCGAGAGCGTGGTCATGCGCGTCCTGGACCGGTCGAACGTCTCGCTGGACCTCGACCGCATCGGCCTTAGGGAGGACGACCTTCGCGTGGTGCGGCAGCTCATCAACCGCCCCAACGGCATCGTGGTGGTGACGGGCCCGACCGGCAGCGGCAAGACCACGACGCTTTACTCGGCCCTCAACGAGCTCAACGACGTGTCGACGAAGATCCTCACCAGCGAGGACCCGGTCGAGTACGACATAGACGGGCTCATCCAGGTGCAGATCAACTCGGACATCGGGCTGACGTTCGTGCGGTGCCTGCGCCACTTCCTGCGGCAGGACCCGGACATCATCCTGATCGGCGAGATGCGGGACCTGGAGACGGCTGAGATCGCGGTCCAGTCGTCGCTGACCGGGCACCTCGTCTTCTCGACGCTTCACACCAACGACGCCCCGTCGTCGATCGCCCGCCTGCTGGACCTCGGGCTCGAGCCGTTCCTCATCACCGCGACGCTGGAAGGCATCGTCGGCCAGCGCCTGGTGCGGACCATCTGCACGCGGTGCAAGGAGGAGTTCAAGCCGACCGAGGAGATCCTGATGGAGGTGGGCCTGAAGCCCGAGGTCCTCAAGGACAGGACGTTCTTCCACGGGTCCGGCTGCGAGTACTGCCGCGGAACGGGCTACAGCGGGCGGCAGGCGATTTTCGAGATCATGCTTCTGGACGACGACATCCGTTCGCTGATCATGAAGCGGGCCAGCACCGGCGTCGTTCGCGAGGCTGCCCGCAAGCGCGGCATGAGGACG